>JAAUXT010083305.1_pt1 | contig 10385 bp, 12 predicted proteins | sample 7278171 | NCBI WGS metagenome assembly JAAUXT01 (sample SAMN14350112, study PRJNA611818) | marine sediment metagenome | isolation source: surface marine sediment (1.8m) | place: French Polynesia: Moorea | collected 2018-08 | reverse complement strand
CGGGAAAACCGACTGATTAAGTGGGGCGACGTACTAACAGGGGTCCTCTTAATCCGACAATAGCCTGCTGAGAGAACATGAGAACATAAATCTGGGTGTGTCGGATTGAAAGGAAGGGACGCAGGAGTCGTCAAAAAGTTGTCGAATTATGAGGTGCAGGATCTCAGATTCTGCTTCAATACCGCCGAAATAGGCGGGGTGTCCAAATTAAGAGGATACGAACTATCCGGGGTGAACTCAATGCTTTTCAAATGGACTGAGTTGGAGGCACGGAAAAACCAACTGATTATGCGGGGCGACGTACTAACCGGGGTCGAATTAAGCGGGGACGACAGTATAGAAACGCAGTGCGTGACGCACCCGGTGTGTAGCGGCCCCCGTCTCGGCTCATCTGTCGGGGGAGCGAGGCGAGGCCGCTGCACCTGTTCCGCATCAGGGAGGATCCCGTCTGCTGCTGGTGTGCGGTGAAGCGTTGGGGGCTCTCGCAGATCAAACACACACGCACAGGCAGGCACACAGAAACACACACTCGTACACACGTGCAGACGCACACACTCAGCACATGTACGAGGATCTATCAACTCAAAGTGACAATTATCATGTCTTGAAGACTCACATCAACGCACTTCGCTTGCGCAATTCTTTTGTCTCTCACAAGGAATGTGCTCATCCGTGACCAATTGCTGATCATGATAATTGTCACTTTGAGTTGACAGATCCTCGTACACAACACAAAACGCAGGCATGAAAATACACACACACACACACACAGAATCACACACGCACACGCATGACCACACGTGCCAACACACACACACACGCACAGGCACACACACGCCCACGGCTTGCATTCCCTGGGGTCCAGTGAAGACTCGCATGCACGCTCTGGACACCAACGAACCACAACGGGGATTTTCTTCTGTTGTGTTTTGAGTTTTTTGTGATCCAAGGAAGTGTGACGCAAAAGCAGAGCCTCTCCCTGTCCCGAAAACATCACGCGCAAAGTTCTCACTTTCTGTTCAGTTGGGAAAGTGCTTTCTTGGGAGTCTGCGCCTTCGTAATCCAGATTTTGGAAACCGCACGCCCCATTCTCCATCGGATCCATGGCAGGGTTGGATGGAGGGGCCTGACCTGGTCCGCACTGAAGCCTGAGCCCCTGGGGAGGCAGGATGAGGTTCAAAGATCAAACAATTGACAGCCCAACAGAAAAATTCCTGCAGCAAAAAAGATTAATTTTTTCCGAGTTCCCTTGATGGGGTCCGCCAGAGAAGTTCGTTGTTGAAAGAATTGAAACGTTTTTCTCCTGTAGGAGGAACCTGGGAACTGCGCAGCTGCAGAAGCGAGAGCAGTGCCGCCTCCGGGGAAATTGCGGCGTTGATGGAGACGTGTTCTCGGGTCCGTGTCGCCCACACCTGGTCCAGAGTCAACACGCTTCTCCAGGGGCGGCCGCGCCTGCGCAAACTGAGCTGCGTCAAGATTGCACTGGTTCCCGTTTTATCCAGAGCTCAGAAAGTTCGAGGCAACACGTATTGCGTCTCTGTGTAAAGAACTTCAGGCGAAAGTAAGCGCTTGTTTTCTGTTCTCCAACTCGCCCCCTCCCCAAGAAGGGCAGGGTTCCAGTCAAAGTTACCTCCCTTGTTCCTTCCCTCCAGTGCTTTGCTTGATGCACCTTATGATGCGCGTCAAAAAGTGTCGTATCTGCGAGACAAGAAACGATGCAGCACCCGTTGACTCTTACAAAACTTGGTAGAAAAACTATTTTGAGGAGTCCGCCGCATCGAGGTCCCCAGAGAAGGGAGCGCATGACGCAGACAGTGTGCGCCTCCTGTGTGGGGGGACTCCCTCCTCCTGGGGGGGGGGCCTCCGCTGAGTGCTTCCGCTCCAGTGGCGCCGGGGAGCGACGCGGCGGCGGCTGATGCGATTATCCACCGCCGAAACAAATCCCCAGGGTTACGTTCAATCCAGCGCAGGGGTAGATCCAGGGTCGAGTCCAGAGACCACGTGGTCCTTTGACCCTTGAAAAGAGAATTCCAACCCACCCGTGCAACTGCCACTGCGAATCATGTGCCTAATTCAGTAGCAGTCGTGTTGTTCGCCTTTCGCACGATTTGGCTGCAATCACATTTTCTTCCTCCTTCAGAGCTGGATGTCCCTGGCCAAACGTGAAAAGTGCCCTGACATCAGCTGCCGTCTGTCGTCACCAACGATGGGCATCACGTGAACGACTTCCGGCCTGAGCACACCGCGGGGCGGTTCAGGTCAGCACCACCAACGGGGGCGTCCGATCTTGCAACTTTCGGCCAATCCCAGACTCTGCCTCCTGCACAAGTCCAAAAATTTGGAACAAACAGCTGGTTCTTGGACCGAACAGATTCATTACACACCACGTGTGTGTTCTTGTCAGGCTCCAGTGAATTCAAAGGCCCCTGGAACCCACTCACCCCACCACCCAACAGACAACCCTTCTGTCTGTCGTCGCAATTCCGGCCAGGGTTCTGTCGTGTGCGGTTGGGGTCCCGGTTGGACCTCACCTCACACTCACCGCTGCTTGTGGCACCGCAGTCAGTAGCAGTCTCTGGCCAACCGAACTGCCTCAGTGAAGTAAGACTCAAGTACAAACTAGGCTAAGTTTATTCTCACTCTAAGGCAAGACTGCTCTGCAGGGTTGTTGTACTTGTGGCTTTTATCTGGTAATGTAAGGTGCTAGCCTGGTGCACAGCTTCAGCTTTGCACAGCTCTGCTGAAGCCGCTTCACCAGGTACTCAGCACCTTCCTGTGAAGCTGGAAAGCACACATGGGAAGAGCCAACTCTTCCACACGACAGTTCCAGCTGATCCAGGACCAGGTCAGCTCCGAGAATGGATCCAGTCCCCCCAAGCCTGGATCCGCTCCCACCCTGGGTCTGCCAGGCTCACCTCCACCCCTACCCTGGATCCACTGTGACCCTGGATCTGCTGGAGTTATCCCCACCCACCCCGACCGTGAATCCGCTTCGACCCTGGATCGATCTGCGAGAGCCGGATTCCGGAGTCCTGGTTCCGAGGGTAACGAAGCTCGACAGTAACACAATCCCCGCACGCTCCGTTCAAAATTCCCTTCCCCGACAGTCTCCATGTTGTTTTCACGAATACTCAGGTTATGCGTGACAGCCCGCGGCTGGAGTGGCGCGGGACTCGCGTGTGGGAACCACGGAGCGATGGATTCATTCAGAATAGGGAAAAGTGATTGCGCTGAGGGGTGGATTTTGGGGACTTCAGGGGACCGCACTTATTGAGGCTTACCACCAACTTACCACAGCGTCCAAATTTTGGGCCATCAACACCCCCACTAAAACAAGAAAACTTCCTCGTTTTCAAGGGTGAAACGTTTCGAAGTTGAAATCGGGCTCCCACTGGGAGAAGGGGCCTTTCGCAACATCTCGGGACGCCGCACGCACGACAGGAACCAAGCCACGGAACAAAGCCAGGCCCTGTGAACTCCAGTGTCCAGGTCACGCCACAGGCGGCGCAACTCGAGCGGGCTGGAACCAAAACTCCAAGGTGGGCGATTCTACATTGTTCACGCATTTACGAATTCGTTGTGCGCAATGTCGCCCGATGACTGGAGTCAAAGATTTGGTGTGTGGTATCTTGCTTCTTCTTCCCAACGCAAGCCAACTCCGTCGCTAGCAACGCAGCGCCCACTCACTTACTCAAGGTCACAAGCGACAACGAAGCGCCAGTAGAGGGAGCAAACGTTTGAGACGTTTGGTTTTCGCAGGAACGCAACGCTTGAGCCATCTGGTGTGCACACGGCCCAGAGGCGGAAGCGTGCAGGGAAGCAGGGAGCGGATCTGCCGCTCTCTCCGCCACAATTTGCCCTCATAGCCTGTGGCGCTGGGTCCCGAGCGGACACGCACAGTGGAGTTCCTCCCGGATCAGCCGCCTCCCTTCCAACAGGCCCCTCACCCCAACCCCCTCCCACACTGGAACTCCTTCCCCGGGCCGGAGGCATGGAGCGGACACACGTTCTCCATACACAGTACGCACATTAAGTGCGACGTTTGAAATCACCTGTCGGAGCCCCGTCGCGTCAACGTCGCGTCAAATTTGCTATTTCGACGTTCACGCGTCGCGTCGGCGACGTGACGTTCAGCGCTGTCAAACGTCGTGCTTAATCTGCCCAGTATGTCTACAGAGTTCAACCCAGATCAACCGCCCCACCCTCCACCAGGCCCCCTCCTGGCCCGGGGCCCAGGGCCCCTCCGCCACTCCTCCTCTCTACCGGGCTCCCCCCTCCCCGTCCCCCTCCTCCTGCTTCCCTGTCCCAGGGGTCCCCGAGCAGACACGCACAGTGGAGTTCTATTCCAGATCAGCCGCAATCTCCATCACTTTCCTGGAGCCCTGGAGAGACGAGTCTGAACAGGGGAGGAGGGAAAATCACCGAATGAGCGCGACACGTCACGAAACACCGGAAACCAAGTGTGCATGTGTATGGGGGGAGCAGAGTCCAGGATTTTTGCCAATGAGCTGTTGCCCCGCCTGCCTGGTTCAGCGTACCAACCCGCAGCAAAACTCACACAGCTGATTGTGCGAAGTCCCTTCAGGGTAAAGCACCATGTGGTGGTGCAGTACATGGCAAGGTGGATGAAATGTCCCCTGCCCCCTCCCCCTTTTACCCCCCTCCCCCTCCCGCAACCCCCCTCCCCCCTGCTGGACCCCCCTGCAGAAGACAAGGAGGAGAAGGAAGAATCAGTGACATTACTGGTAAGGGACTTCGCACTGCAGTTGCCTTGAGCACTGCTTCTTGTTGAAGTCAAACAGCTGCGTTGTGCCAAATAATTTTATCGCTCATTCATTTCATGGAGAAGACGTTCCAGTTGTCGACAGAATGACAAACTTGACTGCGTTGCAAAAACGTTTGTAGTGCAAAGGAACAATACTGAAACTTGAAAGTGCACGCAAACAAATCCAACAAATGGTCATCGTATACACCCGTGCGCAAAAGAAAGGGTATTACAATTATCAAGGTCACAGCAGGACATAACTTCAGAAACTTGAATCTGGTGAAAACACAGGACTTTATTCGGCTTTGAAGACACAACTCGACGAGCCACCACACCAAGGGAAAATCAGAGGAGTCCATTGGAACATTTGATTCTGAGCACGAGCCCGTGGTGGCAGCGATCCCGACTTTGCACAGCACAAATTGGAGTACAATTTTTCAGTTGATGACAAATCGGCAGAGGTGAAGTGACTGAGGCTGGTCGCGCACAGAGCGTCGAGGCAAATATTGACCCTGAATGACATGCCATCAGGATTCTCATGGCATCTCAATACAAACCACATTATTTTTCAGAAAGTAAATGTGCTGTTCAAAGGAATGAAAGCAGAAGAGATTTTTTCTCTGAGTTTTCTTGCCATATGCTTTGTTGGGGTTTGGGTAAAGCTCAAAGTTTAAACAGTGTTTTTACCAATCCTTGTGGCATGTTGTTCAGGGTCAAGCCAGCAGTGCGCGACCCCTCTGAGCACAGCCTCCGGGCTCTGTGAATCGGCCCGTCGCTACACACACGTGACTTGGATCAGTTCCTCCCGGCTTCCGTCGGTGAGAACGGGCGAGAGGCCTGAGAGCCTCGGGGAGGAGGGCGACCGGCCCAGGAAGCTGGGGGAGAGGGACGGGGACGAGGGGGAGAAGCCCGGGGAGGAGGGGGACAGGCCCGGGCAGCTCCTCGGAGTCCCTGCCCGGGAGCCCGGCGAACCTGCCGGGGACTTCCGGGACGCGTGTCCGGGGTAGTTCCGCAGGGGCTCGGTGGGGCTGGGACTACAGCCGCGGGGAACCAGAGGGTTGCTGTACCACACGACGGGAACATGCAGCCCCCTCTGTGGAGACGTGGGGGAGTTGAGATGCAGGGTCTTGGGGGCGGACAGGCGTTTTGCGGTGGTGCAGTTCATTGGGGTGATGTCCACAGTGACTTGGCTCCTGTTGGGTGGGGTGGTCTTGTGGTCGTTGCTGGGAGCCTCGTTTTGGTCCTGATCGTTGATTGGATGCTGCGGCTGTTGGGGTCGAGCCTGCGGGTCACGTGGTACCGGATCCGGGGAGTCTGGCTCAGGCTCCTCGATCACCGTCTCTTCCCAAGAATTGGCCCTGGACCCCCACGAGGACCTCAGCAGAGGGAGGTGCGACCCGGGGTACAGCTGGTGCGAGCCCCCGGGGCCGTGGTGCTCCCCGCCGCGGGGGCCCCTCGCCCCGCCGCCGCCGCCGCTGCCTCCCCCGCCGCCCCGCTCCTTGTAGAGCCGCGCCAGCAGCTGCGGGGTGTGGTCCCTGGAGACCCTGCGCGCGGCCGCGAAGTACGCCGCCGTCAGGTCATGGCTCGCCTTCCGGCTGTGAATCACCTTCCCTTTGTCCTTGGCTATCATGTATTGTTCAGCTGCGGCCAGGTCCACGTTGGATAGCGATGACGAAAGCGATTCTCCTTCCGCCAGGTCCTGTGCCCCGGGCATCCCTATGGCCAGCAGCGGAATCAGACTCCTCTGCAGTGTATGATAAGTCGGCTTCTTGTGCCTGTCCCAATTGATCTTGGTCATGATAGTCCTTTTGAGGTTCTTGTAGGAATCCCTCGCGTGCCTCTCCTTCACAATCTGAAAATCCTGCAGGTATTTGTTGATTTGCTTGTCCTCCTGCAGCTTCTCCTGTCTCCTCTTGATGTGCGAGGCGATCAGCATCACGATGGACATCCCGTAAACCAGCACCACGGCGATCACGTAGTAAGACGCCCCCTTCTGGTCGTAATCCTTGGTGCTGCTGGCTGCAGCCGTCAGGTTCTCAGAGTCCTCGCTGAACAGGGTCCAGTTGGGAGAGAAGGTCAAGGTCCCGAAGTAGGTCACGTTGTTCTGACCTTTGAGGGTCACGCGGATCGAGGGTCCTGGCATCGCGTCATCCGAGGTCATGCTGACTGTTCCGCAGCACGCCCTACGGTACGTTACTCGAACTCGTGCTGTGTGTTCTCACTTCGCGTGTGGAGTCTCTGGCGCAGTGCAGACCAGGGGCGTGTTCCAGGGGCCTGTTGGAGGCAGAAGAGAAGAAAGTCTTCAATGCAATGCGGATGCACAGCAGGCAGTTGAGACACACAGCTCTTTGCCCATCGCACGTGTACAAGTGGAATTTTGCGTCTCGCCACCACAAAAGTTGCGTGCTTTCCAGAGACAGAGGTTCTCGCACATGATCATAAGTTTGTTCCGCGTGGTGAAACACTCCCAGACAGAAAAGCAGCCACAAATGACCTCGTGTCTACCTCATCAATCTGCATCCTGCAGACGTCAAGGGCGGATCCAGGATTTGGTCATCGGGACAGACCCCCAACCGGGGCCTTCGGGGAGCTTGGCACGCAAAAGGAACATTTTTTGAGGAGCAAATAACTGCAACCCCTGGGGCAATTCCTGGATTCGCCCCTGGATTTTCCCCTGGATCCGCGCGAGGATCCACCCCTGGTTCAGCCCCTGGATCTGTCCGCCCCTCGCCTCACACCTTTTTCCACTGCTGGCTCAGCCCCTGGGTCTGGCCGCACCTGGATTCACCTTGGTTCACCCTCCACGGATTTGCCCCTGGATCCGCCCCTGGATATCGCGCACCTCAATTGCTCTTCAGACCTCATGACATGGCACCACCCAAAAATCAATGGGCGTCTGCGTGTCTCTCATCAGCTTCGTGACACGAGGCTTTCAGCGTCAAACAATGAGCAGGGGTGGAGCCAGGAGTCGGTACGAGCACACCAACAGGACTGGGATCTTTGTCACAGAAACATTGGACAGCGAAATATGAGGGAGGCAAAGGACTGTTTTCAAGGGCAAAGGTGACCAGGATCTCTTGCATGTGCACCCTGGTGAGGGCTGCAATTTAGCAACTTTGGAACTGAGGGATCCAGGGGCCTGGGCTCATGCAATCCCCACCAACAAAAGCTGGGTCAAGACGTCATTTCGAGCGTCATTTCTTTCCAAGTTGGAGTCAGCACGTCGTCCTTCTCCTGTTGGACCAGACTCTGCTCAGAACTGCGACAACCCTGGATGCGATAGAAAGTTCCTTCCTCAAACGATGCACCTGGGTGGCACCTCGCTCCACAGCCGAAACGATTCTCCCCTGTCACTGCGTTCACCCAACACTGAACTTCACTCCAGAAGGGTGTGTTCCCTGCACGGTATGTTCAGGCCATGTATCTCTGCAAGAACCATTCGGTAGAGCAGAGAATACAGTGCCCTGTGCCACTGTGGGAGTCAATAAGACGCACTGCCCAGGCAATCGGGGTGTTCTGCACATCCAAAGCGAAAATAACAAGTTTGACCCACCCCCTGAGATTCGGGCCCACAAGTCAACCAAATCTTCGGTATGACCCTGGTGATTGTCACGTTGCACGGGACGGGGAACGGTGCACGGCGAACGATGCTAAAACCGCCTACCAGTGTGAATGACCTCTCCAGCGTTCATGCATGTGCAAATTGCAGTTCCTGTGAGTCCTTTGAAATGGATCGAGTTGGCAGTAAAAGAGCACCTTTCAGACTCGTTCCAGCCACGGCCACGCTCTAATCTTCCCCATCGCTCCCCCAATATTTCCATGACCTCCACCGTGATCCTTTCAATCGAGTTCACAACCACGTTTTCATTCAGCTCTTGCTGGGGAGGATGCAAAAGGACCCTGGGAATTGCCCGCTTCTTTTGTGCCATCGGGATTAGAATTGCTCAAGAAAGCATTGGCAAAATTTGTTTCTTCCTTGAATTGAATGGTATTGTACCCCTGCCCTTTCAACGAGTAAGTCTTGGATCCGATTCGTCCTTTCAGTTGAAGACAACAGTTGAACTGACAACACTTTCTGAGGTCTGACTCACACTGTGCCTCGTGCGCTGCGTCGTCGCTTGTCACCCAGCATCTTTTGAACTGTGCGTGGACGCAACACACACACACACACACACACACACACACACACACACACACACACACAACGCATTCAGTGCAGATGGCAAGCGTTGACGAAGTACACCCGTCCAAATGACCACAGACGCAACGCATGACGCTACTCCACGAAGCTCGTGCTGCGACACGTGAGTTGTGTCCCTGTCCCAAGGTTTGACGGTGCTGATCCACGTTCAGTCAGCATTCTGAATGGGAGTCTGTGTGGAGACGGCAAACATTTCCTCCTTTGGTGCTGTGGACCAGTGGAACTGCAGCCTCAACGGAGCAGGATGTTTCACACTGGACGCGTCTCACGTTGTGTGCCAGATCAGGCGCGGACACGTGGAGACTTGACGCATCACGCATCGAGACCAGTTTGGACACGTTGCGTCGTCCGTGACCGCTTGCTGGGCCCTGTTTTGCACCTGAGGCCTCGAACTTTGCGTCCTTGTGTCGCACGCAACGATTCAGCGCCGAAAGGGAGTTTCTGTAATCATGTGGTCACGCTCCAAAACGGCCCCGCCGAATTCGCTTTCAATGCGGCTGAGGTTCATTGGCCAAACACCGGCGAGGATCTTCACGACAGGGTTCACGCAGCGTGTAGCGGCACAGTCCATTGCCCAAGCGACGTAGTTTTTCCATTGTCGTGCACAGCAATGCAGTGTCTTTTGACTTTTGCAATTTCGCCTGTTCAGGACGCAACAAACGTGCACGACGCACCTTGTGCGACAAGCACCGACGCTGTCTTTGTAAACACGCAACGCGTGGCGTTCAGTACGACGGGCACGATGACGCTTCCGCTTTGAAACGGGCCTGAGAACGTCTGTGCTGTGTTGGTGCAGATCTGAATGGGGAGCTCTGGATTCTGGGTTGGTCGTCGCACGCACGCAATGGAACCGTCTGCCAGATTTGATAATCCACCGTTCCCAGATAGGAGGAATATTTGCCCAGGAGCCGTTGGCTTTTCCGAATCGGCACGAACAGATCTGTCAGGCCTGGGTGGGTGGTGGATGCCAAGCGACAAAGGCTGCTTCATGCGGGTGCGTCATGCGTTGTGTTCCGGTGCGATTTGACGGGTGCTAGACCAACGTCATTGCTTGTTTCATGGTGGGTGCGTCCAGCAGTGCGACTCAATTCATGAGCGGTTCAACGTCGTTTGCCCTGTGCCGCAAGCAACGTTCACTGACCTTCAGTGCAGAAACGCAACGCATTTTGCATCCAGTGTGATCCAGGCCTGAGCATTGTTGGGACAGCCGTTTTGATGTTTGAATCACCACTGTTCTGCGATTGGGTGAGAGAGGCGGATCCAGGAGCCCCACCACCCTGGACTCGGATTCGTGCACAAACCACCTTCAAGTGCAGTTTGTCATCCAAGCCCGCTTGAGCCCGTGACCGAAATGTGTGTGTGTTTGTGTGTGTGTGTGTGTGTGTGTGTGTGTGTTTGTGTTTTCGCTCATTAAATCGG
>JAAUXT010019927.1_pt1 | contig 10385 bp, 11 predicted proteins | sample 7278171 | NCBI WGS metagenome assembly JAAUXT01 (sample SAMN14350112, study PRJNA611818) | marine sediment metagenome | isolation source: surface marine sediment (1.8m) | place: French Polynesia: Moorea | collected 2018-08 | reverse complement strand
GCTCGCACAAACACACACGCTCACACACACACATGTACACGTACACACACACACACACAAACACGTACGCTCGCACAAACACATACGCTCACACACACACACACACACACTCACTCTCACACACACTCATGCAGACACTCGCGCACACGCTCATGCACGCACACCACACCCCACACACGCACACGTACCCGGTGGCTCCCCCTCGCTGAGCTCCACGCTCCACGTCTCCCTCTCAAACCGCGGCACCTCGTCGTTCTCGTCCTGCACCGTCACCGTCACGTTGGTGCGAGCCGTGTACCCGCCGCCATCCCGCGCCTCCACGCGCAGCGTCGCCGCCGCGCGCCGCTCGTGGTCGAGGCGACGCTGAGTCGTCAGGAGCCCCGTCCGCTCGTCGATACGGAACCAGCCGAGGTCGTCCCCGGACACGATGCTGTAGCGTACGGCGGCGTTCACTCCTGCAGCCGCGAGATACAGGGAACCAGGCGTCAAGAGGGAGTTTGTGCAACAGTGACCCGCACGACGTCAAAATTGACGACGTAGAATCAATGCAGAACAACGGAGTCTGTGGAACACAGGACGTCACATATTGACGCCGAGCGTTGAAAATCAATGCAATACTCGTACAACGCTAACTGCGGCGTTCACTGCTACAGCCGGGGAGATATAGGGAGCCAGGCATCAACAGGGAGTCGGGAGTTTGTGGAACACAGGACGCAAAGCGTGGCAAATTGACGTGGAACGCAGGAAAAATCAATGCAGTACAACGCCTGTTCATTTGCTCTGTGCATTTCACACGACGATGTACGAGTGTACACGTAAGCAAAATCCGGTAGTGGACACCCACGTCATCCACACAAAAGCCCACGTAAGACTTCAGGCTTTGGCGTTCCTGCACGTCAATTGGCGCTGCGTCGTTGCCTGTGACGCAGCGCCCATTTACTTCCACACACGAAACGTCTGACACGTCCAGAGTGAACCCAGTCATTGCTCACAATCGCTGTTTCTCCTCTTTCATAATCCCTTCCCACAAAATGCATGGCAGGTTGCACGCTCTGTTTTTGAAAAACCCAAGTTTGAGATTGACCCACAAAATACAGATTTTATTCTGCCCAAGTAGGATTGGAAATTCTGGAGCCAAGGCGGCCCAGGCGAGACCAGCAGCAACTGGAGCCACACAGGCGCGTCCCAGGCACAGCCCACACCGCACAGACGAGTCCCTTTCCCAGTCACCGCACGCAATCCGATTTGCCGTGTTATCAATCAAGAAATTCATTAGTCCTGCATGTGCTTAATACACGGGGAAACCCACCAACCTGGATTCACACAATGGCGATTTTCTTTGTGTTACTGGGGATGGGTGTTGCACACGGACATGATGCCGTACTCGCATAGCCATTGGATACGGCTGCTTTTGGCTTTGTTCGCCCCTTTCGTGTTAGTGAGGGCTTTCCCTGTTTCGTGGCGTTAGAATTTTCGAGTCATTCTTCGTCGTCTTGAATATTTTCATTTCTTTGGCCAATTTGAGCCTTGAAAGCCGCACAAATGACATGTTGCAATGTCCGTTGTTTCTGACCTGCGAAATGCCAGGGAGTCAGAATCATGCTGCAGCGAAATGGGAGAGTTTGGATTTCCCTTCGTGTGCTGCCTGCTGCGTGGGACACGAACTCAGAACCGGCGCATTTCAAAGCGGACACCTTCCGTGCAGACACATCGGCTTCGCGGCCCGACGCACACGACACGTGAATGACCTGAACTGTCGTGCAACGCGAAGCGGTGACGGCGGCTGTGAAGCGATAGACCGACCCTCAGCCCATTCGATTTGCCTTGTCATAGGAAGTGTGTGTGAGTCGAGCTCCCCTTTGTTGTGTGTGAACAGACATGCGCTCACAACGTCCTGCTTCTGACCAGGCTGAATGAATGAGGCGAGGACATGGAAGCTACTCGTATACGAGGTTCATGCACTGGTCGCCAAAACTGCAAGTTCCATTCAGCGCTTGCACTGCGTGTCTTTCACGACGCCTTCTTTCCTGTTTCGGCTGTTTCAAGCCCCTGCACTTCACTTTGTAACTCAGAGTAATTGGACTGAGCAACAGAGAATGAATTTTGTCCGTAGCAAATGTCAAGCAGTTGCGCTCAGTACAACTCGACGACTTTGGTCTGATCTCACCAAGTCGTGCTGTCCCATTTCATTTCCCCGAGAAATCTCCGACACCCGAGAACCTCAACCAAGAATCCTTTGACATTTTCTGTCATCCACGGGGTTGAAAACAAGGACGCCGGGATGAGACTGCCAAATCGTTCTAGTTTGTCATCAAAGAACCTGAAGAAGCTTGCGTTTTCGCATTCTCTCAAGCGAGCGTTCAGAACAGCAGAGTCACTGTGAAGATTTTCGGTGAATGCAGTCTCACCCTGCAGACACTTTGTGCAGCAACGCCGATTCGTTGACCAGACAATGAAAGGATTCGTTTTGCCCAGATCAGCTCCCATTCAACACCTCTGTCAATTTGAACCTGCTTGGTTCGATGAAAGCAGACCTGTGCTGAACTGGTCCTTGTCTTCAGGTCCCACATAACGAGACAGGCTCTGATGCGTCACTCTGCATATTCAGCGTGTTTGGCAACAGACACGGTGGTTGATTCGAGACAGCAGCAGACGAGCCAATTCTGTTGTCTTTCTCAGTGCAGACTGGCCAAGTGACCACCGCTCGTACGAGGGGCAAATCAGTTCTGGCGAACAGCATGTCATGCTCTCGGAGCCTTGTTGACCAACATTTTCATTTTCTGTTTACATTGATTCATGATTGAAGAGTTGATGCCCTTGCTGATCGCCAGAACTGGTTTGCGCGTCGTATGCGAGTCCAAAACAACAGGGAGAGCTGAGAGCAGAAGCGGGACTCACCAGTGTCGTTGTCTGTGGCCGTGATGCTGGCGACGAAGCTGCCGACGGGCGCGAGTTCCCCGAGCGCCGCCGCGTACTGCGCACGCGCGAACTGCGGGTGATGGTCATTGACGTCGTTGACGACGATGACGAGGTGCGCCGTCGCGCTGCGCTGCGGAACGCCCATGTCACGTGCCGCCACCGTCAAGTTGTACTTAGCAACGCGCTCCCGATCCAGTCGCCCGGCAACCACGATGAAACTCGCCGCGTTCAACCGGAAGTGACCGTATTCGTTGCCCTTGACGATCTGCATCGTCGTTTGACCGTTGACGCCTTCGTCCTTGTCGATGACGCTGACGACAGCGACGAGCGTGCCGTCCTTGGCGCCTTCGTTGACGGTGGCGTAGGGCTGCTCGCTGGAGCCGGCGTAGTGGAAGGTCACGGTCGGATCGTGGTCGTTTTCGTCGATGAGGGAGACGGTGATGTAGGCGCGGCCGGTGAGCGGGAACGGACGACCGGCGTCGCGAGCCTCGACCGTGACCACGCAGCTCTTGGGTTTGCAGTTCTCTATGGGACGCCCACCCTGAAACAGCAACGAATTGTTGGGTTCGGTTTGTCATTCAGCAACGGATTCTGTGTGAAGAGGATCACCAGCGCCAATGTGGCCGATTTTTATGGTTGCGTGCTGAAGTGCTCAGTGAAAGTCCAAACGCGTGTGCGTGTGTGTGTGTGTGTGTTCACTGCTCCGCACTGTCCCAGTGCATGTGTGTGTGTGTGTGTACGCCCCAGTGCATGTGTGTCTGTGTGCTTGTATCCTTCATACTGCATCCTGATCATGCTGTGACACGTGACATTGTCAGTTTGTGTGTGCGTGCGTGCGTGCGTGTGCGGAATGTATGCGTGCACCCCCTCACCTGATCGCAGTCCCTGTAGCAGTAGAGCTTCTTGAGCGTCTTCACCACGCCCGTCTTGGCGTCGATGCCGAACTGGTTGAAGTCGTCATTGACGATGGTGTACGTGATGTCGGCGTTGGCGCCGGCGTCCCGGTCGGTGGCGCTGACCCTGATGATGGACGTCCCCGCCGGTGCCGTCTCGTTGACGGCGGTGAAGTAGTCGCTCTGGTCGAAGAGCGGCGGGTGGTCGTTGAAGTCGGTGACGGTGATGTTGATGAGGAGGTACCCGAAGCGAGGAGGCGTGGCGCCGTCCTGGGCCGAGATGTTGAGTTGGTAGGAGTCCTTCTGCTCCCGGTCCAATACCTGAGGGGGAGAAGGGGATGGGTCTGGTGATGGGTTTGATTTATTGTGTGTGTGTGTGTGTGTGTGTGTGTGTGTGTGTATGCGTGTGTATGTGTGTGTGTCGCACCTCTGTCCAGCAACAAAACAGCACGAGTCCAAGTTGCAATTCGGGAAATACTTCACGATCCCACAAGATTCACAATGTGAGAAGCTGTGCAGTTTCTTGCGCACGCACACACGCACGCACGTACCCGCGTATTCTCGAGGTAAAGCAGCGGTTTGGACGCCTCGAGCAGCACGAGCGTGAAGTCGCCGCGCTCGTTCCCCGAAATGATGTTGTAGCGCGTCGTGACGTCGTTCTCTCCGACGTCCGCATCCGTCGCCGTGTCCAAGATCACCTGCAACGTCCCCAAAACGTTCGTCACGTCAGAGCTCTCTCCATCGGGTGCAGGGGTCTTTCGTCTACCCCCTGACCCCAACTATTTTTGTTCTCTATCCCCCCCCCCGAACTTCCTTCTCCTGTTTTGCACTGCAGGACCAAAATTTTTCTTGCACCTGTACAATTTTTCAGCTCAAAATTTGGGTGGTGCTCCGCCCTGGACCTCAATCCAGGACCCACCAGACGTGCTTGACCAAGTGACCCGTTCTTCAACCCAACGTGCATCCAGCACCATCTGCGGTGTTTCAATTGAAACTGGCACCTTTCGTGTTCAAAGTGACGGGCAGTTGACCTCAGCAGTTGCATAGGAATTGAGGAAGTGGCCTCATGTGGTGCTCGGTGTTTTGTCTCAGTGCAAAAATTCCAGTGCGCTGCTTCACCAGTGCAAAATCTTTTGGTCGTGTCTACGGTATTCACCTGTGTATAAATCGCACCCAAGCACAAGACGCACCCCAACTTTTGCCTTGATTTTCTGGTATCAGGTCACATAAAATTGTAGTAGACTCTACGGTAATCTCCAACCCATGTAGAAGACGCATTCCAACTTTTAGTGGGAAACGGTAAATCGTTCCAAGCGACAGAAAACAACATCGTACGACACGTGATTTCCGGGCGTTGCCACGGCGACAGGAGTTGAGTTGCGCATGCGTACCTGCGTGCCCGGCTGGTCCGTCTCGGAGAACGAGATGTCAAGGACGGGACGCAGGAACGTGGGCGCGTTGTCGTTGATGTCGGTGACGTGAAGACGCAGCTCGATGAGGTGACGCGACGGCGTCGACTGCACGAACAGGTCAAACGTGTCTGACGGTAACGCCTCCCGGTCGAGACGCCCCGCAGTCCTGACCTGGCCCGTCCGCCCGTCCAACCGGAAGAGCTTCTGAAACGCGGGGAGCGACGCATGCGCATTGGAGTTGCGAGCACGTGAGATCCGGTTCGCTTCAACGCGAATCGTTTGGGACAATGTTCGTGAACTTCTGATCACTTCAAATTGGCTCACAACGTTTCATGCGTAGATGTGGGTCCTGGCAACCTTTCAGACCCAGGGTTGCATGACCCAAGGAAAGCAGCCCGAAACCCAACCCCAACCCCAACACACACACACCGACACACACACCGACACACACACACACACATATATATATATACATATCCAGGGAGCACGGGGCTCCTGAGCCCCGACAAAAATGCTCCCGCCCCCAGCAATTTTGGTCAAATTTCTCAAGTTTTCCCTCGCCCCCCGACCTCAATCCTGGATCCCCGAGAAACGTACCTGAAGATTGTCCTGATGTTTGGCGAATCTGTATGTGAGTCCGGGGCGCACGGGGAGCGTCCCGACCAGCGTCCCCGACGGCACCTCCTCCTGCACCTGCCAGCTGACGCGCTCGTCCTGCGTACCCTGCCCCTGCCCCTGGGCGAACGTCAGTAGGAACAGCACCAGCACTGGCAATATGTGGCTCCTGAGGCTGCGCACCGTCACACATGGGGGGCGAGTCCGGAAGGGCTGCCTGGTGCGCATGCGTGGTGTGTGGTGGCTGCAGCTGCAGCAGCACCCTCTGGTGGTGGTGGTGCGCGGTGGTGGACCCTGCTCCCAGGGTCGCTGTGGTGTATCCATGGTGATGCAGTGAGATTTTCCCCCTCCTCACACTGCATGTAGTGAGCCTTCGCTACAGATGCATGGGAACTCACAGCTCTGGAAGCACAAAAAGGAGAGGGAAGTCAGGTCAAGAATTGCTGGCTGCGAGAAGTGTGTTTTTGACTGGGGAAAAAATGCACGCTTTCGTGTGCAGAGCCAGAAAACGTACTGAATTTGTGCAAAGGTTTGTGACTGATCTTGAACGAAATGCCGAAACAACCAACCAATGGTCAGCACTGCTGAAGACAGCGAATGTGGTGGTCAACACGAACAATGCAAAAACGTAAACATTGATGTCTGTGGTCAATGAACCGTGTTCAATTAGTCCAAACTGTGTCAACTGTCGTGGCTGGTAGGTCTTCAAATCTGCGATCACCCCTCGAAAACATTGGATTTGTTTCCCTTGCAATACGAGTTCGATCACATGCAGACATGCAGATGAAATTCGTTGACTGGATCACTGTAATGTCTTCAAATTCAGCGGCAGATCCAGGCCCGTGAACCCTGATCTGCCCTCACCCCCCCCCCCCAAATTGCACCACAGACGCAAAAATTATGGTTTCATTTGTTCCAAATCAAAATTTTTGAAGCTGAAGTTGGCTTGTTAGGGGGTTGGGTCGCCCTTGAGCAAAACTCTGGAACCACCTCTTCACTTCTTGAGAAAAATAGAGACCTTCCATGGGTGCGAATATGCAACATCAAATATGCAACATTCAACATCCTGAGGAAATCACCACGTTGCTACTGGATGTTGCATTTTGTCGGCACAAACGTGTGATCTCTGGGCCCGTCAACATAATTTGATGATGTGCCTCTTGTGAGGAAGGGCCAAACAAACTGGGGTCATTCTCCCAGACACTTGTACTGATCAGCACGATCAAGAGTCAAATGCAATTCAAACTTTGCTAAGTGACTGCCCATTCACTCAACATGCATGCACGAAACGCGTGGACACGAATATTTTTCTCTTGAAACATGAAATGAATATGAAATGCAATCCTTGTGCACTTTCATTTTTGAGTCGAGACTGAGTGCACCAGACTTAGGTTTCACAAACACGCTGGAATTGAACATGATGAGCAACTCAACTCGTTTTAATCATGCTCACATTTTCCCCTGCCCGCCTCTCCCAAATCCCCTGGGCAAAGCGAGGGGCATTTCCACGAAATTTCTCTGGAACACGAGGTTTGCAGCCCCCAGCAAAGCTAACGCGACCCACATACAGCTTACATGCTGTAAATTTGTCGTTTTGGAAACGACTCAAGGCAGCGAGAAAGGCTGGGGACAGGTAGCAGCAAAATATCAAAGAAAAAGCACACCTTGCTGCTCAGCAAACCGTGAACCAATGCGATGTGAAAGGCACAAAACTTCACTCAAACTCACCCGATTTCGTCCACTATTCCACCTTTATTTCCTCCAAGATTCACCCTGAGTAATCCTTGTACACGTTACACACTGTATCCGTTTGTAAAATTCACGTAGCCATCCTAGAAGTTGGTGTAAATCCAGTTTAAAGTGAGAGTGTTTGCAGAGACAATGGTGCTTGCTTGATGGCTGACATAGTTGTGTGCATTCGCTGTGACCTGTTTGGTGTGACGTCACAAGCCCCGCCCCTGGAGCGGTGATTGGCAGCGCAGGTGCAAAATGCTGCTGCAACTTCCCCAGGTGGCAGATCCAGGCATCGCTCAGGTGTGCTCGCGCGCAGGATGATTGACAGATTGTGCGGATGGGTGGGAAAATACTCAGAAAGTGAGTTGCTGAATTGACTTGTCAAATCAAAGAAGATGCGAGTATTTTGAGGTTTGTATTAAAATTGGGAGGCATCTGTAGGCTGTAAATCTGGACCCGATTTAGTGCACGGAAATTCCCGTGTGGAATTTTTGCTCCAGCGTAACAAATTGGAAGGAATGGTAAAACGACTGAGTGTCCAGAAAAGCTTTCGGTCTTTTGCCGACGATACCTGAACACACACGTCTGTGCATTTGTGTGTGTCGTGTGTGTGTGTGTGTGTGTGTGTGTGTGTGTGTGTGTGTGTGTGTGTGTGTGTGTGTGTGCAATGATCGTTTGATGACAGATGCTTGTTTGTGTGCATGTGTCAGTGTGTCTGTGGAATGACGGCCACTACGGTGATTCCTGTTTTCAACCGACATTGTGCACAAAAGAAGTGACCAAAATGGCAAAGGCTGGGCCACCTGCACACGACCAGGCAATCTCGCGGTCATCTGAAGTTAATTTTCACCTCGTTCTCCCAACGCACCCCTACATTTGAGGATTTTTAATTTTGTCAAGACCGTCCGGCATGGGCAGCTCCGGGAGGGGTTGGTTCAGGGAGGCCGAACAACCTTGGGAGTCCAAAGTTCTTCAACTTGAAGTGATTGTGGTGCAAAAATAGCGGGGGGGGGGGACGTCTGTCACACTTGTGTCCTGCTGCCAAATCCTGAAAGCACACCCGTGCAAAATTGATTCTGTTCACGATGATAGAAGGTGACCCGGGCTGGATCAGGACGAAGGGAAGAAGCATGACCCAAATTTCGCAAATCGCGCCACTGAACTTTGATTCCAGAGGCACCACATTCCAGGCGTGGTTGTCACAACGTTCCCGCCAAGTTTTCCGGGTTGCTTCACGTTTTTCTCGAGTCAAACGCTCCAATTTAACATGAGTTGTGCTGTTCGCATTTCTCTTGAGCATCTAGGTGACGCAACCCGCTTGACCAACGATCTGTTCATTCCTTAATTCGCAATATTTTCCATTTTCTTACAAGTTTGCCCTTTTCCCACTTTCTGAAAGTTTGCCCAAATTGGTGGGGCCAGGGGCCCACCAACCCGAAAATTGCCGCTACCATTAAGATAGAGATTTGGAGCATAAACTTTGGCCCCCAAGTTCGTTTTAGAAGGTTGGAGTTTTTGTGGCCCAGGTTTGTCAGATGTTGCCCCAAACCTCGCCCTGACGTTGACGTGCCCCCTGCAGCCCTGTGTCATGAAATGCGTTGGTATTCTGGTATCGTTGTTGGAGAACGCAAGAAATTTGAGCAGTGTTATTGTGTGCAACTGATGTGCCACATTTAGGCCAGATAGATCTACTGGTGTGTCACACCACAGAACACTTTTGCACATGCATATGTACTCCTACGGTTCTTTTCTCTGCCATGAAATTTGTCTTTGTGGTTGCAAGGTGCACGGGATGCGAAGGCATGAAATGCACTCTGATTGGGATTGTCGTTCAAGCAATCGGACGAAGACAAGAATCACTGGCGTTGAACAGTCAAACGAACAGAATTGACCGCCACCTCCGCCACAAATACAGAGATGGCGCCACGTCCCAGAGACGAATTCACAACGTCACCGGAAATGTTTCAGATGGTCGGAAAGGAGCATTGATTTGCGTGAAACATTGCGAGTTGCAGGGACAAGAAAGTTGTGACGGCTGCAGGTATTCGTCGAGTGGGGATGACCGACCCACATACAGGGGGCCTTGTTTCAAAATTGAATGATGTCAATTTGAAAATGTCCAAGAATTTTTTTTTTCTGGCGATGAAGGAGGGTTGGGTGGTTCAAGACCCAATGCCTGCCTCTCAGCAGGGAGAACAAATTTATTCACTTGAGATCAACAGAGAAAAACACATTTGTTTCAGAGCAACAAATTACAAGTCTTTGGTACAGAGCGATTTGAGCAAGGCGCGTTGAGACATACCTCGAGCGGACTCAGGGTTGAGTTCAGAGGGGCACAAACCCTGGGGCGAGAGCAAACGCGGACATTGGAAAATGTTCACGCAAAGAGAATGACATGCCTGTGGCGCGAAATTCAGAAGTGAGCCCTGGTCCCCTGCCCCCCCCCCTTGCCCACAGCTACTGCCCCTGCCCCTGCCCAGGTCCTGCCCGAGTCTCACTCCCGCCCCTGGATCAGCTGAAGCATCAGTTCGTCCTCTCTGTGGGCTCAGAAGAAGAAGTTGCAGCGGTCGGAGTCGCAGCAGTAGGCGAGTTGTCCGGGGGCGTCGTCGCAGCGCTGCGACAGCTTACAGCCGCGGTGGAACGAGTAAGAGAACGTCTCCCACGACCAGTGCGCCGAGATCTGCATGTGAGGAAATCACTGAGTGGGTGGTGGGTGAGAGTGTGTGTGTGTGTGTGTTTGTGTGTGTGTGTGTGTGTGTGTGTGTGTGTGAGAGTCTGTGTGTGTGCGTGTGCGTGTGCGTGTGTTTGTGTG
>JAAUXT010033451.1_pt1 | contig 10386 bp, 10 predicted proteins | sample 7278171 | NCBI WGS metagenome assembly JAAUXT01 (sample SAMN14350112, study PRJNA611818) | marine sediment metagenome | isolation source: surface marine sediment (1.8m) | place: French Polynesia: Moorea | collected 2018-08 | reverse complement strand
GCTGCGAGAAGCTGACATGGTCCGATGGATGCCAGTCCCGACTTGCGTAGATGCGCGCGCCACCGGCCCGGGCCGCCTCGATCCACCGGTTGAGCACCGGGATGACCCGATCACCCTCAGGCACCGCCAAGGCCCCACCCGGGCAGAAATCGTTCTGAACGTCGACGAGCAGGAGCGCGTCGCTCCGTTCGAGTTCGCGAAACATTTGCGCGGCGGTATCATCGAACCTGACTATGATTATACGTCAGCGCCCCGCCGCAATTGGGCTCGCCGGTACCGAAGCCTGTACCGGGGCGCCGACGGGTCGCCGGCAATGGCGAGGCCACGGGAGTGCACGTTTGGCGCTTCTGTAGACCACGCCTTGCGCAACGCACGCGACGGGCCGGCGTTGGGGAGGTCTAGAGAAATATGCAGGAGTCGCACGCCAGGTTCATGCTGGGTCAGGTGGTACACCACCGGCTGTTCGACTATCGGGGCGTCATTGTCGACGTGGACCCCGCGTTTTTGGGCTCCGATGCGTGGTACGAACAGGTCGCACGGACTCGACCGCCCAAGGACGAGCCCTGGTATCACGTGCTGGTGCATGACGCGGAACACCAGACCTACGTGGCGGAGCGCAACCTGGAGCTGGACGAATCCAAGCATCCTGTCAATCACCCCATGCTCTCGGATTACTTCGACGCATTCCAAGAGGGCAGTTATCTGCCGCGGCGACGCGGCAACTGACACCTGAACCATGATTACGTCTATCCGGCAATTCTTCGAGCGTCACATTCTCGAAGACACCATGGAGGAATCAACTGCGGAGCACGGCCTGCAGCTGGCCACCGCGGCACTGCTCATCGAGATGAGTCGAGCCGATTTCAAGGCGAAAGCCCAAGACAAGGAGGCAGTCAGAGCGGGAGTCCAGCGCGCGTTCGAGCTGACCACCCAGGAGACCGCGGAGATCGTGGAGCTTGCGGAGCAAGAGGCGAACGAGGCGACCTCGCTCTACCAGTTCACATCGCTGATCAATCGCGACTTCTCGCCGGACCAGAAGGCACACGTGGTGGAGCTGCTCTGGGAGGTGGCATACGCTGACGGCAAGCTGCACAAGTACGAGGAGCACCTGGTGCGCAAGATCGCGGATCTCATTCACGTTCCGCACCGGGTTTTCATCCAGGCCAAGCACAAGGTGATGGGGAATGGAGACTGACCGCTACCCGGGCGTGCCCGCCATTGCCCTATCGGCTAGTCGTGCCACCCACTGCTGTCATCGCAGCAGGAGCGAGCCGGTGGAGTGGCTGGAGACAGCCAGCGGTCCCGTCAGCCGCCGCCGGCTCCCGGTTCACCGTCCGATGCCGGCACCGTTGCAATACTCTCGCGCCAGCGCTGGAAGTAGGGCTGGTCCAGGTAGCCCTTGTCCAGGACGTATTGAAGCACGCCGTCCAATCGGTGAAAACGGATCACGGAATCCAGGCGGATGATCTCCCGACCAAGCTCGTCGAAGAACAGCAGCGTGGGGGCATGAAAAAGCCCCAGCTCGTGGGCCCACTGACGTGACGTGGTCCGCGCTCCCGCCGGGGTGATAAGCGGAGATTCCGCCCACATATCCAGCTGCACGACCTCCATCCGTTCCAGCCGACTCAGGATGATGGGGTCCTGGAACTGCTCGGTGTGCAGCACGTCGCAGGCGTGGCATTCCCCTTGCTCGAAGACTACGAGCAGCGGTCGGTCGGAGCGAAAACGGCTCCTGTCCAGCATATGGGGGGGCCTCTCGAAAAAGTCTTCTTCGATGAGGTCCTCCGGCTCGAAGGTCAATCCCACCTCCGCGCGCTCCAGGTAATCACGAAACCGCTCCCTGTCATAGTGGCCGTCGGCAACATACTCCAGAGCGGCGCGAAACTTGTAGGGCGGATAGTAGCCGCGCAGTCGAAACACCTCGTCGCCGTCGGAATCGTAGAAAATGAGGGAGGGCGTGAACTGTGTGCGCTCGCGCTCTGCGAACTGTTTCTCTGTCATGACCTCGTTGTCCAGGGAGATCAGCTCTCGATCACCCCAGATGTCGATGGGAATCACATCGAAATGCTTGCGCGTGTAGGCGACGATGTCTTCTTTGCCGAAGTTCACTTCCATGAGCGCGTCGCAGTAGGCACAGTGTTTTTGTCCGAAATACACCATAATGCCACGCTTGTCGTCCGCTGCAGCCTCCGCCAGATCGTCGGCCAGGTCTAGGAAGCTGAGCTTGAACCAGTCCGGGTACTCGATATCACGCCGTTTGGGAGCGTCATCGAACTGAAGTGCTTCCTCGACTTCACCAAAAGACTCGAAGTCGTCGTCTGCGGCCGCCGGCAAGAAAATCAGGCTCAGCGCAAGGATAAGCGACGCATGTGGACACCGCATGGATTTGAGTGAGCTTGGCTTGGTCACTAGGGCGTGAGCGTGGCGCATTCGCGGGTGCTTCGTCAAGGCAGGCGCTGTCCCGGGCATGAGCAGAGGTTAGGTGGCCCGTGCCAGGAGTCACACTATGGTTGACCCGACTCGGCCGGTGGCTTGGCCGCCTCGGTGAGGTGAAAGTAACGGGCCATGAGGTCCGGGTCGTCAAAGTGACGTTTGCCAAGAAACACGACGGCGTGGTGTCCCCATTGGCGCATCGCGCCGGGGCTCCGTACACCGCTGGGCCACAGGAACCATCGCTCTCCCCGCTTGCTCGCCGGCACCAGGCCATCCGGAGCGAACAGGCTGCGGCGTCCGTCTGCAGAGGCCAGCGAGCGCAGCTCGTGGTAGTCCTGCAGCGAGTAGCTGACGTCACCGTCCTTTTGGTCGAAGTAGACGCGTTGCACGTAGTGATTGCCGGCGGCCACCCGAATGACCGCTCGTGCACCGGGCGCCACCCTCAGCTGCTGCGGAACGAACAGCGGTTCCTCGTCCGCGTCCGCCCCGGGAATGCGTTCCACTTGCTCGCTGGGAAAGAACATGTGGTAACAGCCGCAGTTGTGAATGGTATCGAAGACCAGGGGAGTGCCGTCCGACGCCAGTGTCACTCGCCAGATGATACCGTCAAGCTCGCCGGCCAGCAGGTCAATGGGCCGGCTGGGAGTACGCGCCGGAAACCAGACCATGTAATTGAGCTGCAACAGGGTTTCGCCGCCGAAGCGGGTGTGCGAAAAACGCATGTAGACGACCGGTCGGTCAACCGCGACTGACAGCTTCCCATCGAGCCACTCTGGCGACCCGATGCGGTCGTCCCGGCTCGCAACATCAACCTCCCAGACGGGCGCGAAGCTTTCCAGCAGCCGGCGCCCGTCACGGCCGGCTGGCTCAGGGATCCGCAAGGCATTGATCGCCGAACGTTCCAGTAGCGCCGCCACCTCTGCCCTCTCGAGGTCTCCGCCTGTGTCGCCCGGACCGTAGCGCACCAGTTCGCCTTTCACGGGGAGCGATTCCAGGGGTTGTTCGAAATCCTGGCGCAACTTTCGGTGCAGGCGACTCACGCCGCCGCTCATGAAAGCGGAGGTGATCGGGTATAGGCCGAACGCACGCTGCACGTTGCTATAGCTAGGCGGCACCTGGGCACGGCGCGAGAGTGAGCCGTAGACTGGCGGCTCCGAACCGTCGTGACGGCGTAGAGCCGCTGCACATGCCGCCGTCCGCTGGCTGAAGCTTGTGGCGTCGCTCGCGAGTTGCTGGCGATACCCGTCCACGAGGTTCTGATACTCGACCGCGCGCGCATCCCGGTCCAGGCTCACCATGCGGTCGACCCAGGCATCGAACTGCGCAGTATCCATGTCATCCTCACCCAGGGATGCCCCAAAGCGGTCCGTGCGCAAGTACGGAAAGCCGCGTACCCTGGACGCCTCCGCATCCCCGACGCCGGCTTCCGCCACAATTGCGTCAGCCTCGCGGTAGAAGGCCAGGCACTGCTCCTGCTCCCCGTCCAGTTGCGCGCGTTTGACGCCAGGGCCGGCGCAGCCCGTAAGCGTGGCCAGGAGCACGACAGCGATGCCTCTTGTTTTCACCAGCACATTTCCTCCTACCCTATGGACCATCGTCTTCGCCCGGGGTTACGGCCGACGCTTGCTCCGAACCTGACGATGGGCGACACTCAGATGGCGAAGAGCGTGGATAATCCCGGCCGCGGAGGGACGCCACCAGATGACACCACAACATGCCCCAGGTTCGGAAAATGACAGGCGGCTTGGCAACGCCTATCAACGCATGCTCGAGCGCGTCAAGGCGGCAATCGAAACGGCCGAGAAGGATACACTCCCCCAGCTTCAGGAACAGATCGCGGACGCCAAGGAGAAGGCGGTGGAGCTTGGCGAGCTGACCCGCGAGGAAGCGGAGCGGCTCGGCGACTACCTGCGCCGGGACCTGACCGATGCCGCCGAGTTCATGGCCCGCACCGGTAAGGAGCTACGCGACTGGCTTTCATTCGACCTGGACGTTATCGAGGATCGCCTGGCAAGCGTGTTCGCCCTCATGGTGGACCACACACGCGAGGAGTTGCAACGACTCGCGGAGCAGGCCAGGGAATCCGAGTATCTGCACACCGGTGAGATGACTGCCATGGGCTCGTTGCGCTGCACGGGTTGTGGCAAACAAATGCGCTTTCACACGCCCGGACATATCCCCCCCTGCCCAAGCTGTCACGGCACCCGTTTCAGCCGGGTCGCCGACTGAGGATCACCAGTATGCCGAGGGCACCGACCATTAGAACCACGATGCCCCAGTTGCCGAGCCGGGCGTAAGGCGTCATGCCGCTCATCCCCTGCACCGTTCCCCGCAAGGCATGGGTCTCGAACTGGGGGGATTGTGCCAACACATCCCCGCGCGGGCCAACGATCGCCGAGATGCCGGTATTGGTGGCACGGAGCAGATAGCGACCCGTCTCGACAGCTCGCATACGCGCCATCTGCAAGTGCTGGGCGGGCGCGATGGAATCGCCGAACCAGGCATCGTTACTCACATTCACCAACAGCGTCGCGGCTGGAAGTGCTTCGATGACCTCCTCGCCGAAAGCATCCTCGTAGCAGATCGAAACCCCGATCCGCTGTCCCGCCGCGACCAGCGTTGGCTGCTCGCGGGGACCGGAGCTGAAGTTCGACATGGATATCCTCATGAAATCCACCAGGGGACCCAGTATGTCCACCTGCGGCAGGAACTCGCCGAAAGGCACCAAATGGCGCTTCCGATACACGCCGCTGTGTTCACCCAGGGCCACCACGCTGTTGTAGTAGCGGCCGCTCGACAGGTCCTTGAGCGGGATGCCAACCAGCAGCTCCGTGCCGTGCCGGAGGGCCTCGGCTTTAATCTCCTCGAGGAATGGCTCGGCGACGTGGTAGTAGGCCGGGACGGCGGTCTCCGGCCAGATCACCAAGTCCGCCCCCCAGTGCTGACGCGTCAGGGCCAGATACTGGTCCAGCGTCAGCTGGCGTTGCTCGGGCCGCCATTTCAGGTGTTGGGGGACATTGCCCTGCACCAGCACCGCTTCCCGCTCGCTGCCCGTCGGCTCGGTCCAGTCCACCTGTCCTGCCAGCCAGCCGCCGCTCCATAAGCCAAGCAGTGCGAGGACGTAAAACACGCGGCGCCCCTGGGTCGTCAAGCCGACCAACGCCCCGGCAGTCACTGCCACAGCCCAGCTGATCCCGTACACCCCGAGCCACGGTCCGTAGCCGGCCAGCGGCCAGTCCACCGGGCTGTACCCCAGGTTGAGCCAGGGAAATCCGCTGAGCAGCCAGCCCCGCAGCCACTCCCCCAGCACCCAGGCGGCAGGAAAAAAACCCAACAATCGAAGGCTGCGCGCCGGCGACACGAAACGCGCCAGCAGATAGCCGGTGAGCGCCGGGAAAACGGACAGGTAGACGACGAGCAGGGTGGTGAGAACGATCGCCACGGGCATGGCAACCTGGCTGAACTGAAAGCTCTCGTGCACCCAGGACACGCCGAACCCGAACAATCCGAGCCCGAACAGCCAGCCCCGCCAGGCCGCCCGGCGTGCCGAGGCCCGGAGCCACACCAGGAATACCAAGGCCAGTGCCAAGGGGGCAACAGGAAAAAACTCGAAAGGGGCAAACGCCAGGGGGGTCAGCGCACCGCCTGCCAGGGCGAGGAGATCGCCGGCCCGTCCCTCGGCGAAACCGGCCAGCGTGGTGGGCGCGCGCGTGCCCATGGCCCTGCTCAAGGGCATGGTCAACCCGCTTCTAAAACGCCGCTGGTGACGTGCTCACGGCTTGTCCTGCGCGTCTGGGTTGCGCTGAGAAACGTCGACTCTGACGAGATCGATGCGGCGTCCGTCGGCGCTCAGAACCTCGAAACGGATACCGTCCAGGGTCATGGACTCCCCCACGCGGGGCAGGTGACCGAGCCCTTTGAGCAGCAGGCCGCCCACGGTGTCGAACTCTTCGTCGTGGTAAGCGGTGCCGAATGTCTCGTTGAAATCCTCTATCGGCATGACGGCCTTAACGGCGAACTCGTTGTCGCCCTGCTGCTTGACGTAGGAATCGTCATCGTCGGCGTCGTGTTCGTCATCAATCTCCCCGACGATCTGTTCCAGCACGTCCTCGATGGTCACCAGTCCGGAAACACCGCCGTACTCGTCCACGACGACCGCCATATGGTGGCGGCTGCTCCTGAAATCTCGCAGCAGAACGTTCAGGCGCTTGGTCTCGGGAATGAAGACCGCGGGGCGCAACATGCTCTGGATGGGCAGCGCCTCGGTCTCGCCTTTCGCCAGATGGGGAATAATGTCCTTGGCAAGCAAGATACCCTCGATCTCGTCCCGACTCACGCGATACACGGGAAAGCGCGAGTGCCCCGACTCGATCACCATGTCAACAATTTCTTTCATGGGAGCGTCTACGTCCAGCATGACGACCTGAGCACGGGCCACCATGACGTCGCGCACGCGGAGGTCTGCAACCTGCAACGCGCCCTCAATCATGGCCAGTACGTCGGGCCCCAACAGACCCCGTTGCCCGGCATCGCGCAGCATGTCAATCAATTCGTTCCGGTCCTTGGGCTCCCCGAGCAGGGTCTGGCCAAGCCGCTCCAGCCAGGACGCATTGGTGGGACTACCGGTTCGTTGGTCATTCATATCGTGTACTACTCTGCGTAAGGATCCTCGTACCCGAGCCCGCCAAGGATAGCTCTCTCGATGCGCTCCATGGCCTGGGCCTCGATTGGTGCCCGGTGCTCGTAGCCAAGCAGATGCAACGTGCCGTGCACCACCATGTGTGCCCAGTGAGCACGCTCGGCCTTCTGCTGCTCGCGGGCTTCTCGCTTCACCACCGGAGCACAGACGACGACATCACCAAGCAGCGGGTGCCGTACCCCGGGCATTTCGCCCACCGCAAAAGACAGCACGTTAGTTGCGCAATCGCGGCGGCGGAACTGTCGATTGAGCGCGGTGATCTCCGCCTCGTCCACGATCCGCACGGTCAGTTCGGCGTTGTTCCGCCGACCGGCCAGGGCGGCCTCGACCCAGCCTGTGATCTCTACCCGACCGGGTACATCGTCACCGGCCGCAGCGTATTGTATCTCCACCTCCACGCTCATCAGGATTCACCTGAGTCTCCCTTTTCGAAAGCCTCGTAGGCGTTCAGAATACGCGCGACCAACGGATGACGAACCACATCCTTGGAGGTGAAGAAGGTGAAGCTGATGCCGTCCACGTCCTCCAATACCTCGACCACGTGGCGTAGTCCCGAACGCTGGCCCCGCGGCAGGTCGGTTTGCGTGACATCGCCGGTAATGACAGCGGTTGATCCGAAACCGATGCGGGTCAGAAACATCTTCATTTGCTCAACAGAAGTGTTCTGCGCCTCATCCAATATGATAAAAGACTCGTTGAGGGTCCGCCCGCGCATAAAAGCCAGCGGCGCGACCTCGATGACGTTTCGTTCGATCAGCTTCCCGACCCGTTCGAAGCCAAGCATCTCGTAAAGCGCATCGTACAGTGGTCTCAGATACGGGTCGACTTTCTGGACCATGTCGCCAGGTAGAAATCCCAGGCGCTCGCCGGCCTCCACGGCCGGACGCACCAGCACCAAACGACGCACCCGGTCAGTTTCCAGCGCCTCGACGGCACAGGCAACGCCCAGATAGGTTTTCCCGGTACCCGCCGGCCCGATGCCGAAGTTGATGTCATGCGTCTGGATACTTTGCAGATAGCGATTCTGGTTGGGCCCGCGCCCCCGCACGCCGCCGCGTCGGGTCTGCACCGCCATCTCTTCGGCAGGAGCTGCAGCCACTGCTGCCTCCAGGCCCGATTCCTGCAAGAACAGATGCACTCGCGCCGGTGTCAGCGACTCCCGCGCAGCCGCCTCGTAGAGCTGTTTGATGACCTGGCCGGCGACCTTTACGGTGGCGGCGTCGCCATGGATACGAAACCTGTTTCCTCGGGTGCTGACCTCCACCCCGAGCCGTCGCTCCACCAGACGCAGGTGCTCGTCGAACTGGCCGCAGAGATTGGCCAGCCGATCGTTGTCCGCCGGCTCAAGGACCAGCTCTATGCTGTGGGGATGGTCGGAAACGGATGATGAGGATGCGCTCACGACAGCAGTCAACTGGCAGTCGACGGCGGCACTCTCAGGCGGACGCCTTGGGGGCCACGGGGCGGGTGACTCGGCCGCGCAGCGAGTTAGGCAGAGCTTCCGTAATCTCTACGTCGACGAACTGTCCCACCCAATCCCGCGGCGCGGAGAAATTGACCACGCGGTTGTTCTCGGTCCGCCCTGAAACCTGCAGAGGATCCTTTTTGGAGGGGCCCTCGACAAGTACCTGCTGAACGCTTCCCACCATGGAAGCGCTCACATTGCGAGCCAGTTCGGCCAGGCGTTCCTGCAGCCGACCTAGCCGCTGCTTCTTCACGTCCAACGGGACGTCGTCGCTCAGGTCCGAGGCGGGGGTACCAGGCCGCGGACTATATATAAAGCTGAAGGAATGATCGAACTCCACCTCATCTATCAGGCGCATGGTGGCGCTGAAGTCGGCCTCCGTCTCGCCTGGAAAACCGACGATGAAGTCCGACGAGATGCTGATCCCGGGCCGCACCGCCCGCAGGCGTCGGATTTTGTCAAGGTACTCCTCGGCTGTATGGCCCCGCTTCATGGCTCGCAGTATCCGGTTCGAGCCACTCTGCACCGGTAGATGCAGGTGACCAACCAGCTCCGGAACCGCCGAGTAGGCCTGAATCAGGGCAGCCGACAACTCCACGGGATGGGAGGTCGTGTAGCGAATGCGGTCGATGCCCCCGACTGCGGCAGCGTATTCCACCAGCAGCGCCAGGTCCGCGTTGTCGCCGTCGTGGGTGGAGCCCCGATACGCATTCACGTTCTGGCCCAGAAAGGTGATCTCCCGAACGCCCTGCCCGGCGAGAACAGCGACCTCCGTGATGACGTCATCCAGGGGACGGCTGACCTCCTCACCCCGGGTGTACGGGACGACACAGAAAGTGCAGTACCTGCTGCAGCCCTCCATGATGGAGACATAGGCGGTCGGCCCATCAACCCGCGGCGCGGGCAGGCTATCGAACTTCTCGATCTCCGGAAAAGATACATCCACCGCTGCCAGGTGGAGAGCGTCGACCTGTTCGAGCATGCGCGGCAAGCGGTGAATAGTCTGGGGGCCGTACACAATGTCCACGTAAGGCGCCCGTGTCCGGATAGCCTCTCCTTCCTGACTGGCGACGCAGCCACCTACTCCGATCACGAGGTCCGGCCTGCGCGCCTTCCACTCTCGCCAGCGCCCCAGCTGCGAGAAGACTTTCTCCTGTGCTTTCTCCCTCACCGAGCAGGTGTTGAGCAGCAGCACGTCCGCATCCTCGGCTCGTTCCGTCAACGCCAGACCGCAGGACTCCCCAAGCAGCTGTGCAGTCCTGGCGGAATCGTAATCGTTCATCTGGCAGCCGAAAGTTTTGATGTAGAGCTTGCGCATGGCTCAAGGATTCAGCTTGGGTAGTCCCGCATTCCCATCCTCCGATTCGTCCCTGGTCTTGCTGGAGAGAACCCGCCGAAATCGACGCCCGAAGGTTCGCTTCCATTTCACCAGGTCAATGCGCTGGCCACCGTATGCCGCAGCCTCAAGCTCATTGAAGAGGTTCCGCAGGGGGGCGGTATCCGCGCGCGGCCGTTCCTCGGCGATGCGGTCAGCGATGGCCGGCAGAGGGGCGTTCGGGTTCATACGCAATTCATCGCAGGCGAAACGGCGCAAGGTCCGACACAGGCTGACGGGGTCCCGCTCGGTGCCTACACAGCGCACGCACCACCAACTCCTGGCTCGCTTCGGCAGCAGGCCAACGCCGGCAGCGAACACCACGCGTCCCAGACGGCGGACCCCGCGGTTGAAGCGCTGCACCAGGGGCCACGCCCGGCGGCTCCAGAAACTGCGCACACGCCCGGACGCGTG
>JAAUXT010148772.1_pt1 | contig 10388 bp, 8 predicted proteins | sample 7278171 | NCBI WGS metagenome assembly JAAUXT01 (sample SAMN14350112, study PRJNA611818) | marine sediment metagenome | isolation source: surface marine sediment (1.8m) | place: French Polynesia: Moorea | collected 2018-08 | reverse complement strand
TTGCTTTTTTCATCCAGTATCAAAATGTGTCACCAGGCATAACATACAAAAATATTTGGTGAGGTAGAGAAACTTTCTGTGGGTTGGGTTAGGAATTGGTGGCAAATGATGCACAATGTTTCAAAATTGAGTCACAAGTCACAAAACGTTCTGAACAAGTGCAAAAAGTTTACATTACACATTACAAATTACACATTTTTGTAAAATGTTCAAAATATGATTTTTGACCCCTAACCCTGGCTTACATGTGTTACACAAAAACAAATATGAACCATATATATTATTTACTACCAATTGCAAATATAACCCACCAATACTTTCTCAACCTCATCAAATATTTTTGCATGTTTTGCCTCTCAACACAGTTTGATGCAAAAACCCCAAAAATTGAATTTCAACTTTCAGCCTCCTAAAAACCACTGAAAAATTTCATCATAACAACACCAGACCCACTTAACCTGAAAGCCTCTCCAATATCATCAAAATTATGTATGGGCACCTTTGATCAAATGTTGCTCACTTTCAAGATACAGCCCAAAATAGAACCCCATGTCCAAAATTTTGAATTTACCAAATTTGAACTTTTGCACTAAAAAGTCAGAAATATTCCATTTATTCTTTTGAAACCTTGGGCATTATTTGGGACCTAAAATACAACAAATGGACTGTTGAGCACAGAATTTGTACCAAAATCCTGACCACCACAGATGGAGCCAAATTTTGCAATTAGATGCCCATAGGTGATTTGAACAGCGAAATACCGCTTGCTCAGTTTGAGCAAGTGGTATTTCGCCTTTTAAATCACCTAAAAATGATTCCGTGCAGAGAAAACGAACACACATTTGCCTTTTGTTGCTGTTCTCACGAAAGAGTTTTGTCTTTCCTGAAAGAGAGGATCTCAGATTCAATGACGTGGTTGCCAGTTTCTTGTGAACAGTAGAACTGGTGATATATATGCAAAACATTTTCCTCCCCCTCATGACATTTCAGGGATTCAACATGCTGCGTGTATGCCAGATATATCATATCTTGTTTTTGTTTTCATATTTTCACCGGATTGAATCTCAATATCAGGGTTATGTCCCTTGTGAGACAAGTAAGTTTATATCTTTCCATGCACACACAAACATTCAACAACTATGCACCTGCATCTTGTAATTGTCAAAAGTAAAAAAATGAACACATTCTAATTTTCATGTGATCAGAGGTTTCTGTGCAGGATGGAAGCTCTTTTGTGCTTTATCATATCTCTCACAATGGCTCAGACACCAGTAATTGTGGAGGCTCAGTAGATTCAGCCTGTTTCAGTCTCCTGCATGTTTTAATGTTGTATTATGCTGAGCCTCCCACAAAGGGACTGGAGATAATGACAGATAAGTCATTATTTCTATACAAAAGCACAATGGTAAGTCTTACATGTGAACATGTTCTCATCAATAATTGGCAAAATGCTACCTGCAACACAAGAAAATGATTTCTTTGTAAATTGTAGGAAAATTGCAAAGCTTTTATGAGTTCCCAATTAAGATGCAAACCACTAGAGCCGGGACTTAACATCAGTGTAAATGTGACAGATGTCAGTTTCAACAATTCCTTTTGGATTGTGATGGACATGAACATTACTTTTATGAATTCTAACATAGCAAATTTGAGCATTCTGGTGCAAAAAAAATCATCAACCACAGACATATTCTTGAATGTTATAGAAAGCCAAGTGGGATCCCAAATCATACTTAAGGACACAGCAGCAAGGTTGGAAAAGTGTCAATCTGTCCCCAAAAGAGTTCAACAAACTAAGCCTTCAATTGAACTCAACAACAGCACTATCACTGTGAAATCTTCATACTTTGAACATTTTTGCAGTGCATTCATTCTGAATGCAAGTGTTGCTCACTTCAGCAATGTGAAGTTTGTGAAATGTGTATCAACAATGCCACTAATTATTGGAACAAATCAAAACACACTGTGTATTACAAACTGCACTTTTCTCTCCAATATAGCTCCACTTCTTAGTTTACAGCACATGAGTGTGGGAAGCATCACAAACTCAACAATTACAAACAACTCATTCTGGTACTCCTGGTTACATCCAGCACCTGGTTTAATATCCAGTAGTGTAAGTTTATTGTGTCTAGAAATGGCTCATTTTTCTAAAAACAAAGTTGAAAATGGAAGTGTTATTGGTTTGTGGAACAAAAGTGTTGGCATCATCCTCTCTTCTGAAGTCAGTGACAATGTGGTGGGAGGAGATTATGCTGCTATTTCTGTCATGCCTTCTGGTAGTGTCAAGATTGATGGGTCAAAATTTATGTGGAACAAAGGTGGTGCTGTTTTGATCACAAATGGTGTTGTTGTTGTGACCAAGAATTGCTTGTTTCTGGGCAATTCTGCATTCTTTGGTGCAGCTATGTACATGCAAATACAGGAAGAATTTGCACAGAAGTGTTGCACAGATATCAACAAAAACTGGATCCTTTCCCACCAAAACCAAATCAAGAAAGACATCATGAAATACCTGTTGGATGATGATTTCATGCCTCTTGCAACACAAGAGAAAATAATTTACAACTGCACATTTGCAAGCAATTCAGCCTTGTTTGGAGCTGGAGCAGTTTTTGCTGGAAATTTGTCTCTTTTGCTACTGAAAAACAGCTTTGTAAACAACACTGCCACAAACCCTTATGGAGATGCTGCAGGAGGAGGTGCTGTCTTCCTTTTACACTCTAACTCCATCATTACAAACTGTACCTTTGAAGGGAACCAGGCTTTTGCTGGGGGTGCAATTTTTGCTGATGACACAACATTATCCATACAGTCATCCAATTTCTCCAAAAATCATGCTGTTGCTGATAACAATGCAAGTCTGGCCACTGGTGGGGCCATTTATGCTCTGTCAGATTCTCCAGGAAATGTGACTTCGGTGTTTTCACAATGTATTTTTGATGACAATCAAGCATCTGAAGAAGGTGGAGCTGTTGCATCAGTTGTGTTCATAAAAATAGAAAAATCAACTTTTAACAGGAACAGAGCAATCTATGGAGGAGCAATTTCTTGTAGTTTTGTTGTCATCAAGAGTTGTAAATTTGATGCAAACACTGGTGAAGAAGGAGGAGCTTTACGTTTTTACAAGCAGACTGTCATATCACACACCAACTTCACTCAGAATTTGGCATCTGCAGGTGGAGCCATTCTGGCAGAAATTGAGAGCTCTCTCTCCTGTATCTTTTGCTCCTTTGATGGCAATACAGCAGGTTTCAGGTGAGGTGTCATTCATCAAACGAAGATGCAAAGAAGCATCATCGGTCTGTGTTTGGGACATGTCTTCCTCTTTTGTCAGTTTAAGAACCAGTCAGTGCAGTCAATGGATTGGTCAGGCTCCATACAAGATGGAGTAAAGCACCAACTGTTGATGCTGCAGGCAAAGTAGGTTGGGGATTCACCTCCACTGTGGCAGTGGCCTGGTCAACCTCAAGACTGTGTCAATTGTTACTATCAAGATGATGACCTGCATTTGGGTGGTTTCCTCATCAGGGAAGGATATTTGCAGCCCTCAAATTTTTTTGTGGCATTTGACTGCTTGTGAGCTGACAAAGATCAGAAAATTGTTGAACTTGCACAAACAAAATAGAGCCAAAAAGGCACAAACAGGGCACATGGCTCATTCACTTCCCATGAAATACGGTACTTTCACAGATTTGCTTCTTGTTTTGTAGGAACATAGGACACGGAGGTGCCTTGGCACTTCATGGTGTTAAAAATTTTGAGTTAACCCTTTGTTCATTTGCCAACAATGTTGCTGGAAATTGGGGAGGAGCGATGTGGAGTTCCACCAAGGCTGCAATAATGATTACAATCAGTGGCTGTTCATTTGAAAATAACACATCCAACCATGCAGGAGCCATATATTCTGACAGAAGCAATTGTGAATTTTCTGTGAAAAATTGCAACTTTACATCAAATGCAGCCACAATATCAGGAGGTGCATTGTTTGTGAATGACACTACATTTCAAATTTCAAACAGTCATTTCTCACAGAACAAAGCACCAGTTGCTGGTGCCATTTTTTTCAAAGGAGAACAAATGTTGCACATCAAGCAAAGCACCATTTCAAGAACAAATTGTGAGACCACCTTGTTCCGCTATTTATGTTATGCAATCATTGGTGACATGTCAGCAACTGTTATTCTTGCACATGTCACTGTCTGTAACAATGAGATTGGTGGGGGTTTGAATTTGATTCAAGCCAGAGCAGAAGTTTCCCACAGTTTCTTCTTGAACAACAGTGGAAGTGGTGGAGGTGCCATTTATGCAACATCACAGTCATCACCACTGATCATTAGAAACACAACTTTTGTGGGAAACAGAGGCTTAACAGGCTCTGCCTTGTCCTTGAGCAATCCAGTAACTCTCATGGAAAACTGTACATTTGTAGGAGTTGTTTCTTTGATGTCTAGCAAAGTCACTCCACTGATATATGTCCAGCCAGAAAACAGCACAGATGTCAGAATTGTCAGCAGCTTCTTTGCAGTACCAAAAGCAACATTGTCACAAACAAAAATTGTGCAAACTGTGTTGTATTTTAAGGGACCTGAAATGCAAATCATTCCAATAACTCTGTATGTGTGGAACACAGTGTACAAGAGAATCAACCAAGGAGCAACTCAAGTTATTGATAACTTGACAAATAGTGTGTCAGTACATTTTGTGAATGTTGGTTCCAATGTCAACTTTACATCAGAAGTGTCTCTTTTTGCTTCAGGTAAGTCAGATCATCTGTAAGTCTGGTATCATGAAATCTTTGTGATCAGAGGTTGTTTGCACTTTTTAATAGACAAAAACTGTGCAGTTTTCTCAAAGGTGCACATCACCAAAAGAATATTGGTCAGATATCTCCAGTACACTCATTGTAGCATTTTCATTACTCATATGTTTGTCTCAAAGAATTATTTCACAGAATAATTGCACATCAACCAGACATTATTCTTGCTTGTGTTTTCAGAGTTTCCAATGTCATGTCTGAGTGGCTGCCTTTGTTTTTATTCTGTGGATGATGATGCCAACACCATGAACTGCAGTTACAAGAACATGACACAATTACCAACCCAAGTACTGCCACGAACTGAGCAGTTGATTATGTCTGGCAACAATATAGCCGAGTTGCAGACTGTTGATGAAGTTTTGGTGGATGTCACAACCATAAACTTGGAAGCAAATAATATCACACACATCACAGATGAAGCCATAGAAACATTGCTGTTCAACAGAAAATCTGTCAGGCTGACTGGAAATAAGTTACAACAACTACCATCTTCACTGCAAACTCTAAATTGTCAAACAAATATTTGGCTTTCAAACAATCTGTTTGACTGCAACTGTGACATGATGTGGATGAGAGATTGGCTGCTCAATGCAACAAATGTAAAGGACAAAGAAAATATCACTTGTGCTTCAGGGAAATGGAAAGGTCAGTGTCAGTGTAGTTTACAAAGCAAGCAGTTGATCTGGTTTGTGCTGAATTTTTTGATATGTTGCAGGGACACCAATATACCAGTTAGACAGAACCAAAATGGGATGTGTCAGATTTCCCATCTGGATTGGAATTGTTACAGGAATTGTGATACTTTCCCTCCTCATCATAGTTATCATCATCAATAGGAAGTGGAATGCTATGAAATTTCTTTTGTTCTTCCAATTCAATGTCTTGATCAATGATGATGAACCAGAACATGTTGATGAGTTGGAGTTTGATGCATTTGTCATTTATAGGTAAGCAGTGACAGATTCACATTGTTTATATGTTTAAAAGACTGACAGTACAATTCTGAACTTCCAGTACATTTATTTTGGCAGTGATGTAGATACAGATTTTATGCTAAAACATGTGCAAGTTTATCTGGAGGAAGAATTGGGATTCACAGTTTGTATTCATGAGAGAGACTTTGTGCCAGGACAGCACATACTGAAAAACATTCAGAATGCCATTGAAAGAAGCAGAAGGACCATTGCTGTCATCTCCAGGTTAGCTTCTTGATCACTTTTTGCTTATTTGTTGCAACTCAACAGCAAATAATTGCAAGATGCATTGTGTTGTGTGTCACAATAATTCTTGTCAGGTGATGATGGCAGTAATTCAACAGCACCAATACAGGATATTATTGGCAGGATGATTTGAGTTGAGCAGATGGAAAGACATCACCTTCTATGAGCAGTGTGAAAACCATTAAAGTATTTCTCTTTTTCTGACACCTCACAGGGAGGCTATTCTCCAGAACCCAACACCAGCCCAAAGATGGCTTCTAGAAGAGTTTGCACTTGCTCATACACACAGCAAAAATAGGAAAGGAAACTATCTTGTCATGCTTATGTTGGATGAGATAAAAGCAAGTGAAATTAATGATGCAAACTTGAAGAATTATGTGGAAACTAACACTTACATCAGCTGCAATGATCTTGTAAGTGACATAATATCTCTTCTGTACTCTGCAAGCATTGACATTGCAAAAGGCACTTCAAGAGGTGCTTTCTGTGTCACACTCAAATTTTGAAATTTACAAAAGTTGACTTGTTGTTTGATTCTTGCTTTGATTCTCTTTCATTCTTTAATGTTCTCTATAAATATTGAAGTTGAGTTTTGTATCAATATATCAATTTCAGCATTTGGCAAAAAGGAGACTGCAGTTTGCCATGCCCAGGGTGGCACTTCAGAAATTAAAACAGCAACACAATGATGGTCTCCATCCCAACCAAAATTTTGTTGATAATTCTATAAATGTTGACAACCATAATGATGTTGATGAACTGATTGACAAATCTACCTCAGTACAAACAACATTCAAAAGGAAAATTTTTGATGCTTGCTGGGGGAAGCAAAATGTGGCAGGAATACCTGACAGACATCTTGAGAAAAATATTGAAGAAAACACAGAATTTATTAAGAATAGAGAGACACAAATGGAAGACAGATTGCTAGCTGCAACTGGACCTTCAGACATTGAAGATAGAAATGCTGATGTGCAAATGAAACCAACAGTGTTTCCAGGGGAACACATCACAAAGTCAAAAAGAATAATACAAAATACAAAAGAACCTGTGAACATCAATGCAGATGCAATTGAAGCAATGAAGAAGGCAGAGCTCATGGTGCAGAAGGGAAACAGGGGGCGGAAACTCAGAGTGGTAGTGGTGGAGAGTGAGAGTGAAGAGGAGAATGGCAGGAACCAAGGGAACAATGATTGGGACCTGGCTGAAACTTCTGAATTTGCTGAAACAAGACAAGAACAACTAGGTTCATTTGTAGTATGTGCAGATGTGCACCAGGAAGATTCTATGCAGTTTCAGGAGGAGAGAAATGGAGAAAGGAGAGAAAGAGCTGACAATGAAGGAAAAAGGAAACACTTTGAGGCAGGCAAATTCAATGGTGCAAGACCCAAGATAAAATTTGGCTTTTTCACTGATGATAAAGTCCAAGAGGTCAGAGAAAAAATATCAAGGAAAGAAACAAAGATCAAAGTGATGGAAAACAAGCACATCAAGAAACCCCAAAGGAAAATGTGGCAAATTGAAAACCCAGACAATCAAGATGAAGTGAACTGGGGATCTGAAGAGAGCAGTGAGAGTGATGGAGACTGGGACTGTGATGATATTCCTCTTCTTCCCAGATAGATAATGTACAGCAGTGAGAGTGATGGAGGTTGAGACTGTGATGAGATTCATCTTCTTCCCAGACAGATAATGTACAGCAGTGAGAGTGATGGAGGTTGGGACTGTGATGAGATTCATCCTCTTCCAAGACAGAAGGCTTGCTACATTTTTGCAGATTGACAAAAACCTATGTGCAAGAGTAGTTGTAAAAAGCTTGTTGGTCTTCAAAATGTATTGTAATGTCCTTGATTTGAGAACAAACACTGAAGAATTTTTTGTGCAAAACCAGGAACTCTAAACTTGAAAACAAGAAAATTTTACACTGAAGCAGAACACTTACTTCCTGTTGCAACCACGAACACTGGAGCCAGACACTACGTATTGGTTTTGTACCTGGGCATTGAGCTGCGAACAAGGCAAACGGAAAAGCAGCAAACCCTCCCTCTGCTAGAGACATGCAAAGAAACACCAACCGAAATATAACAGAGAAGATGCATGCTGTCTGATTTTATGCAGGTGTAAATGGCACAGAGCAAGTAAAGACATCCATGAAAGCCAGTTGCCTTTTATTTCAAACTTTTCTTGTATCTCTGCACAACCCCACGTGTAGGTTGGGTTGGGATCCATCGCAGGGCATCAATGCACAAACACTTTGTTGCAAAGACAGAGCTGCCCACACCCCACAGTTGGAACCACAGTCTTTATTCTCTTTCTGTTCAGAACCATACCCCGAGAGAACTAGAAAACAGCACACAACACGCACAAACACATGCACCCAACACAGCATCAATCCTCTGCTTCATTGTCAAATATACTTGAAATTATAGTTCAAATCTTGTTTCAACAAGCCACAGTCTGAGTCATGAAGGGAAGAGGTGTTCTTTTTTCTCATTCTTCTGACTTTTGAATGTCATTTGTGTTAGAAAGAAGAACATAGTTATGCAGGTGTTTCCACCTCACAAGTTGACACACACATCAACAATTATGTGCAGAAGGATCTGCCATCAAATGGACCATTCCAAACCACTGCAATAATGGCTAGTACAGAAGAGGAAAGTCCCAACAAAAAAGAATATGCCAACCCCAAATAAGATGCTTGAGGTGACAAACTTCTGCTTGATGTAGGACCTGATTTTGTCAAGAATAAGACCCACAGGACTGAGATTTAAAAGAACTTTCACAACAAGAACCTCTTGTGACAGGTCATCCATTCACTCACAAGCAACTGTTTTTCAGTGTGAATTCTCTCCAAACCCACAACCACTGCACCAAAAGCTTGAAAGCAGGCATGGTATATGTGGGAAAGTTGGGCCCACGTTTGCCACCTGTTTGAAGGTGCGTGAGAAGGATCCATCTGTTGGCATTTGGGGTTTTTATTTTGAAAGTTTGCGTGCATACACTCAGTTTCCCACGAGAAAGAGAATTTTAATCGTGGATGGCTTGGCAACAAAGACTTCTGAAACCTAAACTCACGAAACAAGGAAATACATCTGATCGAGATCCAAATACACTCACTCAAACTGGAATTGTATTTTGCCTGGGACAGTTAGTTACCCAACATCGTTTCTCAAAGCAGGCTCACTTTAGCATTTTTCGACAATAACAGATTTGTGTCCTGTACAACTTGACATCGAATCAAACGAAGTCATGCATTGTCTTGATTTACAAGATTTGGACACAAACTTTCAAACTCGTCCTGACAAAATTATCAAGAAACGCTGAAGTCTTCACACAAAGACACCAAACAAACACTGACACACGCATACACACACACACACACACACACACACACACAAACACTTGCACACACAGAATAAAGGGACAGAGGATCCTTGTCCTCTGAATGTCGTGCCTTCTATAAACGGGCAGAGTCAGGGGAGCACTGTTCAGGATCGTCGTTTGAAAGGGCGATTGTGTGGAGAAGTTATGCACCCAGCAAAAAGTCCAAATTTCTCATATGCCTCGGACCACACACACACACACACACACACACACACACACACACCTGCGAGTAGCACCGAGAGGTGATAATCCTCTGAATGTGACACATTCTTCAGACATTGTGTGGGGCACCATGGAAGTTAAAATCTACCCCACTTTATGGGTATCGTGTGAACTTTAATGCACTGCTGAAAGCCACACTGTCAAAAAGGTGTTGACGGAACCAACACCTGACTTGGACGACACACACACGCACACACGCACACACACATACACCTACACCTACACCTACACCTACACCTACACCTACACCTACACCTACACCTACACACACACACACACACACACACACACACACACACACACACACACGCAGACCCTTGTCAATCTCACTGTCAAATTGATCTTGTTCCTTCAAATTTCATACATTCCTTTGCGGCACTTAAATTGATTCTCTTTTTCTCGAAGGGTATTGTTGTGTGCGGGTCGGGTCCCGGTGGTTCCCTTCCACACAACCGCCGCGCTTCGCCGCACCGCGGTATGTAGCAGCCTTGGCACGGCCGGACTGCCGCAGTGGAGTAAAACTCAAGCGTACGCTTCAAACGTTTATTCAAACCTATCTCAAGCAAAGTAGCTCTCGACAGATGTAGGGCATCGTGTGCGCAGTTTTTTATAGGCGGCGCGAGCTGCGAGTCCGGTGCGCAGCTTCAGCTTCATGCAGCTCCGCTGAAGCGGCTTCATCGGTACTCAGCATCTCGCCCAAAAGCTGGATTGCTCGCGCGTGGGAAGAGCCAACTCTTCCACAT
>JAAUXT010080931.1_pt1 | contig 10391 bp, 12 predicted proteins | sample 7278171 | NCBI WGS metagenome assembly JAAUXT01 (sample SAMN14350112, study PRJNA611818) | marine sediment metagenome | isolation source: surface marine sediment (1.8m) | place: French Polynesia: Moorea | collected 2018-08 | reverse complement strand
CCCCCCCCCCCAACCCCCCCAACCCCCCCCCCCCCCCCCCCCCCCCCCCCCCCCCCCCCCCGCCCCTCTGGCGGGGGGGGGGGGGGCCCAACTAGATGCATCGTACACGGCTGAATACAGTACTTCACTGCAACAGACAACCCGGTCGCTGGCGTCTCCGTGCTTTTGTCGCAAAGCCGCTTGCGACTCTGTGTCAGTCAATGCTCCTTGCTTTGCAGACCCAAAGTTGTTGTCTGTTGAGAACTTGATTGAACTTGATTGCACACCGAACGCGTTCATCGTGTGAAAATGACCACAAAAACGTTTGCAAGAAGGAACGATAGGTAGTCTGGAGTTTTGGAGTGTATGAAATTAGATCTGACCGTGGTTTGTGATGAGGACTTTGGAGTGAAACCGTCGCACTGAACTTAATTGAAGAATGTGATGGAAACTTCCGAACTGGATCAGTCCACAGGAGGGGATCCAGAATTTTTGGTCAGAGACTGGCGAAAGGAAACCATATCAAAAATTATAACAAAAACAACGTGACAACATTTGCGTGTACAACGCAGAAGTGGGAGTTAAGATGTCACAGAGCGCAGGCCCTCTCTCCAAGGCCGCTAGAGATCACCGGGCGGCCCTGGGCCCCAGATCCCTGGAGATCAGAGGGCCCTGGCTCCCACCCCCGGACCCCGTCCTGGTCCTGTGTCCAGAACGGGTGAAGCAGAAGAGTCAGCGTGACGGAGATTGAGACTGATAGAGACGGAGAGGGATTGGTCGAGAGCGAGCAGTTTGATGGAGAGGGGCCCGAAACGGGACCTCTGTGGAAAGTGTCGGGCGGGAACAGTGATGGATGCATCCTGGGTGGGTGGTGCTGAAGGGTGGACACTGGTGATGGTGTGTGTGTGTGTGTGTGTGTGTATGTGTGTGTGTGTTTCTGCTGTCTCAATGGCACTTAAATTCGAGCAGTATTGTACTCCACGGTCGGGCTGCACATGAAGTGTGCGTGCGTGTGTCTGTCTGTCTGTCTGTGTGCGTGTTTTTGCCATTCTTTCCCAGGCCACACTGCCCAGTTAGGTTGTTGCACAACAACAAGTTGGTGACAAGCTGACTTGGCAACATGCCACTTGTGTCCACAAGAAAATGCAGGAAGAACAGAAGAGGCACTTGGCTGACATGCAAAGCACAACGCTGTGCAGTGTCCACATGCGCATGCGAGAGGAGGTTCTCCCTGCTGCTGCAAACTCGGGGGAGACATAGACTTGCAAAAGGAGGTCCGGCGAAAATCAATTACGTTCAGAAGGACGTTTCCTCTGTGCGGCTGCAGCCTGCTTCACACTGGGTGCGTCGCGCCGGTGCGTCCATGCACACGTCAGTGGGCGTTGCGTTGTTGCTCGGGACGCGACGCCTATTGACTTGTGCAGCGACGCCACGCGAGACGCCACCGGCGTGGGCCCCGCGTCTGACTCATGTTGAAGAGAAATTGCATTACGGAAACACGACAGGCCTCGGATTACTTTATTGAATCCCGCGCGGAGTGATTCGATTTGGAGCTCTGTCTTGCCTCTCACCGAATTACCCTCTCAATCAGCATCTCACTCTGTTTCAAGATGTCGCCTTGTGGATGTTCCTCCGCGTGGAGTCCAGTTTTGTCCGGCAGTGGAGCTTTTGTGCTCCTTATCGTCCCCGACATTTCTTGAGTGTTCAGTTCTGTTTGTGGTGCGGTTCTTTCGTTCCTGTGTGGGTCCGACATTCTGTGTGATACGTTTCAAATGTCAGAGTCAAACGCCAATGGAGTTGAATAGAAACCATCAGGACAAATTGAACTCCCAAGTGGTTCCCTTGCAAGTGTTATTGCAGATCTTCAAACAAAAATTTGCCATTTGTGTACACGCGAGCAAAGAGCGACGTTCGTTTGAGATCCGGAACTGAATTTGCACTTCCTTGTCGTCAGCATACTTTGCAGTCCTTTGTTTCGTCGCACATCACAAGACCAAGTGCTGTCGGTTTCAATTCTTGTATTTTGCTCGTGTGTGTTTTTGTAGGCTGGTCACGTGTGTGGCGACGACATGGACTTGGTTGCCGGGCAACCGACGGGGTGCGTGCGCGTGTCTCTGGGGTTCGCGTCCACGGCGCTGGACGTGGTGAGCGTCGCGCGTTTCGTGGAGACGTGCTTCGTGCAGGGACGGCGTCCCAGGGACGTGACGCGCGAGTACGAGGAGCTGACGGCCACGATCAAGGAAGAGGAAGTGAGTGAGGAGCACGCGCGAGGGGAGGAAGAGCCTCAGGAGCTGAGTGAGGAGGTGGCAGACACTGCCGAGACGCAGGCTGATCAGGAGCACATCCCAGATTTGGGCACACACGCTTCGGGAGAAGGAAGTGAGGTGGCAGGAGAGAGGTGTCCTGGACCCAGGGAGAATCATGTGTGTGATGGGATGTATCACAGAATTCAGGGTGAAGATGAGGCTGCAGGCACTGAAGCTGACGTGCAGGAGAAGGACACCATCCAGCTGGAGAAAATCTACGTCTATCCAGTCAAGTCCTGCGCTGGATTCGAGGTGAGTTGTGAGAAGCTGTGCATAATTTTCGTTTTGACGTTGCGTGCGCGTTTAGTGACGCAACACGTGACGCGTCCTGAGACGACCAGAAAGGATGAATCTCCATCGATTCACACCTGTTGTGTCAAAGGAAGCGTAACACGTGCCGTTTGGAGCACCTGGTTTGTTTAGATTGGCAAGAACACAGAGGGTTGATGTCTCTTACTCAACAGGTCTCCCACTGCAGTGGTTCTGGGGTCCAGGGCGAATATTAGGTCTCTGAGTTAGAATCTACGAAGCAAAACTCACCATTTGCACCCGGATGACTCGCTTGAGCGACCGACTCCTGGGACACGCCAGGACGTTCCGAAAGAGTTGCTTGTAATTATGAAGGAAAAACGGAACTGTTTTCCCCAGGTCTCCACGTGGCCCGTGGGTCCGGGAGGGTTGCTGCACGACCGGAAGTGGATGGTGGTGACGCCCAGCGGCGTCTGCGTGAACCAGAAGCGGCAGTCGCGTCTCGCGCTCATCCAGCCGGAGATTGATGTGCGGAGCGGAGAGCTGAGGCTCCGGTTCCCAGGTACTGGGGCAGGTGTGGCGGGGGGGGGGAGTCCACGGGAACCCAGGGATGGGTCCTGGAGTGGGTGGGTCCAAGGGGAACCCGTGCAGGGATGGGTCCGTTGGCTCCTTGAGGAACCTCCGTGTGTGTGTGTGTGTGTGTGTGTGTGTGTGTCTGTCTGTCTGTCTGTCTGTCTGTGGAGGGCAGTTGAGAACCCAGGAGGTGGAAGGGCACGTGTACAGGTGGTAGTCTGGCAAGAATCCAGGGAGCGAAATCGTGTGTTCTGGAGGAACTGCGGAATGGGTCCAGAGATGTGGGGCCCAGGTTCAAATCTCCGAAGAAGTGAGATTTGTTTCTGTCACTTCACTTCCAGGCGCGAGTTCGGTTTCCGTGCCACTGTCGCCGCCAACGGACACCGCTCTGAGCACGACGCTCTGCAACTCGAAGGTCTGCGGGGACAGGTGCACGCACACACACACACACACACACACACACACACACACACATTGGGCACGCCGGACGAAGTTCCTCCGCTTTCATTGGAAAACAGAATTCAAATCTAACGACACTGCGCTCACTGACTGTGAATTCACGAGATGCAACACACGCTATATCCAGCTGGAAAATAAGCGTGGGATATCTTGCCATGTCGAAAAGATTCAGACATCTTCAATGACGAATTCTCTTCTTGCCCAAACTTCAACCGAGGCCGACTTCCTGTCACTTTCCAGGATCGAGGGCGTCGACTGTGGGGACGAGGTTGCTGATTGGCTGGACTCCGTGCTCGGTTGCCAGGGATACAGACTGCTGCAGCAAAACACGCGCAGGCTCAGGAAACCACGTGAGTGTCACAAAGCACTTGGACAGCTTGATGCGTCGTCTGCCGTTGCGGCACAGGACTCGTTGTGAAGCATTCTTGTTTGTTTGAATACGGGGGTGTTTTGCATGCATTGTGTTCACGGAACGAGCTAATGGGCGTCTGGTCGAGAGACACAACGCACGACTCGTCCAGTGCGGAAGGCGGAGCTGGGCGGATGGTTGATTGACAGATGTCGTGGTTCTCCTTGCAGCTGCCGCGGGTGGCGGGGAGCGCGCACTGTCGCTGGCCAACGAGGCGCAGTTCCTTCTCATCAACGCCGCCAGTGTGCAGCACCTGCTGCTGGAGATGGAGCGGGGCGGGGACGAGCCGACGCCCGGTGAGAACCCGCCCTCTGGTGGTCACTGAGAGCGATGTTTTGGTGGATCCTGGGACAGCTCGGGGCCTGCCCAATCAGAAAGCCTTCAGGGTTCACCAAGAGCTTTGTGAACAGAACCATCCGGGTTTGCACTGGGTTGAATTGAGAACCAAGCGCCACTTCTCTTGACGCATGCGCTGTGAGGGCTTCCGGACTTTCTTTTTGATTTGCGCAGACGTGGCAGACCTGACGGAGCGGTTCCGTCCCAACCTGGTGGTGCGCGGCGATGGCGGCGGCGGTGGCGGCGCTTTCAGCGAAGACGCGTGGAAATCTGTTCGTATCGGGGCCTGCGCGTTCCAGGTAGGTACGTGGTGTGTGTGTGTGTGTGTGTGTGTGTGTGTGTGTGTACGCGCGTTTATTTGGCACATTCAAACTTGCAGAATGAACGCCGGAAGCAGCGAAGAGCGCTCCGAAGACACGCGCTCAGATGTGCTTCCTCCCAAATTTCTCAGACCTGACTGTCCCTTGCAGGTGGAGAAGCTGTGCACTCGGTGCGGAATGATCTGCATCGACCAGAAGACCGGAGTGCGCAGTCGCGAGCCACTGCGTACACTCACCCGCCTTGAGGGGCGGAGAAACACGTTCGGCGTCCTCCTGAAACACGTGACTGGGACCCAGGCAGCCAATCAGAGTGCTGTGCTCAGCGTGGGAGATCACGTGGACATCCTGGAGGGGTGAAGGTCTTTGGTGTTGAGAGAGTCCACCCTGAATCAAGTGAAGTGTTTCTGGTGCAGGAATTTTTTTAGCACCCGTTGTTTTTTGGTCTTCTTGGCCCAACTGCCTTTGCAAAGTTTACATTGCACTGTTGTTGAATTTTATACTTGTGAATCCACTGATATCGACAGAATCCCTGTGGATTTGGTGATACAGACGGTTTTGTAGCAAGAATGACGTGCGTGGATCTGGTTCCACTTTTTTCAATGTACTGGATACTTTGATGCGTTACAGATCTTGATGTGATATTTCAGGCTGAGTTTGATACATCCGCCGTCCTTTTGGATTTGCATTGTTGGTTGTTTTGCACGCATGCGCAACCCTTTCTGCGTCTGCGCTGACCCTGTATGATTTGTGTCTGTCTGCTGGTGTTGGGTTTACATTGAGAGCGGTTTACAACGTAACGACAGGTTGGGAGCCTTTCGCTTTATCAATAAACGAACCACGTTTGTCTTTCACTCGGTGGTTTCAGTTGTTCTGTTTGTACGTGAAACGTTTTCCTCTTGCAACGCTGCCGTTGAGGAACGTCGAACGAGTTCGTGCGAAGAATTAACTGGTAGGGATCCATGTGGTGACTAGAGGGCCATGTATTCTGCCTTCGTCGCCCTGTATGATGCGTAGAATCGGACGGCCGCTCTGAAATGGCAAAATGGCGAAACTTGTGACCTTCGGATTGGGTGACTTTGTGGAAGTTTCAAGACCTGAAGGAGGTCGCTGCCTCGCTGTGCCACCCGAGAACGAGAGGGGAAGGGGCGGGCATACGGTGTGCGTGAACTGAAAGTCATGTGGGTTCCAGGTTGGATTCCAGGTCCTGGACCCACAGGACCACAACTTGGACCCACAAGACCACAACTTGGACCCACAAGACCACAACTTGGACCCACAGGACCACAACTCGGACCCACAGGACCACAACTCAGACCCACAGGACCACAACCTGAACCTACAGGACCCAACTCGAACCCACAGGACCACAACTCGGACCCACAGGACCACAACCTGAACCTACAGGACCACACCCCGCGGTACCTACTCGAGGGGGTCTCGTCCTTCAGGTAGTCCTTCCTTTCCGTGCAGTGACATGTAGAGAGACGCGCCGTACAGACTGTTGAGCTGAAACATGAAGACGCGACACGTGATCGTTTGGAAGCGCATGTTGGATCCAAGACAGAGGAGGCTTGCCTTTCACTGGTTGCGTCTTGCGCGTCCCGCAAACAGTCGCTGCGTCAACCTCATTGCGACGCGATCAGCGGTTTTCACATTAGCGAGTTTAAGTTCGACGTTTGAAATTGAAAATGTCAACATTGCACCAATGAAAGACACCCTTTCACAGAAAGATTCTGCTTGAGAAACCCTAGTTTTTGGTCAATTGTGTTTAATAATACTTTAAAAATGTAGAATTACTTCCAAAATGTTGAAAAGTTGAAGTATGCATAACTTTTTTTGATGTTCATGTTAATGTCTTCAATTTCAAACGTGGAACTTAAACTCGGTATTGGTGACGCGTGGTCGTCTTTTTGGCTTCGGCGTCAAAATTTGACATCAAACCCAATGGTGGAGTTTTTGACGTCAGCCCCCCCCCCCAAAAAAAATGACCGCGCGTTACCCAATGTGAAAACCCCATCACGCCTCTAGCACGAGAACAACCGAACCGAACCACGCACCACGTGACATTTTACCGCCTGCTTGCACATGTCGTCGGTCTGTTGGTGCACGGTTTCCGAGTCCACGTGGTTCCCCTGGAGCTCGAGTTTCCGCTGAACGTATTCCCTGACGAAGGGTCGCAGCTGCGCTTCGTCTGAAAGTTGTAACGTTCTGCGTGTTTTGCACGTGGCGTGCTCAGCGTGCATTCTGAGGCAGAGACGAGGGTTTCGTCAGTGAGTACTGGCCGCTTGAGAACAGGTCCCTCAGGCAAGCCCCAAATTGTGTGCAAATCTACTGCAGGTCTGCGCTGTGAATTTTGTTCCTGCAGATCCAGACTCTGCATTGCAATGCACTCATTGACGGAGAGAAGACAGGGTTCTCACCCTGTTCAAAATGGTTCCTGTCAAATCAAACAATTATTTTGGAGAACTTTGGTTGAGAAAGGAGTTGTGTGGTTGAACAGGAACCATTTTTGTTGGTGAGAACCCATTTCTTCCACAAATCACTGGCTTTGTGATCGCAGAGTTGTAGAATCTCAGTGATCAACACCACGCATCGATGTTACCTGCTCAGGACTGACCTGGCTGCATACCTGGCTGCAAGCCTGTAACACCCACGAAGAGATGGGCGATGTCGAACCCAGGGTAGTTGTAGCCCATGTGCTCACAGTCTATGAGCCGCACGTCCCCTGGAAACAGAGGCAGTGTTTCTGTGTTGACACCTGCAGACCGCAGAAACGTGTCAGATGGGCACATTCAAGTGTCCAGGGATTATCCACGCGATATTGACCAGGTGACTGAAATTCTGCAGACACCGGTGTCTCAGGACCAGACCCTGACCGCAACATTTCTCCGACGTCATTGTGTGGTCCTGAAATTTCAGGACCAGACAATAACATCATTGTCTGTTCCCAAAAAATTCAGGACCAGGCTCCAACCTGCCATACCAGTCCTGGTACATTGGAGCCTGGTCCTGAAATTTTAGGACCACACAACGACCTCGGAGTGTGGTCATTGTCCGGTCTTGGTCATTGTCTGGTCCTGTTTCACCGGGACACCGGGAAGGGTTCACGGACACAAGATTTATGCTGAAACGGGTTCAACAGTCTGAATCGGGAATTCGTTCTGTCACTTGCGATTCAGTGCACAGCGGCAGGGTCTGGTGTCAGCGGGACCATTGTGCCTGGACCAAGCAACAATCAAGCGAGGACCTCAAGCCAGAACAGAGAGAAGGAAGCAGTTTTCTCACAGCTCTGACAGAGCGATGCACGACTGACCAGTTTCTCTGTTGACAAGGATGTTGCCGAGCCACAGGTCGTTGTGACTGAGAACCAGAGGGACCTGCTGAACCGTCAGATGATCCACCAGCTCTTTCAGTTCCTCATGGATCTGGTCCTTTGACGGAAGTTCTCCAGGAACCCTGGTTAAAGCAATCATTTTGGCCTCACCATTGTAACCACAACATGTGGATGTGTTACAAGGGGGTCCACTAGATCAACCACAGGCGGGACCAGATCCACCACACCAACTGGTGGGGCCACACCAAACACACCAAGTGGTGGGGCCAGGTCCACCACCTGGTGGGGCCAGATCCGCCACACCAACTGGTGGGGCCAGGTTGACCAAATGCCACAGGTGGTGAGTGAGGTATTCAGTCTTTGCTCACCTGGAGCGAATGTGCTCACAGTCTGGGATACAGCGGGACGTCATGGCCACGAGCTGAGCGATCTGGGGAGTGACAGCCTCATCCTCAGGGACAGGCTGGGAGTGCAGGGTGGCCAGCTTCTGCGCCAGGCTCCTGCGAAATGTCAATTCATTTCAACAAGAGAAAACTTTGAAAAGCCAGGCTGAAGAGCTCACACCAGGAAATAGGTTGACGTCATTATCATTTCAAGGAGTATCTCAAGAGACGAATCTTCTGGATTCTCAATTGAGAATTCTGTTTGATTACTTTGTGAAACGCACCTGAACAACCTTTTGTCTTCGAAGTCACTCTTTGTCATATTGTCACCAGGAATAAATTCGCACACCAAGCCATTCTCGAACGAGGCCTCCAGGTTGGGAACGAGGTTGGATCCTTTGAGCATGCGCATGATCTTTACTTCCTGTTTCCGGTCCACGTCATACAGCTCTGCGATTGGTCCGACGACGCGGACCACCAGAGGGGGCTGTGAAGCGTCCCGCGTGTGACTCACGTGGTACATTTTGTTCAAAACTGCGCCTTTCATCACCTGAAAGTGGTTTCAATTCCCTGAAAATTGTTGCAATGTGTTTGGTTGTGTAGCAAAATAAGGAAATGTTGAAGAGTTACCTGTACATTGACGTGTTCCTTGTTCCAGGTGGGTCGAACCGCTTCTACCAGCTGAGGAATGTCTTTTTCACTCGAAATCCTCATCTCTGTGTGAGACATCGTGATTTTGACGGGACACTGTCCAGAAAGGCACTCTGGTATGCACAACACAAGTATTGTCCGTGTGGGTTGCAGACACTTTGGACCGTCTCCATTTGGAGTGGGTTTCCTCTTTTTGAGAATGCGAATTGGAGCACCACCTGAACAGTGCGTTGGTATTCGTGATGGCGGCACGTCTTGTCGATCGCGGTTGACACCTGTAGGCAAACTTTGGGCCCACTCCAAGGTCGCAGGCAAAACTCCAGTGTTTTCTCCGAGCGGATTCAGAACCCTGTCAGTTTCGGGTCGTCAGAACTGTGAGAGGTTTTCGTTCCAATGACAGAATTGAATTTGTACACGCCAACACCTTGAGTCCCTGAGATAAACACACAGACGATTTGCTATTTCCAGTTTTTATTGACAACAATTTGGCAACACACACGCTTTGCATTCCAAGTGCAATCAGATCAATCTCACCACCACCACCACAAAGCAGTGCGTTCTTCCAGTCTCCCCACCCGTTGGGTTCCTGGTGGGGGCAGGGGGCGCTACTGCGGTCTCTGGACGGGGTAGGTGGCAGCACCGTGGTAGTTGCTGGGCTCCTCGAGCTCGACGTCGCTGAGTGACTCGTGGCTCGGCGTCGTCAGCATAGGCTCCATCTCGAGGAAAGTGACGGCGTTACGGTCCACGGCTTGCAGCAGGTTCGAGATGCGCCGCGTCTGCCCAGTCTCCATGAGACGCTCCATGGTGATGAGCTTCTGGACGCCGTCGATCAGCAGCTGCATCAGCTCCACCTGGTGGTGGTGAGCAGAATGAGAGTGTTTTCTCTGGTTGCGACTCACGTCGCCAAGGTAGCAAGTTGTGTGGGTCGCAGCACAGAAAGTCGTGCCTGGACATTGCCTTGGGATACGGCAGTCAAACCTGCCCTAACCCAACTGAAGGGAAAGACAATGCATAGGAGCAGGGAAGGTTTGTTGTGAGAATTTCTGGTCATGGAAAGAAACTGTGTGTCAAAGATGACAAATTGCTGTTGTTGTCGAGGTATAGGTTGTTGAACGCCGACGAGACTTTTCATTCAAGTTTCTGAACGCTGTGGCTCACCGCTCTCGTGCGTCGTATCAATCAAACGAAGTCACTAGAGAGGTTTCTATGCAGCCCGCGGGGCCCCGCCCGGTGCCATTTCACGTCCGGTGCGAAACAGGGATGCCACGTGTGCATTGTCCGTGGCAGTTTCACAGTAAATTTGTCTGTCCAAAGAGCACTTTATTTGGGCAGAAATACTTTTCAGGTATTTGAGTATGTCTGTGTGAAAAAGGTAGCACAAAGTCACATTTG
>JAAUXT010092268.1_pt1 | contig 10392 bp, 9 predicted proteins | sample 7278171 | NCBI WGS metagenome assembly JAAUXT01 (sample SAMN14350112, study PRJNA611818) | marine sediment metagenome | isolation source: surface marine sediment (1.8m) | place: French Polynesia: Moorea | collected 2018-08 | reverse complement strand
GAGAGTGTCTGTGTGTGTGTGAATGTGTGCGTGTGAGAGAGAGAGAGAGAGAGAGAGAGAGAGAGAGAGAGAGAGAGAGAGAGAGGAGTATGTGCTTGCAGCGGTGTAGTTTGCGTGTGTGTGTGTGAATGGAGGCGTGCGTGAAGCACGTCACAGTAAACCGGCGCCAGCTTGTGCCGGGCTGTGTGTGTGTGTGTGTGTGTGTGTGTGTGTGTGTGTGAGGGGGGGGCAGGGCTGTGCGTGTGCGTGCATGTCTGAGGATGTGTGGGGTCCACGTGCGTCTGGGAATATACGTGGAGTGTACATATTGGGTGCATGTGTGTGCTTGTTGGAGTTTGATAAGTCTGGGTTGTTGTACGTGCGGTATGGGCATGTTTTCGGTGTGATGGATGTGCATATTTCCCAGTGGGTTTACAGATGGGCCAAAAATTTCCTTTCTGAGAAAAGACTGGGGAGTGAAGTGAAGCCGCCCGGAAGGAGACACACGTCTTTTGACGTGAAGAGTTCTTGTTGTTGCGCCTTTGCAAGCGCCGGGAGCGAAGCAGTGTTCTCGAATGTGTGCCGGAAACCCCATCCTCACCCCAGCCACTCTCCATCGGTTGGGGGGAGGAGTTGTCGGTAACAACCCTAGGGTGTAACTTTAATTGAGGCAAAGCCTCCAAGGTCTGTTAGACACAAGTGTCAAGTCATCCCCACCCACCCTTTTGATCCAAGAATTGTGACTCATACTGGTATTTTTTTCTGCATGACACATGTTTTGCTTTGAGTCCATAGTGACCCTATTCACATCGAAGAAAAGGCCCAAAATCCAGGTTGATTGGACAACAGGAAATAATGATTGGCAGCCTGCAGCCACTCATTAGGGTTGTGATGGAGAGAGGTCAAGAAAAGCTTCAGTCACAATGCCGTTTGTTGCTGAATAAAACGAATACCCAGAAGACTTTACTTCATCTTGTCTGGGAATTTATCCCCTTTTCAAATGAGATTGGTCTGTTCCCCTCACTGGGCCTGAAAAACCAACACAGCCTTTTTCCTGACGGCAGAAAAAAATCTTTACACACACGTTCAACGTTTCACAGCCATTTTGAACCAGAACACTTTGCAGCAGAAGGTTTGTAATTCTTCCTTGGTTCAAAATCATAATTCAGGGAGAGAAACCTGCTTAAAATGGTTCCGATGATTGTTTGAAGGCACAGGAAATCACAAATAACATTTTTGATTGCCTTTATGTGGTGCTGCTTGGCGTGGAACACCCTGTGTCTGTAGCCAATGATGAACACTTTGGTTGTTTCTGCTGAATCCTGAACATTGTTCCCAACAAACCCTTCAGCTTTTCAACCTCGTTCTGATTGTAATAATAACAAAAACAACTGGATTCAACAATGAATTGAAAGGAAATATAGCCACAGCTGCCCAGAAAGCAATGTGTGCACTGTGATATTTTTGAAAGTGAAAAGTGAGAAAAATGGCACTGCTTGAAGTCCAGCACAACATGTTCAAGACTGGAACACAAAATATTTGGAAAATCAACAAAGATTTTGAGTGTTGTTTGTTCTTTGTGCTTCTCAAACTTGCCTCTGATCTTCTCAAGGAAACAAGTAATTTTGGATATAGTATGAGCATTGCAACTGATGCCATGATCTGGATGAACCCAACCACAAAAGTAAAAAGTTTGATAAGTGAGAAGGATCCCATGGGATCCAGGAAAGGACTGCACCAACTTGTTGGCACACTTCCGTTTTCAATCCACAACCCAAATGTAAAGAACCCAGACAGCAGCAGTGAAACAGTAAACAGACAAAGCAACCATGTACAAGTGGTGTCTAACTTGTTAAATTTTGTTGTAATAGGATGAACCACTATCATCAACCTGACCAGACAAACGAAAGTCAGAAGTAGAGGCAAAACCAAGCTGTAGCAGGAGGTAAAAAACAGTATGACAAAACATGCACTACCAGACTGCCACGTGTGTGCACTGTGATAAAATGCACCTCCAAAAGTAACATCAGAAACAAGATTTGCAAGAGATGAACCACCACAAAAGAAATCAGCAATGCTGACAGCAATTATCACGAAGCTAGGTGATGCTGAACCTGTTTTCTTTCCTTTGCTTTTGCTCACACAAAAGTAGCTTTGAAGAGAAATGGAAACAGTACACAAACCTTCAGTCAGGATGGAGAAAATCCAACTGACTATTATCATTGGATGTTCAGGAAGGATATGAAAACAAGACACATAGTTTGGCAGACCAACAGTGCATTTTGTCTCAGCAGATATTGTGCAGCATTTGTAGAAATCATCTGTTTCCAAAATCCCCAAAGTCACTTCTTGAAACAATTTTGGTCCCATTATCAGAAAAGAATTGCCCTGAACAGAAAGTATACCAAGGTTCAAATGGCAAAACAATTTATCATCCAACAGTAAAATTCTATTTTCTGACACATTCAGTAGCATCAGGTTGTGCAAGTTTGCAAATGCTTTGTTTTCTATCAAGCAAATTGTATTTTCTTGCAATTTGATACTCCTTGTGGTATTTCCACCTCCAAAGCAAGCAGTTGATATCTCAGAAATTAAATTGCAGCTTGTGTCAACAAAAACTGTTCTACTTGTCTGTTGTGTGATCTTGCAGACACTTGTAATGCCAGAATCAGTGATAACCAAAATCACTGGATCAAAGTCTGATGTGAATAGCTGCATTTGAGCTGTTGAGCTGTGATAGATGAAAACAGCTTGGAAACCAGTGAAATACATGTTATGAGCAGAGACACTTGAGTTGAAGCACCTGACTGTCACTAAGAGACAATGACATGTTGAGGGACATTCTGTCAACTTTCTTGAACACATCAACTCATCATCTCCTGCAGGGCAATCTGTTTCACCATCACAAATATCAAGCGCATGAATACAAACTTGAGACAAACTGCATTTGTATAAATTTGTGCAACGCGTATCGTCTGTGTGACATTTTTGCAGCTCATCATAGCCCTGAGGACAGTGGAATGTTCCATCACACACATATTTCCAGGGAATGCAATAAAAATGTGGACACTTGTACATCCCATTACAGGTAAACTGTCTGCAATTTTGCATGTGCTCCCCAAAGATGCAAGGTACAGCATTGTGATTTTCATCAAATCTGTAAATGCAAATATCCTTGATGTAGTAGCACGGACTTTCTTCACTTGGTGTGCAGGGTATCATTCCTTGAGCTCTGCATCTGCCGTACACATTGTTGGTCACTTGAGGCCAAAATGTGTTTCTCAGATCATTCAGCTGAGGGAATAATAAAATCTGACAATCGCCCTGTCTGGAGAAATAGAAAAAGTCTGAGCAAATATTTGTGGAGCTATTTCCAACAAATTTGCAGGTGGCTGAGTAATTCTCAGACGTGCATGTACAACTGGATTCATCTGCTGGTCTTTCCGCAGCACAATCTGATTTTCCATCACACAGGTGCAGAATGGAGATGAAGGTTGAATTACATTTCAACGTGTTGTGTGCAATTTTCACTTCCTCAGGAAGTTTTGATCGCACAACAAATGCATGCACCTTGATATCGCCCAGCCCAGAATGAAAATATTTGGTGACGGACAAGCACCTGGTGTATGTGAATATTGTTATCCAATTTTTAAATATGGGTGGCAAAGGTTGTGATACACTGTCAAACAGTGACTTCACCCTCAGAACATCAAACCTGAAGTCTGGACAAAGTTTTCTCCTTGGTCTCCACACAAAGCAAAAACAAATGGAAAGTATCCTTGTAGACCAACCTGGGGCACAGCATGCCAGGTTTGACAGAGATGTGAAGTTTGTGACAAACTCTGTCTTCTTTGGTCTGCAATACACAACTGTGGCTAGTTTCTCATTACAATCCACCAACACCCATTCAGGTTCCCCAAAGTTGCCAGGAATTATTGCAGTGCATTTCCGACCAATGAAGTCTTCCTCTGAAGGAGAGGTATTCAGTTTCTTTGCCATCAGGAATTTCACTTTGGTGTCCTGAAATTCTTGACCTCGACGTTTTGCAAATACCACTTTGTCTCTTGTTTTTGTTCTGATTGTTTCCTCTCCAATGTTCTGGGTTTTGCATTTAGGTTTGGAATTGATTACCATAAATGTGTAAAACCACATGTTTGAAGTGAATGTTATATCCTCTGATCTCATATGTGAGACTGGATCCCTGTTCTGCCACATTGCAACATTCTGCAAAACAGCCAATCACTCATTTTGTACAGTTGTGAACACACAACATAATATAATATATAAAAGACATATGAAAGACATTCACAGTGAAAAAAACATGCACCTTTTGGAGGCTGCTGTGCCTGGTTCTGATCTTCATCAAGCCAATAAATATCACTTGTTTGTCAGCCACTGGTGGTGTGAAAGAAAAGTTGTCCATCAGAAATTGAGGTGCAAAATGGACCAGGCTCATGAAGTCATCTTCATCCCTCTTTGTCCTCAAAATAGGCAAAGTGCCATTGATCGTGGCACAGAAACTTTTGGCTGCCTCATTCCATGAAACAAAACTTTCATGCCTCAATTTTAAGCAATACCAGAATGGTACACTGAAATAGAGCATGTTCTCACAGTTTGAAACCATTTCTTTGTCACAGTCAGGACAGGTGCTCTTGAAATATAGCAGTTTATGCAATCCAGGAAACTGTATGAAGCGCTCTTCTGGACTGATCTTGAAGTTTTGCTGCTGGATCCAGAAACCATGAACCTCCCTCACAAATCTGCTTTGAAATTCTGCAAGAAAAATGTCCATTTTTATTTGTTGCACCTTTTGGTTATGTTTCAATTGTCAGTGTCAAAGGTTTTTGATGCGAACACACAAAAAGCTTCATGCTTGTTGCTGCATGTTGCACAAGCCTGGCATTCAAAAAGGCAGGGTGCAGCTAAAAATTTTATTTGAACCAGTAGGTGTGCACAAGTAAGCTGCTGGCATAACACCTGTGTTCATTTCTCTATTTTCATTTCATCCACACACCTTCTGCACCAGTGATCTCCACACTGAAAGGAACTCCAGGAATACTGAGGCAAGTGGGAGACCCTTTTTTCACTGTGACATTCCCCTTCCATGCTACATGAGACACTGTGTTGCGGGGAATAAATGAAGCATTTCTGTTCTTCATTGGTGTTGATACCATGAGGTCCACTGCTTTGCCTGTGTTTATTTCAAAAGCCTGGAGCTTGGTCATGTAGTTAACTTCAAATGTGAGTGACTTGTTAGTTTTAAGTTCAAACCACAACACATACTTGGCATCCTGGGTGAACATATTGTTCTCAGTGATGGAGTTAGGGCCTTGTTCAAAAACTGCAGCACTGCACATTTCACCAAAATGGCATTTTTTCCTTGTTCTTTGTTGGTTTTGTAATCTTGCTTCAATCTCAATCCAGCTCCCATGATTGCTTTCCATCAACAAAGCTTTCAATATAGCATGGTGCACATTTGACTTTGTTTGTGTCTTCATTCTGAACAGAGAAATATCATTCAACACTGGAATTCCTTTTGGTTCCATAAAGTAAAGCAAATCTGAAGGATGCCAGACACTTTGGATGCAGAAGAAGTTTTTGTGATGTGTATTCATAATGCTGCCTGTGTGACACTTGTGCCCATCCCACCAATCCACCATGCAGTTTGAGACACACCTGTACTTTTCCATGTATTCAGATGGAACTCCGTAAACCCAAACATTGTCCAACTGACCTACAAAAGAACCCTTCATTCAGTTGGGCTTCTTTCATCAAAAGTTGACATTGTCTTTCAGCATCTGCATTGCTACCAAAGTTGCAAGTGCAGCTGGCACTGAAGACTTTGACGTGGAATAGGGCGGGTGGGTGTGAGTGTCCTCCATGTGAATGTTTGGCTTACTACAACATTTCAAGATAGCTTTTTCAAAATAACTAAACAGAACATTTGCATTTCTTGTGTCCCAGACCACTTTCCATGCATTTTTTGTGAAAAGTTTCAAGAGCAAGACCAACTAGCTCGACAGTTGTCTTTACGTTACTATCAGCATGACCACGACGGCTCTCACTTCAACGCGTGTTTGCTTCCTTGAATTGAATTTCAGCAATATAGACTTGCAGACTATGATGTTGCAACACAGACAGTAAACTTTTGTGTTCAGCTGCACTCAATGAAGTAGACAATACAAACTTACCCCTCAAAAATCCATTCAGACTCAGCATGAGTGATGTGTTGAAGTATTCCATTGTTATTGGCAGAGTGAATTGGAGATCAACAAGATGCTGTGACTTCAACTGTTTGGTGATTCTCCTTGGCTCTTCTTCATGTGTGTGTTCCAAATACTGTAAAATAACACAGTGTCCTCTGGACAGCAAGAAATTAATCTCATTGTGAATGTTGCATTCAGAAACAGCAATATTGCCCAATTTTGTCTTGCACAGGTGTGGCATCAATGGGGTACATTTGGTGTACCCAGCAGAAAGAGAGACAATTATCTGTAAGTGACTCTGAAAGGTAAACAGAACCAATTCCAATGAATTGTCAATTGAGTAAATATTGGGGGAAATGTATTCATCCCTCTCCTGTTCAAATGGGAACACAAAATATTTGGCACAAAGGTTGGCTATTTCTTTTCCCTGTCTGTAAGCAGCCAGCCCACCATAAATACAGCTTGCAGTGTTGTTTCGGTCAAAGTTGATGCTGATGTTCGAAATTTTGACAAAACTATCTTCTTCTGTTGAAAATGAAACAATTTTGAGAGAATAGGTTTTAAAATCTATTGTGCTGTTGTTTTGTGTCACATTGACTCCAGTATGATTATGACAATGGCAAAATCCAGAGGTAAAATAAATGTGTTGGGTTGAGATTTTGTGGAAGTGAATGTGATGAATAAGACAGACAAAAGCAGAGGTTTTGTAAACTACGAGATCTGAGTCTGTTCGAGTTGCAGGTTTTAATTTGGCAGACGAAGTTCCCGGACCGTCGAACAGATTCATAACAGATTCAGCCTCGTTCATGACTGAAACAATTACATTCTTCAATTTGGACACAGAAATGTGAAATATCTGCAGAGCAGCTGCCTCACGTCCTAACATCACTGTCTCAGGCTGAGGCTCTGATGTTTGCTTCAGCAAGTGCCTTGCTGTCCTTGCTACATTCTCACTTGTGACACTGAACAACACTTCTGCAAAGTGTAGAACAAACATTTCAGAAAATGCAAGCACTGATGTTGTGCTATGGGGTGGGAAGACAGAAATTTTGGAATGAATGCCACACAAAGTGTAAGGTTGTATTTCAGGCTGGAACCTGATATCAAACTGTTTTTCTGAGCAGCATCTATCCCACTTCAGCTTCTGCTGAAAACTTGTTTTCAACATTGTAACAAAAAGACTTCCAAAAAGGCAGGCATTTGCACCCAGAGATGAGAAATATACAGTCAAGAATGTCATATTCAATCTCAAATATTTGTCGGTTTGAAAAGTCCATTTGTAATCTGGACAACAGGTCTCCTGCTCCATGCCTTGGTAAGTGTACAAACTGAACCAACTGTATGAATAATGGGAGTATTTTTCAAATTCTTTGTGAAAACCATGATAGTTGACACTTCCAAGTGGCCTTGCATCCAAAAAATCCCTTTTGGTTGGCTTCTTCTGTACTGCATTTCCTTTCAGTACCAACTTCTGGAAATATCTCGTCAGCCAAAAATAGTTTGAGGAGAGCAATGGTGTTGTTTTGTAGACCGTGGTTTGACCCAGTTTGGATGCCAAGAACATCCTGGGATACTTGAACCAAACTTTGGATTGTGGGACAGATACATGTCTGCTGATCATGTCCATCTGAACTTGTACTTCACGCATTTCCCCAAGAGGAACAGCCAACAAAATGGTTAAAATCCAGAATGCCATGCTGTGGTGATCAGTCAGATTTTTTGTGTTTGACAAGTGTTGTTCTTTGATGACGACCATCAAGGCTCAAATTCCTGAATCTGATGCAGAAAACCAACAAAAACGAATGAACGAAACAAGATGCTTTGTAAGTAATTGTTCAGCAGATTCCATTTCATATTCTATCAACTTGACTCATCAATTGTTTTCAAAACTGTGTCGTGGCCTCCTTTGAGAAGGTTTTTGTTTTCTGATCACAATGCCTGTGTTCAGAAAACTCAGCAATCGCCACAACCAAGAAGCAAACTTCTGGGCTTTTTTCTGAAGAAACCACAGAATTCTTTCTTGTCTTTGTGACTGGCATTACCACGTGTTGTAATGCCGCTTTGCTCGAGCTGCATCAACACATTCAAAATGGGAAAGAATGAACTATATCAGCAAACCTACTTTGGTGCCATTCCAGGGGTAACCCGTCAGTCCAAAACTATTTACCGCAGATCCAAAGTGAAGGAACCAAGCACGGGTCAGGTCGTCCAGGTCTCCCGTGTATCAAGGATCCACCGGTTCATCAGCCGGCTGAAGACCCTGAGAGAGAGATCAACCATCTGGCCAAGAGGGAAAGAGCCCCCTTGGAGGGACATCAACTTCGAAGCATTCAATCTGCCTGCGCCCTGGATCCCTCTGACACAGTCCCTGGATCCCCCCCCCCGAATCTGCCTGTAGGACAGGCCCGAATCCGTATCTGGTTCCCCCTGCACCTCTGTCCTCTCCTGGATGTGCGACGGGGTCCAGATGAGGTCCATTGCAGTGAAAAAATACGTTGCAATGTGTGTGTGTGTGTGTGTGTGTGTGAGAGAGAGAGAGAGAGAGAGAGAGAGTGTGTGTGTGTGTGTGTGTGAGAGAGAGAGTGTGTGTGTGTGAGAGAGAGAGAGAGAGTGTGTGTGTGTGTGTGAGAGAGAGTGTGTGTGTGTGAGAGAGAAAGAGAGAGAGAGAGTGTGTGTGTGTGCGTATGTGTGTTTGTGTGTGCGTGTGAGTCGTGACCACAGTTGCACATTTGACACACGAAGACACCAGGAAATAGCTTTGGTTGTTTGTGTGTATTTCGTGGGTGCGGAAAAACACACCACGGTCCGATCTATTGTATTTGTACATGATGTAGTAGATTGACAAATCTCTTTTTTTACTTTAAATTTGGAATGCCAATTTTGGACCTGCCCACGCACAGTGGGCGGGGGAAAGTCAAGTCGAGAAGTACCCTTAGTTGACCACCAAGAACTTTCTTTTACTGGGTTGTCTTAAACGCACATTGAGAGATGTTCTGGTGTTACTACCAATTGGAATATGTAGAAATGTGATCGTTTACGCCACCAGTGGATCGTGTAAGTCTTGGGTCAGACTCCGCGGCCAGCCACGCACGTATTACGGCATTTTGTGACAGGGAATCTGAATGCTGCATGCTGTATGTTTGGAATGTTTTTTGTATTGTTTGTGTGTGTGTGTGTGTGTGTGTGTGTGTGATGACCTGGGTGGGGGTGATCACGATGGGGACGGGTGGTCTTTGTGTGGACAGATGCACAAATGATTTCTTTGATACCAACTGCCCTCAGATAGTGGTTGGATAAACACAAATCCAGTCCCATTTCACGCCAAAACACGCCCCAGAAAAATGTGAGAACAGACATTGTGAAAGACATTTGAAAGATCATGTTCAGCACTAACTTTGTTCCTGACATTCTTCTGTATCTGCAGAAAGGCAAAATTTTTGAATTTGTGTTGAAAAGGTAAACAATGCATCCATGGCCGTGTTCGATTGGGCGTGCAGCAATAGCCGGCGGTGAAGTGGCGCCACTTCGCCCCTGGGTTGGAGATGGGGCGAAGTACACAGAAGTGGAACATACACGGACGTTGGCATGGACGCGTTGCATAGAAACCATCTGTACTCACATCACAGGGGGCTGCTGCCCCCTTTCTGATCAATTCTGGATTCGCTTCAGCTGTGTGTGTGTGTGGATGTGTGTGTGTGTGTGTGTGTGTGTGTGGCACAAAGCAATTGATGCAGCGAAACGCTTGTGTCAGAATGTCAGAACGCAGTTCTGTTCACACAGAGACACCAGAAAAGACCTCGACCTGGATTTCTGAATAATGGCTGGTGGTTACAACAAATCACCTGGCGGAATACGTGTATTTGTGTACTGCTATGTATGTGGTGATGGGTATCATTGTATTGTACTGAAAATTGTATGTAGGTATTTTTTTGTTGCACAGCCTTTACAAACTTAACTTAACACTAGCAACGCTGACGCTTCGATTTGCCGATTGTAAGGAGAGCGGCACTGGCTACTTATCTTTGCAGGCTGTCAAATGCAAATTCTATTTATTGTACAGTTAAACCAATTACTAAACATATCGCACCCTGGTGTTTTTGCTACTGTTGTATATATGAGTGAAGCCCCAGTAGTGATGTTGTAGTATAGTTTATTGTAGAGTATGAGTTGGAGCTCAGTGGTTTAGGCTACCTTCCTCTATGGTGTC
>JAAUXT010129574.1_pt1 | contig 10393 bp, 12 predicted proteins | sample 7278171 | NCBI WGS metagenome assembly JAAUXT01 (sample SAMN14350112, study PRJNA611818) | marine sediment metagenome | isolation source: surface marine sediment (1.8m) | place: French Polynesia: Moorea | collected 2018-08 | reverse complement strand
TATGCAACATGTAAAGCACCCCAAAGGGTGTCTGCACCCACTGTGATTCCAGTCTGTGATCACTGGAACAGGGGTAAAACGGAGGTTTTGTCTGCCCAAGATGGACGGACACGGATACAGGGGCAAACCAATATCAGACCGCTACCGCGGCTGATAATCACGACAAAGAATGTTGATCCGGTGGATCTCTTTTGTGCTTCCACAACGAAAAATAAATTCTACGACGGAAATGCGTGGCTAGACACAGGTAGACCAGCGGACGCTCAGGGTACCGCAGTTCGCAGCATCACAAGCAAATTCTATAAGACTGGAGGCGATGTTCAAATCAGGGCATCTTGTGAGACTTTCAGAGACTGAATCCTGACCTGATGCGCCTTGTAGGAGTACATGACGAAGGTGTCGTGGATGGTGACGAAGCGGCGCTGCCAGTTGCGCTTGTCGAGACTCATGTTGAGGTAGCCGCTCAGGATGCACGGGTCCGCCGCCTTCACCTGCGCAGAGTGTGACGCAGCTTGAAACAGTGCTTCACACACACACACACACACACACACACACACACACACACACACACACACACACACGTGAAGGCAAATAACACAAGACAGGAGAAATAACTTTGAGGTGCGTCTCCCCAAAACGTTTCACATTCGTGTGATGTGCAGTTCGTTTGTCGCTCCCAGTGAAAAACGTTCAAACCTGACGTTTGTAACGATAAGCGATGCATATTTTTCCAGATTCGATGAGATGCAGTTGGCATCACACAGGGGGCCTCACCGGCCTCACCTTGAGAACATTTTTGATGGATGTAGCACTCATGAGGCTGCGGTTCGGGGGTGGAGGTCGCGCGGGAGGGGAGCCTCTCCCTCCGCCGCCTCCAGCCCCGCCGTCCGCGGCGTCCTTCTGTCCCCCGCCGCCGGCGTCGCGCTCGGCCGCCGCCGCTAACCGCTCCTCCTGCTCCCGAGCCATCAGAGTCTCGTAGCACTCGTCGCACGCCCGGTTCAGCTTGTAGTCGTCGTACTGCAGCCGCACCTGGTGCCGCGAACACTTCCCACACACCACCTGCCGCAAGATAAGACACAACTCCTGAACGTGTGTTGCAGATCAGCGAAGATCGTATCTCGTGGGCCATTCGGAGGTTTTACTTTTGAAAATCTATGATGAGGAGGGAATATCGCGTCGAAGACATTTCACGTCATATTGTGGGACGGTGAAAATGTCGTCATCAAACAGCAGCTGATTTGTTCACTGTGCAAAAGAACAGTGTTGACAGTGGAGTGAGCGACTCACGATTCCGCAGGCCCGGCAGTGGTGGCGGCGGTTGATGACGGAAAACTTGGCGCTGCAGCGCATACACATGGACGTCTCCTGGTCTTTGACCCACGTCGGCGCCCGCTTCCCCAACTCGTTGTCTCCAAACTAAAAGAAAATGACAACGTGACGCTCGCCGCTCGATCTCATTCCCGTCTGGCAAGAGACTCAGTCCACTGCAGAGATGTTTGGTTTGTGTATGACAAGTGGCTGGTCTCATGTCACACACACACACACACACACACACACACACACACAGACACACACACACACACACACACACCATTCGCACCAAAAGAAATTTGTGAAGAGTTTCACCTCCTTGATGTCTGTGATGTTCCGAGTCATCTTCTTCTTGGTGTAGTCAGCGACAGCAGCGAGAAGCGCCACCTGCCACACCATCTTCTCTTCCTCCGAGCTGCAACGTCAGAGGGCGCTTTTTTATGCGGTTTTCTTTGCGCTGACCACAACGAAGGGACCCGACACAGCTACACATTGGCAATACCCCTTGGCAAGCCTGACGAACTCGTTTGTCTTCGGTTTGTTTGACTGTTGGCTATTTCTTTTGATGCACAGCGAACAAAAGTTTTTGTCGTCTGAGGAATAAACTTCCAACGCCCAGCTCCTGATCATGCGTTTACGGCACAACAACAAGGAAGGATCTCTACCTGGTGTGGAACTCAATATTTTTTTTCTTGGTTCGCACACAAAATGTATTGGGCGTCATGAAGTCATTGCCCTCGACCACCTGAAAACACCAGCAATGACAACTAAACTGACGAAAAATCAAGGCCACAAACTATTTGATTTGCTGTCTAACAAGGAACACACGACAAAATTGATCGAAAGTCGAAGGTTAGTACAAAATCAAATTGACAACCGACAATTGCTGCCGCAAGATGATTGTTCACAAGAATGATTCGTTGATCAAAACACCGCACATCAGACGTCCACATCACCTGATGAAAAGAAACACAACCACCCGACCACTTGTGTCAGTCAGAGGTGCAGTGTTTGTTTTCTCCACAGAGACAACTAGGAGGAGAACGACACGCGTTTGTGACGCTGATCCACTCACGTGCATCCCGTCCAGCGGCATGTTGGCCTTGATGCGGTAGTGTTGCCTGATGCCGATCGACACCGTTTGACAAACTAACAGGAAGTTGTTGAACTGAAAACACAAAACGCACACATTCTCGATCAAAACAAATTGAGGAATCTGGTGACAACTCGCAACTTTGTTTTTCTTGTGTTTTGTTCGTGTCCACACTTCTCTGCACAATCTTGCAGAGTTTCAAACAAACGGGAAACTAGACACATTCGCGACAAAGGTAAAGTGAGACGCACCAAGAAGAGGTATCTGTCGAAGTGTTGTCCGTTTCGCGCCGATATTTTGATGACGGGTCCTTCCTTGAGGATCTCGGTCGTCGGGCCGATGAGGTCGATCTCGCTGCCGAGTTTCTCCTGCAGCTCCAACAGCTGCTTGAACTTTTCCTGAAAACGCAGCACGAGGTGAGACACCAAATGATGAAATGTGGAATGACAACAACACGCTCTCCTGTCATTCGTTGGAAAGAGAAAACTCACGATTTTTTTCATGGCGTCATTGGAATGCGACGCGGCTGTTGTGACCAGCTTCAACGCGTCTGAAACAGGAGAAAACGTGAAACTGGAGAAAACGTGCACCCCAAATCGCAGAATGACAAAGCACAAAAGATCTAAATCGACGAATGAAGAGAAAGAAGAGGGTCACATGTCGATAGGAACTTCAGAAAACAAATTTGCGATTCTTTGTTCGCAACTGACCTGTGGCATCCCGTTTGTCTTCAGAATCTTCTGGTAAATGCTTCAGGTAATCTGAAAAAAACAACAGCTGCAATTACTGAAAGTGTGCTTGGTGTGTGGTCACTGCAGCTGTGTGGTCACCGCAGTTGGCTGCCTTCTTTGCAGCGCAGTCCCTTCTTCCGGCCCGGCGTACCTTTGAGTAACATTTCGTATCTCGGGACTCGCTGGATCGGCTCCAACATGTGATGCTGCAGAGTCAGGTTCCCACAGTCAGGTTCGGCCTGCAACGACAACCAGCCAAGCGTGAACACGTCGTCTGCGGTCGTGATGCTCGTGCGAAGACGGCCACAACAAAACGCTGCTCACGTTTTGAACATGAGAACGCTTGGCCAAAAAGATGCGAAGTTTTCTGCCACCTCACAGCATCCAGTTCAACGCAACGAGTGCGCCACGGTGCAAAATGAAGAGAAACGTGCCACACAAGATGATTTACGCAAGCTCAAGCAGCTTCCTCACCTGGATGTACTCGATGAGTTTAGCGAAGCGCGGACACTTGTCGGTCCACATGCCAATGACGTTCATGGCGTTGTCGAAGTTCTTGACGTACTCGGAGTAGAGCTTGAGGAACGGAGCGAACTTCTTCATCAGGTCCCCGATCTTGGGCGTGTCCACCCTGAAGAACAACACCGCAACCGCTGATCATTCCAACGTGACACATGATCCACAACGAGACTCACGCTCATACGATTATCATGCCCAATCAAAAGTGACAATCCTCTGGAAAATGTCGCTTGACAAAGCAAGTCGTTTGGTCAAGGGCAGGTTGTTATTTGCTGCAGAAGCTGTGCCAAAACAGTCAAGTGCAACCTTGGAATTGCGTCCCGTTCTCGTAACTTCAACTCACAAGTTCCGAGACTTCAGCAGATGAAAATGTCACTGAGCTTTTACGGCAACCATTTCATGGTTGCACCTTGAATTTTTTTCAAGAAGGACGTCGATTTGATGAAATAGACCTGCAGCCTAAATCCCGCCACCAGAGATCACGTGTTCCTCACCATTCACGCATGCGCTGCTCGAGCTGCGGCAACAGGAAGTCGTGGTGGAACTGGTAGATGGACTTGACGTTGGAGAACATGGCTGGGATGACGTCATCAGGGAACATGTTGTGAGCGCGGTTCTCCAGCACCACGCGGAAGTGAAAAACCTGCGGTGAGGGAAGCAAATCTCTGCATCATCTTGTCACATGCTGCGCTTTACCCCTCCGATTTGAAAGACGCCAGGAACACACATAATTGTGCGAAGTCCCTTTAGGGCGAAGCACCATATGGCAGTGCAGTACATGGCAAGGTGGATGAAATATCCCCTACCCCCTCCCCCTCCCCCCTGAACCCCCTCCCCCTGCTGGACCCCCTCCCCCACCCCCCCCCTACGGAGAAGACAAGGAGGACAAGGAAGAATCGATGACATTACCGGTGCAAGGGACTTCGCACTGCAGTTGCCTTGAGCACTGCTCCTTGTTGATCCACTGGCGTCAGAAAGGACAACAGACGCAACGAAAAGTGTTTGATCTGAAGATGGCCCACGGTGTCACGCCACGTATGACAATCGTCCACGCGTTTGAAAGAACTGGCGACGACAACGTTTCCCTTGATATGACGTGCGGCACTGACCTGATCCACCAGGTGGAGCCTGTTGACGTACGCGCGCTCCGTCGTGAGCAGCTCGTTCGCGATCTTGTACAGCCTGTCGCCCTCGTCTCCCACCGAGCTCCGCTGTGAGCAAAAATAACAGTCAGATCCACCTGGCACTTTGATTCTTCGTTGTTTGTACACGACGGAAATTTTGATTCGTTTTACAGCCACAATAGAGCTGTCCGACGACTGTGTTTTGTTCCATGCAATGAAGAAACATGACACCGCAGTGAATTTGAAGCCGCGAGCTGCCGGCGCCGCCGCCGTCTCACCTGCGACGCCCTCGCGAGCCTGGCGGCGGCGGCGGCGGCGTCCTGCTCGAAGTCGCTGTCCGTGTCGTCCTCGCTGCTGAACCACGTGTCCGAGTCCGTGTCCGAGAACTCCAGCTCCTCTGCAGTGAAAAATGACTCGTGTGTCCCACAAACTCGACGCTTTCTGCGGATGTTCACAGCACAATCTCCTTCACTCGTGTAGTTCTTGTTCCACCGATGTCCTTGTCGCAGTGATGAGTGTGGAGAGGAAAAAGGATTTACACGCGCGCACACACACCTGCACACACGCACGCACACGCACGCACACGCACGCACACGCACGGTAAAGCTGCAGTTTGACCTGATTTGAAGTGACCCATCCTTGACTTCAGGAACCACAACACAACTTCGTGCACACTTGGATTCCAAATTCCCACAATAATCACACATCCATGAATCAATGATGTTTCATTTTGGCCTCAGCTGTTTCACGCTGCCTGATCTGCCTGAGAATATTTTGCAACGTTGTGTGTTGTTTGTTGTCGTACGATGCACTGAATACATTGGCTCAATAACCGCGCTTTAAAGTTACATTTCCGTCTTTTCTTGTTTCCATTTTGGAGCTCCAAGGTATGCATGTTGTTTGTTTTGTTGCAACACGACAAAACTGCCAATCTCGTTTGCATCGTTGTTCGTTTCCTTTCCTCATTGTTGAGAACAGTTGTCGCACAACGCTCGTGACCGCCCCACAGAATTGCTCCATATCACGTGTTGCGCAAAAAGTCAACAAGGCAATTTCCAAGGATTCCTTGACCCAAGTTCGCAGACCTTCCGCGAGCGAAACACAATTGTCAGCACGAGAATCAGTTTGCGATCTTGGGCTTCTTTTCTCAACCTGCGAATTTGTTCTCCCTTCACTTCCTCACCCAAATTACACAAACTTAATTGCCTCGTTTGTCTTCAAACAGTGAAAATGATTTTGTATATTTGCCGACGTGTACGAGTGTGATAAAGGGTAATCAAATCACGTCACGTTACTTCCAAAAATACGAGGCATCTTGGTCTTGAAAGTACGAAAACAAATTGGGTGTTGGGAACTTTTCTGAACAAAATTTCTGCCTGTGCTTTATCGTGGTGGTGCTTGCACACGCACATTTGTGCCTTATCAAGGATGAACCCACAAATTTAGTTTTGAGCAATTTCTGGACGCCGCAATTGGGAGTTTCAGCACCACGGAAACGCAACATGTAGACGTAGCCTTGGCTACGTTGCATTTTCACGTAGAAATTTGAATTCCTACATACCAATTTCAGGGGCTTTTTGCAGCCATTTGGAAGAAAAATATTCACATCTGAGACCACAGTAAATGTAGTAAACAAGAACATATTCTTTTATACCACCCTGTCATTCTTTATATCGTTCTTGTGAAGGGAACAGTGCAAAACTGACATTGAAACACAGAGTGTTTTTGCACGTTTTGGAACACAAATTTGGACTCTTCCAAAACAGGGGGTCTTTTGTCAAAAGCTACGTCTACATCAACGTTTTGTGGCTACGGAGCCTTGTGCTGAAACTCCCCAATAAAGAACACGATCAGCCGTCTTACCTCGATCCCAATGAGCGTTGCAAGAAAACTTGCTGACCTGACTCCCACCCCGACCCTCAGACGGGAACGTCTTGAAGTTCTCCCCCTCCCTTCTTTGTGCTGAAACACTGCCCTGTTTTTATATTTTTCGATGGAGTGCGAGTGTTTCAGTTTCTCAATCCCAGCAAAGTTGTTCCACTGCAGGTGACGCTGGCCACGGAACCAACTCCTCTCCCTTCACCACGCCCCAACAGAAATTTGCTGAGATTGAGGACAATTTCTTCAGACTCTGACTGCAACAATTCACTCAATTTGGTCACGCACTCTGCACACCCTGCCTTGCAGCTCGCCCCCCCCCCCTCACCGCGCACAATGCCCCCGCGGTGCACTCACCGTGCGCCTGTTTGTCGGAGGCCGGTTCGTAGACGTCGTCCTGCAGCAGCGTCGCCTTCTTGCGCTTCGCCGTGCGGAATTTGCTGCGTCGCGAGATCTCCTTCAGTTCGCGCGCGCGGTGGAACTTGATCGCCTCGTACACAGATCCCCGCTTGGCGTACACTGAGTTGTCGTACATTTCTTCTTTGAATTCCGCGTTGTCGTAAACCTCCTCTGTGTCCGATGACTTGCTGCGACCATGATCTACGTTTTCGTACACCTCTCCTCCCGACAGATTCATCGGCAAATAGTCCTGACTTGGGCCAATAACACCGGTTTTCTGATCACTTCCAGTTTGGTCCGTCTGAACTTCAATTTTTGGCACACTGTGAATCTTGACGGATTCTTTGTGGTTCGATACAACCTCGGCGTTTTCGTACACGTCTTGACTGGACGTGTTGAATTCAAACGGTTCATAAACATTGTCCTCATCCTCCATTGTTGCTGATGGAAAAACAGTCGTTTTTTGCACCACTTTGGAAGAAATTTCAACTTTTGTGTTCACTTTGTGACTGGATTCTGGTTGCTGCTTGGTTTCCGATGAGACAGAAGTGTCCGGACTAGCAGTCGAATCTTGCTCGACGTAAAATGTGGAGCTCGATGCACTGGTTTTCTTGACAGGTCTCGCTCCCTCGTCACTCCCACTGCTGCTGCTGTTCTCCAGCCCGTGGTCAGAAGCGCCACTGTCCTGTGACTCCGAGTTGTAAAACGTCGCTTTTCCCACGTGGTGGCGCGAACTCAACCCGTCCTTATCTTTGTTGTCGGCGTCCGACTTCGAGAATTTCCGTTTGATTCTGGTCGCCACTGAAGCCAGATCAGACAAAGATCCCTTTCGCTGCCCTTCTTTTGGTGACTTTCCATTGTTTTTGTGAGTTTTGCTGTGACCTGACTTTTTCTTTCCAGAAAGTCTGACTTTGTCAATCTCGGAATGACTTGGACTGTCTGGTTCCTTCACTGTCCAGCCAGTGTCTGAAATTTTGTTGGGGTGAAGATCCCCTCCCAGCTTTTTGGGATCTGGAGTCTGACTTGTCGGTCTGACGTCTGAGTCCAGACTTGGCTGCTTGGGTAAAAGCGACGATTCGGAACTGTTGCCCGACGGAATGTCTGAACTGGCTGTCTGATGGATTGCCTTCTCCGCAGGCTGAGCATTTTCCTTGACTGGCTCCACAGTCACCTCTGGCAAACCTTTGCCACTGATGAGTCGATCGGTGAACTTTGGCTTGATCGGAACTGCAAGAATACGACCACAAAACTGTTTCCACAACGGCAAATTCGATGCTCGTGAGGCAACACACGAAAGAACTTCTTCCGCGTACACACTGTGAGTCCACAAAAACAAATGTGTGCGAAATTTTGTTTTTGACCGATACCTTTAGGTTTTGGACCAAGAGGCTGAGGTTTGGATCCAATACGCGCGAAGGCGCCGACAGACTTGGAGCGGCGCTTGTCCCTTTTCTCCGCCGCGGTCTGAGCGTCCTCCGGCTTGTCGCCGTCTTTTCGGGATCGCCTGATGGAACTCAGGTTGGGAGAAGAGTCGCTGCTGGAACCCTTCCGCTTCTCTGTGGCGACAGGAACAAAGACCTTCAGTGTGTGTTGATTGTAAATCGTCGTTCATTCGATGAAGAGGAATATTCATGCAATGATCCAAAACAACATCACAACTGTCAAAAGAGGGTCAAACACTGAACGCTTTCTGTGTGAATTTTGTACAACAAGAGGTCATTATGTCGAAGCAGTTTGGACACCTCGCTTTCGTGAACATTTCCGAGCATTTCTGAGTCGAAGTGTTACACTTCTACAACTCTGCGATCTCTAAACATGTCGTACGAGCTCGCATTGTAGTAGAAATGGGTTCTCACCCCACAAAAAGGTTCCTGCGAAATCACACAACTCCTTTCTCAACCAAAGGTCTCGAAAAGTCATTGTGTGATTTCACAGGAACCATTTTTGTGCAGTGTGAGAACCCTGTCTGAACTGGCACACACGAACAAGTGTTGCACAGAGAAACGAAAGCAATGAAAAAGCTGTTGGTGGTGGATGCAATCTGACTCAGAACTGACAAAGTAGCATTTCCAAGCGGTCAGGGTGCCAATACACAACAGAACAATGTGTTTGTGACTCACTTCCAAAAAGGTCCATGTCCTCAGTGGTGAAGGATGAGGACTGCTTCATCAGCTGCGGGCGGCTGCCGATGGGCGGCGGCGGCGGCGCCCCGGTGGGCGGGGGTTTCCGCCCGGACCTGGTTCGATCGTCCCGGGACACCGGCTTCGCTGCGGGCAGTGGCGGTTTCCCCGACGGCGACGCACCCCGCGTCACTGAAACGTACATTTCTTGTCAATAACGGTCACGCGCAAAACCAACCTGCAGAGCCTTGAGATTTTTTCATTTTCTGTACTCGTTTGATTCCGCATGATCAATCTCCACGAACCAAAGGGTCTTCAACAACATCCCGCCCTCAAATACACTGAGACAACATTGCATGCAAAACAGGCCTCTTCATCCTGTTTGCGCGCGTGGGAGGTGCGTGTATTGTCCAGGCCGCGGTACCCGCATGTGTCCGTGGTGTCCCACTAACCCAGCTTTTACGCTGGCTGGGGCCCAATTCTCTCCCAAGCAACATTTTGTTCAGCTTTCTGTGCAGTCAAACAGGAACAAAATCATTCGTGGCGATTTTTTAACTGGTGGACATGCATTGCAGCTGTACTTACTGATGGGTGACGCTGGCTTTGCCGGTGGGACCGGTGGTCTTGCTCGATTCAGCGAGGGTGAACCCTGGGGTTTAGGGGCGATTTCCGGGGGCCCGGGTGCAGGCCGCAGCGGAGCCGAGGTCGGCGGGGGAGGAGGGGGCGCGGTCGGGGGCGGTTTTCGTGCGCTCATCTTCCTTTGCGCATCCGCCATCTGCAACACAACAATTTGCTTGTCACGCGATATTTTGAGCAAACACATCAGATATCACGCACAAGAGATCAGAAAGCGTGCTTATTCTGGTCTGCGATCTTTTCACCGATTTTGACCACCCGTCTCATTTATCTGGGGGACCAGCAACATTTTCGGATGCTCAGAAAGTAACAAGGAATCACCTGTGAGAATTTTTCAAGTTCACCCCACCCCACCCCGAAAATTTTGTGAATGGTCAGAAACTGACAAGGAAACATTCAGGAACATTTTTAGAATTTTGCTCGTTTGGGGGGGGGGGGGGGGGGGGGGGGGGGGGGGGGGGGGGGGGGGGGGGGGGCGGGGGGGGGGGGGGGGGTGGGGGGGGTGGGGGGGGGGGGGGGGGGGGGGGGGGGGGGGGGCGGGGGGGGGGGGGGGGTGGGGGGGGGGGGGGGGGGGGGGGGGGG
>JAAUXT010086609.1_pt1 | contig 10395 bp, 17 predicted proteins | sample 7278171 | NCBI WGS metagenome assembly JAAUXT01 (sample SAMN14350112, study PRJNA611818) | marine sediment metagenome | isolation source: surface marine sediment (1.8m) | place: French Polynesia: Moorea | collected 2018-08 | reverse complement strand
TCTTCAAATGCATTTGGGTGCTTCGAAGTACTTCGAAGGTATCAAACACATTCGATGTCACTTACACATATAATCCATTGCTTTCTTCGAATGCATTTCAGTCCTCTGAAGTACTTCTAATATTAATTCAATGGTCATTCTCTAGTCCTAGGACTGGGTGACAACCACTGGGGATGGTCATTGTCTGGTCCTAAAAATGTGTCTAGGACCACATAACAACTGGTTGTTGTGCAGTCCTAGGTGGTCGTTGTCTGGTCCTGAAATTTCAGGACCACACAACGACCAAATGGTGTGGTCGTTGTCTGGTCCTGGTCGTTGTCTGGTCCTGTTACACCGGGTCTCCTCATTTCATTCCACCACCACACACCATACGTGTCACGCGTTGCGTAGCTCTACAATTCAGCCACTGCGTTATGGACTTTTGCACAAGGAGGGGGACAGCGCATGACACACTCAGAGACAACGCAGTGCAACGCATCCCGCAAACTGTATCTTGTGCATCATTTGCTGGACGCGTCAAGACCCTGCAGAAACCCAGGGTAAAGACGCACGGCGTGACGCGTCCCGTGTGAACCCGTCCCCCGCTGCAGATCTCCGCGCAGTTTCCATCGACTCCCTTCATTCCGCCTCGGCCCAGACGCCCACGGCCTGGTTCACACCAGACGTCTCGCGCGCGTTCACGTGTGGCCGCTGCGTCGCTCGCGCCGACGCTGACCCACTGATAGAGGGCGCTGCAGACGACGTGTCCAGTGCAACCATCACCCACCCACCCACCCACCCACCAAACAACCCCTATCCCACCCCCTCACGTTGTGCTTTAGAAACAAAACGGACGCAACCAGTGGCGCACAGGCCTCGGACTGGGCTGAGCCTTCCTCGTCCACGCTGCATTTCCCCGTCAAAATCCTGTTGCCTGTTGCATTGTAGAGTCGCTGTTTCACAAGGAGTTCCTGCACAAATCAAAGGGTGCTGCAGGCCTGGACACGTCACTGAGTACCCCTGTGCAAGTCAATTTATGCTGCATTCCTGTGCGAGTACGAACAAGTCAATCGGCACTGGTTCCCAGCACACGTTAGACGTCATTGGGTACTAAGTATGAGAGCACGTCAGTAGACACTGACCACCAGACCACTTCAGTGGGTACTGACCACCAGAGCACGTCAGTGGGTACCAAACACCACAGCACGTCGGTGGGTACTCTCTGCGCAAGTCAAGAGGTTTTGCGTAATTTCCGCGTTGCACTACCCGTTGATTTGTGCAGGGACACCACGCGCCAGGCGAGAAACAGGCATCATGCCTCGGACCCTTCTGAGCCATTGCGTCTTAAATCGCCACAGCAACTTCATCAAAATTCTATTGTAGCCTCGGAGTCCATTTCTCTTTGATCAGTTGTATGAAGTTTCTCTGGTTCCCTCTGACGCGTGGCTCGTCCCCCGAAGGCCGCGGGCAGGATTGGGGTCCGGTGCAGAATGCCAAATGCGGAGGGTGAGAACCAGGAGATCCAGAGTTGGAGGCCCCCGACCACTCAGGGGAACCTGCGGTACCGAAGCAGTATCCACATTGTTCTGGGTGCAGACACACCACCACCGATGGGGAAGTCAGACGGGACAGCCCATGCCATGAAATCCTGCCCCATCCAGCGAACTGCTCTACGTTTTACATTTTCAACAGACGCACCTCACATGACAGGGCAGTTGCACTGGCTGCCCCATACCACATCCCTGGACAGGCTGCCCGCACAACTGGTGGTGCGAGCCCAACCTCTGTGTGGCCAACGGGCAGGTCTACTACCTCTTGCGGCTCTGAACTCGTCGAAGTCGCACATCTCGGCTGATTTGAACAAAGCCAGCAAGTGTTGACCCAGTTGCACCACTCCCAGGCTCCCAATGCGCGTCCAGCACAAACACGGACTCCCACCCTCCGGTCCCAATCCACCTCCCCCTCCACCCCACCTGCGCCTCTTCCCCTCCAGTCCCACCCACCCTCCCTCTCCCTCCCCTGCGTATCCAATGGCCCCCACCCTCCGGTTCCAAACCACCTCCCACTTCACTCCACCTTCGCCTCACCTAACCTCCCTCTCCCCCCCCCCCCGCTGGCGCCTCCGCCGCACTAAACGGGTATTGATCCCTTGTCCCGCCTCGTTGAGACCCGAACACCGGGAACCGGGCGGGGACGGATCACGTGGGTTCAGGGGTCGGGACTCGGACGAGGCTCGGCGCTCAGGCCAATTTGCGACGCGGTTCCGCAGGCGGAGGCTTCTTCCGTAGGGGTCGCGGTCATTTGCAATTCTCAGTGGCAAAATTTTTTGGCAGTGAGCAGCAGAGTGCCGCAGTTACACAGGGAGAAAAAGATTTTGTCAACATGCAGCACACACACACACACACACACACACACACACACACACACACACACACACATCTTAAATATAACCGTACGATGCGAAAGCGTGGACATCACCCAACTCACTCATTCACTCACTCTTGTGTACATGCACAAGACATCAACAAACACACGTGTAAACGAACTCGCACACGTGCACCACACACCTGAGCAACCCAGCACCAACCGAACCACCCTCGGACAGTATTGCACACGCACACACAGTATTGCGCACACACAGGCAGACACACGCACACCCACACACCAAAGCAATCCAGCACCCACCCTCGCTCATGTTGCACACACACACACACACACACACACACACACACACACGAGCACCACTCCACTCCAGCCCCACAGTACATCGCCCGCGGGATGAGACATCACGAACACAGAACAGCGCGCTCTTCCCCAGGGAGCGACAATAACAGGAAATCAATGCCTCCGCTGCAGACATGACGGCGCTGCTTTTGCACGGGTCTGGCTCACACTGGATACGCTGCTTTTGCACGAGTTTGCCTCATACTGGATGCGATGTGTCTCAACGGGTCCTGTGCACACTGGACGCGTCACGTGTTGCTGTGCTGTGAAAGGGCGCTGCGTCGCTGGGTCTTGCGTTGTCTCTGCAGGTCAATGGACACTGCCTGTCCACCCGCCCCTCTCATGGCGCAAAATGGAGAATCCTCAGCAAGCCAGATTCACTGTATTTTGACCCTTGAACCTGGTGTTTGTATCTGTGTGGTACTCGTACATCCCTGGACGCGTCAAGGGGCGTCGTGTTGCCATCTCTATGAGGTGCAAATTTGCCTGCACAGGAACGCCACCCGTGACGCCCCCAGTGTGAACGCGGCTTCAGGAGCCTGAGCCACCGTTGTCTAGACTGAGTGCCGAGCAGGGCTTCCATCCTGACAGTTGAAGTGATGGATCTGAGGCGCAGGCGCAGGTGCGAGCAGACAGGACGGGACGGGGGAAATCCAGTCTCTGTGTGTGTGTGTGTGTGTGTGTGTGTGTGTGTGTGTGTGTGTGTGTGTGTGAGTGTGTGTGTGTGTGTCGAGCTGTCATATCTGTCCAGCTGTCTGCCTATTGACCTGACCCGCTGGCTTGACCCAATCCAACCCCAATCTAGACTCAACCTTGTCAAGTGCACCTGTCCCACATGCCCTGCCTGGATTGACCAGCCCCCACCCTTCCGTTACCCCGCCGCACCCTACCTTGCTGAGTACCCTCGGGTCAATTTGACTGTGCACCGTGTGCAGTGACTGAGTCACCCAGACTGGACTAACCAGACCCCACCCTCTCCATCCCCACCGGACCGTACCTTGCTGAGGAGGTTCTGGTCGACCTGCTCGCTGTCGGCCTGCGTGTAGACCATCTCCTCGCGCTGCAGGGTCAGCGTGTCCTCCGTCAGCACGAGCTTGATGGGCTGAGGCTTCTCCCGTCCGTCGCTCCACTGAGCCATGCCGTGCCGCACCTGATGGAGAGAAGGAGTGACGGAGTGAGTGAAGAAAGGAATGGAGGAATGAAAGTCCGCGAGAACGAGTTGAATGATTGAATCAATGAACGAACGAATATGACTACACATCTTGGGGTGAATGCCAACTGTTATTTTGTTGCAACATTTCAAAGTTTCACTCCCCTCTCTACCGTCCTCGCCCGGTTGGGTGAGGCCCCAATCTCAACTCCAACCCAAATCACACGTACGCTTGAAGCAAATCCCTCATCCTGGACCTGCCAACAGATTTGCTCACACAAAACACCAGCAGACAACAAAAGGCAGTACATCAAGAACGACTCTGCGACTTGGCGCGAGTTTTGCCCAACGCGGCTCTCGGTGAGAACCTCGCCCTCCGGCCCACCACGCGCGGTCGCGCCAACACACGTGTCGGGCTCAGGGTCTTCCTTCACCCACACTCACTGCATGCAGTGACCCCACAGTTCACGTCGCAATAGCTACAAGTGTCTGCACCACTCTTACACCAAATAATTGTCTGAGCGGCTGTACGAACGCAGATGTACTCGTCGTCGAACGCACAAGGACAGCGATGGAGGCGATTCCTCCGGTTCTTGGATTCGCTGTGTCTCAGTTCTGGATGTGCCCCACTTCCGTATCGTGGGTCCGCCCCAGATCCACCAGATCCATCCTGAGCGTTGGCCTTGGGTCCTGGATCTGCCTCAGTGCCACTCCTCCTCAAGCCACCTCACTCCCTGTTAGGTCCTGGACCTTTTCTCCCCATTCCTTGCTCTCTGGTCCCGGATCCGCCGCAAAACCGCTCTCACGCAGAATCCCAGACCCACTTCCGGTACAAACGGACACTTCCGGTGTGCACTGACCTTGCGCTGTCCGATGAGGTAAAACACTTTGAGCAGCGGCACGTGCGGTCCCCGCAACATCGCGACCCTTCAACTCCCTCCGGATCGCAACGCAAACGCTTTTGAGTCAACTGGACGTGTGCGCCGCTTTCAGTCAACAGGTATGAGCGAGGTTTCGCAATTGAAAACGTACACGCACGCGTGCACGTAGACGTGGAGTTTTCACCTTAAGGGATGCTCTGTTTTGTTTGTGGTTCCAAACAAAACTGACAAACCAAATCATTGTCATTCTTTGCTTTTGAATTGAACATTTTGTGGTGTAGAAGAATCCACAGGGTGAGATTCTATGTCTACGCTCACGTCCACGTCAACGTTTCCAATTTGCCAAACCTCGCTATTGCGTTTCACTGGAGCCAGATGCTTCCAGCGTCGCGTGCACCGTCCCACAAGGATTGGCGGCACAGAACCCACTGACGAACACAGGGGCACAACGCACGACACTTGTTTGCGAGGCCTCAGCATCAGCCTCTTGAAACACACGGGAGTCACGCAACATGCAAATCGCACCACTGCCTCGGCGCTCCGCCCTGCCACACAACGCACCGCTCTGTGTGCTATGGAGATGGCTTCTCGGAACCCGAGGCAATGGGCCTGAAGGTGTCGATTGTGCCCAAATACGGAGAAATCTTGCTCGCGCTCGCAGAAACCTCCTGTAAGAGGTGCGATGTGGCTTCACACGGGTTACGATACGCCTTGGCACAACTGCACACGTTAACTGGCGCTGTGTATCTTCACGAGGGCACCACGTCGGCTCAGACACAGCCCCATTGAAATGAAGAGGGACACGGTACCGACCGGTGTAATGAAATAGCCAGACCCCAGAAACCAGGAGATCCCAGTGTGTGGTCAGTGTTGCTCTGCTGAGGGTGATGGGGGTCTGGCCATGGGCTCCAGGCCCCTCACCTCATGCCTCCTCATTTTACTTCACACATTACAATCATCTGACACCTGTCACTCAGAGCCTTGACTGATTGCACTCAGTCAGTGACCTGGGGTCTGGCCATTTCAGCCCACACCCTGAATGACCAAGACCCCAGGTCTCCTAATTCCATTCCACTGGTTTTGGAATGAACAGGGATATCCACTGACTTGGAGAGACAAGTGCGAACGGAGTTGAAGGGAGATGCCCTGCCCTTCAACTTGTGTCGGGCACAGGGCCCATTGACTTGTTCAGGAACACACGGCCAACTGACCTACACGGGGACGTTCCACCCATTGAACAGGGATGTGGTGTCCATTGACGTAAACGTGGATACAGCGCATCACGCACCCAGTGTGAATGAATCCGGACTCATGCCTGATGGATGGTGGATGAAAGAGCTCGTGTTCAGAATGGCAATCTATCCTCCCCTTGTCTCCCCCAGACATTTGATTCACACCACGTCCGTGGACCCTACTTCCTGTGCTACAACCTGCGTCACGCCATGTACGCACTGAGTCGTGCGCAAAAGACATGCGCACAACGCGCCGGACGTAATGGACGCGTGCGCATCTGGCATCGCCCACTGGAAGCACCGGAAGCCACGGACAGTGCACAAATGCAGCGGGCAGGACTCCGTGAACAAACACGTGCGAGCCTTCAGGGATGGCGTGCTCGGGGCCCCTGACACAACCCGTCCCGCAAAGGGAAGCTACAGGCGCTGACAAAGACGCAGTTTGAAGCGCTACGAATGGTCCCCATGCCGGATTCACACTGGACGTATCGGGCGCTGCGTCGTCGCTTACTCACTGGGTGCGTCACGTATCTCGTTAATGCACCGTCACTTGTGACGCCGCGCTGAACAAGCGCGTGGGAACACCTGTTCCACCGTGCCCCTACCGCACAACCACAAGGTGCTTGCCCCAAAGGGACTTCGCACAACAAAGACGCAATGGCCATTACCTTGCTCGGGACAAACCGCGACGCAACCACAGCCCTCACAGTCAGCAATCGTTCTTATTTCTTATTCCTCCGCACGCCTGATCGCGGAGTCGTCTCTGCGCAGACTCCAGTCGCGCGCATGAATATTACAGCAATCGCGCAGAGAGAGGTGAAGTGGTCAGGCCTTGGAGAAATCAAACGTGACGATGTTTCTCCACCGGAAAATTGCTTTGTCTGAATTTGCAAAGAGCAGAGGCGGGTTAGGCGGTGAGGCAGCCGCGGTTTTGAGGCAGCCCGTACAAAACAGCCAGAAGTGCGTTGGTTCCTTGCATGGACAGCCCAACTGGGAATTTGCGCGTCCATTGCTGTGTGACGTGTAACGGACGCGAGGACGTCAGCCTTGCTTTCCGACTTCTGCGTTCGCATGAATATGGGTTTTAACACCGGCAGGGCGGCGTTGGATGTTTTGATGCTGGCGTCAAAATTTTGATGGTCAGGCATCAAATTTAACATGATGCCCAATGGAGAGTGTTCCTGGCATTGCGTCAAAATTTTGACGCCGTGTGTGTGAAAACCCCAGTTCTTTTGTTGGCGTCCCTGGTGGGCGCTGTGTGACGCACCGTGTTCTGCACGCAATGCACAGCGCGCCCAGCGTGAAACACGTTCCAGGATCCTCCGGCAAATCACCCACTTCGCGCCCACCGCGCGCGGCGTCGCTGCGCGGAATATTTCTGAATATTCTATCCAATCAGAGGCGCAGAAACGATGAATCTCGTCTCGTCTCAGACTGCGGCGCCTTATTTCGCAGATGCAGCTGAGGCCCTCCTTCACTGAGAAGTGATTCACACTGCGTACGTCACGCGTTGCATGACGCAGCATTGACGACTGTGGACAACGGGTCTGAAGCTTGTGAAGTGCACACTGGTCCAGGAATCGTGTCAAGACAAGCGGCTCCGTTACAAGGGACGTCATACACGACGGTTTTGACGTCAACGTTTGGTCAAACGTCAACGCCGAACGGTGTTTTGTGATTGGCCAATGCTGGCACTGGTGTGGTGTGCGCATCAACGTCGTGCGCAAAATCGCTGCGAACTTGCGTCGCTTCACTCGGAGGGTAGTTAGGGGGCGCTCACTCAGTACAAAGGGAGAGTCGTCAGTGTTTGCGGACAGTTCGTCAGGATTCATCAAATGGGACCATCCCGAAATGTACGTCAGATTTCCACGCCTTTCCCAGCAAAACTGTTTTTGCACAGAACCAGGCCCTTTCGTTCCACGTCCATGTTCCCCGGGCCGCTGTCCTCCGCGCGTGTTGTTCTCTTTCTTTATGCGTTGTAACGCTCTGCGTCACTGCCAATCCACCATTTGACCACTTATCCGGCGCTGCGCCTTCATTGCCGGCCCAACTTATTAAGCGATACATCATTATCCCACGCGGGGTCCGCCGCAGGACGTCTAGGCCTCGTCCACACTGGACGCGGCTCGCGCAGTCGCACTGGAGGCGTTATGCGCTGTATTGCGTTGAGTGCAATTCAGTTGGGCGCCACACCCATTGATTTGTTCAGAGGGGAAACGTATGGCGCACTCAGTGTGAAACGGTCTTGGCTGTTTACGACAGTGAGTTATTTGTCCCTGCAAATGTACCGCTCCAAGGCAGCTCCCCCCCCCCACCGTCCCTCCTCTCCTATCCCACGGTCAGGCAGTTTGTTTTCTTCGCAAACGCTATTTCTGCGGCAAAGGACGCATCGCAAATAACTTCCTCGCAGTGGAAAGGCGCGGTTGGATTGGGAAGAGAAAACAAACACAATACGAAGGGATGAGGACCAGAGCTGCAAATGGAAGATGAATAAAAGGATGGACAGACAGAAACAGGGACGAATGAAAATCCACAGAAACGGCACACAGAGGATGACAAGAAGGGAGAGAAGCCCACGGACGAACGAGAGAGAGAGAGAGAGAGAGAGAGAGAGAGAGAGAGAGAGGCCCACGGACGAACGAGAGAGAGACAGAGAGAGAGAAAAGAAGTGAATGGAGAGATGAGCCCGGGATGAATAAATTGATAGATGAGCAGTGATGCCCAAACGACAGAGAATAACGACAGAGAAGGACTCCTCTGCAAAGACGGTCACCCCATTCACTTGCTCCAGTGCGCCGCGGTGCAGCGCAGGACGACTCCCTGCGACACCTCCCGGTGCGGGTTAACTCGCTGTGAGATTGCTGCTGCGTGGCAGACAAATTGCAGTCGGGGAGATGCATCTCTGTCCGTTCAGTCCCAGCAGCGGAGCCGGTGCGGGAGGGGGGAGGGACCTGGGGGGCCATCCCGACCCCCAGACATAGCAATGCCCCCAAAATTCAAATTGCTTCCTGTCCCGAACATGTCTCAAAATTCAAACAGCCCTCCCCTTTATTCTGCTGGGGGTGGGTAGGGGGCCCTTCCCGACCCCAGACAAAGCAATACCCCCAAAATTCAAATTGCTTCCTTTTCTGAACAAGTGTTTCGGAATCGAACTGGCCCCTCCACTTTACTCTGCTGGGGACGGGTAGGGGCGCCGGGCCCCCCTCGGGTGAGTAGATATATTTCGCCCCAGGACGTGCCTGCCTCTGAGACAAAATCCTGGACCCCTGTAGTTGGACGCAGGTCCTGGGGCGCCGCCTCCCAACAACCCGTCGTCCCGGTCAGTTTGCACCATTTCCAGCACCTGAGCCACAGGAGCTGTTCACACGTTGGCGAAATTGAGTCACACTTGTGGATGGGGTTGATGTCCTGTTCTCAGAAGATGGATCCGCTCGCGCTGCCCCATTTCCATTCCGTTATCAAGCCTGTGGATGTGGCCACTTGCGATGCCATTCGGAACTCAATGCGCGCTGCGTCTACTCAGTCTCTCTCAGGTTTCCATGCAGTTTCCTGTGCAATCTGAGGCGTTTCACTTTGTCCACGCACACGCCCACAGGGTTCCGCGTCCACACCACACCCATTCGCTGATCAAGTGATGGAACGCGTGCAGTGTGAAGTGGGTCGAAGGCAATTTGCACGGCTCCGACACCCAAACAGAAGCTCCCGGCTCAGACCCCGACGCAGGTCACGCAGCGGACGCCTCATCGTGAGTCGAGGCAGGGCGCGCGGACGAGTCCGGGGAGGGGGATCCAGGGCGCGAGGGGAGGGGGTCCAGGGCTGGGCGCACACTGTGTCCCTGCATTTGTCAATGGGGCTTGAGGCTATCTCCTGCACGCAGTCAACAGCAGCAGCGCGCAACGACCCAACGTTCAACACTCCAACGCTGAACACGTTGCTATGTACGTTACAAGGTGGGGTATGGCAAGGTTCTCAACTACGAACCAACTCCACCTGCATCGTTGCCACCGTTTCCAGACCTGTCCCTATCAAGGCCCCACGGAACGAAGACTGCCCTGGGCCCCTGGATCCGCCGCAGGAGCAGCACGGCGCAGCACATGAGTATGCGAGTCCAGCCCCGGACCCGAGCAACCCAATTGCATTGTGCTCGGCGCGTTCTCTCACTGAGCAACACAACACCACACCGAGGCTCTTCACTCACAGATCTGTCTCGGGGTTCTCTGGGCTGTTCAACCACTTTTTCTGCAATTCTCCCCAGCGGAACACTGACCATACCAATCCCTGTGGAAAGTGTGTGTGTGTGTGTGTGTGTGTGTGTGTGTGTGTGTGTGTGTGTGTGTGTGTGTGTGTGTGTGTGAAACACTCGCGTGTTTTGCCCTTGTGCGCAACCGCTTGTCTGATAGCACCACACCTCTCCACACCCAATAGTCTC
>JAAUXT010059713.1_pt1 | contig 10397 bp, 9 predicted proteins | sample 7278171 | NCBI WGS metagenome assembly JAAUXT01 (sample SAMN14350112, study PRJNA611818) | marine sediment metagenome | isolation source: surface marine sediment (1.8m) | place: French Polynesia: Moorea | collected 2018-08 | reverse complement strand
GAGACTTTGTCAAGAATGATCAGCACAAGAGCAAATTCTGATACTCTGAACATGAGTCTGTCAGTGGGTTAACCTAATCTACAACACAATGCTGACTATCAGAATGTGAAGGCAACAGAATTGCCTTCTGTTGTTACACAGTTCATTCGTGTGACATAGCAGAACGCAATTCTTTTGTCTTCGCGTTCTGATAGTCAGGCAGCGTGCTGTAGGCTCGACTATCGCGTCTTTCGAGGTGCGGACGGCAAATTCGTGCAGGAGGAGTTCTGGCAAGAGGAGGTGGTGCTGCCGAAACCCCTGGACGTCAAGAGGCTGGTCCCGTACAAGAGAACCTACGTGGTGACCGAGGCCCCCGGGCGCCTGATCGTTGAGGAAGAGGTGGAGACGGAGTTCGTGGTGCCTGAGAAAAAGTGAGTTCCCCATCTTTCCCTCCTTTCCTTTGCAAACATTGATGAGATCTAGATCAAGAACGAGAAGACATAAAATTTGTTCTGTTTCTCGACAAGAATCGATCTATAGACTCTATTTTCTGAAGAAATCTTGACCAAAAGAGACTTTGAAACCATTTTTCCTGCGCCAGTTCCCTTCAAAGTATTCAGAGAGAGGTGGGGGGGGGTTGCCAAAATGATGTGTTATCATTTTGGACTTGCGTCTTCAGGACATAAAGTTCTTCACAAGTTTCTCTCTTCTGTCTTTCCAGCGCTGAGCCTGCTGCCTGCCCTCGGGGCGAACCTGTGCCGATCCCGTCTGTGTCGATCCCGTCCGTCGGCGCGAAGCCGAGGAAGTCTGCTCGTTTCACGCTGCCGTGCGGGGCGTTGGTGACTCCGCTGAAGAGCGGGGCAGTGGTGACGCCGGGTCGCTGCGGCCTGGCCACCACTGCCGCCGCCACCAGCGCCGTTCCCGCCGCCGCCGTCACGCCGTCCGTGAGGCCGAGGCCCTCTCGACTGAGGCGCCTGAGAAACTTCCTCGTGGAGCGAGTGAAGGGTTTGCTGGACCCGAGGCGCCGCCGCCAGGCTCTGTGACTCTTGTTTTTCTCTCACTTGTATCTATGCACAATAAACCCTTTTTGTACTGCACATTGCGTGGCCTGCGACCTTTTTCTTGTTCCGACAAATTCGGGTATCAGCTTGTTTGCGCCTGAGTCAACACGTGATCATCCAGGCTCGGAAGGAAAACTTGGAAGTCTTCATCGCGTTACGTCTCACATTGAGCCTGGCTGAACTTTTTGCTGAACTTGGATGAACTTTCCAGAAAGTCACTGACTTGTTCACAGTTCACAACTCGTTCCTTTCAATGCTCCGCGAAGGAAAAGAAAACCAAAGAAGAAGAACCTTGGTTTCACTTTGGCGCAAAGTATCCGATGACAATTTCAACAAAAGGACACTGATAAATTTGAGCAGAACGTTCCTTCCTTTTATCAAAAGAACGATCCTTCCTTTTATCAAAAACGCATCTTCTTCCCGTCCTGTCGTCAAACAAAAAATCGTAGAGTCCTGCAGGACGGTGACTCCAACAGGAATCTTGTGGCCGATCCAGCAATGGAGTCGGTCTGCAACCTTCTGTTCTCGTTTCTAATGGAGCGAAAGCCTGGACCCCCCTGACTCCCTCCCCAAATTTCCTATACAGCTCTGGACCCTCGACTCGGACCCAGTGAGTGTGCCACCAACCGGGCACGGCTGCTTGCAGGGGAAATGACTCGACAAATGAAACCTGAGTCAGTTGTCAGCGCGATGGGCAGGAGTGGAGCTTCTTTTTGTTCAAGCGTAAAACTGCCCCTGCACAACGAAGGTTGCGTCCCACTTGTTTCCTTCGTTTCAGATGTGATCTGTTGAGTTTTCCATGGTTACTTTGCCTGAAATTCAGTCTCCTGCTCAACAGCCAATATTTTGGAAAAAATGTCGTTTCAGGGGGGAATAGACTCTGTTCGTAGCACATCAGTGGTCGTGTTCTATAATTTCTCAAATGGGAGTCCAACCTGCAAAACAGGATTGGCTGGCAACATGGATCATCAACCTAATGCACTCCTCACAGGTTTTGGTCTCTTCAGTGTGCGCACGCACATGTGCTGCGATCATTCCTCAAGTACCAAAAGGAGCTGGTGCTTTTGCAAAACAAAGGAGACAAAACATCCACAAGACCTGCTTGCAGTCGAGGAGGATGTTTTGTACTTGCGTCTCCACCTGCCTGTCCCAGGGAGAATGTCACAACGACGCTTTGACAAAGAGCACAGATCAGAAGGAAATTCTCCAGGCCATATTTCCGAAAACTCTCTCTCTCTCTCTCTCTCTCTCTCTCTCTCTCTCTCTGTCTGTCTCTCTATCTATCTGTCTCTCTCTCTCACTCTTGCTCTCTGTCTGTCTGTCTGTCTCTCCTCTCTCTCTCTCTCTCTCTCTCTCTCTCTCTCTCTCTCTTCTTCTTCTTCTTCTTCTGACAAACACACACACACGCGCGCGCGCGCGCGCGCAAACGCACACACTGATGCCGTTCTCGTAAACCCTTTTGAATTTCGTTGCATGAATGAGATTGGTTGGCCACTTGACCAGGCAAGAAGACAAAAACATTTCCCTCCAGATGCTCACTCTGTTGTTTGCACTGACATGTTGTCACCTGAAATTCTCGAACTGAAGTTCCGCGTCCTGCCTCCTCTCGGAGTCCGGTTCTATTTTGGGAGCGTCCGTCCGAATTTGATCCTGAACGGCCTTAGGTTGTCAGGGACCTTTCGTTTCTCCCGACAAATGGCCAATTGAATATGTTGCTCCACTGATGATGCATTTGGGGGACAATGGGGTTTAGGCATCGCCATACACAGTGAGAAATTTGGAAGAGTGCAGCAGATAACTTCAAGAAGATAGAAAAATCATTTTTGCAAATTTTCTGATTTCTTACGATTCCACCCATTTCTGATGACCCAGAGGGAAATCCCAGAATGGACGAAAATTTTGTCTCTTTTTCCAATGAGACATCCAGTTTTGCTCGACTTCCGTGCGAAAGGAAACCAGGAAAAGTGTTCGCATTGCAAATGCACGAGATGGAATACAGGTTTCGTTTGGTGGATATTCCGGACCATTTCTGGACCAGAATGACGTGAGGCTCGAAAATGGATCGGGCTGCGAGTCTGTAATTTCGCCTGGATTGTCTCGGGGCGGAGGCGAGATGGGATAATCCAGCGTCGCCCAGACCGGCCTCCTCCCCCGGCCTCCCCCGCACTCAACTCACCGAGACAAATTACTCTTCGGGAGGCAGCTAGGGAGGTGCTGGAAAAATTAGCAGAGGCTTTTTTTTCTGGGCGATAGAAACAAGGGGACTTTTGAAGAAAGATGATAAATTCAATTCACAAAAAATAACTGCACTGTTTGCGTTGATGAGACACAAAATTTGTTCTGGTTGGTGGTCCTGAAATGTTTCAAGAATCCTTGTCACTTTGCCACGGTGTTTTGATGTTTGGTCGGATTGGTGGAGTGCATTGCAGCGTTTTCTCAGTGAAACGTGCATGTTCTGTCGATCTTACGTTTCACTGATAAGGACAAGGAAACAAAAAACACAGCCAACTGCCAAATTTTGCTCCAGTTGGAGGCAGTGTCCGTCAAGTGTGGTTTTCACTGCAGCTCTTCTTCTCTGCTTGGACGTCACCCACCAGTGGAGCCTGTGGTCAGTCACCGATGCTTCAGCCACCAAGGCGTTGCATTCAGTTTTGACAGACCAGGTGTCTTTTGTTGAGATCAAAGGCAGAACGCCTCAGAAACAAGTCACACCTCCACGACGAACCCGTTCACGTGGAGACCGTGTGGAGGACATTGAACTTCCTGCAGCTTGATGGAGAGTATTAATAAGCTGTGATCACTGTGTGCTTTGCGCAGGATCCAGGCTACACGATAACGCAGAGGGAGACGCAACAGGCGGCACAGGTCCACCAAGACACAGGCCTGAACCTTGTACCTCCAGACATCACTGCGTGGGTTGACTTATGAGAAAACAAAACTGGCGAGCAGCATGGGACTCAGCACAGGTATCCACGGAGACGGAGGTTCCCTCGTGGATCACGCCTCTGATTTCACCTCCCGCGAAGAACAATTTCCTCTCCCGGCTCTCTCGACTCTCCCACGCAGATTGATTGCTCATGAACAGCAATCACCGTATCGTCTCGGATTGCTTCGTGTCCGAGGGCGTTGTCTCCCTCGTCTTGATTATCGCGTTTCCCTCTTCAGAGCCGGAAACAAAATCTCCATGGATGCCACACAAGAGAAGCTTGGAGGCCAGAAAGGAAAAGTTGAAATTCACAGCGTTCGTACAATGTCACACTACGGAGGTTGGGGTTAGGGTTTGGGTTCCTTTTACGACACACCCCAATTGCCAGGTTTGTGGTTTAGATACCATTTGGTCGGCTCTGTAGTAAATTCAGAGTACATTTGGTGAGGTGTGACACTCATCTGGCACTTAGGGCACCGCACGGATAAAAATTGTGGCCGTGTTGAACCTTGCCACTGAGTCTCCAGAATTTTGGCATCGGTAACGTGACATGAGTTTCTGAAAGGGAATGACAAATTGATGATGTCGTCTTTGCAGCAGGTTGACAAAGTGGTTTCTGTTCGGCGGATTGCTCATAGCGTAACATCCCTGTGTTTTCACGCTTTGCTTTGACCGAACCTCATAACGTGAATGGATGGTGCTTGTTACGAGGCTCGGATCCGGGAACTTTGACGCGTGACACTTTGACAACAGCAAGTTTCATGGGAAGCGGGTGACGCAGGGTGCAGCGTTCACCGTCCGCAGCGTTGACGTGAAAAGTTGTGGGCGAAACGACGCCAATTAGTGGTGGTGTATTTCCGGAACTTGGACATTTTAGCTGCCTTCCCCAGGAGCAGTTTCAGCCCAAAACAGTTGTGACCTTTGGTGACAGCTCCTTCTAATTAGACCAATTTCCTGCTATTTCTGCAGCAATTAAAGCTTTCCTGATGACATTAGCTTCTTCCGACTTTGTTTTGGTGTTCGATATCGGAAATTGGCCGGCTCGTTTTCTGCTTGTGACCAACAAAGGAGAGTTGAAATCTTTGCAAGTTGAATTTGTTTCATATTTCAAAAAGTTTAGAACCGACTGGTTGCGGAATAGGAGCCTGTCATCTCCACACACAACACACACATGTGTACACACACACACACACACACTCACTCACACACACAAACACACACACACACACACACACACACACACACACACCGGTGCAAAAACTATCAACTTTAGTTGGGGCTCATTCAAGGTGTGATTTTCACATTTTCTTGGCCGCATGTCACCACTGCGCCCAGAGAGGCGATCTCCAGCGAAAGCTCGATAGTGTCTGATCAACACGAATCTTGTCGCGCCGTCCATTGGGGAGTCAGGGACCGCACGTGTGCCCCAGAACAACCGTGAACATCCGCCATGAGGCGTGAGACCAAAACGTGCAATGAAACGATGACAAGCAAAAACCACGAAGCCGTGGTAGAGTGAATATCCCAGGGACAAAATCTGCGACCAACACAGAGTCCATCCCTGGTGTGGCGCCTGTATGTATCTCCGACGTGTCGTGCAGTCAGGCTGCCCCTCTCATTACACACTCATGTAGCAGGAGATTGTTGGGCAATGTTGCAGATGGAAAGTGGCTGGATTAGCTTCAGATATAAATCTGACGCTTGCACTCATCTGCCCCAGGCATTGCGGACATTGTGCGCCTCCGCAGTGAAAGTGGTGTGGCCAATTTGAGCAGCGACAGGTCTGTCCGCGGACACACGCAAAGCGTCCACTGAAATGGCTTGTGTCATCCAGGTTTGCGTCTGTACGTCTGTGAGCGCAAGTTTCCCCACGTGTGAAGGTGGACTCAGAACGAAAGTAAAAGAACGGGCTTTCCATTGGCAAGCGGGTCTCTGAGGGACGTTTCTTGCAGGGCACAAAAGCTTGAGACGATTCGCACACCTCAACACTTCCCGAAGGTGCCCTTGACTTGCCACAGAATTTACGACACGTGGGATTGTCAGGGTTTTTTGTGCTAGGAACACTGAAAAAATGAATCTTTGTCAGAATTTGAAAGCTTCTTTGTGACTTTGTCTTCTGAATTGCGACACCCACAGTCCAACCGAAGGTGCCCTTGACTAACTGGTTGTTCCTTGGTTTGTTGAGCGTGCAGAAAAGAAAGTGAATTCTTGTCAGCATTGAAAAGCTTTTTGTGACTTTGTCTTCTGAGTTCCGGAGTTTGAAATTGCATCCAGCTGGGGACAGGGACCAAGGCAAAAGGTCTGGTCAATATGAGTTGGGGAAAGATAATTTGAGACTGTGTTTCTCTCAAATTTCGGGGGGGGGGGAAACCAAGACATAGAATGTTTTGAAGGTCATTAAGAGAAAGGGGACGAGACCAAGAGAGGTCACGTTGGAATCCAGAAAGTGCCAGGGCCAACAGGGAAACCCAGGAAACCACTCGCAATGTTCACCGCTTGATCCACCGTCACAGCACGTTGCATGATGGTGTTCAGCGCTTCGGACATCCGCATAACTGACGTTCGAGTCTTGAATCATTCCTGGTCACACCTTGCCCGGCTCTTCTCGCCCGAGTGTCCGTCTCTGGGATGTTGACATCTCGAGGAGCCCAATTTGGCTGATTAGCACGCGAACTATGCGCGGCGTTTCTCAGGCCTGTCAGCCGCATTGCTGGTGAAAGCAGCTTCGTGTGAGCAGAAAGGAGGCATTGTGCAGTTGTCATCTTCCTGCGTGTGCGCGACTCGAGGGAAGCTCCCATTTCTCAAAAGAAGTCGTGTGAGCCGGACAGCGCTAGGCGTCAGGGAGCTTCCTCCTTCAGTTGAACTCTGCGCAGAACCAAGGTGCGTTTCAAACTTTCTTTGGGGAACCTTCGAGAAATGAGTTCGGTTTGAAGATTTAAGGGCTGGATTTCAGTGAAACAAAGACAGTGGTCAAAGTTTCAACTTTGCCTGCCTGCAGTTGATGAGAGTAAAGTCAGGACTTGGTTCTGAATTCTCAGACAAAAATACGTTCAAATTGATGGATTGCTGGTAGATGGATAGGGATGCAGCAAAAATAGCAGAAGAGGGTGCAAAAGTTACGGAAATATAGCGTGTTTCAGGCGGATGGATGTGGAAATTGAATGTTGCCACGATGAGCTGGTTCGCTGGTTGGCAAAGAAATTTCAGGTACATTTCTTCTTTTCAGAATTCTGAAGACGATGGAGCAAGCCGCATGTTAGAGATGTTCTTCGTCCTTCCCTCGTCACCTGCACAGAAAACTCTGGGGGAGGAGAGAGAGTCATGAGCTCAGTGGTGGAGACTTTGAGAAGGACATCATCTGCAACGCGTGAACACAGGAACGCTCGCTTTCGTTCGCAGTAGAGGGAATTGGAGTGGAGTACCAAGTCGTGAAGGTGAGTCGTTTTTGTCTTGAGAAGCTGAAGAACTTTCCCTCGGTGACCTCTGGCCATAAAGGGAACAGGGATGATGGTCGGTTTGCTGTGAAGTCAACTCCAGAATGACTCGCCCAAGCCAAAGGTCTGCTGTTTTCTTTTTGGGGACTCAGCTCTTGTTTTTGCTGTCAAATGAAAAAGGGAACCATCTTGCACATTGTCAACAGCCAAGTGTTCCACCCAAAGTGGATTCAAACAGATTTGAGCACTTGAACCGTGCTGGTGTCTACAAATGACCTCAACAACAGTTTTGGTTGTTGTTCTTGAAGAAAGTGTTGTTGGTCACCTTTCCAGGTGCGCTCTTGGCTCTGTTGAAATTCTATGCCAATCTGAAGTTCTTTCTGTCTCCCCACAAACAAAAGAAATTTCAGTTTCAATTTCACGCAAAAATAAATTTTTGTCCTCCTCGGTAAAAACGACCACCCAGGACGGGGCACTGCTGAACCACTTTCCAGACCTCGTGATGAGGTCTTCAAACCCAGGTCGGTCCAGACAGAGGGTTTTTGGTTCGGGTCTGAACTCATCCCTGGGTGTGCGGAACAGTACTTGTACTGGGCAGTCGCTCGGCATGACGTCGGTGGTACAAAACACCTGGGGAGTTGGGGAGCACCTCAAGACCAGGCAGAACCTCAGCCACTGATACTGGGTGTGGGGAATGTAAAACGTGATCTACAGGCCCCCAACAGAATATATTTCGTCAGCTGAATGTTGTGTATTTGACTGCAATGTGCGTTTGCTTGTCTTAGTCTTGCAAATAAACTTTCATTCGACTGACTCCTGACCGATTACCCAGAAAGAACTCTCGTGTGTCCAATCAATTTTTAAAGAAGAGCTGTTGTTTCCCTCATTGCTCAAACTGAGGGTCCATCTGTCCGGGAAATACGAGTGGATCCAGGATTGTCGAGGTCGAGTGACACCCCACCCCCACCCCTGGCCCGCCCACCACCACCAAGGGCCCGACACCCTCAGTTCGTTTTGCGGACACATCAGAGCAAAGAAAGCGCACAATGACAAAGTTTGTACTTTGAGCAGTCACGGGGATCATCCACGCCTTGGGTTTGCCCCTGCCGCGTTTCTCTGTGTTTCCCTCGAATGATGGTGCCAGCTGCATCACGTGTGCCGATGGCTGTTGGCAGGTGCGTGTCGCAGTGATCGGGATGAGTGTGGAGTCAGCGCTCGCGCTGCTGTTGCTGGGCGTCGTCGCGCTGTGCGCCGCCGTGTCCGAGGCGGCGCCGGGGGCGCTGCCGGGAGGAGGCGCCGCGGCCCCCGGGGAGGAGGAGCAGGGGGAGCCGGGGCTCGAGCGGGAACGGATGCTCGGTGAGTATCTTTCTACAACTCAGCGATCACAAAATCTGCCTGTTGTGGCAGAAATGGGTTCTCAACTCCCAAAAATGGTTACTGTTCAACCAGACAACTCTTTTCTCGTCTTCACAGGAATCGTGTGAGAACCCTGTCAGACACACCCAGGTTCTGTAGCGCCATAAGTTGCCTCCCGTGCACAAGAGAACAGCTTTGGCGTCGCGGACCTTGACCAGTCCAGGCTGTTTCTTGTTCCGTGGAACAAAACGCACCTTCTCACAGCCCAGAGTCTGAAGCAAAAAAGCTTAAAAGTGGATTTTTGAGTCCAATGATGATAATCTTCTGAAACATTTTCCAACCTGACGCATGAAACAAACAAAACAAAACAAAACGCGTGAATGACTCTCATTTTTGTTGGACAAATTACTTTTCCTGGCATTCAAAAGACTGAAATAAAATCATCGAGTTGACTGAATGAATTTCCCATTTTTGCTCAAAACGCGGACAAACCGGCATTTCAAACCGAAGTCCAGTGCCAGAATGAAGAGTTGCTTGTTGGCCTGTCTTTGCTTCTTGTCAACGTGCAGTCTCAGTTGTGCGTCTGGTGCTACGTTGACTGCTGTCTTTCTGACAGCATATTCGGAAGAAGCAAGAAAATGTGACAGCACGCGAGTGGGCAGGAATTGAGTTGTACTGTCTGAGGTTGCGAAGGGCACGTTCCCAGCATTCAAGTAGCATTTCCCTGGATGCACCGCTGCGTTGTGTCTTTGTGCAGTCTGCGGGTGATTTTGAGAATTACGCCAACATAAAGCGTTGTCGATCTCAGAACAAGCCCCCGAATTGCCACTTTTTAAGTCAATGTGGAATCCAAGTTTTGAAAACAAAACACATTCTCAAAGGCAAGCTGTTTTTGAAACATTTTCTGGACACCTTGGGAAACTGAAAATTGAAAAATAAGACAAGACAGCACATTTTTGTCGCATCCCCGTTCTGCTCTGTCTGGGACGCAAACCACGATGAACCCGTGGTGTGAACGTGGCCTGATTTGTCCGCCCACGTGACGTTCCCTCCCGTCCACTCCCACGTCTGACCCGGATCTGGACATCTCAACCACAACCCGCCGACTCCCTTCGCCGCCCCACCTCTCCTACCCAATCAGGAAGACTTTCAATTGAAGGCAATTGCCCCCAAACGGAGACGCAAATGGACCCCGATTGGCCACCTGGCTGTCCGCTATTATTTTCCCGCGGAGTCTTTCATTGGCGGACGCCACATTCAGTCACTTTCCGTCCAGATGCAGGGAGCTGTTTGTGGACACACGTTCTCAGTTTCCCACACGCAAACCTGACGCGCGCTCTGTTCGAACCTGCGCTCGCTGTCGTTTCTGAAATGCTCAATGACGTTGGAATTCTGAGAGAAAGGTGAACCGTGGAAACATAGTGACAGTCAGCCACAACCACTCAAAAACTCGTACTTTTTCTGGTCATTGTGTGTGTGTGTATGTGTATGTGTGTGAGAGAGAGGGAGAGAGAGAGAGAGAGAGAGAGAGAGAGAGAGAGAGAGAGAGAGAGAGAGAGAGAGAGAGAGAGAGACAAAAACACAAACAAACACAACAAACACAAAAAAACAAAATATAAATATATCACACTCAGATTGTGT
>JAAUXT010015491.1_pt1 | contig 10397 bp, 18 predicted proteins | sample 7278171 | NCBI WGS metagenome assembly JAAUXT01 (sample SAMN14350112, study PRJNA611818) | marine sediment metagenome | isolation source: surface marine sediment (1.8m) | place: French Polynesia: Moorea | collected 2018-08 | reverse complement strand
TGGCCTTTCCATGCAGCCTTTATCAGAGCTGTTTCTCCAAATTCATCAGTTGCTTGTTTGTTCACACCAGGATGCAGGTGAAGAGACTTGTAGGTTGTGATGTCTCCACCCATAGCAGTATGAAGCAGAGCTGTGTATCCATCTTTGTCTCTTGCATTCACATCAGTGTCAGGTTCTTGGAGAAGGAAATTGACAATTTCAGTGTGGCCTTGTGATGCAGCCTTCATCAGAGCTGTTTCTCCAGCTTCATCAGTTGCTTGTTTGTTCACACCAGGATGCAGGTGAAGAGACTTGTAGGTTGTGGTGCTTCCTCCCAGAGCAGCATGAAGCAAAGCTGTGAGTCCAACGATGTCTGCTGCATTGACATCAGTGCTCAGCTGGTGAAGTATGTATTGAACGATTTGAGTCTTGCCATACCTCACAGCCATTATAAGAGCTGTTTGTCCGTGGTTGTCAGTCTTTGTTTCTGTGGGACGGAGACTTTCATGCAATAATTTAAACACCGGCAAATCGCCATCCTCAACAGCCATTCGGTACACAGGGTCATCCATGGTTCTGTGTCAGTCGAGATTCGTGCTGTTTTCCTCTTTGATGTTGATCAACGCTCAAGCACTGCTCAGGTTTTCAAGTTCCGTACAGTCAAAATCGTGGATGTATTTAAATATGCTTGTGCATCCTCGTGAGTCTGAACTGGCGGACGAAAGGAATTGTGCAGCGACACCTTGTGTGTCCCTCTCTGGGGACAGGGAGTTTTGAGTGTTGGATTCGATTGGTGGGACTGAGCGGCTCTGCTGTCTGCCTGTGGTGAGGAGACAGCGACAAATATGTGACAAGAAGTTTGGTCTGTGCGTGCTTCACTTTGTGCTGTGTCTGACGACAGCCGTATTGAACCTACACAACGACCTGTTTGAGACTCACGAACACAAAGATGAAGTGTCGCAACGCGATTCTGTTGGGAACGCTGATTCCTCCCACACCCGTTTGTTTGTTTTGTGCATGCACAAATTTATGCCGTTTGAGCTGCTTGGGTCAAAGTGAGGCAATAGATATAGAACGAACAAAAGATGTTTCACAGGCAGTTATGGAATGATCTCAGTTGTTGAACAAGTGCACAGCACAAGTTCAATAACTGAGAGAGTTCCATAACACTGTGAAACATCAAGTGGAGTTCCATATCTATTATATACCACAATCTTGCAGTTTCTTGAACAACTTATCTAAAACAGTATTGTTTTGGACTTTTGCTCTGAGAAGTTTTCACAGTGTCAAACAAGTTATAGTCAAGGTTGATTGCTCTAGAAAACTTTGGAACTGTTGCAGTTTAATAACTCAGAGAGTTCATTCCTGGATAAACTTGAACAGCAGATCAAAGGCCCCGGCGTTCAAGAAACTGCGAGCGTGGCATATTGTGATTTCCGGTACAGTTACTTTCAATAGCACTGAGGCACAGGGTGTACATCCGGCACCGTGCCGGGTTGCTGAGGCAGACGACCCAAGGGAAGGTCCAGAGCAGATCCAGAATCTGAATCTCTGGGTCGTGCTCCGGTTCAATGACTGGATATCAACCTGTACATTCTTGGATCTACAAAAAGTACCTTCTGTTACAGCTCCAGAATTTCCAGCGCGAAAAATAATAACCCTGCATGTCAAAGCGACATGCCCAAAGCAAACGTCGTGCGGTCTTCATTTTCAACTTGAATCGGTGTCTGCGTGCGTTTCTGTATCTGCGACAATTTTCTTTGGTGAGGAGGGGCCAGGTGACACATCTCAAGAGGTGTCCAGTGACACAAGGAGGGTTTGGGTGACACTGTCAGTTGACACAAGGAGTGTTGCACCTGACACCTCTAAAAGGTGTCAGCCGACCCTACCTTGTGTCACCCAACACCTCCCACCGCATCCACCTGTGTCACCTGAATCCTCCCCAGACGCAGACGCAGACGCAGACGCATGCACATTCACGATGGACACCACAGATGGTAAAATCTTCGTGGGGTCAAAGGCGAATCCCTGGCCCCGTCCACCACCGAGACAAAGCACCTCCAAGAAGGCAAAACTCAGGGAAAAATGACCACGGTGAGTGCATCGGTTTCTGCGCAGTGTTTCAACCATTAGAAACTATAAAGGGGTTTTCATGGTGGTGACGTGCAGTCGTTTTCTGCGCTGACGTCAAAAATTCAATCATTGGGTTCAAATGTTAAATTTTCATGCCGACGTCAAAAATACGACCGCGCTTCACCAGATCTAATAGTGAGTTTTCGCAAATTGGAAACGTAGACGTAGGCGTGAACATAGACACAGAATCTTACCCTGTGGGACCAGTACTCCTCTGATACAAGTTTTGTGTGTTTTATCTATCTTTCTGATCTGAGTTTTACACATTTTTTTTCCAAAATCAGAGGCAGCATGAAGCACAAGGGAAGATCTAAAATACAAACTAATAAACTTCAAGTCATTCTTTTCCTTGGAATTAAAAATTTTGTGGTGTAGAAGAACCCACAGGGTGAGATTCTATGTCTACGTTCATGCCTGTGTCTACGTTTCCAATTTGCGAAAACTCCCTAATGTGTAAAACCGCGTAACGAAGAAGAGCAGCTTGTGAGAGGTGTTGTACTGAGCAAAAACTCCAGAACAAAACACGTTGTCCTGCTGCCTGCCCACGCCCGCAAAATCCAAAACCGCAACCATAATTCTGCGACAAGCCTGCTTTCGACAAATTTTTGAACCAACCTGTTCACTTCGTTCCCAAACTTCCTTGTGAATACGAGCCGATACGCTTTGCAGACGATGTGAAACACAATCGTGTCTCTCAGTACGACAAAGTGAACTTGACCGGTTTCAACCAGTTCAGATGCTGTTTTGGTTGTGCTTTCAGTGGAAATTTCCAAACATGTTTCTTGCAGGCAGATCTCAGTGTGATTTCCCCACCACAGTCCACACAGGTACGAGCGTACCCACCCATTCAAAGTTGGCATCAGGTCTCTCTTGAGTCGTAGCATCCCATTCCTTTGCACTGATTTTATCAAATTTGAAACACCTTCATGGTAAATCTTGTTTTTCTGACCAGAAAGTTCACAAGCTGCTCCGAATTGGGTGTATCGCAGCCTTTACGTACTGACCTTATTGAGCAGTTTGGCAAGACAGATCCGGTTGTTGCGGAGTCTAGACGTCAGCTTAGTCCTTGTTGTTCTTCACAAATTTATGACGTGGCGTCGCTGTTTTTGTCGCTTTCCCACACAACTGATGAACCCCGTGTCGTCGCAGTAAAATCCAAAATGCACAAGACACCACAACTTCTTGAAGATTCCGCGCACTTTGTGTGAGGTCGTGTCCCAGAGATGACAGTTTCCAAACACCACGCACCAACGGAGGTTCAAGGGCCACGAAAGGAAGAAAATGGGTTCCACGAGCTCAGTGTATATTTAGCTACTGAGGCGCCACTTGGGCGTTTCCCAATTCCCACAAAAATTGAATATCCAAAGCGGGAAACCAGAGGACAAAGTTGTCGACAACGGCGGATGCAGTGACCTTCATGCGGCTATTGTGTTGTCCATGTTGCGATTTTTCAGTCGCAACACAGAGGATTTTAAGGACAATGAGGACATGAATGCCATGACTACTTTGCCAAATATATTGAACTCAACAAGAAACATGTCAACATGTGTGAAGAAACATGCCAACACAACACAAATGTACCAATACTCAACTCAACTGTCATCTTTCTCATCATGATATTGGACCTCAAAACCTACGCTCTTGATGGTCTTGCCACTGACCGAATTGAACATGTTGTACAAAGCACTTCTGGACATTGTGTTGATACTGAACTGGTCAGTTTTGGCAACCTTCATGTGAGCCTTATCACCAATCGCTGCTTGTTCAGCATCTTGCAACATGCCCTCAGTAGTCCTTTTGTATGCTCTGATGGCATCACTCTTGTGGCCAGTTTTCTCCTTCACAACTTGCTCCTCAATGCCAGCATTGAACATGCATGTGGCCGCTATGACTCTGAGACCATGGTTGGTGTACCGACCCTTGAAACCTGCCCTTAACATGAGTGTACTGATGACCTTTGCAACAGTATTGACCCCCAAAGGACAGTCTTGGTACCATGTGTGCACTGACAATTTGGATGTTGGGAGCCCATATTTATACAGAGCATTGCACTTGGGGTCAGGTGGCAAGAGAGATATGTACTTGGAGTACAAGGTCATGATGTTGCAACTGTTGTCACTGTTACCAAGAGCCTTTATGATTTTAGGTTGCCATTTGCAGGTTGACAACCCACCCTGGTTTGACTTTGTTGATTCTCTTTGTACTCAAGATACTTGATGCCATCAGAGTGCATTTGGACTGTGATTTGTGGATCATATGGTGGGCAGCGCAAAGCCCTCTGCTCCTTTCCACATCACAAAGAGAATGACAGACTGACCAAGTACATCACCATTTCTCGCAACTGCTTTGGCATGTCGCCACCCAACAGTCCCTGACTTCAAAGTTCTTCCTCATTTTCAACTGTGATTGGGTCAAATTTATGCTAGACTCCAACATGTGCTCTGGCTCATTCCTTCATCAGATTGTCCAAAGTGTTTCTTACACTCAAAAACTCTTTGTTGTCCAACAGTTTCCAACTCAAACCCAACTTCTCCAGGTGCAACTGGAGTATGATCAACAGCGAATACAAAGTTTTGCCTGGGTACCCCCCTATCTGCGCATTTCACAATTGCTTACAAAAGCACACAAAGCAGTGTGGAGATTGATCTTATCAAGCCTGGGTTCATCCAAATACGAGTTGATGGTTTGAAAAATGTCACTCAGTTCACCAGAATCGATCCTCAAATGCTTCCAATCGTGATACAAACTCATGGCCCAAGCAATCTTTTGGTCAGTTGAGTCAGCAAAAGTTTTGCCAGTAAGTCTCTTCTGGTTCACCGGCATCAATAGAGTCTTGAACCTCTCATTTGGAACAGTCTTACTTGGTTTTCCATGGCCCAGAGAGACATCTTGAGAGTCATCATACAGAACCAAAACCGGTGTAGGTCTACATGGTGGGGGTGAATCTTCTCTGTCACACTCCGGAATCATGTGGGCTTGGCTCTGAGCATCTTCTCCATCATCAGTTTTGTCTGAGTCACTCAAAATTTCCATGCCAAGGTCAAACTGGGCTGCAGAATGCTGTGTTGATGAAATCACACCACTGCAATAACATGTCCGACATGTCAGGGAATTCCCACCATCCAGTTCCAGCGTGCATGTCCAGTACCACCAACAGTCAAACTCAACTTTGACACCAAATTTCCATCCAAAAACCACACAGTAATAACATTCCTCATGAGTTAAGAAAGCCTCACAAGAAATTTGAAGCTCCATAACACACTTTTCATATGGAAAAAAGAGAAATACCAACCCTGAAATCAAACCCAAAATGAGGCTTCAAAAGAACAAAATCATATCTGTGATGTCATCAGCACTTCTGGGTGTTCCCCCGCAACTCTCAAAAGTCAATTTTTCAAACAGAAAAAAGCAAATTTTGTGTACAAAGGAGAGTAAAATAACATGAAAATGCATACTTACTCACACTGCAGGTTGAAGTTAATTCTTATCAAAGTTCTGTCCAGTTGCAAGCAGCTGAAATCAGTGTCTTCCTTAAAACACATTTCGGATGACAAGTCGTCAGACATCATGACCAAATTTCTGACCAAAAACCAAAATCACAACACCAGATGCACCATCAATGAAAGCCAAACTGATTATGAGCAAAATCAGGTCAGTTCCACTCTTTTATTGCACCGGAAGTGGGTCACATGTCCACAGATTAATCATCATGTGCTGAAGCAGTTGCCATGCATTCAGGTCACTGCATCTGCCATTTGTTGATGTGACTTCGTGCATGAGTAGCATGCTATGACATGCTCATCGCATGCCTGTCACGCCCAAGGGCACGCAGGTCATCCATGAGTGAGCATACACTACCGATGTATGAACCCTGACATCACACGGAACATCCAAACACCTTCTCAAACTGCATATTTCTCAATTTCGAGCCGATTCGCTGAGAGAGCCATTGAGAAAATGCACAAATTAAGGTGGAGTTCAGAATTTGATGAATGACACCACCTCTGTCCGCTTGAGTTGCAAAGTAAACCTGACTGGTTTCGGTCTGAACAGCACTTTTCGTTGCATGCTCAGTAGAAACTGCTGACATGCATTTCTCAGGGGCGGATGCAGATACACAAACGTACACACGACATGCGTTGCATCAAGGACAAACTATCCTTTTTTCGTGTTTGTTTTCTTCAGGGGGTTGCGGTTTTGGAGGTCTGCGTTTTGGTGCCGAATTCACCACTGATTACTTCGTGCGGCGGACTCCAAAGAGAACGCCATACCTGTGAAACGCAAAGAGTCACGGCCTGAAGTCCAGGGAGGGTACAGGGGGGTGGGGGCGTCATGCACCCTGGGACGTTCTGCCTTCGGCCTCGAAGAAAACCCAACCCTCCCAAAATTGTGCAGCCGGAAACTGTTCTGGCTCTTTCAGTTCTCTCTGATGGACTCGGTGGATTTCTGGATCCTCCTCGTGTTGTTCCATTTTGCGACGAACTATATATGTCGAGAAATACACAAGGCGACTAAGAGTCTAACTCCACTCAAGCGCATTTTATTTGTCAAAGCAAGTGTCGTGACATACAGTAAACTTCAAGGCATGTACAAAACCGTGTCAGACATGAGCTCCATCAATGAATAACAGACAAAAAAGGTGACATCAAGTGACATGTATCGGGGTCAAAAGCTCCGATCGCGTTGCAACTGAAAACTTTGCGATCTCAAAGGCAGATAGGGCGGCCATCCTTCGCCCACCCACATGGAAAGTTGTGTGGTCATGTGCCAATTTTCTTTTGTGAACTTCTAAAGACAACAATCCTGGACCTGGCCCTGAGTGCAACGAACCCAGTCGCACAAACTCTGCCTCGTTCGAGGCGTTTCGTTGTTGTGCGCAGCTTCCACTCTGAGGTGCAAATTCTGGAGACAATTCGAACACAACAGTACATGTAGACGAAACTTCTCTTCTTTGTGCTTGACACACCAGAACAAAGACTCAAAGACGAATCCATAAGCAGTGAGATTTGGGTTGAGAAGATGGAACCTTGTACGAGTCAGTGCGTGGTTTTTATGATTGTTCACAAAATAACCATGCATGTGAATTCAAGCACTTTAAAATGGGTGGTGGGCGTCCCCAACGTCATGAACACGCAGTGCTTCCGTGCATGCTGAGTCGCTTTAGAAAAAGAACTTGCTGAGCCTGCAATGGCAATTTCATCACAATCTCATCTGCCATGTCCAAATCTTGGATTGGCTGTTTTGGGTTTTTCATACTTCACTCCGTGGCGACCAGGTCGTGCGCCTGGCCGTCAAACGTTCCATATCACAAGAGGAAAAGGCGTGAACCTGGGATTCACATGTTTGTGAATGCACAGTTGGGGAACGGCTGAGAACACAATACACTCGAGCATCATCAGGCCTCAATAACACGGCACGAACAGGGACTGTCAGGGGCGTCTCGCACTGCGCGTGGCACCACGACATTTTCTGGTCACACGCCGCGCTGGACCATGCGTCGTACGATGCATGGAGGTGCACCTCCATTGACTCCTGTACAAAAAACAGTGTCTGATGAGGGCAAGTACACGCCAATGGCTTTTGAAGCCATTCAGAGCGTTGCGTGTACTGCAGTCCCACCGCGTGCTGTGCGCGACCGGCCTCACTGGTCGTGGCTCTGAACCACACCGACAGCAGAATAAGATGACGTCCAGCAGTGGTGTTCGTTCTGGCGTGATCTGTCAGAGTGATGTCAGTTACAACTTGTGTGGCCAGCAGTGAGTTTGGTCGTTTCGCGTGTGGTCAGTGGCGGTGAGGTCAGTTCTCGTGTCTGTGGCCTGCATATCCAAGCGGTGTCGGTTCTGCTGCTGTTGTCTGCCAGTGAGGTCAGTTCTCGTGTGGTGAGCGATAATAGGGGGGCAGTCAACAGTGGCGGAGTCGCTTCTTGTGTGGCCAGCGACACAGGCGGCAATGGTCGCAAGTTGTGATGGCGTACGTCATTCAGGTTCAGCTGGAAATCTGGAAAGGAAAGAACTTTCTTTGAACACGTATCGCACATGTGCATTGTGAAGAGCGGATTTATGGCGAGAAGTGGGGCCACACCGTGCAAGGTTTGAGGAACACTGTCAATTCTGGGGTTTGTCCACAAGTGTGGAGAAGACAAGTTTACGTGTGCAACACAAAGTCAATCAGGAGGACAGGGATCGCACACCCGTTGGAGTGTGAGAAGCGACACTCACGCACTAGTCGTGCGAGATTTGAGCTTTTCGCATGGAATTACGAAACGATCTTGGATGGCACGAGTGTGGCTTCGAGTGTTATGCAAGATCGTTGAGTAAATTTGTGCGAAATGCCAAATCGAGTGACTTGTGCGTGAGCAGAGTGACCTCACGCGACATTGTGGTGTGCGCTGCCATTTCTGCTCGCAGACACTTGGATCGATTCAGACGTGTCGTAGTTTGTCTCAGAAGAATGGTTTTGACTTGAAATATGAGCATTCTGAAAAGAAAGAAGAGATTTTTAGTTGTCTGCACCTGTTTGTTTGCGGTGTTGGCAGCCATGACAGATTCTGCATTTTCGGGATGGGTGACTTCAAGTTGCAGCGACAGTTCGAAGATGATGACCGACTCTGATTCAGACAGCTGCAACAATACTTCTGATTTGTCTGTGTTTGATCAGACATTTTCAGAATGGGAATTCAAGTAAGTTTTTATTGTTTCAATTTTTTTTTTGTTGGATGACACCTGCCCTGAAACAGAGTTCAGCCTCGATCTGGATGTTCAGAGCCTCGATTTGGGTTATGGTGCGGCGATCGTCAGTCAAAATTCCTGGATGTTGAAGGGTCAAAATGTGCACCATGTTGGTTTTGAGAATAAAAAACTTTCAACAACGAATTTAATTGTGTTTGAAGGCCGGAATGGACGTCAACTCAGATGCTAAACGAAACTGCAAGCGACGAAGCATCTTTCTGCATTTCCCAGAAGAGTTCGGCATGTGTATGCAGCTCACAGAAAAGTTCGTCAGGTGGAGATTCGACTGGGTCGATCGACGTGGTGAACTTCACTCCCAACCCCCTGAACGTTTTGTTGGTGGACTATGGAAGCAGTGCAGAATCTGGTGATGAACAGGAGCCTCCCTCATGTGATGCTGAAGCTGCTGTGTTTGACCTTGGTGCGAAATTTGGAGGTGATGATGCGACGCAAGATGAGACGAAGCCCATGGAGAAGAAAGAATTCAGATTCAAGAAACCGACGGAGAACAATGTGCTCAAAGAACTTTCAAGAAAGACTTTCTCTGCAAACACTGACCGAAAGATCAACTGGGCTGTTGGACTTTTTAAATCGTGGAGGCAACACAGGTTGAAAACGGACGTTGTCGAAGTGTTTCAAATTGGGTAGTGCGACATTGATGCTGATGACTTGAATGCGGAACATCTCAGTTTTTGTTTGTGCTGTTTTGTCAATGAAGTGAGATGCCAGGATGGCAAAGAATTTCCTGGTAAGTCGCTGTACGAGTTGGTTGTTTTGATTCAGTTCTATTTGGAACGGAGAGGAGTGTTTTGGAAGCTGATCGATGGGCCGGAGTTTAAGCGTGTAAAATTCACGCTTGACAACTTGATGAAAAAAAGAGCATCCGAGCCTGGTTTTGAACGACAAGGGGCTGAGGCCATTCCTGTTGAAAGTGAAGATGAGATGTGGAAAAAAGGAATTTTGGGAGAAGAAAATCTGATTCAGTTGCGGCACAATGTAATGTATCTTTTGGGACTCGGTTTTGCACTTCAGGGGGGAGAGGAACACAGAAATTTGAGAGCCCCTGGTTTTGATCCTCAGATCACTGTTCAGAAAGGGAAAGGTCAAAAGTTTTTACTGTATCAAGAAGATTGGAAGTCCAAAACAAACCAGGGGGGGATCTCTCACAGAAAATACCAGCCTCGGACTGCTCGAATTTATGAGAATACTGAAGATTCAGACAGATGTCCTGTAAGGTTGTTTGAGAAGTATACAAGCTTGTTACCTTGTGGAAAAACCAACGCATTTTACAAGAAGGAAATTTGTGAGCGAAACAGAATGCCGAAACAGTGGTATGTTGATAAACCAATTGGTATCAACAGTTTATGACCGGTTGTGAAGAGCTTGTGCACAAAAGTTGGGTTGTCAGGCAAATTTACCAACCATTCATTGCGCGTTAGTGCAGCTACGAGGCTGTATCAGAAGGGTGTTGATGAACAAACTATCAAGCAATTTACTGGCCACAAGTCAGATTCCGTGCGATTTTACAAGAGAAGCTCAGACAAGATTCTGGAAAAT
>JAAUXT010137454.1_pt1 | contig 10399 bp, 10 predicted proteins | sample 7278171 | NCBI WGS metagenome assembly JAAUXT01 (sample SAMN14350112, study PRJNA611818) | marine sediment metagenome | isolation source: surface marine sediment (1.8m) | place: French Polynesia: Moorea | collected 2018-08 | reverse complement strand
GTCGAGAACATCTCGACCACAGCCAGAGTGCTAGAAAAATCCCACGCAAAAGAGGCGCACACCGTTTTTATATGTTCTCATTTCTGGATGCAAGGCAAGCTCACAACCGACTGCGATGGATCGGTAAGACACAGAAAATGGTCGGAATCAGCGGGAACTCTTTTATGGCTCTTACCGCGTACAGGAGAATGGTCAGTTTGCAACATTCTGGAAAAGCCAGGGAAATTCAGAACAATGTGCAAAATGTGTGGGAAAAGATTGAAACTTCAAAAGAAGAAACCATAACGGTCATAAATTCGAGAAACCAGTTCCAACTAACACACGTAAAACACACGTTTGTGCTTCATTTGCCCTCTCTTGTTGATGAAGATGCTGTTGGCCCCTGAAAATGCGGATTGGGTGGGAAAATCCGTCTGTCAGCGAGCCCAGGTTGTGGTTTGATCCTCGAAACTCCAAGTCCCACTGCACTGAATCCTTCCAACTGTTTGAGTTTCCTGTCCAGTTTCGGCAACAAAATCCTTCCAGCGAACGCCACAGCCGCCATTGATGACGCCTCAAATCATTGTGCCAAGTGGTACTCGGGACATCTGACTGCCCCGAGGCCACAAGTGAGGTTGTTTCGGACGGGCTCAGTGCTGTCTTTTCTCTGCTGTTTTTGTCTTTCCAGCCTGGGTGAGTTACCTCCCTCCCCAAGTGCACCGACAAACACACACACACACACACACACACACACACACACACCCCGCGATTCTGAGCAAAAGCGTTTTCTGGCTGATTCCCCCCCCCCCCCGCGCTTGGGAAGGTCATCCAGCCAAGTCAACAAAAACAAAATTATCAGCATAAAATTCTGAGCAGAAATTGTCTGGGTGACCAACCCCGCCCCCACCGCCCGGTTGGTCACCCAGGCTCTGAAATCTGTACGTTTCCTGTCGGCCTTTTCGACCTTGTGCCGCTGCGGGCTCGTTGATCTGCGATCTCCTGCTGGTCAACTGCTTTTCTGCGAAACCGGCCTCCATATCACGGGCGCTTCTTTCTTCAGACAGGAATTTGCTCTTCTCTGCCAGATTTAATGCCCTTTCAAAGTTTGCCGCGGTTGGCATCTTATTGCACACGCCGGCTTGCGACAGCGTCTGCGTGGAGCGCAATCAGTGTAGGGCGACTGGCATGTGCTGATCACACCGCCAAAAATATTACCGCACCGTCTCGTGTACAAGACGCTCTGGTGAACGAAGGCCTTGAAACAATGAAAACTAACATGTGCTCTATCACAAACATCGTTTGATGTTATTCAGCGGCTTGTCGGATGATATTGATTTGCCCGTTTTCCACGACTGGCTGGAAGTGTGGGTAATAAACTGGCCTTTTCTGGACAACCCCTCCCCCCACAAAGTCTAGTTTTGGGTCAAAAAAGTGCCTCATACACGAGACGGTGGAGTATCAGTTCTCTGAAACCTCAAGGAAAACTTCAATTTCCCCCTGAAAATTTTGTTGCCCCCGCCCCCACAATTGAAGGTAGAGTCTACCCTGTAAATTATCGTTGCCCCTCCCAGCAACGATTTTCTGTGCACCGCCTGCAGTCAAAGTGTGTCTCCACTGCACCGTGTTCTTGTTTTTGGGTTCCTGGCGAGTGTTTTGTTCCAGTGAGCGAAGAAACACGTTCTTCAGGCTGAGTGCATCAATAACGCTGATCACTTTTGTTCCCTGCAGATCCGTGACGAGAAGCTACTACCGAGGAGCAGCTGGTGCTTTGTTGGTCTACGACATCACGAGGTAAGACTTACAGTAGTCGCACACCTCTCACTACAGCAAGTGAAGTGATGGAGAAATCCGGCGTCTGATGTGTGGATGGCGTGCACGAAACTCCCCCTTCCAAACAGTGTTGGGAACTCATGTTGTGGCAATGTCTTCATCCCCGGTGCTTTTCATGTGAAGAGTTTTCTCGTGTGGTTTTGTGTTTGTGTGAAACATGCTGAAATGAAGTAACTGCCATTCCCAGGAATTACTGCCAGTCTGCGAACTCATTATGAGATAATTGATATTTTTCTTTGATGCGCGAAGTGTTGACACTTCAATTTTCGAATGAGTTGCACCCAAAACGCGAAAGAATCAATATTGGCGCTCGTTGAACAGCTTGTGTTGTGCACTGACAGAGTCGAGGCAGTGCCGATCACCCGAGTACAGATCACCTCTGACCAGTACTCGGGGGTGGGTGAACAGGTCTTCTTTCCGGCCACTCTCCAGTCCGTGAACCTCCAGCGCCACCCCTACGCCTGTGGGTGACAAGATGGGCAAAAAAGAACTCACGGTTTCGACGTTAACTTAGAATTAAGCTGAAGCAAGACGCATCGCTGCAAGAACTAACACACGTTGAACCCAAAGGCGCACGAGTCTCAGTTGAAGGGTGCAGCGTTACCTTTTGAGACTTTCGCTGCTACTTTCAAACGTGCAGTCCTCGATGCTTCCATTGAATGGAGGAAGAGAAGGGCACTGGAATGAGAAACTACTGAGTCGAAATTTCGCTGCATTGCCCGTGCAATTCATGTGAAGCTGTGAGCGGCATGACGATGAATCGTGGTGATTTTTATCTTCTTCAACTTGTGATTGCGATCAGCCATGATTCAAGTTGCACGCAGCAGAGTGACAGGGTGAGATTGAGCTTCACATCCATGTGGGGGCGTTTTGGAGGACTTTGTCACAGCAGGCGTGTTTGTCCATGTTTCAATGTTCCAGCACCTTTTCTGAAACAAATAAATAATTCCAATTCACTGTTCGGGAAGAAGTGCCGGACCCCTCGCAACAAAATTTGTCTCAACTTTGCAAAATAAAACAGAGTGAGCAAAATCAGTGTGTGGAGGGACCCCCTTTTTGAATGAACTTACCATATCAGTGTCTGGAGCCCCTCCCCCAACCTGCACAATGGGAGGGACCTCCCTGGATATGGAATTCAGCAAAACAGGGGAGGAAATTGTGCCTGAAATCAGAGAAACGAAATCAGTCCAAAAACACGGGCATGTCATTCGGAGCGAGCCTGTGTTGTGTTCTGGTTCACGGAGTTGAAGGGAACCTCCCCCCATCTCGTCAAATGAAAGAGAGTAAATCTGGCCAAAAATGTCTGAAATGACAGACTGGAGCCCCCCGCTGGAAATGAAACTTGGCAAAATCTGTCGCAAAATAACCAAACAAGGCACAAGGTTGAACTTCGGTCAACTAATTTTTTGCAGAAAAGGCAGCGTTTGGGTTTTGCATTTAGTTCTCCTTTCGGGCTCAATTGCTGTATGTGTATGTGTGTGTGTGTGTGTGTGTGTGTGTGTGCGTGCGTGCTTGCGTGCGTCCAGACGGGCATGTCTGACTGCCTGAACCGCCCAACCCCTGGTCGGATTTTCATTTTCGCTTCTTGCAAAATGCTAGCTTTTTGTGAGGTACCGGACGAATGATGTTGGCCGCCAACAGCCGCGCGCTCGTTGATCTCTGATCTCTTGTTATCAGCCGCGATGGCTGAAATTGGTTTACCCCTGTATCCACCTGGCTGTTGTGGTCAACATTTCCACGTTACCCCCGCCACTGCCAGTGCAAAAAAAAATAGGAAAGTCAAAAATTTCAATTTTTCCACCTTTTCAGATTTCCAACTTTCCGGGTCCCCCCCCCCCTGTGTGTAGAAAATGTGTCCAGGGTACTCAAAGAGCATTGGTTGGATGCTCAAAACAATGGTTGAATGCTGATATGTCTCTGAAAAACTTCCACTTTGAATGATTGTGTCAAGCGATCAAGCTGGCGATCGGCTGATATTCTGCTTGAAAGTCTCATTTGTGCTTTGCCAACCGCAAAGAGGAAGGTGCGGACTATTTGATTGCGATTGTTTATCGTTTCAGTCGAGAGACGTACAACGCTCTGACAAACTGGCTCACAGACGCCCGCACACTCGCAAGTCCAAACATTGTCATAATCCTGGTCGGGAACAAGAAAGACCTGGAGGCTGAGCGGGAGGTGACCTTTTTGGAAGCGAGCAGATTCGCGCAAGAAAACGGTATGCCTGCATTTACCGGTACTCACGACATTGAGGGGTGAAATTGACGGGAACCCGAATTTCCGTCTTTCGATTACAACACAGACAGACAGACAGACAGACACACACACACACACACACACACACACACACACACACACACACACACACCTCCCGCAAGACCGCCCCCTCGCAACAACTCATTTTGTCTTTTGGGAGGCTTGGGCATCACGCTTTTGGTGTTTGGTTGTCAGCCGCTTGCGTTGACACTCTTTTTACCCGAGTATAGCGCACCTGTCCGATGTCCTCTTGGCAACTGTGCCTCCCCCTGCCTCCCCACTTGTCTAAAATTTGGACTTGTCATTTTTGCCCATTTTGAGTCATGTGCAAAAAAGTTATCTGCAAAAGCTGAGTTGTCTGGTTTATTCCCCCCCCCCGCATCATAAAAAATTTACACCCACACACACACACTCTCACATACACACACACGCACACACACACAACACACACACACACACACACACACACACACACACACACACACATCACATTCAGTGCATACTATCAATAGACGAGACTTTCTCAGTGTTTTGGGTGCAAGTCTGCAGTCGATCTGCGCGGCAAGCGGCTGATATTCTGCTCGAAAGTCTTGTGTCTTTAGGATTTGAGTGCTTCGCCGCACACTCAGCACTTTGTGTTCTTCTGATTCAATATTGGTGCAGCTGTAATGCGCCATTCATCTTCATGAGGTGGATGATTTCGTTTTTGTCAACAGTCGTTGGCGTTCAGTTGCCATCAGTTCTCAGTTTGTTCTTTCTTGTTGGGAAATTTATCTTTTGAAAATTGTGTATCCACAGAATTGATGTTCCTTGAAACCAGTGCGTTGACCGGAGAGAACGTGGAGGAGACGTTTTTGAAATGTGCCAGATCAATACTGACGAAAATAGAATCAGGTTGGTCAGCTCGTCCATTCCGTCACTGACTGGCCTTAGAGGCTGAGACCTCATTGTGCGAAGGATAATCTGTTTGCAATCTTCTGTTGAAACGTCGATAATTGTGTTGCTGCCGAGATTGTTCTCTGAAGCAGGACGGCTGGTATTTTCTTCACAATTCGTCTGATGCAAACAATCGTTCTTTGCCTCACGTTCTGCTGACGCTGTTTCAGGGGAACTGGACCCGGAGCGAATGGGTTCAGGAATCCAGTACGGCGATGCCTCCTTACGACGGTTGAACCGACAGCAAGCGCAGCAGAAACGGCCAGACTGCGCCTGCTAGGACGAGTTCTCTCACTTCCGCATCATTCTGACGACTTTTCCCACTCGCTCGTGTTTCATCACAAATGTGTAAAAACACAGACTGAATTGAGCCGAAAAAGAGTTTGTGTTGCAAACGTGCAAAAAGAGTTTGTAGGAAGAGAATAATTCACAGGTTTTTCCACTTCCATGACTCACTCAGTTTTCTTCAGCTTTCGTCGCAAGGGAGCTGTAGAGGTCGGTCCACAACCTACTGACCAGGCGACCAGGCACACTGTTAGTCATGTTGGAACTGTGATAAATAAGCACGAAACTGGATTCCTTGCGTGAATCGAGATCCGCGCGAGCGGCTCAAGCACCGCGTCTCTCATCCCCCCGAATGTGACATCGTCAAAACCACGAAATAGACAGGAAACTTTCAAATTTGTACCTGTCTTTAGGTTCGGGTGTTGTTTTGGCAGACAGAAATTGAATGTCAGACAAACATGCCAAATCTCGCCTTGTCGGCTTGGGTTTTGCCGTCGCGCAATTGTGGTCCAAAAAGCAGGGCACGAAGTCACGACTAGAATTGGTGAAGATGTGTGCAGTTGGTGAATTTGGAGCATCAACAGGTGCCAGTTGGTGTGAGTTGCCGTGTTCTAGTTTGTACTTCTGAGCATTCCACATGTTGGCACGTGGCAGTGTCTAGTCCAGTGAGAATTGTCAAAAGGTTCGCAGAATCCATTTCTTCATGTTGGCCACTGGTTGTCAAAGAATCTCGCAGAATAACTGCACGAGCATAAACTGAATCTGTTCGAGAACCAATCAGCAGCAATGCCAGGCGTTTGTTCGTTTTTCGTGTTTTGCACAGACCGGGGCAAATGCCGTGTGTTGTGAAGCTGAAAGAGTTTGTGCAATTGCTGAAGTCCTGAGTACTTCTGGTGGGTCCAGGATCTGGGCAGGGCGCAGTGCCGACCTCGGTGTCATCTTGGCTTCCTGGTGGGGGAACAATGAGGCGAAGGGATAATCTTTTTTGAGGGGCGGGGTGTCCCTGCCTGGATCCTCCACAAACCACAAAAGTGTGTACATCACTTTTCCTCTTCCGTGACGTGGTCGCGCGTTTGGAAGTAGGAAACTGGGATGCTGGCTTCGTATCACTTGTCATGTGATCTGGAGATTTATCAGTGTGTGAACTTTCATCAGACTGGAAGAATGTGTGACTGTCTTTCCCTTGTTCCCAAATCTTTATCGCTTTCAGCTTCTTTGCAAGCATCCATCCAAGTGGCTTACATTCACAGATTCACTTGTACAGTGATACACATAGCTCACACATAACTTGCGACACAGAATATTTTTGTTTCAATCTTGTACTCTTGCATGTTGTTTTGTTTGGGCAGCGCATTGCAAAAAACTAAGACGAATTGTTTGTTGCAGACAAAACGGTCTGCAGTGAATTTGTATAGATTGTACAGAACAAGTTTTCAGCGCCGAACGCAACAGTTGTAGCGTGTCCCGAACATTTTCCAATTGTGAAGTCAAAAACACGTCGCTGTAAATTTCATGGCACATTGCGTCAGCATCCAGATTTTGTTGTAACTTGCAGGCTGGTCGTCTTGAGCTCTGAACCGCTGACAGTGTCTGCAGACAGAACTGGCCATTCTGATACTTTTCTTCAAGATGCTCCCGCGTCAACTGTCAACTTCTGACTGTCAGCATTCTGGGAAAAAAAATTACTGAAGCTCCCTGTGACGTTATCCAAAGTGTAGTTATCAGCCCAGCCCCACGGTGATCGCCAGTCACAGTTCCTCGGCGCAAGCATTCCTCCTTTCAAAATTGTGTGTGTCTCCGTCAGTCGTCGGCTGCCAGACCAAATCTTGGGTCTGCTTCTGCGAACCACGCGTTTGGTTCGCGACATTCGTTCGACCATTCTGTAACGCAGAATGATGTGCGGACACAGAAATAGCAATGGTCTAAGGGCGGGCGGGAGCAGAGAATTCCGTTCAAGCACTGCACGGTGGTCGATCTACCCAAGTCAAGATGACCTTTAGTAGTGTCATTCGATGTCGTGTGGACTCGCCAATACGTTGCCGTATGTTCATGAAAATCTGGGTGCTGATGTGATGTTGTATCGTCTTTGGAAAGTATTGTGCAAACATAAATCTTCGCAAAAATTGATTCCTTTGTCGAAGTTTTTGATAGCGTTCCTTCTCCGAATGGACAGCTGTACCGGTATCTTTTGGACAAGTGAAGTCAGTTCGATGGTGCCATCGACCAGGGCATGGACTGCGTGTAGACATTTTGTCCGATTTGCATCTGGAAGCTTGTGTGCAACGAACACATTCAGAATGTGCAACTGAAATCAACGTCACGTGACAAATTTTATTTCAACAAGGTGAAGCTGCTCACAAAACGTGAAAACCAAGATAAACCGTGGGACTCCACACTGAGACTTATTTGCTGCATGAGACACGCAAAACGAGACTTGTACACCAGTAGCACCGTTCTCACTGCAAATGACTTGAGTTTCAACAAACTGACACACATTCAAGAAATTCAACACATTTACGGCGCAGGTTTCAATCTGAATGTCATGCTGCTGAGGTTTTGAACATAAACATTTTGCAGAGGAGTGAATGTTCCAGCACTTGACAGGAGTAGTTTTCTTCAACTGAATCTAAGCTGGTATGAAAAAGGCACTGGCATTTTTCAGCGGAAAAGGTCGCGCCGACCAAACCTTTTGGTACTCCTCTCCATCGTAACCCACATAACTGCGCCTGTATTCTGTGTCCCAGCCGTTGGCCTTGGATCGAGCGTTGAACAGTGCTTTTCTTCGCTTTTCGTAGTCCGGAGCATTTTTCGCATCGTTTTCAAAGCGATCCATCATGAACTGCATGCGCCGCTGCGCTCGAAGTGCGGATGGAAACACCTGAAAAGCAGAGCTCTGCTGGTTACTGAAACTGACATCCAAGATTCAAGTGAGTTGTCGCCGTGAACATTTGCTTGAAAAATTTGGACAGTCGCACTGTCGTCTCACCTCGGCTGATGCCTTCACGTTGTGCGTTTTCTTCGCGCCCACTTCGCGTTCTTTGTTCTTGAAGCCAAATGCCAGAAAAGGCGGCCGCATTTGACTGACTGGTTTCTGTGCGGCTTGAGATGGAGGCACGGAGTACGAGCGCTGCCGAGGCTTCGGTCCAAGAGCATTGTATCCTTGATGACTCACAGGCTTCATTGGTCGAGAAGCCTTGAAAGTTTGTTCGCTTATCACAGCCTTGCCTTCCTGACCTGAAATTAAAAATGCCTGTCCGTCAATCGCACGCCGTGACGATTTGCTGATGCCATCATCCAACCCGGGATCGAATGATAGCCTGAAGTCAGGCCCCAGGTGGCACACGACCTGATGCTATCTTTCTAACCCCCCCCTTCCCCCCGTCGCTTCCAATGAACAGACACGTACAGAACGGAGTATACTGACGAACTTGTTCACACCTGAACTTTGGTCTTCCCGTCTGGGTGGTTTCTTTGAGTCCGTTTGCGTGGCGTGATCAGCTACGGGAGTTTTTCTGCTGTCTTCGCGTAGCTGGATGGGTGTGGACGGTGTCACTGACGGACTAACCCAGCCGTTCACCTGCACCTTGGCGTTTCTCGACTGGGGTCTCCTGAAGACAAACGACGTGGGCGTGCTGTGTTCGCTTGCCTGTCTGACTTGTTGCCGAACTCTGTCCTGTTTCTCGTGTTCAGGGGTGGGAGGGTCTGTGTATATTTCCGCCTGAAGCTTGCGCTCGCGCAGCTGCTTCTTCTGCTGCTCGTACTGCGCTACCCTGTCGTGGTACGCCTGGCGGAACTTGTCGTGCTTGTACTTGTGGACAGGGACGCCCGTGAGCGGCCGGGCTCCAGCTGACAGCACTGAATCAGCATCCCACCATTCGCGCTCGTCCCAGACGAACGCGTCGGCGAGATGGTTGTGTTCGGCGCTGCGCCGGCCGTACCGATATTCCACGTTCTGGTCGTAGGCATTGGTGTATTGGTCCCAGCGGGATCTGTAACACAAGAGTGAGAGCATCGACAATGCATGAATTCACTTGAAAGAACCCAATTGAACCTGACAAAATATTTGCACACGATTATGTAGATTTCATGATGCCGTCCTTGTGCAAGCGGATGAGCCAACGTCATCACAACCGTCCACGCGGATTCATTCCAGGTCACTTGTGGAGGAGGCATGGTGACCCTGGATTGAACTTGCTTCCCGGTGGAACGAAATGGGAGGCGCCCCAAATTTTTGACACACGGCGTCTCCTCATTTCAACTCGCACATGACATCAGTTGGCACAAGCCACTCGGAGCCTTGATGAGTGTCTGGCCATTTTAGGTGAGAATTGACATCAGGCACGAGGGCCAAGGAGCCTGCCACTAGAATTGTCTGACCTTGGGCAGAGCAATGGGCCCCTCACCCCGTGCCTCCTGATCTCGGGTGTCTGGCCATGTCGTTTAAAATTCCCAATGGGAAAGAACGAGCGTGGTCATGAAGAACTGGCGTTCGTGTCAGGAGTGCATGCTTTTGACTGACTGTGACCAACCTACGTATACATTACGAGGATGTTTCAAGCCAAAACTTGTCTCTCTGCATGTTCAGCAATTTGCACCCATTTGGACACAGATGAGCACATTCTTTGTTTGCAACAAAAGAATTTGAACACGCACCTGTACTGATAGCGATATTCTGAATCCTTCCCCATTTTTACCCTGAACCAAATTCCTCCAGGATCATGTCAAAACAGTGACCGCCCAGCAAAGGTAAACAAACCACGCTTTCACTGCTTCTGCAACTCTGCATTCATGGTCGCACTCGCTAATTGCTCTCTCGATTATATAAATCTACGCCAGTTACTTGAAAGTATAAAATAACAAACAATTATCCAGCCAGTTGATTGAACATCGAAAAGGTTAGAGGGACCACAGACAGCGGTTTGTGTACGAAGCCATTTCCCTGATCACGTGACGTGAGTAGATCTTGATAGATGTATTTTCCAGATGGCGCCATCGACATCACAGTTTCCCGCTGGTCACTGATTCAGTTGGGGGGGGGGGGGGGGGGGGGGGGGGGGGGGGGGGGGGGGGGGGGGGGGGGGGGGGGGGGGGGGGGGGGGGGGGGGGGGGGGGGGGG
>JAAUXT010127840.1_pt1 | contig 10399 bp, 11 predicted proteins | sample 7278171 | NCBI WGS metagenome assembly JAAUXT01 (sample SAMN14350112, study PRJNA611818) | marine sediment metagenome | isolation source: surface marine sediment (1.8m) | place: French Polynesia: Moorea | collected 2018-08 | reverse complement strand
TTGCCCTGAATATCCCCTATCTCCCCCTTTCCAAAAACTAACTGAACAGGGGTCCGCAATTTTTTCTAATTTTTTTGTTTTCGTATTGTCCCCCCATCTGGGGCCCCCCCCCCCCCCCCCCCTGAATGGCCCAAACATCAGTCAACTTCGCTCGTTTTGATCTTTTGAAGCAAAGCCTGTGGACCTTTGCCGGCAGACTTCGACCAATCTTCATTGTCGAGATCAGCCGTTGCATCAGTCACGCTTACACGACTTTTGTTGCTTGGTGCAACGAAGGAGAAGAAAGAGATGAGGTTTGGACAAACTCACCACTTGAAAAGATGCGTTCGTTTGTTTCCTTGGAAAGTTACGATGCCCAGGTGTGTCACACCCAGGTACATCTGATTTCCTTTTTGATCCTGAAAAAAAAACAACACCTGAGGCATCACAAGTCGCGACAAACACAAGTTTGTCAAACACGGCTGAATGGCGAGTTGGTGTGAACAAAGTCACGTTATGCTTGGCCGTCTGCGCAATTCCAACAAAATCCATAAAATTGACCGGTGACGACAAGCGTCGTGATGTCAAATGCACAATGAACCCATGAACACGAACTGAAGTGGATGCAAGCAACACCTGGCCCGCATGCAGAGGCTTGTGTTATGATTAGTGGAACAGCAATGGCTCAAACTATCCATTTCTCCACGTCTGATGTTGACGTGACAGGTCTGGTGCTGTTCACCGTCGCAACACCAGACTGGCTACTGCTTGCGCTACTGCAGTCAGAGGACAACTGACCATCATCGACTTGAATCACCACACGTTTCAGTGATCAACAGACGAAGAATCGAATCAACTTGGCAAGGAGTCATCGTACTACTTGGTGGTCACCTGTATCTTTCCTTCAGCCAACTGTGCACGTCTTGTCAAGGAACCTCGGCCAAATATGGAACCTTCACCGCCCAACGTACAAGGCTGATCCCAAAACTCCTTTTCGCTGTCCGAGGCCACTTGCGAGTGCAGCGGGTTTGTTCACGTGACAAATGAAGGCAAATGGTCTGTGTCGGCACAGAGGAATGTCAACATGACGGTCGACACAGCGAAAAGGAGTTTTGGGATCAGCCTCGTAAGCCAGGCAAACTTGCGGCACGACATAAATTTAACTTTCCATCTGACCCGTTGGCTATTGAAAAGTTACGTCTTTGTCCGTGTTAATTAACACTGACACAAAACCCAAAACCAACATGGGAGGAAGCTTTTGTGCGAAGAAGTGATCGCGATCACTTTGCTTCAATTTCTTGCTCTCACGTTGGTCCAAAGGAGCTCACGATGCGTTCTTCGTACTGTGGAGTTGGGGAGGGGAGAGGTTCCCAAAACAAATATGGATGCGAAGTGGTAAAATGCGGCGAAGCGCTGAACGCACGATTGGCACAGAAAAGTGCGAAACCCAGGGCAGTGCATTTTTTCAGGAGTGTCTGCGCACCGGCATCTGAGATGATTAGATGTCCTATTGTGGGCCGCGCATGAAAGCACAATTCAGCGCCTGTCAGCACAGGAACTACTGGGGTTTTTTGTTTCGACAAGCATTTTCCGAAGCGGTTAGAACGACTATAGCTACGAATTCAATGGCAAGCAGTATACCAACAAGATGAAATTTATCTGGAGACACGTACAGCGGGCTGAGTCCAAGAAAACGAAGAAAGGTCAACCAGACCCCCTGAACATTCGTCATTCAACGACAGATGAGGAATGCAATCAAAGACGGAAAGACCCTCATGAAAACTCACACACGAGAACAAGTTCATTTGGCAAACACTTGTGCTGCACTAACAGAGCAATCTTTCAGGAATCGAATGGGATCACCGCTGTGCACACACGGACACACGCGAATCGAAAATATCGACAAAGAAGTGAAAAGCTTGTAGAGTGGGGCGCGAGTTTGTGCTGGGGGTGTCTTACTTACCTTGACAGGATGAGGATCCACGCCGTACGTGTCGAGCGAGCACGCTTTCTTCAGGAAGTTGCTCTCCGCGTCCGAAGGAACCTCGCCCCTGTGAATGGAACAGAGATCGTCAAGAAACATGCATTCTCCGAATTTCCTCCTCTTCTACTCGTACTTCTCGAATCCTTGAAGCAAGGCGTTTTCACCGCGCTGCAGACACCTTTCCGTGCGGTTTGACCTTCGCACGTTGACATCCCAGGAAGTGTGGGGTGTTCAGGGCACTTTGAGGCGAGAAGACACATTTGTGAGAAAGCATGTTCTTTTTGGACAGAAATATACAATAAGCACAGAGGCGCTTCAGCAAAATCGCGTGACCCCAGAACAACCAAATCACGTGCCAAACCGCTGCGAGGGTCAGCGCGCGAAAAACCGAAGTGACACAAGTTTTTACGTGAGACTTTTGTGGATTTCGTGGATCTTCTCCTCCTGTCGCTGGGTCTGTTTTGGCAGCATCTTGAACTGTGATACATAGTCGGCTGGGTGGTCAGCAGGATCGTAATCCCCAACCTCCGCTGCAAAAGAGATGTCGCAACGTCCATTCTTCCATTTCCTGTCACTGTTGTCGTTTTCAACAACGAATACCAGTTGAAATGCACGACTGCCGTTTATTCTCGGGACAATTCAGGAAGAGGGGAGGGTGCACCCGAAAATCTCGACGATGAAGCTGTTCTTGATGCTGCGGACCTGGAAAGGTCCCCATGCACCCAAACATCATCACAGTGATTGTGTCACAGTGATTACAACAGGCACTTCCAAGTGAACTGGCAGTCGAAAGATAAAATATAAGCGTACACTGAATGATGTAGGCTGCCAGTTGGTTGGCATCGGCAGGAGAGCAGAGCAGTCGACCGTGATGCAAATCTCTCCGCAATTGCAGAAACAAGAAGTACCTGCAAAATATGCCACGGCAAATCTGATCACATCTGAGTAAATATCGGACATGTTGGGACGATTTGTTGTGGGCACTGACAAAAGAAACACAACGACAATGGTTAGTACGGTCGTGTTTCGTCTTTTATCGTATTCTCAGGAAAATGTAATATTTAACGCAGGGAAACTAGTGTGAGGCTTTCAGTTTCAATGCATAAGTGGCATTTCTTGGAAACATTCTTAGCCAAGAGGAAACAATCTGTCTGCGTCAGAAAAGTGAAATGTGGAGTGTGCAAACGACATGTCACAATTGACAGGAAGATCTTTTGGAGGCCGACTTGTGAAGGACGTGTTCACATTTAAAAGCAGCACGTGACATACGTTCACATGTTGACGCAATCCACAGTTTCCTCCTCGCTTTCACAAATCTGTGGTTTGATTTCCACCTTTTCCACACAAGAACATTGCCATGAAAAAGGGCAAAATGTCCACAAAGAAGGCCACTGTGACTCAACAAGGTGTCTTCAGTCATCATCATTCAAGCCCGCTGTGCGTAAAATGAAAGTGGACTTGACTTGGAACAGGCACCAAAAGCACCAAGAATATTTTTGAGTCTCTTGCGACACGAACAGCCTTCTCGTTTCAGCAGTGATATTGAAAAACTTTTCATCAAATGCAGCTGTGTTTGCGCAGTTTTTTCAAAGCTTTATTGAGATCGTTTCTCGATCTAATATTGCACGCACTGTGGCAGACAGCATTTCTCGTACAAATCGAGGCAACTGAACACCGACAGATACTCGCACACGATCGCGATGAACAAAAATCAATGTTCACATCTCATCAAAATCTCACTGAAGTTTATCAACTGTTGTGTTTATCTCCAGCCCTTGCTAGTCAAAAGGCTCAAATTATGAGGCACGCAGTCTCCTCCAAAACCTCACCAATGTTTTTTAGTCCCTGGGTGGGAGACCACTGGGAGTGCAGTAGGTCCGACGGTACACCCTGGAGTGCTTGCCTTCAGCTAAATATTGCCATTGCATTGTGTCAAAATCTGCTCGTTGTTGGAGTGGACAGTCTCAAAGTGGAAGCCCCCAATTTCGCTGAGAGAAACAAATGTGGATGTTTCAACGTGAAAACGCACTTTACTGCACATGGTGTGTTCAAATCATCTGCCCGTATATCTCCAGACAATATCAATCAATTTTTTGACGCAAGTAGTTTCCTACATGCAAAAAAAATAGCAACAACAAACAAAACAAACACACTTCACTTGCTGCTGAACGTCATATACCTGAGGAACATATGGGACATTTGCGGAAACAGCAACAACACAAACCTGGTTATTTCTTCTTTCAGTTTCAGTGGGTCAGTCGGGTAGAACTTCACTCGAAAACACAAAACCATTGGCGAAACATCTGAAAGAGTGAAACGCGCACTCATTGATCTGACTCTTCACTTCTTCCCAAAACGAAAGGTGACGAAGGTTCAAAGGTCTATTCTTTTACATCTGAACACTAATGAGCAGGGCATGTCCTGTTCGAGCGACAAAACCTGAGGCTTAGGCTGAAGAACAACAGTACGCCCAGACTCCTTTCTGTTTGGTTTGAAACAACTCAGAAAAGGCACCCTTGCTTGATTGGTAAACTGGACACTACGGCTTCCTTCAGCATCTCGACTTTTGAACACGACATTGTGCGGCATCGAGGATATGCTTGACACGTGATTGGGTACAGGCTTGAAAGGCCCCAGCACACTCGGGGATCAATCACCAGATTCGTGCAAGAAAGAAAAAGAAATGCACCACACACAGGAACTTTACACCCGAGCAACTCACGCACAAAAACTGTTTCTCGAGATTTGTACAAACGGCAGCAGGGCTTACACCGCAACCATCAAAATTGTGCATTGTGAGCAGACATCAACAGGCGATCTCAGGTGCAGGAAACACGGGTGAAACTAACGTAATTGACACTCAAAAAAAACTACAGGGAATAAGTGAAACAAATACCGGGGTCGTTCAAGGGAGGTACATTTGTGTTTGACTCTTTCGGACGTGGCCCTTCAAGAAATAAATACGAATGCGAATGAAACAATACACCAACGCAAAGAAACAGCAACGACACAGAAGCACACCAAAAACACTCTTTAGAGGCGAAAATTGTGGCCCGTATCACTCCAAACTTTCCACCTTCACCCAACAGAATCTCACCCACAGAGAGAACTGAGGCAAGTTCCTGTTAGACACACGGGCAACACCGAATGAGCTCTGGCAATCGTTGGTCAAACACTGAGGTCACAACTACCATCTTTTTGAACGCCTCGAAATGCTGGCTCCTCCCCAAACATTTGCTCTGCTGTGCAAATTTTACTTCGTATGGTGGAATGTCTCCAAAAGGATAAATGTGATGGTTCGCCGTTCAAGAGAGGAGTGTCGTGGTCACAAACAACCAACTGTTGACGACGCGCGGTTTTCGTGAGACTGGCAAGCGCGTTTGCTACAAATGTGTGAAACGAAACAAGAACCATCTTTTTTCTGCCAATAGGACTCCCAGGATATGTTTCCCAACCAACCAGGTCCCGTACTTTCGTTCTCTTCCAACAAGACTCGTGACCGACATCTGAATGGCAGCAGACACAAAAATTTTGGGGCATTTTTGAATGGGAACTTTAGCTTGTTTTGCTTGGCCCACATTTCCAATTGACACCCCTGCTCCACAAACTAACTTTTCACATTTCTGGACAAGGTGACTTTCTTTTCTTTTCTATTTTTTAGCTCACGTGAAAATGATCATTTCTGAAGGCCTCCTGAAGGCCAAGAGGTAGCATCTGGAAATTTCGGTGAAATTTCTGGGACACCTCTCCGAGGAGGAGGGGGCACGTAGGATGTACCAGAAGAAACTACAACGAGAGGAGGTCACTCTGGATCAAGGGGCAGCACTTGGTTCACAAGAACAGTCCCGTGATGGTCCAGAAATCACAGGACCTTTCTTACGTCTTGCACCGGTGGCCGGAGGACATGACCACAGAATGAACACACACCGTACATGTACCCCAGACGGCTACAATGGTGAGAAGAAACACCAAACAAGACCATTGTAACAAATTAAATTCGTATTCCACGGCGATAAACTTACGTTTCAGCTGACGATACACCGACTTCCACGGGTCCAACCAATGCTGCAAGAAACGAACAAAACTGGCAATCAATTGATTTCAACACACTATTTGTTCCAAACATTCTTTGAAAGGAAATAGCCTGGGGAATTCTGGTTGAAGGCTGGCTTTCCTTTCCAGGGATATACCTGTGTGTAACGTACTTCATCAGTTAGAATGCATGAAAAGCAAACATGAACACACTCCCAAGGAATTCTTTTTCAACGCGCAACTCGAGGAGATTTCATGTTTGCACATTCATATCATGTGATGTACGTAATGTTTCACTCGACACAAGAAAACGCGGACAGAAAACGACACACAACAACTCGCAGAGTGAGCATGTTTGAACCTTTTGGCAGGCATACCCTTTGCTTCTCCGAGTCGATGTACCGCAAGCCGAAGTAGTCCTTCTCAATCAGGTTCAACTCCCTGCACACGTAGTCCAGCAACCATTGTCCCTTCGTGTCTTTCTGAAATCGGAAATCAATCTGGAGTAGAAATCAACAGCCTGTTCCCAAAGTTCTCTTGGCGGACCAAGGGGTAGGCGCGGCAACCCCGAAGAACACGAAGTAGTGAACTCTTAACTTCTATTTCGCAGCTTCTTTTGGTTCATCTTGCAAAGGGGGTGCAGAGTGGCTGGTGTAGATTACAGGATGTTTCATTTTCCAATGGGGCATTTCACTGTTCAGGGACTCCTCAAGCTGTTTGTTTTGAAGGGACGTCTGTGAATTTGTATTTTTCTTGGGGCCGAGGGGGGGGGGGAAGGCTCCAGCACATTGGGGGTGAGGGATCTGGGCGTCAACTGGCAACTTCCGGAAGAATGGGTTTGTGTTGAGCAACATTTCCCAGGAGGCAGACAGCCACGACCCGTTGCTGGTAAAGCAACCAAATGTTGGTTTGGTGAACAGTAGCATTCGTTGTTCCGACCATAGCAACAGCGCCCCCTCCCCTCTCAAAGTGAACCAACTGTCCACACACATGTACACACACATACACACACACACACACACACACACACACACACACACACACACACCATCACGACTGCACCAAGCCCGCGGCTCGTCAGAATGCCGAGGCTCAAAAAACCAAAACAGGAACACACAGCAGTGTTGACACACGCCGAATCAGTAAATGGACCGAATCGGCAACAAATTTTACAACTCCAGCACTTGGCCTGACAGGAAACTTGCAGAGTTGCCCATTTCTGCAGTTCGGGGTGACCCCCCTTCCTTCCCAAAACACACACAAATGAAAACAAATTCAGGCAAAATCTGAAAAGAACAAGTTTCCCCAGCAGGCAAAATCATCTCCCTCAACATTTTGGCTGGCAGGAAACTTGCAGATGGTACCAAGTTCTGAAAATGAGCGGGAGGGAGGGAAGGGCTGTCCACAATGCACAATTTTCCCTGAAGCACGATTTCAATGCCCATGCCGAACATAACAACATGGCACAAGTACGACGTACGAGGGGCGTACAAAGACTGACCTTCGCGTTGGTTTCTGAGAATGGATTTTACCCCGTTCCAACACAACCCAAACAAAAGACAAGACTTTGTTCTTCAGGCGAAAACGAGTTCTTCCAGTCAGTTTTTGGGAGACGAAACACAGCAAATGCACAGCAGATGAGGAGAATCAGAAAAGAGAAATGACGGAGGCTGAACAATCGAATTCTTCAACAACAAAAGTTTCGATCGAAGCTATTTTTTTTCCTGAACTGAATGTTTGTGAAACGACACGACCTCCATGGAGACAAGAAGAACAGGTGGAACAACAGAACTGACATGCTTTTGTGTTCACTTCGTTGACAACATGCGAGCAAGGTTGGTTGGTTTCAGAATGATTTCAAAGTTCCAAGGTCTGAGAATCTCCTTCCTTTGTTTCAGACAGACGTTCGACCATGCAACAGACCGCCAGAAACGGTGCAAGCGCAAATCTATGACAAGTCAAGCTGGCCAGTGCTGAATTCAGCTTGGCCTGGCCTGGGTGAGTGAACTTGAGGGTGGGTGGGTGGGGGGAGTGAGTTGAAAATTGTTTCAGCTGTACATCCTTGAAAAGCTGTTTGGAATTGAGCACGATCTGATCATCAGAAACAGGTCAGAAGGGCCACCGAAGTACAAAGAGAAAGCAAAACATTTTTTTCTGAGAAGAAAGCAATCGATCGGAGATCAGAAAGCGCGCGATCCGCGAACGATGCGCATCTCCCTGCCCCAGGACCAACCCTGTCCTTGCACCCTTGCCGCCCGCCCCCCCAGCCAGTGTAGGTGGGCCAGTCCCCGGGGAAAACACAGCCGGAACACCACCATAACTCGTGAGTGCAAAAATCACGCGACCGAACGATGGGGATCGCGCGCTTGAAAACTTGCAATTCCACAACTTTTCTGTCATTGCACTCCGCGAGAACGATGCGATGGCAGAAAAACTTGGTGTTGGCCTCGTGTTTTCATGGGGAGTGATACGTGATGTCAGTCCGTCCGAACAGCCCTGAAGTTTTTCCCGAGTCCACACTCGAGGGGCGGGGACAACCCCACAGGCCTCCCTGCATTCACTTCACGAGATGTTTCCTCTCCGGCTGGCACAAAACTGACTCTGCTTCAGGAGGCATCAGGATGACCCAAAACCAATGGTCACAACTGCACCATCACAAACACCAACTGCACGGTGCCAACACAAAACCCAGGCTCCCAGCTGCCTCAGGTGCCTGGAGGTTGCCGAGAGCCACCTGCAAACCACGGACAAATTCCTTCCAAACTTGTCAGCACTGCAGAATCGTCAACATCGCTTCGATTCGCAGAGAGGGGCATTGAGCACAAAGGGCTGCAGAAGCGTCGGTCTGGCCATTGTTTTGAGCGCTTTTGTTCTCATTCGGTGGCCACGGGTGACACAGCACAACACCGGCAGCTGCCTTGGCACGTGAAAAACCAAAAAAATTGGCGATGAGCAACTTTGTTTGGGTGCCTTCTACACGTGTAAAAATCTACACTTGTGGTAAATCTATATCAAGGGAAATCGAACCAAGAGTGACCAAATCTGCCACAAAAAGAGAAGCCCAAAACAAACCAAAGCTGGTTAAAGCTGTCGCAACTGTCGAGAAGACTGATGAATGCAATTCACCTGAAAAGTCACTGTGATGGGCTCCGAATCATCGAGGAATCTAATGGTGCACGTGAAGTGGATGTCTTCATACGTTTTCTGACCCTTTTTGCCAAATTTGTACTTGAACATGGCTGGTTTTTAACGAAAATTCATGTCACAAAATTGAAAAGTGTGGCTGCTCTCCTGCCCAATATGTCGACATAGTCTCCACATCAATTTGCATGATCTTCCAAACTATGGGATAAGTTGGACTAAATCACTTTCTGAATGCATGACAGTCCTCTGAGTAGAGAATAATGCAATTTTTAAAGTCTTCAGATCTCAAATGAACATAATCTGACATTACGAACTGTTTTGAAGTTTTGCAGTGTTGTATTTGGGTTTGAGACTATCTATAGACTACAGCCTCGTTACCGAATTGAGGGTTTCAGTTGACAGCTGTTCTGTGTTCACTGTTTCGGGAGAAAACTGAAGGTTTACATTGGATATTCTGAAAATCTGCAGTTGCAGGCAATTATTTTTGCTTGTCATCGATATCGAAAGAACCCTCCTCGTCTGAAGTTTGAGATGTTTATCATCGTGATGGGTGTCAGCGGCTGTGGAAAGTGAGGTCCTTTGGTCTTTGTACCCACTGAAAAGTCCTTGAATGCCTGGTCTCAGAAACCTCCTGGACATACTGAGCGTTTCAGTTCATTCGACGCTGTTGGGCAGGAGCCCCCGATGACCGAACAACAAAGTGAAATCTGAGCCTATAGGAGCGGATCCAGGTCTGGAGCCACCTTGGCGCAGGGGCTGATTGGGCGAAGTCCCGTCAGGGCAAGCACCGCGGAAGTGCCGTATGGGCAGCCTGGGCCAAATGCCCTGCCCCCTTTTGTTCCCCCCCCCCGGCCTATGCCCCCCCACCCCCATGTTCCCCGCCCCCATGTCCCCAACTCATGTCCCTCGCCCATGTCCCCCGCCTATGTATCGTGTCTATAAAAGGCAGAGCACCAGGAGCCTGACAGGCCAGTTGGCCACCAGACTTCAAGCACACGCGAACAGGGATGAATCCCGAGACTTGCCGGGCCGCGGAGCTTCCGTTCAACCCTCCTCTTCTCTGATTATATCATACATGTCAGTCAATTGATCAGAGACAGGCAGGTGGTGGAACTCGATGTACGATTGCCGTCAAAACTTTCCAAACGAACATTTTTAGGTGATTTGAGGTGGGTTGCACGATTTGGGCTGATGAGCCAAATCGGTGCGAGCCAAATCGAAGCACCTATAGGCAGCCTCTTCCAAAAGTATGTCAGCAGC
>JAAUXT010055009.1_pt1 | contig 10399 bp, 12 predicted proteins | sample 7278171 | NCBI WGS metagenome assembly JAAUXT01 (sample SAMN14350112, study PRJNA611818) | marine sediment metagenome | isolation source: surface marine sediment (1.8m) | place: French Polynesia: Moorea | collected 2018-08 | reverse complement strand
TATGTAATAATTAAATACAAAAATATTTAGAATATAATTAATTGGCTGAGGCCAGCCCCCCTGGTGGGGGAGGAGTGTGGTGTGACACACCAGCTGTGAATTTGAACCACTGCGGTATAGGTGGCAGCACTGTTCATTCAATAAACACGGAGATTCGCACCACCGTGGCCAGTCTCACCTGAGATACCCAACTGATCGTTTGTGATATCACTACACGCCACGCTTCCACAGTCGTCATCGTTCATTCCTGCGTTGTTGAAAAACAAGTCCAAAACAGCGCTGCTGCTGTTTGAAGATCTACATCGTTTCCGATCGCGCTCGCGACCTCGTCGGACTCGAAAAGTGGTTGCAAGTACTGAACGCAGAACACGGGCAATGGAAAATTGCAAGACAATCATTTATTCCGTGTGCGGGCCAACAGTCCCTTCTATCTTTCAAAATATTCTTCCTGTCAAACACTCGAATCAAGAATCGCGTTTGCTTTCAGGGACACAACGGACGTCGACAACCATGTGGTCAACGTGAGGCGCGTACGATTTGACGTGTTCCACATGCAAAATCTTACAAGTCCATTCACTGTTGTGCAAATCGACCAAAATGTTGTGCAAACTCCTCGCTGCACGTTCACCCCATTCTCTCCACGCAGGCTTCAGCTTCCACTGATTGCACTCCCACAGGCACTCACTGGGACAACTTTTTGCACATTCGCTGCACAATGGATCATTTCCTGCACAGGCGGTGCTTTCAGCAATCGTGCATTGTTCCACAGCTTTTGTTCTCAAGTGGTCCCCGTTGCTACACCCATCTTCACTTTCCTCCGCTTCTTTCACGGGGCTGATTGTTTCCACACTTGTCACGCTGGATGAGGTGCTTACTTTGTCACTTGGCACGTTGTTGAGCCGGGATTTTCCATATTTCCCACACTCAAAAACGTCACTGGTCTCTGAGGCCAAACTGGTGCAATTTTGTCGACAGTTTTTCTGCTCAAATTTCCCGTGCGCAGTGACATTTCCGTGCACGTGCAGCACACCACCAGAGTCAGGTTTCAGAGCAGCGCATGCCACAGCCCAGCCTCGCTCGCTGCTTGGGATGAGTCCCAGGTTCACTCTGTCCGCTACGCCCACTGGACACACCTGGCAACGGCAACCTCGTGTAGATGTTACAATTGACAGAAAATACGCGACACTTATTGTGCACAGTTCTTCTACCACGACACAATTTCGTTCTGCGGACTGGCTCACCTCCCTGTTGTCCCCCTCGAGCACGGTGCAGCGCGCGTCGACGTTGTTGTCTCTCAGATTGAACCGGAGCGCCTGCGCAGCGGCGGCGTTCCACTCACAGGCGTGAACATGCGCCGCGCCGGCGTGGACCAGGTACGGCAACGTGAAATATCCGATGCCTGCAAAACATAGACACAACCAATCAATGCAGAATACAGACTGACTTCGCTTTCGCAGGAAGCGTGAGCAGGGCAAGAGAGAAACAGTTATGTTTTTCTATCACGTTGTTTTTACCGGCATAGAGGTCCACGATGACTTCACCATGACAGTTCATGTTTGCAATGCGCAGCTTTTCAGTGATGTTTCCAGAGCTGAACATGCACTTCCCAGCGTCATACGAGTACCTGACAAAATACGAGGAATTTGTGAGGCCACGTTTGGACCAAATGGGCTGGAGGAACAAAAGACGCACACGCACACACACACACACACACACACACACACACACACACACAATTGATCAGCCCTTCCGACCTGATTTTGTTGTCCACATGAGTGACCCACGAATCGCTTCCGTGCACGAGTTGAACCTGAGGTGTGCGATAGGGATCATTTGTGACGCTGGATTTGACAGCCACTCTCCCCTTCAGCGCAGAAGAAACCACACTCCAAAGATCCGGACCTGAAGTGCCAGAGTTGGAATGAGATAATTATGAAAGGCTCAACACGTGAATGAAATTTTCTGAGCTTCCAACAACAGAACCCTGTACACAGAGTGCTCGAATCATGCGCTACGAGCAGGTTGAATGCTTTTCATTTGAGGGTGGGGCGGGGGGGGGGAGGTCAATGAAGAGGTTTTTATGCATCCCGTGCGGAGGCCCCTCCGGTGCCGTTTCACGTCCTGTGCCAGAAGAACAAATTTTGCATGTGATATTTTCATGCCTTTGTCTTAACTTTTTTTTCTCAAAACCTCGCTGGATGTCACTAAGGGTCTCAATAACAAAAACCTACAGCCAAAATATGTTTTGGTTGGCTTAGTAGCCTGTGAAACAGCCATGGAGAAAAAAACTGGTTTCGCACCGGGCGTGAAGTGGGACCGGGCGGGTCCCCGCGGGCTGCATAGAAACCTCTCCATTGGCGGGTGGCATGAATGAGGCCTCGTCCGAGTTTTTGTGCTTGAGATTGTGACATTTTCTGTTGCTGACATTTTGACGTAACAAATCAAATATTTTCCTTTCTGGCGGCATGGGGTATCCCTCTTTTGATGACCCATCACCTGTCCAAAGCGACGAGAAAACACTCACCAAGCAGTTCCCAGTCCTGATGAGAAAAGGAGCCATGCGGCAACAGAACGAGGCCTCCATGAACCTCCCACTTTCTGGGTCGAGGAAAACAAGAAAGATCAGACTGAAGCAGATTGCTTTTTCGACTCGCATCAACTCGGCTGCAATGCAGGTCTGCCTAAAGATTCGTACAAATACAGATGCTACGGCTGAAAGTCTGTTTGACTCATTTTGCTACTAAATTTTCTCGATTTCTGTGGAATCAATCGAACTTTTGATCATATATGCACCTGGGAACCTCAGCGTGCAGGTGTGTGTGCCAAGCGTCCAGGGATCCCAGTTTGTCTTCGCATAAACGTTTCAACCGTTGGACCATTTCGGTGTGTGGATTTCTGAGCGTCTGCTGCCATTCAAAACACAAACACATCATTGAATTTTGCACATAATCTGGCACAAGTGCTGCTTTGAAGACAATGGTTGATTTGACCTTGATGCAGACGCAAAACAAACAAGTTCACACGACAACGGTGACGTGGCTCTGACTGGCGCTCTGTTCTCCTTCCCACCACGAACGCCACTTCCCGCTTCGGAATTTGGAATGGCTGCCACCAGTCGCGCGCAAGACCAACCCAAAGGAAAGTGCAACACCCAAATCCCCACCTGCCGGAAGGAAAGGACCAGATCTATTGTGGGCCAACTGTTGTTGTTTTGTCCAGGTGTGGCAATTATACATTTGCCTTGCTGCCCGTGTGTGTGTGTGTGTGTGTGTGTGTGTGTGTGTGTGTGTGTGTGTGTGTGCGTGCGTACGTGTCGCGTCTGTGTGGTATTTCGCTCAGATACAAGAGACGCAATTGTGACGTCACAAGGGAAAGTGGGCGAAGGGGAGTCCGATTGTTTCGAGGGTCGTTGACGTTTCAGTCAACGTTTCACTGCAGTGGAGCTCCGGAAATCTGCCAACGCGGGCCGCGCTTTCGTTTCAGAGTTGGTGGTGGCAGCCAAAAATTCTTCAGTGTCCACCATTGACATCACGTTGGCTGTCGAATCGAATACGCCCACAGCTCCAATCTCTGGACCCCAATCAGGGACAAATGAATCAGCAGTTGAGAGAAATTTACCTTCTTGCTCCTTGTAAGTGGAACGCTGTTGTCAACACGCGTTTTCACGCCCAGCAGATCTGCCCTGTGGATCAGATCTTCAGTGTCTTCTGAGCTCATCTCCACAACGGGAATCGCCACATCATTACCGACAAGCTGCAACTTTCTGGTGTCATCCCAAACCGACATTTCTTCCACCAATTTTCTGTGAAGTACAAGACATCAATTTACTCGGACGAACGGGCCACCGTCAAGAAAATTCAACCCGTTGGGTCTCGCACTTTACGCAGAGTACTCGTAGATCCAGCTCTATAGCTGTACGAGGTTCTTACAACAAGTTCTTGGATTCTTCATGTTCGGTATTGATTTTCGGTTTAGTCAGCCACATGCCAACATGGCACGGATGACTATGGTCTTGGAGTGCAGGAAGGACATCTGTTCGGGTCAATGTGCTCTCCTGCCTTCACTGTGAGGATGTGTCCAAGGTGAAACAGCAGAAATTGATAAAAAAATCGCAAATATGACCATGAAGATTCCTCAGAGGCTCTTGCAACGTGTCTGTGTGTGGTTTTCCGTGCAAATGGGTGTGACTGCCAAGGACTGTGTGGATGCTGTCAAACTGGCTTTTAGGCATGGTGCCTACTGCAGGAGCACAATCTACAACTGGCATAAGTAATTCAGAGAGGGGAGGACAAAGCTGGGTGACTTCATCAGGTGTGGTGCCCCTCAGAGGGCAAGGACAAGAAGGCAGATTAGACAGTGCAAGGTTCTGGTTGACCAGAAGAAGAACATCTGCATTGAGGACCTGTCCAACACATTGGGCATTTCCATGGGCAGTACTCACAAAATTTTGAGGAAAGATCTAAAGTTGAAGAAGAGGGCAGCCAAGCTGGTGCCTCACAAGTTAACTGATGACCATTGCAGACAGAGGAGGCGATTCTGTGAGGATTTCTTGTGGAGAACCAGAAGAGTACCCAATTTCCTGAGTTGGCTGTTGACAACTGACGAGGCCTGGTTTTACCTGACTGACATTGGTACCAAACAGGAAAACATGCAATGGATTTCAGTAGAGGAAAACAGACCACAGGTGCCCAGGCGTCCTCGCAGCTGTAAGAAACTCATGGTCATCCCCTTTTTTGACTGAAGAGGATTGCTGCATGTCGAGTTCTACCACAACCAGATGATCAACCAGACTTTTCAAGCTGCTCCTACAGGAAGTCTGGGAACATTTCCGTGTGCGCAGGGGCTTGTTGTACTGGAACCAATGCCACAGGTACCTTCTCCATATGGACAATGCCCCCTGCGCACAGGGGTGACATGGTGAAGAGGTGTCTTGAGGCCCTGGAGTGGAGATGCATTCCCCATCTGCCTTATTCTCCCAACCTCTCTCCCTGTGACTTTTTCTAATTTCCACTGCTCAAGAAATGCCTGAGAGGTCGGGAGTTTGGCAACATTCAGCTGCTGGAGTTGGCAATCAGGCGTGAACTCGGGAACATTACCCAACAACAGTGGAGAGGATGTTTCATTGACTGGGTTCATCGCTGCAGGAAGTGCCTTAGATTCAATGGTTCCTGTTTCGAAGCACAACCCCCCTCCTCCAGATGGACACTAACAAAAAATAATCCATTTGTTCACATGTGTTGGCATGAGTTTTTCAGAGTGTGGCATAAATGCCTTGTTGACATTCCATTGTCTGTGTTTGTTGACATTGTTGCGCAACAAGTGAGTTAAATGGTTGACAATACCCGGTGTGAAAAGGAAACCTCTGAACATGAAGAATCCAAGAACTTGTTGTAAGAACCTCGTATCTCAACCAAAACGTCCATGCAGTGAATGAAGTGATGCAATGAGACAAATGTTCACAAATAAGTGAGTAAAATACAATGAATGTGACTTGTTTGTGCTCGTCGTGTTGGTAAAAGATCATTCTGATCGCTCACCTCATGACTTGCGCACTTTTCTTGGGAACAACGACAGCGAACATGTTTTTGTATTTTTCCCGTCGTCTGCTGCAGCGGCCATATTGCGCTGCTACTTGTTCGACGTTCGATTTGGAGGCGAGGCGTCGAGAATAAGGAGCACGTCATCTTACACTGACACCGGACGACGATTTGGGTTAATTTTGTTGGCCAGTCTTAGAGAAATCTGCAGTCTTCAATCTGCGGCAACTGATCTCAGTAACGGTGTCGATCGAACGTATTTATCGGTGTCAAAAATTATTTTTCAATGCCACGTGAAAGATATCACAGCAATGCGCTTCACCAACAAGTTGTTTATTCTAAAATCAAATGTAAACTTGAACAAAAAGTTTGGTCCGAACGTCCAGGGCCACGAACAAAAACAACTGTTGCCTTCCTTGACATTGACATGATGGTCCTTTCGACATGTCAGGCAGAAAACTCAACGAAAATCTGCAAGTTTCCCGTTGGTTCACCTCACCACTGCGCAAACTCTGACAACGTTATCACATCTGTTGCACAACACCCAGTCGTGCCTTCTGTCCACCACCCTGCAAGTTGAAACGAAGTGGCTTGTCTGACGAATGATTTGTGGGGAACTGTCCTTAACTTAAGCCGTCGACGCTGAGCTGTTGCTGTACGGGTACTTGGGGTCCCACCAACGCAGGACACGCACGTTGACCACCTGATCTATGACGAGTGTCACGCTGCTAGGCGACAGTGAGGTCGTGCCACTGCCTCTACTCAGCAACGACACCGCCGCAAAGATCAGCTTGATTTTGTGGTAACGCATCGCATGCCCGACGCTGATGGACGTTTTGACCAACTGCAGTCCCATAGTTATTGGGAGAGGCTTGTAGTGTGTGGCGGTGATCTGCAAAGAAAACGCGAAGCTGTCAATTTGGAGGAAACTCCAGATTTCCTGCTCCACCATCACCAACCAACAAAAAGATTTCCACCTCCCAACGTGTTTTGTTCAAACCTGCAGCACGGAAAAGTTTCCTTCCGGGTTGTGGTCGACTCGAGATTCGAATCTACTGAGGCTGTTGTGCGTTCGGTTGGAATGTTCGCTCATCAATGGACAGTTTCGTTTCAATTGAGCCGATCGGAATTTGAAGTAGAACTGCCAGTAGTTTTTGTACTTTCGATACCTGGAAGGTGAAAGAACATGATAAATAAACCTGCTGTGCTTGCAATGTTCAAATCGCTTTGTTCAGAATCAAAACCAATCGGCGCACCACATCAAGACGCATCGACTGCCAAGCAGGAGGTCTGGTTCGTCACCAAAGGGACTCAGGCCGTGAACACGAGCCACGAATGGCGTGTAGAAGAAGAACAAGGATCGAACGACGCGTGGTTTCATTCCGTGAATCTTTTCCATGTATCGTGGCCCAAGTTCCTCCGGAAGACCACATTCCTCCACACGATACCTTTTCAGAAAAATTATTGAAAGAACATTCATTCAAACTTCACCATCGCGTTCCAACCCGATGCCAGTGACATTTCAAACGCGCCCAAACGCTCGCTGCAGTCAATACGTACTCGTATTTGTTGGAGAATCAAGAAACTCGTGTACAACATCAAGCACCATGCAAGCCGCGCCGAGACTTGCCATGTCAACGACTTGCGATGATCTCTACAGAAGAAATCCAGACTTACCTAAGATACATCTTGGACCAAAATCGGGCCGAGTGGATAACCGTGTGCGCGGTCTTGCACAACGACCCAAATTTGGCCACACACTCTGGATCAATGTGGTCTCCGATCAAACACCAAACGTCGTACGGGTAATCAACACCGCCTGCAAATCTCTCTGCAGTTTTGACCTTCTTCTTGTTGGTTTTCCTTTCCTTCTTGGCTGAAAAGTGGATCAAAATGTTCAATATCTCATCAACGCTGAAAGCTTTCAGGCCACATTTCCTTTGTGACCTGTCAACCCCCTCCAACACACACACATCATTTGTTTTTCAAGCGACGCACCCACCTGGCTCCGTGTCCTCTTCGTTCTCTGACTGCACGTCTCCGACGTCATCCAACTCGAAGTCTGACAGATCTTTCTCAAACCAAGCCAAGGCTTCATTGCCAGGTTCCCGCATGTGAACGCACAGTTCAGTCACTGCGGCAGAAAGACATTTTTCAATGACGTGAAGAATTCGCAAGTTTTCCAGTCAAGTTCATTGCAGCGTTTTTCAAGCTCCCAGACACACAAGAAACGACCGTAAAGTTCAGTACAAGACACTCACCATTTTTGTCCCATCGCTTGGTTGTTGCTTTCTTCATTCTTCCTGTTGCAGCAACAGCTGGTGCAGCATCAGCGAACTCCGCCAGTGTGAAGTCTGTAAACACATTTCGCAGCCTTAGATCGTAAGGAGCCAGATTCTGGGTATACTGTCTAGATCTAGACTATCTTGTGATCACACAACAAAACATGACAGCTCACACGCCAACGGAAGCTTGATGCAGAGATAAACAGAACATCTGAGGACAAATCAAAGTGACGTGCCTTTTTTCTTCGTAAATTTGTTGAGAAGAACAACTGTCCTTAGCACTTTTGACAGCTCTGACGAATTTCGCAATCGGAAGTGCCCTTTTCAGGTCAATATCTAGGTCTCATTCGATGACTAGACAAAATGCAAACAAACAACAGACCCGCTTGAGTTGCCTGCTGCACCACCTGTCGCCCTTTGCACCCAGAAGCCTTCTTGGAAGACTTAGGCATCTTTGCGACCGGTCAGAAATCACTGAACCAGCCGCAAACCCCTCCATTTTTCAAACAGAAATTGAGCTTTCAGTTTTGTTGGCGGTCCTCCTGATTCTGTGGCCATCTTGCGCAGATAGATCTAAAGAAGTTGACGCGCCGGATTTCACGCGTGGACATTTTTGCCATCTGAAGTGTTTCCCTCTCAAATATGCGTCCAAATATACCAAGTTGTTGCAAATAATATCATAAAAGGGGTGTGCTCTTTCATAACAGTAGAGTCTGGCAGGTCGAAAAGTTATATCTACCATTTCGGGCTGACAAAAACAGAAAAAGAAGCGGGCACCTGTCGGCTCGGCGCGCACTCGACTCGGTCTTCTGCTCTGAAACGGATCTGGAGCACCAAGTGTGAAAAAATATTGATTTGTTGTTTTGTTGACACGGTGAGTGCCTCTTGTTGCCGTGGTTATGCAGTATACAGAAGCATCACGAAGTTCGCTGACATACTTTTGAATTTGCATGGTGAATAGATTCTGAGGGCCTGCATTTGCGCTTTGGAAAGTTTTGAGCTCTCGAAATCTTGAACGTCCCATTTGAAGTTCTGCTTTCATCTTTCGTGTTTGACATTGAGATCTTGATGTGAACCTGCACAATGAACACCCCTTTTCATGAGGAGAGCAAAGGTGAGCCTTGAGATCTGAAAGACCAACACATATTCGAATTTCTGACGGGCACTTTTGCCTTGAAGTGTCTGCAGCAGGATCAGTGCACGTAGAGAGGGTCCAGAATTTAGGCGACTGGAGCTCATCCAGAATCCGGACTCCATATGAATTTAGATTTTTAAACACAAAGTGAAAGTTAGCACTTGGTGTCAGAGTGGAATGAAATGACAAGACACGGGTTCTCAGGCACTGGGGGTGGCCATTTTGGGTTTGGACCTGACATGGCCATACACCAGACACCCGGTGGAACGAAATGAGGAGACGCCCCTAAATTTTGACACGGGTGTCTGGCCATTTCAGGTGGGAGGCTGAAATGGGCAGGCACGTGCCTGTCCATTTCAGTTTGGGGGTGAAATGAACAGACATCCCCTGAAATTAACAAGACATGTGCCTCCTCATTTCAGGTGTGGATTGAAATGGCCAGACATGGGGGTGAGAGGCCAGATGCTCTGCCCAGGGTGAGACAGGTCTGGCTGTGAAGCTGTTGCCCCTCACCTCACACCTCTCAATTTCCATGCCTCTCCACTTGGTCAGGGTGTGGTCCTAAAATTTCAGGACCTCACCCTGGGCAGAGCATCTGGCCCCTCACCCCCATGTCTGGCCATTTCAATCCACACCTGAAATGAGGCATGTGTCTGTGAATTTCAGAGGGATGTCTGTTCATGCAGACCCGTCCCCTTTTTCCAGGCAAGTTAGATCCTACCCTGGGCAGTAAGTTCTGTCATGGGCAGAAGGTCCTACCCTGGACAGTACGTCCAACCCTGGGCAGGCAGTACGTCCAACCCTGGGCAGTCGGTCCGACCCTGGGCAGTACTGCTGGACCCTTGGCAAGGTCTGATGCTGTCTAGGGCGAGGTTTCTGGCATGGTTGTGCCAGCCTCCCTTCCTTGGATAGGTTAGGGATCCATGCTGTCTGCAAGGGTGGGCAGTGGTGCTGCAATGCGAACCACCTGCTGTCTGGGGGTAGCCTTCTTGCTTGTCGACAAGCGTGAGGCGCGTGTCTTCAGTCGACTAACATCAGAGCGCACCGCAGTGCACCTGCATCTCGTGATCAAGCTACCACGGTCCCCCAGCAGGACAGGGTTTCATCCTGAATCCTTCATAGATGCTCCCTCCTAAAAGCGGTGTCAACATGGAGTCTATTACGAGGGGGTTTTCACACCTGGGGCGCGCTGCATGTTGTTGTATCATGACAAGTTGACCCCTGCCAACCTGATTTGCGCTCTGAATGGATATTGTCTTGATTGGGACAAAAGGATGACATCGGTGTACCAAAGAAAGGAGGTTAAACACCTTACCTAACACCGCAGTACATACGAGGGTGCTTTCACTCCTGGCTAGAAATGCACCGGACAGCAGTTAACCTGAAATCCTTTTTGTCCTTGGAGGACACAATAGGTGACATGTCACCATGTCAATGCTGAC
>JAAUXT010137255.1_pt1 | contig 10400 bp, 2 predicted proteins | sample 7278171 | NCBI WGS metagenome assembly JAAUXT01 (sample SAMN14350112, study PRJNA611818) | marine sediment metagenome | isolation source: surface marine sediment (1.8m) | place: French Polynesia: Moorea | collected 2018-08 | reverse complement strand
TCAGAATGTGAAGACAACAGAATTGCCTTCTGTTGTTACACAGTTCATTCGTGTGACATAGCAGAACGCAATTCTTTTGTCTTCGCATTCTGATAGTCAGGCAGCGTGCTGTAGCACAGAAGGACGCATTCGAGATTCTGACATTCCATGGCGCCTGATCGCAAACACATGTGCGGTTGGGATGAAGAAGAACAAATTTGACCAAATGGAAATTTTACACATTGTTTCACAATAATATCCATATATAATTAAAATAATTACCTAATATCTATTTTTAAATTTTTTTGTTGAAAGAATGACTTTTCAACCTAAAGTTTAGCCCCACCTGAAAACCATGTAAAAATATTCAAAAATCAAAAATCAAATATTTCCAATCAAACCCCCATACAACAGACTACATTTTATCAATATACTTCTTTCACCAAATTTTTATACTTTCTCAGATACAGAGCCATTTCTACATCCATACCCTATATTTTCCATGCTTCTAAATTTGAACTTTTTGACCCAAAGAACCCCAAAATTCAAAGTTCCCAAAATCCTTCCTCACACATTATGCCCAACCCAAATTGAACTAAAAGAGCCCAAAAAGTCTAAAATTTATCTTCATCTTGACCATGAAACTGCTGTACACATACTTTTGGTAAAGGCTGCCTGTAGGTGATTTGATTTCACTTGCTCTGATTTCGCTCGCTTTTTCCAAAAGCTCCCAAATCTCGCAACCTCCTCAAATCACCTAAAAAGTACTCGAGACCCCGGGATGTCCACATGACTTCACTCCCCCTGGCTGTTCGCACAAAAAAAGAAGTTCTTGAGAGAGACAGTCCCAAGATTCTCATTTGCTGCAGCCAGCGCACTTTCCAAGGAAGGCAGAATTGAACAGAGAACAGACGAATCCTGTGTAAATCTGAGGGTGGAATTTTCTGCAGCAGCCTGGATTTGGTTCCAGGCTTCCAATTCGGACACATAAGAGCCGTGCCGGATCAGACTCTACAGGTACTGGACGCACTGGGTGCGTCATGCGCTGCCTTCCTGCAGAAGCCAATGGGCGTTGCGTCAAAAACATCAGCTGCGTCATGCATTGTGTCCTTGTTTGAGTCATTGAACATTGTCTTGACTTTGGTACCTGTTGAGTGAAGCAACACAGGACGCATCAGGTGTGGACCCCGCCGCGGACTGACCCGGGCGGGCATGGATGATGTAAGGCTGTTTTCGCATCGGGATCGAGCCCACTTCACCTGCATGCTGCAGCAGATACGTCCCTGCAGCAGTCTGCGGAGGCCGCACTGCACCCAGGCGGTCAGGCCCGTTCCACGCTGGAAGCCTTTTGCGTAACCGTGTGCAACGTCACAGGCCAGACCTGGTTTCACACTGGATGTCCTCGTTCATTCGACAAGTCCATTGAGCTGGGTTCTCGAGAGATGACGCTGTGGCCGTGGGTGTGAGCAGAAGGTAACGCACAACGCCTCCAGCTTGAAACAACCTGGCAGATTGGACCCACTCCCCAGAGAACCAGGTCCAGAAAACACGTGAAACGCTTTCAAACTGTCCGCATCGCTTTTTCGGTGACGATTGAAAATTGCCTTTCCGACAAATCGAGCATCCGAAGAAGCCTGGTTTCAAGTGGAGTTTGCCAGATTGTGCAAAGTTTGGAAGTTGAATTATATTTCTAAAGGCCGGGAGCCACACCTTGGAGCCACAGGAGGTGGTGTCCCATTCACAGCATGATGGATGACAAAAGTGCATTGAAATTGTCTCCGTGCGACGTGCACGTTTTAGACAAACGAAGGATCACAACGTGACAAGCAACAAAACAAGTTTGGCGACGTGCTTGGTGCAATCAAATGAGAAGATGTCGTAGACCTGCAAGTCTACGTAGTCTTGCAACGGCGCTCCAAAACACCATGTGGTTCTGTAGTCTGTATCATCTGTGGCGTTCGGCATCACATATTGTGGCTTGTTCTGGTTCTGGTTCCCTGCAGTGCTCTTGGAGCACTGGAGAGCGGGAAATTTTTGCTGCTAACACCAGTCAATTGTTTCAAGAGGAAGTGAGAATGCCTCCAGAAATCTGAAAAGCCTTTCCTCGAGACGCGTCGTGTCTGGTGTGCCGAGGTTGCGTGAGTTTTGGCTCTTTGTGGAGTCTTCCACAGCTGAGCAATTCCGACGGCTGCTCCGGTGGATCCAGGCACATGGAGGACCCGTCAAATTGGAGAGGCTGTGCGATTGCTTTCGCCCGTCCGGAAGACCCCTCACTCTGTCTGAAATGGTCACGCCCTGATCCTGGTTTCCTTGATCTCTGCTCGCTCCTCATGGTTGCATCCCGGTGGCCTCCAGAGCTGGCGTCGTCGCTCTCACTCCAACCCTGGATCCACCAGAGCTGGCGTCGTCGCTCTCACCCCAACCCTGGATCCACCAGAGGGCGGGGCACTTGATTCGTCCGGTGGACGTGTCCTGTGGGCCTCAACCAGGGAGTCGAGACCAGACGCAGAATTTCTTTGGTCCAAAGAGACAAATAACTCACGCTTCCTTGAGGGGATCAAGACCGGGTGTCTATCGCTTGACACTAAAATACACTTTTTTTTTCAACAAACTTCCGTTTTTTTTTACCCGATAAGAAAAGTGTATTTCGGGATTATTTTGTCAAAAAATACAACAAGAACAGAGGGGATTTGTTGGGATTGCAAATGTGGTGCAAGTTTGTGATGTTCGAATGGGATGGACAGACCAGCGCAAGGAAGTTGAAACACCAGGCCGGGCCCTTTCGACAACCAAACAAATTTCTTTTGCCTCCCTCCTCATTTTACTTCAAAGGGGCAGGATGCTCGTATGTTGCCTTGTTTAGTTCTCGACACCTTCGAGATTTTGTTGAGAGGGTTGACGTTTGACATGCCGCTCATGAATTGGAGGTGCAACAACACGCAAACGATCTTCGTCTGTCAAACGGCACGCGTTTGTTGTCACCCTTCCTGACCTGACGAGTCGCACACAGGCCCCTACAACTTCTGCAACACGGAGAGAAGAAACGAAAAGCTTTGAGAATACGTGTTGTTGGGCCGACTTGCACATCAACATGTAATGGCAGTATTGTACATTTAATTTCTCAGAGGAGTACGGCTCGCTTACAAATTATCCCCTGTTTTACTCGGTAGACCGGCCCGGCGCAGCTGCCTCAGTCTCGCATATTGCTTTCACCCAGTCCAGATCAATACAATGGCTGTTTAAGGTCCCATGTCGGTTGCAGAGCAGGGTACCGCACCTACGGCCCTTGTTCACACTGGATACGCCTTACGTTGCGTTCTTGCACACGTCAGTGGACGCTGGGCAGATCTACTTGTTCCAGTCCAGGCTGCTGCAAACGTTTTCACGTGAGGCCTCTTCCACTTTGAGGTACGTCAGGCTTTGCGAACCTGCCCTGCCGTTTGACCCCAAAACTTGTTTGGGTGCCGCATCATCGCAAGTGCCCATTGACATGCACAGCGTACAACGCATGTTGCATCTAGTGTGCAGCAGGCCTGCAAAAACGAACTTCTATTTGGATATGTATACTCTTTGCCTGCTCCAGCCTGAGCGGGTCCCATTGGTCTTTCCTTTATTACGAAGCTAGCAATGTATAGCCAGCCACCTGCCCGCGGTGTGACAGAAATACCAAAGGCCCGGACGGTGAACATGGATCAAGTCGGTCCTGTTGCTTCTGCATTCATATCTGCGCTCCACGCGTCGGTTTTGATACGAGTAAGGTCGAGTGAAGACGATCTGCGGACGAAAAGAAAGAGTGAAACAGGCAGTTTGAGCTGCGGTGATTGTCGTCCCGTGGTCCGCACCTGCCGCATGTGCTGACCGAGTGCAACCTGAGAAACAGGTATGAACGAAAGTGAGGCGACGTTTTGGAGGGCACGTCACACCAGAGCAAAACCCACGACGGCTAAACCTGCGAAACAGCGTCACTTCGGCCAGCACGCCGCGCCCTATCACTGCTGCTTCTTCCGCAGACCTCGCCTTCTGGGCTCTGGAGTGTCTCACTGCAATGTGGGTCCATAGACAAATTGTTTTCAAGCATCCATCCACCCAGATCTGGATGCGAGACGGACTGGATTGGATGGATCGTGCGGCGGGCAGAGTTGGAATCCATAGCGCTCCGGACCGGCCGCTCCGGGTGAGGATGTCGATGTCGCGAGTTGCGCACTGGATGCAATGGTCGATGGGCGCCTCATACTGCGGGTCATCTCCAGCGGATCCAGGGTTGGGGTCAGCCAACCGAGACAAACAAGACAAAGGAAATGATTTTGCGCGTCAGTTGCAGATTTCTGCGAGTCTCGAAAAGAACATTTTCGGCTGGGAAAACGCAGACCCCAAGCCCCCTTGATCCGCAAGAGGTCAGTCCATGGTCAGACAGACGATGCGGGGCCTGGACAGTTCAATTGCAATGGCACTGTGTCGTCGCTTTGGGCGTTATGCGCTGCATTGGGACCCGGCACCAAATCCACAACACCAGGATTCTCACCAAAACTTGCATCCTTCGTGCAGAACCAAATAGAAGCTGCGTCGCCGTTGAGTTCTGTGGGTCCGCAAGTCAAGAAACACCTTGTGTGAAACAGCCGTTTGCAGTTTTTAAGGCCTATTGTGCACAATATACACTTGTGTCTTCCTTTTCCCAAGCGCAAGTCCACGGGCGCCGCATCACAAGAAACGAAGCAACGCGCATTGACATGGACACAAATGCACGACGCATCCTGTGCGCCCGCGGCCTCGAGCTCCCATCTTGCCTCTGTCTGCTCCGAAAGCCCCGGTGCCGCCGATCAGCCGAGAATCTGAATTTCAAATGGAGCAGATTGCGGAAGTCTTGAGCAAGGCGCACCGGCCGGCGCGAGCTAATCTCGCCCGTCAGTGCGTTCTCATGGGGGCTGTGCGAGCGATGCGGAGCTGGCGTCCCGTCCCCTCGCGCTTGTATCCCCATTCTCTTTGCCTGGCGCCCCATCCCGTCACTCCTCAGTGCGTATACTCACGGGAACTGTGCGAACGATGTCGGGTTACGTGTGTGCCTCGAAGAGAGTGGAGCAGGTGTCTTCACGTGGAGAGATCGCAGAGCGGGTGAGTTGCCGACGGAACGGGACGCCAGGGCAAGGGGACGAAACACCAGAGTGAGGGGGCAAGAATCCGGAGCGAAGCTGGGGACAACTGGGTGACGGAAAGGGGACAGGGCACCGGGAAGAGGGCACAGGATGCAGGGGCGACCAGCAGATCTCCGGTTGTGAGCCCAACACTGCCAAGCAAACTTCAGAGAGTTTGTGTTCTTTTTCGTTTCATTTCCTCGGGACTTCGTCAGTGAACACCTGATGTCCTTTTTTTGCCCTCTTGTACGTTTGTTGTTCGCGGTGAAGAGGCAATGGAGCCCGTGGTCCGTGTCAGTCCTCGCACGTACCGGTGATCCGAGAATTCAGCACCCGACGGGTTGAATCCGATGTTCTGCACGCCAAAGATTCTCACACAAGATGTGTCCCACGTTTGAAATTGTCAATGGACCACGCGTCGCTCCTGGCCGAAAACGAAACGCGTGACGCAAGCAGCACAACCCGGCCTCGTTGGTCCAGTTCATTGTTGTTCTGATGGTCAGAGGACTCGCTTTCATTGAGGTTTTTCTCTCTGTTCCAGGATATTTAAGAGAATGCCGGACAAACCGGACGAGAAGAGTGGCGTTCCACCCGTGCCGTCCACGAGCAATGACCTCGGGTCATCGCCAGGTGGCGGCAGCGCCGGCGGCGGCGGCGGCGGCGGCGGTGACGCCGTCGTCGGCATCAAGGACAGCAGCGGCGGCGGCGGGTCAGGGACGCGGCACGGCAGCCACCGCCGCAAACACCACCACCACCACCATCACCATCACCACCATCACCACCACAGAAACCATGTGACTGGGGACGTGAACGTGCCTCTCCAGCACGACGACCAGTCGTTCGCCGACCGGCAGCGCACGATGCTCAGTGAAATGGAGAAACGCATGGAGGAAGAGGTGAAGAAGAAGAAGGAGGATTGGGAGAAGGAGGTGGAGCGGATGAGGGAGGAGTTCTTGAACCTGTACCCGGCGGACAGGACGTGGGGCAGCGAGGACTACCTGGACGACCCGCTCGTGTATCGCCGCAGGGGCAGCACGGACGTCCTCGACTCAAAAAAGATGAAAACCATGTTCCTCGAGTATCCCGGATTCGGACGCAGGTACAAGCTGAGGTACGACGTGTCTGATTTCATAGAGTCCTCCATCTCGGTGGCCTGCGAGGGAGACAGGATTATCGTGAAAGCTAAGAAGCTGGAGAAGGGCCCGGATGGGGAGAGTCTCGAGAAAGAGTACAGTCGCAAGGTGGAGAAACCTTTGGACGTGGACCCTGAAAAACTCAAGTGTCACCTGACCTCGGATCACGTGCTAATCGTCGAAGCGCCGCTGCCGCCGAAATCGCTGAATATCCGCAAAACCTCCGCTAGTCCCTCGCACTCGTCTTACTCGTCGTCGCGGTCTCGGTCGCCGAGCAACTCCCCGCACACCCCGAAAGCCAACAGCACGGCGCCCACCAAAGAACTCCCGAAAGTGAACGTGCCGCAGTTCAACGGGAACCCGGAGGACCGGAAGATGACCCTGATGGTGGACATCGGGCTCGTGTTCAAACCTCGCGAGATCACGGTACAGGTCATCAACAACCTCCGCCTCATGGTGAAGGCCAAGCACGAGGAGCGCACATCAGAGCGCTTCTCCAAAAGCAAGTTCTCCAAGGAGTTCGAGCTGTCGGAGAAGATCGAACCTTTTTCTCTCAGGGCGGGGCTGACGGAGGACGGGAAGCTGATCGTAGGAGCGCTCGGCAAGGGCGTGAAGGCGTCCAATAAGAGCGCGTCGCTCCGCTCGCTCGTCAAGGACGTGTACGGCGACACGAGCGGAACCACGTCGCCCTGCAACGTGCTCGATCTCGCGTCTTTCCCACCCACGACGCCCGGCCAATGATCCGGGCCGTCCCCCGAGTAGAGCTCCCACCCACGCCTACCCCACCCCCACCCGGCGCTCCCTGCTGCCGCCGCCCACCGCCCCAGTGCACCCGCCCTCTAGTGAGAGCAGACAAACTTGAATAGGTGGCACTTCCGGTTTTGCGGTTGCTTCTGCCATCAGGTGGACCGCGCGGTGGAGTCAGCAGCACCACCTTACGATCACTGTGGCAGTGACCAGCGGTCAAGGCCAAGAGTGGAATATGATGGGTGTGTTCGATTTACGCACAGAGCGCCCCTGATGCGAATGACCTGCGGTTCGTTCGGTGCGACAATCGAACACGATCAACACGATCAACTTTCTTTTTGAAAAAAAACCTACTGCAACATGAATAAATTTTTAATCGATGCATGATGGTGATATAAATTTGTAAACTTCACTTGTGTGTGCAGTTACCTTCACCCACCACAAAAAGTCACTGAATTGAACAAAACATATGCAAAGAACCTTGCTCGCTTTCAATGTGGATGAATATATCACGCATCTTGTAACCATGACAACAACGTGCTTACGATACTTTCCATCTGCATCTGTAGCCAATTGAATTGAACTTCTCGTGAAAAAGTCAATTTACATACAAGGGTTATACTTCACTGAGAAAAATACGTCTTTTTCTTAGATTTTATCATCATATCTAATTCACATACTAATTGTACAGATCTGGGAGACAGACCAGTTCTACTGCAAGGATTTGTGCTAGTAACAATGGTACGGGTGGTGTGTGTGTGTTGTGTGCGCGTTTGATTTCATTTGTCCCGACCCCCGCAAACCTGAATGAAGACTTGATACAAGGTTCTCAGTTTTTCACAAAAAATAGGCAAGTGTCCATCTTCAGTGCACGCCTGCCATCTCAATCCAGAGTTCAGCCTGTTCCAGAAAGAAAGACACAGAACTTATTGCAAAAACTTTCCGTGCTCCACCAATGTTCAACCATTTGAAAAATGAAGACAAACTGCAGTGCCGAACTGAAAATGGCCAACAGACAGATATGCACATACTCCAGCAACCCAAACTCTGGCTCCAGGAAGACGTGGTGCAGGCAGGGACTCTGACCGGAAGTCAAAACCCTGGTGAACGCAGAACGACTTTGCCTAGAGAAACCAAAACAGATAGGTTCTGTGTCCATACAAGGTTGGGGGGACCAAGGGAATCAATCCACGTTCCCCTAAATCCGCTGGATGAATCAGTTGACGAGCAACCTGGCCTCTTTTGACGCCTGGAATCAAAGATGGGATAGTTATGTCGTTAAGACTCCACACCGAATTTTCCTTTTGTTTTCACGCTGTGACAAAGGCAAGGGTTGTTTGTGTGTGCGTGTGTGTGTGTGTGTGTGTGTGTGTGTGTGTGTGTGTCTTTCTCCTTTTGCGCACTGTTCTAAATGCGCAAGCATTGAGGAGACTGTTGTCGTGATTCATCGTCTTTGATTTTTCGACTTGAACGCGCGTGCGTGTCTCGGGGACACGGCATATGACGCAGCGCGTGCAGCCCCTTGGTGATCAGAACCTGCAGACCCCAGAAGAGGAAACTTGTAGAACGTCACTGCCCAGGACTTTGACACTCTATGCGTCGCGCGTCGAAAAAGTTCATCACACCAGGAGCTGTGTCGTTGAGTCGTGAAACTCCGTCTGAAGAATGCGCCATGTTCAATTTATTGCAACTTCTTGACTTTCTATTTTTCAGTGCGTTTTTCTTTTGTTTGACCTGGTTTTGAGGGTCAGCGAATTATGCACCGCGTGATGAGTGGTAATGTTCAGTTGACCCTGTGCACCGGACGCACAGAACGAGCCCCACCTGATTTTGACCTTGTGGGATCCAACCTTGGGGAGAAGGGTTTCTTGTAGATGTCTAAATACAATTGTGAAAGTGAAAACGTTGCACAAACAAGTTCTTTGTCTCTGGAGGGGCGTCAGGGGTGAGAGAAACGGTGGAATGAGGCAGGTTTTTGATTGGACAGATTTATTTCACTGAGGTTGTCCTTATTCATCTGTGTGCTGAAGCACATGTCGCATTCGTCTGAATCCAGGTTCGTTGGAGCCAAACACTTGAATTGCAATCGACCGGCGCGAGAAGACATGTCCAGTAGAGTCATCAGGGGGCTGCAACACGGCGCAAACACGCGATTAATTGATTAATTTGCTTAATTGAACGGAACCCACTTATGTGTACTCACTGCTTCAACTTCTGGTGCGTCCTGTATAACTCCGCGGACCACGTGATGTGTCACGTGGCTGTGAAACGTACAATCTTTCACGACTGATTTTGCTCAGATTTGTATTTTTCAATGATAATTGCAGGCGTGTGTAAAGTGACCCTGAAGGGTAGAGCCCTGGCGAAGCTTTTTCTACGGTTTTTCTCTCTTTGAATTGTTACAGTGATGTAAAACAAGGCATAATTTTCACATTTTTAAAGCTGGTTTATTGCTGATATTTTCTCTTTCCATACGATGGTGCCTCTTGCTTCGCCCGTTGCAGTCTTTGCACGGGTGTTTGAATGCTTTGTTGCATAACGCGATGACTGAGGCCTTGGCAGACAGGATGCGTGTGTGCGTGCGGTGTGTGTGCGGGTGGTGACGCAAATCAACCTTTGATAGACCAAAAGAGTGATCGGGTGCGTCCGTTGCGCCGATGCAAAGTTCTGTTGTCAGCGAACTCAGAGCACGAAATCCAAACGCTTCTGCACAACCACACGCAAAGACCAGTCTGTCGAGGCCTGAATTATGTACACTGCTTACAGATAGTCCTCAGTTGCATCAAGAAAGTCTATTTTATGTGCATTTTACTGTTTAGTTTAGCCTGAGTATGCAAGCAGTTAAGTACGTGCGAAGTGTGAAGGCCTGAAAGATCAAATTTATTTTGCTGAAGGCAACGGTTCTAAAGCTGAAACTGTCTGTTGCGCTGTGTGGAGTGTTGGTCCGTGTGACGCGCGAGTCTTACAACACACATGGCCCCACCTATTTGAGAGCCTTTTCAGCAGGGAAGACAAATTTATTCGAACAAGCGTCGATTCAAATCTGTTCGCAATCTGAAAGAAAAGGAATTGGTGGAATTCGAATCAGGTGGGTCAGGTGTGCGTGATCTTTTCCTTTCCGGGTAAAGACGACTTCTTTCCTGCTCAGTTCCTGGTTCAACTCCAGTCGGTTCGTCCAAAAGTGAATCTTATTCGTCTGTGACACGCTGTAAATACTGATGATAGGGAGTTTTAGCCGTGGGGAAATCTTCTCTGTGGTCCGTGTCAGACGGGAAGCAAACACGGAAAGCGACGCTGCGTTATTAGAGAGGTTTCTATGCATCCCGCGCGGACGCCCCTCCGGTCCCATTTCACGTCCGGTCCCAAAAAGCTTCAGAAAAACGTGGGAACACAAAATTTAAATGTGTAGTTT
>JAAUXT010002972.1_pt1 | contig 10400 bp, 10 predicted proteins | sample 7278171 | NCBI WGS metagenome assembly JAAUXT01 (sample SAMN14350112, study PRJNA611818) | marine sediment metagenome | isolation source: surface marine sediment (1.8m) | place: French Polynesia: Moorea | collected 2018-08 | reverse complement strand
TTTCAAACTCGCGTTCACAGATTTAGCCTTTTGATGCCTATAGGTGATTTTCACCATCACCATACATTATACATAATGTATGCTTCAAGGTTCAAATCACCTAAAAAGCAGGGCACCCAGGCCGGCTGAGCACAGGTGTTCACGTGTTTTTCCGCTGCGTTTCATCGAGACCATCCAAAACAAGTCTGCATGCATTTGGATACCAACAGAATCTTCTCTGTTTCTCTCTGCTGTGCGCAACCCCGATTCCGCGGCGCGGCCCTGCAATCACCCGCCCAGGCCCCGCAAGATGATTTACAGCTGTAATGGCCTATCATTGGCCGAGGATCAATCTTCCGGTCTGCGCAAGATCAAAAAGCGCCGCGCAGCGCTGTGAGAAGCGAACTGCCGGACACTGGATCTGGACACGGACCCCGAGCTGGACACAGGAACCCGGATCTTGGACGTGGGGCTACGACCTGCGCCGGATGTGCAAGGTTCATGGGTTCTGAGGCGTAAGGACACGAACGTCTGTTCATGACACACACACGCACACACACACACACACACACACACACACACACACACACACACACACACACACACACACACACACACTCCGATGCTCGGATTCCCGACACTCCTCTCCTGCCCCTCCTGCAGAGTCGATGCAAAAAGACTTGAACACCAGGCAAACAATATTACACGCTTTGGTCAGTGTTGTTGGTTGATTCTGTGTGCGTCAGGCGATGTTGCCAACTGACATGCAGCTCCTGTCCCCATCAAACGGAGGGGAGAGTGAAAGGGCATTCGAATTGGCCAAGCGGAAATTCAGAACGCCCGGGTGCAGACCACAGTGCTTTCGAAATTCCTCTTGCGATTGTTTGCGTTTTGCAGCAAAGAGCTCGAGCAGGAGGAGAGAAATTCCTAAAGTAATGTCCCATCTCAAAGTTGACACAACAGCCGTGCTTCAAGTTTGACCACCACTCGAACAGGGCTGTCAACTGTAGAGTCTGAACATCTGTCCACTTACGTCTGCCAGGTCGTTGTCAGGAGAGAGCGACGAATTTTGCTCCGTGGTCTGCAACTGATGGGCACAGGATAAATGGGACCTTCATCACGGAGGCGCGAACGTCGCACGGTCGCAGTGGTTGGGGGTGTTCTCAGAGTGTAGGAATCACAGAATCCAGGGGTCGGGCCCCCTCCCTCCTCCCAGCGGCCCGCAGGGGAGACTCCCCCAAATCTACTCCATCTCGCCCACAATCGCGCCGAAATTAGAAAACACCATTCCGCTCATCAAATCACGCTTCAACTCAACTCCAATCATTTCCCAACACAAAAAACTCACTGTCGATTGGATTGGATATTTCATGGTGGTTTGAGCCTTTTCTCAGGCGGTGTGTGGCAGGGTCGGGCAGACGGGCAACTGAAAGATTTGGCCACGTGACAGGGGAAGATCCAGGGTCCGTGCCTCTGCCCCCCAACCCTTTTTTCCCCGCTGACTCAATTTCCATTTTTGAGACAGTTGACGAGCGGTGTTTGCTGTTTCCTTGGCCAACAAGACAAGAGCAGAAGACACCATGTCCTGGAGTGTCAGCCCCCAACTCCGTGCTGAAATATAAAATAGTTGAGTTCGCCCAAACCTGAGGACCCCTCCCATCGACCACACTCCTGGATCATCACCTGAAGAAACGGATCTGGCCAAGTTACATTTGAAGGGGCCTCGCTTGCCGATTGCTTGGGCTGCTCGCGTGGGCCGGGCGCTGATGACGTTATCGAGCGCCTTTGAGGGCCGTTCTCTCTGATGTCGTTATCTGGCTGAAGGTGCCTTCTGAATACCCGAATTGAGGCTCAAATAAGAGTGCAATTGAATTGAACTTCTGAACAAACGCCCAGACTTTGATTTGTGTCTGCAAGAGCAGGGTGTATTTCACACGTGACAGTTTGAAGGGATCGAGATGAGATACTCGCACCTCGGATGAGATTTTGGTGACTGTTCCAGAACAAGCAACGAATTAATAGCGAACTGGAGAAGCAGAAAGAACCACATTGGGAGCCAGAGTCTCGGTGAAGGTGGAATTGACCCACGCTCTCCGCCAGTCTTCACTCCGCCTGGGTAGTGGATGAGTCGATCCCCTCCTGGGGAGTCAACAGTCCATGAATGAAAACATCTGGAATTTACTGACTGTCAACACATCTGTAAGAACAAGTGTCTGCGTCAAGAACCCACCAACACGAAACCTGAGCTGGGCGCAGCTGCGTGCAGCCCGACAGCGTGTTCTACTCGTCTCCTTTAAACCCGCGATCGCGTCCCTCGGTCCGACTGCGTGTGATTTCCATCGCGGAACGTGAATCAGAAAAAACCCCAACTTATTCCGCAGGTCTGAAAGCTCTGCTGGATGTGACCCAACACGGATGAACGCAAGGCTGGTTCCAGTGTGGACGGCGCGACCCGTGAGAGGACGGCGCAGCGCGGGTCTGCACACGGTGCGCGACGCGTGAGAGGACGGCGCAGCGCGGGGCCTGCACACGGTGCGCGACGCGTGAGAGGACGGCGCAGCGCGGGGCCTGCACACGGTGCGCGACCCGTGAGAGGACGGCGCAGCGCGGGGCCTGCACACGGTGCGCGACGCGTGAGAGGACGGCGCAGCGCGGGGCCTGCACACGGTGCGCGACGCGTGAGAGGACGGCGCAGCGCGGGGCCTGCACACGGTGCGCGACGCAGCTCGGGCCCCGGGACCCGCAGCCCTGATCCGCTCGAGCAGGAGCGCTGCGGCCACTGCGGTGGCAAAGAAGATTAAGCGGCATCATTAACCCGCGACACGGCCGCTTATCACGCCCCTTAAATCAACGATAATTCGCTCCCGATCCCGCGGCATTATCCGCGGCCTGCGCAGGACGGCGCGCCTGCGCACCGCAGCCCGAGCGGCGGGTCACACCCGAGGCGTCGTGCGCCCAGAGCTGGGGTGCCGGTGAGCAACGTATTTTCCATTGTGACACAGGGTTTCTTGTCATACTGGGCCACGACACATACATCGAGTCCCATACACGTGTGAACCCCGCCTTATCCGTGCACAAGTACACGGGCACCTCCACTGCGCAGCTGGGGTGAGCAGGCCAAACCGCTGCACTCAGCGCACCGTCCTCACGCCGCATCCATCACACAGAGTGGATTCACCAACCCAGGACAGCAGAGCGTTGCCATCAGCTCCGTAGAAAAGAAAAAAAGCAAACTGAAGCAAGCAAAATTGTCGTGTTCTCTCGCGTCCCACTTGTGTACGGGTAGTGGTCCCGCTGGAGCCTGGGATCCTCTCGCCGCAAACCGCAGCCCTGAGGCCGCAGTCTCCATCCACTTCTCGTGCCGCTCGGTCCCAGTCCTCAGAACCGCCTCGTGTCTCTGCGTTGGTCATTTTGGGAAACGTGATTTCGAGTTGGTTGTGATGTTCAGTCTTGTGAGAACCGGGCACTGGGAGGGAGCAGGCATTGTGTCAGCTTCACACTCAAACCCCTGTGTCTCGAGCGAGCGACGATGCAGCACCTGCATGTGACGAGAATATGAACAGAACAGACACGCACACAATCACGAGTCCAGAAGCCGAGTGGAGACAGACTTTGGTCTCAGTCGGAGCTGCGTCGATCTGGAGTCACAGCAATGTGAAGACATGATTGTAATGGCGGTCAGTGGAAAGCAGGCATCTTCAACCGCAAAAAGCGAGTGCTTGTGCCCTGAACAGATCTCAACTTTGTTCAACGCGTTTTGGAATCAACCCCTGTTTAAGCCAAACCCGAGAACAGGAGTGCGGAAAAGCAGTGAGCTCTGCTGTGAGAGACTTGGAAGAGAAACCTGACTCTACTTTCAGACTGGGTGTGTCAAGTGTTGCGTCGCTGCACACGCCAGGTTTTGGGTGCTGCGTCGCACTCACTGACCTGTGCCGGGGCCCATCGCCTGACGTGTCCAGTGTGAAGCACGTGGCAGTCGACAGATTTCGCATTCCCCGGAGACCCACAATTACTTTTTGGCCATTTTCAATGATCTGCACTCGTAATGGCGCTTCGCCGCTGGAATATGAATGACGCGCTGTGTGCGGGTCCCGCCCCGCGGGGCCGCTCGGTGCTGCTCCCGTCCACAGCGGATCCAGGTCCCGCCCCGCGGGGCCGCTCGGTGCTGCTCCCGCCCACAGCGGATCCAGGGTCCCTCGGACACGTCCCGCACCGCGCCCCACAGTCGTTTGAGACGCAGACCCATGGACCTGCACAGGAACAAAACAGTCAGTATGACACAGGCCCCAGAGGAACCCGGGTCCGATTGTAGGGGTTGAAAAGTTGTACTGTACGTTGTGGCTTTGGAGCCAGTTTTCTTCTATTGCTGTTACTCAATCCCAGGTGCGCGCATCTGATGTTGTGATCCGGTTTCTTTTCGCCTCAATTTGTGGAAAACTCAACACTTTGTCCCCTGTCAAAATGTGACTTGGGGTCTCAAGGGTCAGCACCCAATTCGTTTGACATCCTGGGGCTCCTGCTTCGTGCGGGTCCCGTTGTCCTGTGCGCGCATCGACATCCAGTTTCCAACGCTGAACGAGCAGAAAGCGAGTGTTATCCAATCCTGGATCCGCCGGTGCAAACTTCGGTCGCAAACCGAACACAACACTCACATCAGAGCGATGACGCAATGATGGTAGTCGCAGATTTCTGCTGAAATCATAACCCCAGATAGATACGGGGAGAATCGCTGATTTATGTCGACACAAAGCGGCGCGGTGCGCAATAATGGGATTCCTAATGCGCGGGTGGCGTGGGGCCGCCGAGCAACGGCCAGATAAGGGAATTAGAGCCTCGGGGAGGGGTGCTGGGTGGGAGAGGCGGAGCCACGGGGAGGGAGGAGCGGAGCTGGGGTGGGAGGGACGGAGCCATGGGGAGGGAGGAGCGGAGCTGGGGTGGGAGGAACGGAGCCACAGGGAGGGAGGAGCAGAGCTGGGGTGGGAGGGACGGAGCCACGGGGAGTGAAAGGGAGTGGAGCCATTGGCGTGGGGTGAAGAAGCGGGTAAACAAATGAAACTGCCTGAGAGGGGCTGAGAGGCTGACAGTGGGAGGGGTGCAGCCGTGAGGTTGGGGTACGGAGCGGGCAGTGGAAGGGACGGGCGGGTGGAGGCTGAGCCGAGTCGCAGCGACGGGGTGTGGAAGCGGCGGGATGGGACCTCGCCCTGCTCCGCCCAACGCTCGCACTATTCACACGATTCGGGGAGACAGTCCTGTCGGACGAGCGGATGACGTTGACGAGCTTCAGCCCGCTGCTCGTTTCAACGGAATGTGCCAATCACCTGAAGAGGCCAGCGTTGTCCACACAGGGGTTTTGGGACCACTGACGGAATGACAGGCAACCCACGCACCAAGCTGTAAAACTCTCAAGTTTCCTTCTTCCATTTGCAAACACAGGCGGTGGTTCCTCTGTGCGAACGAAACAGCGACCCGTTCAAAGCAAGCAGAGCAATAAAAGCTGCCACATTCTTGACTCTTGTTTGATGCATTCAGGGGAACCAGGGACATACATGCACAGGAACCGCTGCAAAACGTACTCCACCGGTCAACTTGTGAGCTACAGGGTCAGACGGCAGACAGATGTTGAATTGAGGAAAGTGACTCGGACACCTCGGACGTGCACTCCCAAAGGGTTGAACCATTGTTCACACCCCATCACTGTCTAGTGGAGTCACGGGCCCAGGGTCGGCTTCCTCAATCAACCCTTCAGAAGTTCTTAACAGCCTGTCGGAGCCCATTCCTCGATCCGCCGGTGAGAAGCCCCCTCTAGCGGTCGCCCCTGTCTCCTCACCCCGAGCCAAGCCCGGACTCCGCCCAGTCGGAGCGCCCACCCCCCGCCGCAGTGACGCGGTTCCCCCGCCGCTTCATCTCGCCTGCCTCGCATGTCAAACGGAGCGGCCTGAGCCCCTTTCTTAATGCACACAAGTAGCTTTTGTCTCCAGCTTATTTTACCTTCAGACGTCGGCGTAATGGCGTAATAAAGACGGAGCGGCCCGATCGCGCCGATTCGGGTTAAGATCTTTCCATTAGGCTCCTCTGTATTAATCTCACAATGCTACACTCGTCCATCAAATCCACTTCTGTTTTCCACTTTCTTTTCAGCTGTTTTCGGTTTCTTTTGAGCTGCAGATCATAATTCTTCTGGGCGCTGAAGGGAAAATGCGCGGGAAGAGACAGGCTTGTCGCGTTTGGTTCGGAATGTGAAGACTCCAGTGTTACGAGCGATCGTGTGTATGTATGTGTGTGTGTGTTCGTGTGTGTGTGTGTGTAATATGTATGTGTGTGTTCTCGTATGTGCTTGTCGTTGCGCGTGTGTGTTTGGCCGCTTACAAGTTCGTGTGTGCACGTAGATGTACACGAGCATAATGCATTCAGAAGGCGCTTTCAACTGTTCTGGTCGCTTAAACCAAACTGTTTCGCTGTTGTTTTTCGAAGTGAGAAGGCAAACTGTTCAGTGACCCAAATGACACAGAATCTTGTTTTGGTTTTCTGAGGCTCAAGATTCGGCAACCACAGACAAAACAACAAGGACACATTCGTTGTTCAGTGTGAACGAGCAGTATATATATACAGAGACGTTCGGGAAGAACCCGCGTCTGGATCCGCTGCTCCCGCTTCTTTAAGGTTATGGCTCTGTACACGTCAAAACTGCAAGTCACACAAGAACAACAGAGGTTTTCTCAGAAAAACACAAGTTTTGTAACGGCTTTGTTCGCGGTCCGGGCTCCCATAACCCTCTCCCTACAGAGGCATACGACCCTTTTATGGACGCCGCGGCCACATTCCCAGTTTCTTTTATTGCGGGGCCCGAACACACCTCACGCCTGCCTCACACTGGATGCGGCATGTGTCCCTACACAGTGGTGCTGTGTCATCAAACTGCCCACACAAGTTTGCGCGCAGCGGATCTGTCACGACGCAGGGCTGGACGTGTCCGGTGCGAATGGTGCTCGCGTCAACTCGCTGTTCACAAGCAGCTCCTGTGGACGCGTACGCTGAGCTGGGCGGACCCGGTGTGAAACGGGCCTCAGCTGTCCCGCAAACAAAGAAGCCGTCGTGCGAAACATAACGCGGCCATAAAGAGACGCCGCGTCGGTCCCGGGTCGCCACGGGGCGAGATGTCTTCCTTTCTCTTCTCCAGACCAGATTATTCTCCTGTGGAGACAGTACCGACGTTTGCAACAGTGAGGCATGTCCAGCCCAGGCTACGGTCCGCGACGTTCCACGGGAAGTTTACAACGACAGTCAAAATATAAGGTCACGCAACTGCGCACTGGGTGTGGTGCCCCAACAAAGTTATGTGGAGTGGAAGTCGCTGTGGCGCAACCGGGTACCTTGTACCACGGGGACACCCTCCACCGCAGGGTCGCACAGTGAACAAACGCAAGCTGGAAGTCTCAACATTGTGCCTTCAGGTTGGTTGTTCAGTATCGTCAATGACCATCTGTGTCCCCTGGAGAAGTACATGTGGGTGTGCAGAAGCAGGGCCCCGGGGGGAGACCCAGTCACTGCCCCCAAGTTGTGCGCAGCATTTTCCCGTGCTCAACTTTTCAACGTTGAGATCCTGTGGAGGCGAGCTCTCACCGAGAGTGTGATGCGCTGGGACCTCTGGATCCGCAGAGGAACAGCCCGAGTGTGAGAGGGCCAATAGGCGCGGGTTGTTTGCGCGCGTGTCGGCCGTCCCCTCGGCGCGGCTGACGGCGCTGCCGCTAATCGCGATGAATGGGACAATGCGCCGGGAATCAGGTCAAGAGCCTCATCGCCGCGCTGAGGCGAGACGCGCAGGGTACGTCCTGGCGGGGCGCTGGGTACGTCAAGCTGAGGCGAGGCGCGCAGGTACGTCATGGCGGCGCGCAGGATGAGCCTGATTTGCGTTGGACGCAGCACCAACCAACGAGCACAGCCTGCTAGAGAGGTCACAACGCCCAGTCGTTTGCAAAAGGATGAAACGTACGGCTGCCGAAAGAACCTGCAAGCGACAACCCAGCACCCAGTACACGTGTTCCCGCGCGGCGCGTGACGCGCGGTGCGTGAAGCCGGCGCCGCGCGGCGGGTAATTCATCGCGGCTCAGGCTTCATTAACTGCGCGCCGCGCGCCGAGCGCCGCTCAATCACCGCGGGATGAACCGCCGGAAACGGGGCCGAGCGGGGACACCTGAACCCGCGGCGCCGCCGCCAGGTCAGCGCGGATCCAGGAGCAGATCCCACCCAGCCCCAACCCCTTCCTTCCTTTGGCCCGCTGCCGCCCCGCACAGGAGGCACAGAATCGTTTGACGTTTCTGGAAGTCGGAGCTGGCTCACTCGGGGTCGGGTTCGTCGGGTCCCGGTCGGGCGCCAGCTCAACCAAATCCGGAAAGCGAGACAGTCGCCTTCCCCACAGCAGTGGCCCGTGATACACGCTGCTGCATTGCAGGTGTGCAGATTGGCGTTTTGCTGCTCCTGGCCAGATGACCAAGCGTTTTGCGTCCAACACATCGCGTGTTTCATCTTTCACGCAGGCCACAGACTGGGAGAACTTCACCGGACCTGGAAACGCCAGTGCTCTTTTCTTTTGAGTGGCGAGTTGAATCCGCGACGGCTCCCGCTCGCTGTGGTCGGGAAACCAGCGCCTCTCCGGAGCTCCAACTTGGCATTCAGGGCAAATTGCAATCAAAACAGCCTCCACTCTTTTCAAATTGTCTGATGCAAACTTCATTTTCTTGGCCCGTCCAAAGTGAGCCGCACGAGGGACTCGCGCCGCTGGGCGCATGAAAAGTGTTCGGCGCCAATCTGCTCAACATTCAGACCTGCGCGCCGGTCGGGGCGCTGTGAAAACTGACGTGTGTGCCGTTGTGAACTGTCGTCTGTGCTGAAATGAAAATTTCAAACGAAGACATTCTGTGTTGGCAAATTCATTGAAAGCACGAGATACATGTACACATGACTGCACTCACGCCGCGTGCGTACGAATGCACACGGATACACTCACATACCCATTGCAAGTTGCATACACGCACGCACACACTCAAGCCCCCCACCCGTGTGCATAGATCTGTGTCCTTGGATCTGTTTGACAAGCTCGTGTTCGAACTTGCTTGCAAAATTTGTTTCCCTTTTCCGTATGTGTGTGAGTGTGTGTGTGTGTGAGTGTGTGAATGTGTGTGGCTATGTGTGTGTTCGAGTCAACAGGCTGAACCAGTCTGAACCAGCAAGTGCCGAAGGACAAATGACGGACGGGAGGTCAGCACCTGGGGGAGGTGGCGTTGGAGTGTGAGCTCAACCGGAGGTCCGTCATCGTGTTTGATCTTCAAGAAGTTCCCAACGTAAAGTTTCCATGTCCAAGCTTGACAGTGCTGACTCCAGGGGTTGGGCGCAAATGAATTGTTGAGGATCAAGACGGCTGACTCCAAAGCCTCTGTGATCCGCTGGACTTGACGCAGTCTTCAACGACCTGTTCAAATCGATCCGTCTTTGCACCGACCATTGTGTCTGGCGCAACACGACTGAAGATGCCCTCCATTGTTTCGCACTGCAGTTTTCCCTTCCTCTCGAGCAGCTCTGCACTCCCGTATGCCGCTGCAGACTCACAATCACCAAGACTGCTGGAGTCCCACACCGCACTGTCCACTTATTGAAATGGCCGCGCCTTGAATCACCAAAAAGATTTGGGGCCTGATGGAAAACTGGCAGCAACAGCGTGCCCCGACGCAAGGGAGAACGCCACCGCCCACTGACTCTTTCAGCGCGAGGACAGCAGAAAGAGCGGCGATGTGTACATGAGGTCCTGAGCGTGGAGACTGCCATCGGCTCTGCAGCAGTTTACAGGGGATTGTGCACTGCATCTGCCGCACGTTCCACTGACACGACAAACGACATGCCTAACGTGCCTACTCCGCGCGCCAACCGAGGTTGTGTTCACGCAATTAGGGCCGAAGTCGCCTTTTTATCTTGGAGTCGGCGTGGCGTGAGCAGCGTACAGCTCGCCAAGAGGGTCGTTCCCACTCACCACAGCAGCAAGAAGGAATGCTACTGTTCTGGAGCTGCCTGTTTGAACTGTGCGGTCTCCGTCTCTCTGTGTGAGACACGACTGAGAGAGTTGCGCTTGCGCTCAACACCGTAGACATGAGATTCCTGAAAGTGTCTGTGGGCGTTGTCCCCTTTCTCTTTCTCTTCTTCCTCCTTCTCTTTCTTTCTTTTCTCTCTCTCTCCCTCTGTCTCTCTCTCTCCCTCACTGGCTTGCTTGTGCACTCTGTGTGTGTGTCTCTCACTCCATTTCTCTCTCCTGTGAATCTGCGAATCTCCCTTTTCCTCTCACTGACTTATTTTCCTGTCTCTGTTCTCTCTCAATCTCTTTCACCTCTCTCTCTCTCTCTCTCTCTCTCTCTCTCTCTCTCTCTCTCTCTCTC
>JAAUXT010140527.1_pt1 | contig 10401 bp, 7 predicted proteins | sample 7278171 | NCBI WGS metagenome assembly JAAUXT01 (sample SAMN14350112, study PRJNA611818) | marine sediment metagenome | isolation source: surface marine sediment (1.8m) | place: French Polynesia: Moorea | collected 2018-08 | reverse complement strand
TCATTTCAATGTGCAGTGCAACAGTGTCAAACCATTCAAGTGACAACTGTAGACTAATTGCCAGTTAACCTCCGGTGGAGAACAAAAGTTGCCCCTGACGACGTGCCTTAAGCAAGAATCTGTTGTGATTTCGTCAAAACACGAGACCTTTATCGGCGCAGAACAGAGCGACACGCAAAGCGCGGGTTACGTTTGTCAGTTTTTGTTTTGTGAGCAAGGCAAATATCAGGTGTTTCCTGGTCGTTGGCTACGTATTTCTATTTATTCCCTCTGAAACCATGGCAACCTGTGAATGACGTTTTCCTGAGGAGATTCCTCAGGTATCTCAGGAATTCAGTTCACCTATCAGTGTGTGTGGCTCTGGTGAAGGTTCCAGTCTGCTCAGAAAAGTATTGAAAGCAGAACATGAATGTGATGTGGACACCGACAAGTGCGCTGTTACGAGACGAAAGTTCCACAGTGATCGTGACATGTTTTGTTGACTGTCACAGCAACAAGCGGGTTAATGGAGTTTGTCTATGCACATACATCTTTGTTCAGTGACAGGGGCAGGACAAAGTCTTGCACATATATTTTTGCACGAAATTGAGAAAAACCCTCAGCCAAGTTCATCCTGCTCATTCAGATTAGGAGGGGGCAGAATGGAAGGGTGCGGAACAAGAAGACCGTCCGGGGCCGACACATGCCGACTCAATCAAACCACATTTGACTTGACAGCTTTCCTGAACACACGGGACCCTGACCCACCCACCTCATTTTTGCGCTGTAAAGAACAAATTTGTTGGTGATTTGAAATCGGCATACCTGACCGGGTTGCTCAATTATTTATCAATTATTTTGTCAATTATTTGATCAAATATTGAGCTAAATTCTTCTGCACAGACTGTGGGCCAGATTTCAGGTTCAGATTTGTGGTTCAGGGTTGTTTGTTGTGTTTTTGGTCCCAAATATTGCCAAGATGTTGAAAGAACAAAGCAAAATATTTCCAATTATTTGGAACTTGTCAATTTTTGTAAATAGACTGGGGTTTCCAAATTGATATTTTTGCACTTATTTCAAATATTTTGTGGCCACCTGTGCAATAATTTGATCAAGTAGATGTGGAGATGTCTTGTTGGTGTTGAGATCTTGTGAAACAGTTGAGGCAGAACAAAGCTGTGGTCATTTGTGTGGATGTTTGGTTTCATGGTAAAAAGTGTCAAATTTTGTTTGCAGCCAAGCTCAAATGAAATCCAGGTTCTTATTTTATCATGTTGCTGGTTTGGTTGATGGTACAACTGTACCTGAGAGTTTGAGAAGTGAGAAAAAGAATTTCGTGGTCTATTTTTTGAGGTTTTGTGAAAAAGAGCATCCCGAACTGTGCAAGCAAGCTGAACGAGCAACCCAAATTGAAATCACCGCGAGGTCCACTGACAACTTTTTCTTTCTGTGAAAGCCAATTTGTGAAAGGTTTGATTGGTCTCCTGCCCCCATCTTTGCAGTTTTTGTCGGCACCACCCACCCACTCAATTCCACAAGTGGGTGATTGTCATTTGTAGTGATATCACAAACACACTGGTTGGTATCTCAGGAGAGACTGTCCCCGAGGGCGGGAACCTCTGTATTTATTGTGTACAGTGGTGACACCTGGTGAGCGGTGGTTCTAAATTCACAGCTGGTGTGTCACACCATACTCCTCCCCTACCAGGGGGTGCTGGCCTCTACAGACAATTTTAAATATTCTAAATATTTTTACAATAATTAATTATATATATTAGACAGGAAATAGATGTATAATATCACAATTCTGCTATTTTGCTGGTAATTACCCAGCATTCCTCCCCCTATGGGGTGATCACGTGATCAAGGGTTTTTCCCTCTTTTCCACTATAGATCTGGTAGAACATGAAGCATGGTGTTTTCTTAAGCAACAGATAGTGAGGTTGATCCACTTTTACTCGCACTGGCTTCAGCTTCAACCCCTTAGTAGACCAGTCATTGACAGGGTGATCCAGTATCTGAGTGTGGGGGCTCCAGTTTGCAATGCAAACCTCAGGATTCTCATCATCTGCCTCACACTGTCCATCCATTTGACCAGCCAGCTCTAGGTGAGTGGTTTTCCAAATTTTTAGCCAACTCATGTCACTCCACAATTGCGCGGTTGTTCTTCACTGTGGATTAGGGTAATGAAATTTCACACGGTTGTTCGATCAGAACGCGTGGGAAGCTTGCGGCACTCGGTTTGTGCAGAAGACAACAGTTTCGTACAATTTGAAAGAACTTAGTGGGAGGCTGCAGATCGACAAACAATGATAGGTGTTAGACTTTACGCACTCACTGAGCACTGTCACGTGAGCAGGATCTAAAACGTTTGTTTATCAACTGATTCAATTGTTCAGGTGTCCCACTTTCGTCCAAAATGTGAGAGAAATGTTCATCCACTTTGTTGAAGCCCAGCCTTGCGTCTGTTCTGGGCATGGCCTGTTCTGGACGTGCCCGCGCTCGTCTTGACAAGCCTCAGCTCGTTGAAAATTTGCCCAAACCAGTTGAGCCCCACCCCCCACCCAGAACAAATTAAACTTGAGCAATGCAACAGCGGATAGATCTACGCGTGGATCTGGACATTTTTGGTATTGTGGAAAACCTCGGCAGCAAAACTAGGGAACGAATTCAGTCCAATAGAAATGAAAATGGGAGCCGGTTGGATTTGAATTGTTGGCACAGATTTGGGAGGGAGCCTCGTTTTCGCTTCTGGTGTGACGTTGAGGCATCCCTGTAATGTTTCCAAAAATAAAAACCAATGGGGATGCACCACCGGGAGGTCATGATTCTATTTTTAGTATCGCGGAATGACGTATACAGACCACGTGAGCCGATCGCGAGGCAGCAGTATTTAAGGTCGTGGAATTCCCTTCATCGCGTTGTGTACCGGGCCGCTCACTCCCTCAAACATTTTTCCTGTTCAAACCCTCTTGGGTTTTCAACACAAACTCATTTCCTTCTTCAGAAAGTAGAGCACAGTACAGCAGGCCAGCGCAGTGGACTGCCAGTCGTGAAAACAGGAGAAAATCAACAGATTCGTCGGGAAAGCCCTCCGCACAAAACACAGCACCACAACCAGCGCACCAGCGTCAGAAATCGATGGAACAAAATCAACAGCTGCCGAGTGACTTGGATCTGCTCACGACACTGCAGTTCGACCAGCTCGCCGAGCTGGAGATGGCCTTGCAGCAACAGCAGCAACAAGAAAGCGACAACTGCCATCACCAACAGCAGGCCGTGCAGGTTGCGCCCGCGGACGCGACTCTGCCCCCGAGCCCAGCGGCCGAGGAAATCGTGGACTTGTCTCACGCTCAGCCCGAGGTGAAACCCACCCTCGATGACCTGCTCTGGCTCACACAGTCAATCGGTCTTCAGTCGCAGGGAAGTTTTTCCTCGGTGGGAAGTGCCGATCTCCAGTCCCTCCTCGGATCCTGCCCTCCGGCGCAAGCGACACCAGTTGTGCAGCAACAGCAACAACAGCCGCAGCTGATTCCAAGGGTAAGTGGAGCACAAAGCTTTTCCTCGAGCAGTCAATATTTAGAAATAAAAGAAGGCACACATGGAAACACAACGTTGGAGGTTTGCGTGTTGGTTGAGTGAGATCGATTGTGTCGTACACTGCCGTAGAGTCACTGATGCATGAGAATACAGAGCAGCACATCGATCTTGGCAGCGCACACGCTCTTGAGGCCCAGACATACTGCCGTCTTGCCTTTGCCGAACTAACGCGTGGTTGTTCGTCCCACAGGAGATCATCCCTTCGGTGTGCTCCGACGCGAGTCTGAGCGATGAAGACAGCTGCTCGTCACTGCCGAGTCCTGGGCTCCCGCCCATGACGGGACCCGTCCGTCAGGCCAAAGGATTCCGCGGCAAAGTCAGCGTCAGCGGTCTCATGGACATGGAAGAAGAAGAACTAGTCACGATGCCCGTGCGAGAACTGAACCGTCGCCTGCAGGGCTGCCCGAAGGACGAGATTCTTCGCATCAAACAGAAGCGCAGAACGCTCAAGAACAGGGGTTACGCTCAAAACTGCCGTTCAAAGCGAATGATGCAGAGGTTCGAGCTGGAGAAGGACAACAATTCGCTGCAGAGTGAGATGAGCCGCCTCAAGCAGCAGGTGACTCGCCTCACGCAGGAGCGCGACATGTACAAACGCCAGTGCGAGCTGCTGAGGTCGAGGGGGTACTCGGAAACCTCGTCCCCAGGGTCCCCCGACTCCGTCTACTCGTGAGCGAGTCAACTACTGCAGATGATCTCAAAAACTCTCTCGGTGAAAAAACGTTGTGCCTTGTTGCTCTGTTGACTTGACGTGTTGTGATTCGTCGTGGTGATCGGAGAAAGACGTTTCACGCGGACCCGCACAGCGCCCTCTGGACGCTCCCACTGAACCAAGAAGCGTCGCGCTGGGTCACAGACTGAGGTGAGGGTGAAGGCAGCGCTTGTTCGCAGGCTCAAATCTCATATTTGAAACATACTCATCATGCAAGCGAAAACTTGTGTAACCAAAGGGTACATGCAATTTTCAGAACAGTAGGAAGGGAACAGCATTCTCACCAGCATATATTTCTCTGTTTGTACAGTGCCGTACAGATACGAGTCGTACAAGTGTGTTGAAAATTCGTGCAGTAGGGTTCAGCTGTATGTAGCTTTGTCGATGGTTGCAGAATGTTGTGGTTGAAGTGCATGCTTCGATGTTCTCACACATTCCGTGTACAGTTGTGTCCCTCCACCAGGGTACAAACTGTAATCGTGGACTTTCTGATCAAACGCAGATTTTAACTTGTGTACGTGTGGCCGAGTGGTTCTGACCGTGCGTGATATTCAAACTTTTCAGTCATTGACAGTGTAGTCAGAAGTTTTTATCCCGTGTAAATGTGCTCTGTGTATGGTTCCGTCAATTGTGTCCGTCTGCCTGGTACTGTGTCTCTACTCCTTCAGACAACTTTTGTGACTATTGACACAACAAAACGGCTCAAAGGTACAACCAACCTGTGTTACACAAAACAGTTGTCAACTGAAAAAGCCTGCTCACATGTGAGGGCAAAAAAAAAAAAAAACAAATCGCAAAAGAGGGAAGAAAAGTCCCAAAAATGAAGCTGCTTTTGGGCGCAACGGTTTGGTGTCATAACCGGACAGGACGCGCAGCTAAAGTACGTTTCACACGCTGCGCTGTGTCCTGTGTCTAACAACAATGCTTTCTGCTTCGTGTGCTTCTCTACATAGGCAACTTAGTCCCACTGTGCTGTGATGTCGTTCTCGTCAAGCTTTGGGGAGTGGAGTCTGATTTGAATTCAATATTGTCAGTGACCATACATGGAGTGCGTTTACACAGCTTGTTTTTAGCAGCCAAGGGAACCGAAGGGTTTTTACTCGAACTTGGTGCTGTGTCTCCTGAACTTGTACAAACGACAAGGGCATTTATTCACTGTTCTTGCAAGAATCATGCTTTCAACATTTTCATGAAAACGTGTCCGAATAACACCAACATCTCCGTTGTTCAGGAAAGAACATCGCAGACTGGCATTCAGGAAATCTATTGGAATAAATCTGTGAACACGTGTACATATTTTGTATCAAATGGTACTCGTACTTGTTGAACGGTTCATCTGTTTGAAAGTTTCAAATAAATTTGAAAAGAGAAAAACTCGACGTTGTTGTTCACATCTCGGACAAGTGGATCGAACCACGTTTTTGACGGCCTTTGCGCTTTTCCAATATTGGAACACGCTTCACGCAATTGATCGAGCAAGGTGAAAACATCATTGACCAAAGTCGAAACCCAACGAGGTTCATTGTTGACAATCTCCAGAAAAAGTCGCTACACAAACTGGTGAGGCCATGGGATCCACCACACCAAGTTTGTGTTTAAAATGATTCGATTTCACTGCGTGCTCGTCTTTTATTGGAGACGATTTGTGCCGATAACGTTTGGTCACCGCCCTGAGGAAATCACTGCTGGGCGAACAGAAGTCCCAAAGCGTAGGATTCGAGTCGCGAACCAGGTCAGAATATCGCAACAGCCGCCAACGCTTTACGGATGTGACATTTGATTTCTTTTGCTCGATCGTTTTGTGGTCGACAAAAGAAGATCAGACGTGACACCCGGACTCTGCTCACGCTCGAGCGCACATCCTGTTCATCAATCGGATCATCCCATCAAAATCCGATGAACAAGCACAATTTTACGTCACTCCAAAAAGTCTGAATGAAGGCTCGTTGACTCTCTTTGAAACATCTCAAGCGAAAAAAAATTCCTTGTGTGTTGACGCCAGAAATCTGAGGGAAAACTTCGCAATATCTGTATGGAAGTGTTCTGACGGAAAGAAAACACCAGCAATGAAAGAAACAAAAAATTCAACTTTGTTTCCACAAACAGAGCAAAATTCAACTTTATTTATCAAAACAGATCCGACTGTCTAATTCTGACGGTCCCTTTGTTCAGTTTGCGATAGATTGAATACATTTCCATTTGGATAGGTTATTTTTGGAAACAAATCTATTTCGGGACGATATGTGCTGATTCAGCCAGCGAATCAGGATCACGCAGCTGTGACAAAATGTCCCACGGAAACTTACACTCGCGCGCAGCTGTTCACTCGATACTCGTACACGACCAGCATCACAAAAAGTGAACTCTTTTGTCCGTACCGCTTGCGCGAACTTTAAAATTTCACGGTTGTAGAAACGAAGGTACCAAGCACCACACAAGACATCAAACCAAAAAGTTCAAAGTTTTTGCTGGACTCTTCGTGTCGGACAAAGCTGTTTTGGGGATTCATCGAAGGTTTTGTCATCCAGCACTGTGACATACAACATCCATTGGGTCCCAGTAAAGCCCCAGAAATATTTTCTGACGAGCGCGTGGCAAAATGCACGCTGAAAAATGTTCGGTCGAGACAATTCGGTCAAAGCGTTTTCCAAAGCAATCAACTCGTTCTTTTCAAGGAATGATTTTTCTCAAGTCATTCGCGTTTTCAACCCTCCCACTCAACGCCCCAGTTGCCCCTTTCCCGGCCTGGTCACAACACCTGGCTCTGTATCTTGGTGCGCTGCCGCGCCTTGGTCACCAGTGCCTCGGACAGCTCCCAGAGCGCGGCCGCCGTGTCCTTGTCCAGCGCGGCCGGGTGCAGCGGGCACTGGAAGCAGTTGTTGAAGTAGAGGCCGCCGACGCCCTCGAGCTCCCGCGCAGTCGCGCAGAACACCGACGTCGCGGCCCCTTGATCCTGCAGAGAAAAGTCGGTCTTGAACCCTCCTGTGGGTCACACACCCTCTCTCACAGACAAAAAAGGCACACACACACACACACACACACACACACACACACACACACACACACACACACAATGTACACAGACACACTGACGAGAGATGCCCTTCACGAACAACTCGCGTGGCTCGAACGGGGTGTCAGTTTTTCCGCGCATACTTTGCACTGCACGTTCGTGCGCAAACCGAGTACACTCTGGGAGCCAAACCAGAACGCGTAACACAAGAAACAGCATTGGGTGACGCGCCTCGCGTCATCAGTCTTGTGAATGCGTCGGGTCGAGGCGCGCTGGGTCGCCCCCATGAAATCGCATCCCAACATCACGAGTTTTGTGATGGGTCACGGAGAAAACATCCGCCTGAGAGTTGCTCGACCAGGACTTTGAACTTCCAGTGGGCATGGAGGACAAAAGGGTGATGAGAGATCCAATGGTACCGTTTCATCGCCCTTGAATCTGCACGTCAGGAAAGCAAAGGAAGTGGCTGATTTGCGACTGCGACACCGTTCGGAGCAAACATGCAAGCTGCAGGATTCGAAGCTGTTGAATCAACAACCATGGAAGGAAAAAAAGTCATTCCCAAACAAAGACCAGAGTCAGTTTTCCGAACCATCTCCCATCTTCAGAAACTCACACGCCAAAGGCCATCTCATGTTGTGGAAGAAAAAAGGCAGATTTGTGAAGGCTACAAAAATCAGTTTGTCGTGACAAGCAGAAATTTAATACACTGAACTTTTCCCCTTTGACAAGAATATAAAGGACAGACTACGCGCGGCGAACCACAAATGTCCTGAGCGGGAAAAGTTCTATTTCCAGACACATTCACCTCTGAATAGCAAGACATCTCAAGATCTAATTTCATGCACTTTTTCCTTCGAGTCTTTCGTTTTCCCCCAGATGTGATGTGGAACAGACAAAGGTGTACCGCGCAGCTGAGCTGGCAAGCACATCGGAGATCAGACAGCGTGCATGCGTTGCGCATGCTTGGCCTCCCTGCCAGGCAGGTTGGTCCGGGGTGGTGGTGTTGGTTAGGACCTGCAGGGAGGTCCGTCCCCCCTGGACATATCTGGTGGGCCCAAGGCTTGGACCGACCCTGGCTGAGGTAGGTTCCAGGGGGCAGGGGCCGGACCCACCCTGCGGCAGGACTGTGGCCACAACAGAACAACACCATCGTGATTGTATAAATCGCGCGATTGAACTGTGAGGTTCGCGCGCTGAAGAACTTCAGCAAACTGGCATGTTTGGCCAAAGACAAAAGATGGTTGGAAACAGCGCTGCCAATTTTATGGACAGAAAATCCTCACTTTCTCTGATGCAGTCACCACAACTATACACCACATGTGAAATTCAGCGGATTGCGTGCAGCCATTTTACAGTTCATCAAGTACGCGCAGTCAGACAGTGCAACATTTTCAGTTCAACACATTCCATGTCTGACACCAACAATTGTTGGCAATTGCAACATGGGATTGGTGCACCGAATGGGTTCAGACTTCACCTGGTATTCAAAAGCCCTTCGTCGCTGAACAACATTGTTGAAGCGAAAAGAAAACGTTTCTGCTTGCAAGGACCTCACGAACTGCGAAACGAGAGTACGTGCACAACAAAAACACCACGCCACTGACCGAAGAGAGAACGATGAAACAAAAAAAAGTTCGTTCCCGAGTTCACTGAAATTTGATTCAAACAAAACGTGGAAACTGTTTCGGAGTTTTACATGAAGTTTGCTTGCTTTCCTTCGGACTCGGCCTCGAACCTTTCTCTCTGAGAGTGACAGAGCGACGCAAACAAACACGCTGCACCGTCGCCGCGCGGCTCATACTGACAGGCAAATATTCATTTTGCCGCTGAACAGACACCGAGAGTAGATCTACTCTTTGGCAAGTGAGCAACTACAATTCACCAGGATATAATTTCACTTACGCCACACGGAAAGATAAAACGGGTCGATCAAATACACGCAGTGTACTTTTCCGAGGAAGGTGTACACATTTGTGTGTGGAGTGAATAAACACTTCTTCACTCCTGATGACAGAGAAATTCCTTCCTCGTTGCGCGAAAGGAAAAACAGCTCGACCCTTTCGGAGACAACTTGTCTGCATCGCATGTTCTGGCTTTTTATCGCAGAGAAAAAAAATTTGACTCTCAAAGAGGAATTCATCACCAAAGGACCAGAACCAGACAATTTCGACGTGAAGCGTCACGAACCGAAAAACTGAACATTTCGCTGAAACGATCAGCAAAATAGCAGCTGTTTGTAAGAACTGTAATCTTTCCTTTTTTTCATCAAAAAATGCTGGTCTGCGCAAATAGCCAGACCGCCATAATTTTTCGTGTCAGAAAGTTCTTTTTCTACTTCGAGAACAAAGAAATTTAATCCAGTTTTCTCACCTTAGACTTGGTGAAGGGCCTGACCAGAGTGAAGATGAGCTTCCACACCCACCAGTGGCGCGTGATGCCCGTACTCATCATGTTCCCCGGATGCACAGAGTTGCACGAAACGCCTGCGACGAAAAGGTCAACACGGTGTTCAAAGTCGCTGATTCCTTTCCTTTGACAACGGGCCAGACATCAAACTCAAATTCCACATTTCCAATCATGGTCAAAAGCGAGACAACCATTTCCACGACCGGTACCTTTTAAATGAAGGCGTGTTAAAAAAAAAAAAAGACGCCGGTGTACCTTTCTCCCCGAGGCGTCGTTGCAATTCTTGCGCGAAGAGAACATTGCAGAGTTTCGACTGGTTGTAGGCAGAGACTGATCTGTAGGCGTTGGCCGGGGGCGAGAGTTGCTGCTCACAGATACTGGACGTACTCAGCTCCCCAAACCTGCAAACAACCTGTCCACTGAACAATTTCGGTTTTCAATTCTTGTATCTGTTTGTTTGCAGCGGTTCGTCGACAGTGTTGAAGCCAAACAACATATGAAGCGTTCAGTAAATTCAGAAAATCGAAAATACAACTGGTCTGTTTCTTCATCACAACAATCCTGTGCAATGGTTTTTCCGGGCGGCCCGGGGGGGGGGGGGGGGGGGGGGGGGCGGGGGGGGGGGGGGGGGGGGGGGGGGGGGGGGGGGGGGGGGTGGGGGGGGGGGGGGGGGGGGGGGGGGGGGGGG
>JAAUXT010100460.1_pt1 | contig 10401 bp, 12 predicted proteins | sample 7278171 | NCBI WGS metagenome assembly JAAUXT01 (sample SAMN14350112, study PRJNA611818) | marine sediment metagenome | isolation source: surface marine sediment (1.8m) | place: French Polynesia: Moorea | collected 2018-08 | reverse complement strand
CCCCCTCCCACCCCCCCCCACAAAAAAAATTTCCCACCGGGCCATTGTCCGGTTTAACGGTATGCACACACTTTTTCGCCGGGTCCCCCCCCCCCCCCCCCCGCAAAAAAAAATTTTCCAACTGGGACATTGTCTGGGTTTGGGTATCTCGGACATTGTCTGGGTTAGGGAAAATTTTTCCAACTGGGACATTGTCTGGGTTAGGGTATCTCGGACATTGTCCGGGTTAGGGTATCTCGGACATTGTCCGGGTTACCCCCCCCCTCCCTGGAAAAAAAATTTGCAACTCAGACATTTTCTGACTGGGATATTGGTAGATTGGCACAAATGCTGCCCGCGGCTGATTCTCTACTTGAAAGTCTAGTTTCAAATTTACTACTCAGTCCAGTAAAGCACTTGACCTGCAGGGTGAACATCATGCTGCGGCTTTTACATGTCAGCTGTAGGTGCCAGCCCTGGAGAGCAGCTCCTCTGAAGCAGCTCTTCCGGGTACTCAGCACGCGTGGGAAGATGTGATATCTTCCACACGACATTGCTGGTTGAAAATTCTTCCGCTGATGATGTCAGGGGAAGTTTGAATGGACTGACGAGAGTAATCACAGGGAAAGAACCACACGCACTGCGCAGACTTTCTTCACAGCTCCAATCAGTGATTGATTGTTGTGTCTTCCAGAACGACATTCGGTTGAACAGGCAGACGCTGGCCAACTTGGCAATCTACGAACCCAGAAGTTTTGCTGTGAGTGTTGTTCAGTTGTACAATGCTTTCTGTCATCAGGAGGCTTGCTCGGAACTTCGTTGGATTTTACCTTATTTGTGGGCAGCCTTCACGAGAGCTCCGCTGTGGACAAACTGCCCATTGAAAATGTTGTTCTTACCCCGTTGTTTCATACGTGAACAAATTTTGAACGGTTCTTGTAGGCTCTGGTGAACATTGCAAAAGCCAAAGTTGCCGAGGATGGCGTGGGAACATCTCCACCTCCAATTGTGTCTTCGAACCACATTGGAGATATCCCACGGAGCGGAATGTTGTAGCTGAAGACACCTCACGATCTGGATCAAGTTTGATGCTGACTGCATTTGCCCAACATGGACAAAAATACGAGGCAGAGACAAGTGAAAGTCTCCTTGTGTAGATTTATTCAATCTGGATCAACACCTTTTGTATTGTCGCATGCAAGTGATGAACGGAAGGAAACAGGCGTCCACCTGCAACGCGAACGTGAAAAAGCTGGTCTGGCGGGGATTGCGATTTCTGCACTGCGGCCACAAAAGCCATTCGCTCAGCAAACTTTCTTCCGCGGTCGTATCCACCCGCCTGTGTACTCAAACAAGAACACTTCAGCACGAAAGACACGCAGACTGGCCAAAGGCGGCCCTCACGAAAAAGAGATGATGCTACAAAGCTGCGCAGTTTGTGCAAAATATGCGTGCCAAACTTGGGTTGGTTTGCGACAGTTGTCTGGCAAATCTATGGTTGATTCAAGAAAAAGGCAAAACAAGGAAAGGCTTGTTGACCGTTTGGTCTTCTCGGTTCAGATTTGTTCTCAGATTCGTGCAAAAGTATGGATGGTTGAGCCATTGTGGTGCACATTTAAATCTTCAGTTCACTTCGGTCTGACGAATCATCAACTCTTCTTGGCGATGTTCTCTGACACTTTCGTGAATAATAAACAAACGCAAAAAGAGGATAGACCTTTTTAATATTTTTGCTTCGAGGAATTGGAATTTACCGCACTTGTGAATTACGCATCACCAAAAGACGGCGCTTGGACAGCAACACGGGCGCGTGCTACCTGCCCCGACCTCTGCCCCTTCCACGACCCCGCCCTCGACCACCCCTGCCACCTCTCATCCCTCCTCTCCCTCGTCCCCGTCCACCACCCTCCCCGTCATCTGCCCGTCTCATTTTTGGTGGACCTGGTTCCGGGCCTCCGGTCCACCCACCGGGCCCGTCCGGCATGGAGCGCTTCCGGCCCCTGTCACTGTTCCCCAAGTCTCTGCTGTAATCATCGTGGCCCCGACCGTCAAAGCGATCTCCGTAACCTCGGTCACTCCCACTTTGATTCTCTGCAAAGCCGGAGCCAGGACCGAATCTTCCATTGCGTTCCTGATCATAAGGCGGTCTCTCTTCTCCGGGCCACTTTTTCTCTGCAGCGTAGTCACCGTTCCAGTCTTCTTCGCGCCTGAAGCTGTTGTTGCCAGGATACGAGTCATTGTAGCGAGGGCCCTGTTGCCGCGGCGGGGGTGGCGGGCCACCCGGGTACGGGGGCCTCGGAGGACCCTGTGCGTCTCCTTGTGAATAGGGTGGGTACCTCTGCGGATCCTGGTTGGGCGGACCCACGCTCTGCGATGGAGGTCCTCCCGGCTGCGGGCGAAGGGGTCCAGACCCACCTGGCCCTGCACTGTAGCTTCCTTGTGAAGGAGGTCCGGATCTGGACACTTGAGGCTGCATCGGTGGACCTGGTCCAGGGGCTGAAGACGGTGGACCCCTCGGGGGAAGATCCCTTGGAGGCAAATCTCTTGGATCTCTCACAGGAAGGTCCCTGGGAGGCAGCAGGTCTCTGGGAGGAAGATCCCTTGGGTCCCGTGGGGGCAAATCCCGGGGGTCCCTTGGTGGTAAATCCCTTGGGTCTCTTGGGGGTAGGTCTCTTGGATCTCTCGGAGGTAGATCTCTTGGGTCCCGTGGTGGCAAATCCCGTGGGGGCAAGTCTCTCGGATCCCTCGGGGGTAAATCCCTCGGAAGGAGGTCCCTGGGAGGGGGCCTCAGTGGACCAGGTCCTCGAGGTCCCAAGCTGTGCTGATTGACTGGACCCCGCGGAGGCAGCGGTCGCGCCGGCGCCATGTTGGGCTGAGGGGGCCTCTGCCTTGGAGGGCCTGGATTTGATCCCGGATGCCTTCCGCCTGAAAAAACAACTCAACTGTTCGTCCTGTTCCGAGAGTCACCGGAGAAGTCCATTTATCGTTTTGTCGTTTTCTTGAGAGCGCTTTCACATCTGGCACGACCAAACACTTCAGCAAACAAATCTCGTGACACTCATCCTGAACAGACATTGTCTCTTTCACAATCAACTAGGTTTGACAGACGGTAAAATGGTGTCACTACAAACCCGGTGGATGCCTGGGTTGCGGTGGCCGCACGCCTGGCTTCACGTCGGGCTGCACTCCCGACTCCCACGCAGCCTCGAACATGCGCGGCACCGGCTTGGCGTACGGAACCTTCTTCCTGTGCACGTCCCCCGCCAGGGAGCGCACGTCGTCTTCGTCGAGACCCGGAATCGCAGCGCCCCCACCGGTACTAGGAGGCTCTTTCACACTGCCTGAAATTCATTTCAAATCACGTCACATCCACAAAACAACGTAGGGTTTTTTCTTCTGTTGTTTGTGGGGCCGGGGGGAGGGGGGATTTGATCGGGCGCTCCTTGCCTGTGGCTCTACGGAATGCCGCGGCCAAAAAGGAAAAGTATTTTGTTCATGTTGTCGGTGTGGCAGGGTTATTGGTGCACTTGATGGGTCGAAAGATTTCTGGAAGGCACCGTGAACAACAAGTCAATTTGGATGTAAAGCAACCTGAACAAACTGGCCGCATGAACGACCTGAAAGAACAGCCACATCACCGCAAGACCCCGGGGCTATATTTTCCAAACGCCGAATCACGCACCTGCGCAAGCCTCAGGAGGCGCTGATGTCCCCTGAGCGCTGAGACTGAGAAACACTTACTTTCTGGTTGCTTCAGCATGTAATCTGGAAGGCCGTACTCCAAACCCATTCCGGGTATCACACTCGCATTGGGCGTCAAATCATTATCTGCAACACAACGTCGACCACAATTTAGCTTCAATGACATTGTAATTGGATTTGACACGATGTCGCAACACCCCGCACAACCCTCACTTCTACCGGTACACACACCTCCCTGTTCGAAAACCATCACGTAGGGGCGGATCATTTGGCACAAGTTTCTCCGCAAAATGGGCACGAGGCGTGGGGGGGGGGGCGGCGAACGGAATTTCTCCTGTGTGCAGCAGCAGCCAGCTTACCGTACTCCAGCATGTCTTCCGACGTTCCCACCGGCATCGTGTTCAAGTTGTATCGATCTCGCATTTTGTCACCAGGTCTGTTTCGCGACCAAAATTTCCTGAAACCAAGGAACCCAGTTTTGTTTTGTTGTTGTTGATTTCACCACAGATACGGTGAGAAAGCTTTGGGAGAGCAACATACGTGGTGTGATCGTTTGACCCTGAGCAGAGGATGTGCCCCATGGGATGCCACGCCAGACTCCACACCATCATTTCGTGCGCTTCGTCGATAGAACCGAGCTCCTTGTCGTTGCTGCGAGAAGATACAAAGAAAAGAGCTGTACACATCTGCAAAGTTTCACGCCCAACTATCGTTGAAATTTGGCTGAACAAGAAGCTGGTCCAAGGCCCACACAGTTCCATCACGTACCCGACCAGCCAGAACATGATTCCTCCGTCGGACCCACCGCTCGCAAACATGCTCTCGTGGATTGGGTGCCACGCAACCGCTGTCGGAAGATGCATACAATGTAAGAACCTGGCAACATTTCAAATTGCACAACGACCGGCAGGCCATATCAGGGCGACAATGTGATTCGAACGGCTTGCACATTCGGGTTGCTCTTCAAGGTCAATGTTGAATTATTTAGAAAACAAAAAGGGTTTTGTAATGCGTCTTTTCTACACTTGTTTGGAACGTTTTACAGCTTGTTGTGGGTCAGTATGAAAAGGTGTGTGTGGAGATTGTCATTTGGGTGTTTTGATTTCCAAATCAGACAAGGCATTTTGGAGCAAGTGTCATTTGTGTGAGGATTTGGGGTTCAGGGCAGAAAAGAGCTAAAATTTGTCAGTAGCTATTGCATAACAAAAATTCTAAAATCCTTCTTTGTTGCTTGTGTGAGAGGATTGTTGGGGAACTTCGTCCGTGAAAAGAGTTTTGGAAGTTGTAATTCTTATTTCAGTGGTGGAGAGACAAGTTTGTTGTGAATTCACCTGAACAAGCTTGCGGAATGAGCAAGCCGCAGGAACAACCCGAATGAGCCAACCGAAGGAGTTCAAATCACCTCGAGGCTCGGGGGCCTGTTTCTTTCCTCAGTGCAAGGAACAGCAGCCAACCGGCGACTCCGCGTGTTCGATGCACACGATCAAGCGTCACGGCAACTCAAATGGACAACGTCCAATCACAAACTTACTTGTCGCTTCTTTTTTGTGTCCCTTGAAAGTCTGCATCTCGTCCTTCATGTTCCTGATGTCGAACAGCTTCACATGGTGGTCCCTGGATGCGGTCAGCAGCCAGTTTCCATTCGCATTCCATTTCACTTCCATCACAGTGTGCTTGTGAGCGTGTCTGTGTGCAACAGAGAATTGAATTTCTTTTTGCCCGACAAAGGACAGTTCGAAGCAAAACCTGTTGCCCCAACTTTCCACAAAGTACTCGATGCGAAAAGCACTCGCGACCAGACCAACTGCAGTGGACCTGCGACACTCACAAGGTGGCGAGACTGTTGCCTGTCCTGGGGTCCCACAATTTCACCGGTTGCTGCGTGTCCTTGCTGCCCGACGCAATGAGGGCTTTCTGAGGATGCCAGTCAACGCACTTGACGTCCGCTCCGTGACCTGTGAAAAGAGTTCAGAAGATGACGGAGGGCAACGACCGACCCGGACGCTTGGGCACAACCCACTTGGACAACGGAAGTATTTGCAGCAATTCAATCCACATGTGAGACCAGCATTTGCTCGGAAACGACCTCAAATGGTTGGCGACAAGTTGCCACTTTGAAGAAATCTGTGCGTGGCACATGGGCCCAACTGGATTGCGCGAAGATAACCATCACCGACACAACCGGTCGACCAACGCGGACACTCGCCCCCTCCACGCGAATCAGGCGTGCGTGCACTCCAAACCATGGCAAACGGAGTTCGATGCAATCAGAACGCTTCGAATGTTGGTCTTGTCAGTTGTGTCACCGGCATGGCTTTTCGGGGTCACTGTGAAGTGGCTCAGAAGCGCAGTTCATAGCTCAGGACACGCAACATGTTCATGACCAGGGAATTGCGTTCCGTCTGCGAGATGGTCGAACAACCCTTCCATTGGGATGGCAAGAAAGGTTTTTCAAGGCATCGCGTTGAAAAACAAGCAGCGCGCACGTACCTCGACATATTCGCTCCTCGTGACAACGCAGAAAGTCCCAAACGCGCACCGTCCCGTCATCCGAGCACGAAGTGTATTTTGCGTCCGACGGACAAAAGCTGCGACGACAAGAAAAACATCGCCATCCTCGTTGTAGCAGCGGCAGCTTTCTTGTACGAATCAACTCTGGTGAGACTTGGCAAATGAAACGTGGTTAGGTACATCTAAATTGTCACAGCAAAGCAGGGAATAATTTATTGTGGCAGAGTCAAACAGTGCAACTGTACAGGTTTCCGCGCAGACTGGAAGCTCGATCGCATCTCGTTATCTCCTGAAGATCCTGTTGCAAGTCAAGCGTCTGAGATGAGTAGGCGAACGGTCAAGAACAGCTGTTCGCAACAACATTGCAGTTCCATCACCCTCCGAGAAACATCACCCACAAAACAGAAAATTCCAATCAAACCATCCTGCGAATTTTTTTGCACCGCTTTTACGGGTGCTGTCTCGATCACGAGTTGTTTCTACACCAGGAATTCTTGGCACCGCTTTTATGGGTGCCGAATTCCCTGAATCTCTTCGCAGACTATTTGCACCGCTTTTATGGGTGCCAAATTCATGTCTGCCTTCTTTGTCAATTTGTGCTACTTGCTTCAAACCCAGTTTGACTGAAACACTGCGGGAACCTTCGCTTTTATGGAAGTTCCATTGAAGCTAGTTCCAACACAAAACAGAGAAATTTTTCTTGTGACAAACGCATTTATTTCTGAGCATCAAAAATAAAATGCTGTGTAAATTCAGATTCGTGCGAAATGCTATCATTTTTTGGCACTTGTGGGTCGAAGCCTTTGATTTGAAACTTTGTGTAAAGCTGTGTTCTACAAAATTAGAGACGATTTGGAGCCACCCAAAGAACACATGAGCAATAATACCAGCTGGAGGGACAGATCTGGGCAAGAAGCCTTTATTGTGTCACGAGAAGCTTGCACAACTATTTCTGTGCAAGTCTCGTTCCTCTCAGTGTTGTGCAACATGCACAGATGTCACATCACACTTCAAGTTGAATTCATGTGATCAAATGAGCTCAAGACTATTTTTATTTCCTGTTTTCGTGATGAAATTGTACAGAAATTTAATAAATCGTCATTTTGACCACAAAATTTGCATGAAACAAAACAGGCAACAATGAAGTGCATCAAAACCAGCAGAATGCCAACTCTGTCGCCGAAATCATACATCATGTTTTGCTTCGTCAAAATAATTTCTGACGTTGCTGGAATTTTGCTCAAACATTCCTTCAGAAAGTCTTCAGTAACTGGTAAACTCCAAAATATTGATGTATTCAATTTGCCAAAACAAAATGATGATTTCGGCCACAGAGGCCACCAAGTACATACGATACTAACAGGTGAATATTCTGATGCAATGAATTGGCTGAGATGTGGATGCACCTTGCCATCGGTTACACACCTTAGACCTCTGATGGGATCCTTGTGCGCTTGGTACATCTTGACGTTGTTCATGTTCGACTGCCAATACTTGACGAAGCCGCCATGGTCAGCTGTCAGCATCCAGTGGTCATTGTGGCTCCACACCATTGCACGCACCGAACTGTCGTGCGCCTGCAACGCAAGTGAACCAGATTTCACCACTGGATCATGGACAAACAAGACCCCGTGAACAAACTTCACAATTTCTTTCTCCTGAGAATCTTTGAAACCAATCTTTTTGAATCGGAGGGCTTCACACTCGAACCAACTATTGCTGCAGAGAAACCCTCGCACAGTAGAAATCATACTTGTAAAATGGTCTCAAAGTTGAATGTAAGGCCATTCCAAAGCGTGAACTCTCCGCTTGAAGCACCAGTGACGAGTCGACGACCTTCAGGTGTCCACTAAAATGCAGACAAAACAGCCAAATGCAACAAAACGATTTTTCCTCACCAAGAGTCAAAAAGTTTGAACACACACGGATGGACCAAACGGGTGGGGGCAGGGTTCCGCGAATCCTCAGTGAATGCCACCCCGACAAATTGTGGGCGAAAATCGATGCATAAATCTCGAGAGAATTGAACATGATTGTTCCGGCAAAGACAGAAACACCAACAATACTCACGCAGACACAAAATATCGGACACTTTATTTTGTTTGTGGACGTTCTGATGAACTTCGTCGTAACGCAGTTGATGGGCGTGGCAGACATACTTTGTGGAGGCATTGCCTGAAAATATTTGGACAGACATTTGGGAAAACAGCTTGGCTTCGAATGGAGCAAACAGGAGGTGGTCAGTTGTGCTGGTGCAATCCTGCTAAAACCGAAACTTACCAGCGGCGCGTATAGAGGATCCGTCGCGATGCAGCGCTGGTCCCTCTGGTCACGTTGCCAAACACGATTCTGTGGGAAAGCGAGTTGCATGACTTGTGTGAACCGCACACAAATGCGTTCAAGAAAGCAAAAAGTGTTCCCATTTGGTGTCAAGTGATGCGAAGATTGAACCAGCTCAGAAATTTACCTCCACATAGTTTGCCACAGCTGTATTGTAGTCTATCGTTTTGCGGTAGATCGCTTTTCTGATACGTTTTCCATCGTACGTCATGCCCAGTGGGTCATCCTGTCCTCCTGAATTGAGTCTGGGTCGGAACCTGAAGACGTGCGGTCCGCGCGGCTGGTGCGAGAAGCGGGGCTGGTGAAAGAACCGAGGGCCCGGGGGCTGCACCAACACTCCTCCCGAAGCATGCATCTTCGCCGATCGATTACCTGTATTGAATTGAAAAGATCTCAAAATACATCGAGATCTGGACGACTGCACTGCAGCTTGATTTCCTGTCTCAAAATTCAACATTCGACTTTGCTGGAATGATGGTGTTTCCAAATCTACCGCGACAGAATATGGGATGCCTTGGAACAATGTGTCGTCTGAACAGGTGTGCATCTCAGCAGGGTCAAACCAGAAAAATGATTTTTTCGAATTCGTGCATGGAACTTTTCCCCCATCCTCGCACTTGTCAAACAGTGAATTAAATGGCTGCGCATACCCTAACAAATGCGTTAGAAACTTACTTTAACTTTCCGTGTTACAAGAAATGCATTCCATGATCTCTATTTCTCCATTATTGAGAACAAATTCACTGAGAAAACGAGATATCGAAAAATGGCGAACTCATCCGCCATCTTGCTTCTGACCGGAAGTTCATGCCTCCTCTGGTTGCGGATCAACGACCAACTCTGATGAATTGGAAAATAAATACAAAATTCACAGCTAATTCCGTTCCTGAAATTTTCCGTTAAATGCAAAATAAGAATTAAAAAGTAGTTTTTGTTTGTTTTTGTAGTAACAATTTTCCAGGACAACAAATAGCAAAACTGGGTATCCAAAGACACCTGTCTCAGATGCATGTAGCCAGGTATCAGCCGCAGCAATTTACGGAAGCTAAACGCGAAGGCAGAATTTAGACATTTCAACACAGCTGTATCCAGCCACTCACTGCTGTCGTCACTGTCTCTCACAAACAGTCTTGACATTGTCTACACCTCGTGTGTACATTCTGAACTTGTTTCGAGTCCGAGTAGTTGCCAGATCTGCTCGAAAGTGTGTCGATATTTCATATCAAAATGTCCGATTTGAACATCGCCATTGTTTGCTCGAGCAATCAAAACAGGAGTATGGAAGCCCACAGTTTCCTCAGGTACCTTGGCACATCTGTGATAAATCTGCTCGGTGTACAGTTTTGTCAGTTACCTGTGTAATGTCAGCGAGGGAAAACGTGCGTGATACAACGGTAGACCACAGGAGTGAAAGCTGAAGTTCACAGAGATCACAAGGCCAGATCTAGATCTACGAGGGGCAAATCAGTTCTGGCGATCAGCATGTGTTGCACTTGGAGTCTTGTTTGCAAACATTTTCATTGTTTGTGGTCATTGAAGCGCAGGTTCACAAAGAAAATGGGGCAAATACCTTTGCTGCTCATGCTGATCGGGATAACTCATTTGGCCCTCGTACGAGGATCTTTCAAGTCAAAGTGTCCTTCATCATGATTGGTAATTGGACACAGTTGAGCGCATTCTTTGTGTGCAACAAAAGAATTGCACAAGCTAATTGCTTCTCTTGAACATGACGAAGGACACTTTGGCTTGAAACATCCTCATAGCTCACAGATGAGGGTCGCCATTGTGTGTTACTTTGGGTATCTTGGTCATGTGCTGAGCAAGTAGCGACCCACATCTGTGATCTATGTAGGATAACTCCCTTGCACT
>JAAUXT010079348.1_pt1 | contig 10401 bp, 13 predicted proteins | sample 7278171 | NCBI WGS metagenome assembly JAAUXT01 (sample SAMN14350112, study PRJNA611818) | marine sediment metagenome | isolation source: surface marine sediment (1.8m) | place: French Polynesia: Moorea | collected 2018-08 | reverse complement strand
TGCAAGACAAACCAAACCACCAAAACGCCTTATTGAGTCCATTGACACTCTCAAGACTAATGTCAGAAGCTGGTAACACCCTCAGCAATGGCAGCTGGTAGTAATGCATGTAAAGTGTGAAAATGTAGTTTTTGATCTTTTCAAAATTTCTATGAAAGGAGGATGTCCCATAATGCACTCTCTTAGCTTTGGAATAAACGTTCAAACGTACGACATCGTTCTTCCTTTAAATCTGAGCACATCTTCGTGAGACAACATGTATACCGACTCACGAAGTACGCGTATGCACAAAAGACGCCGAAGGCCGCCTTTCTGCAGGCCAAGCACGGTGCACGAGTTGCAGTGACTGCACGTCGCTCACGCTGATGCAAAAAAGGTTGCAAAGGCGCAGGCATTTCTTTCTTGGACAAAGACGCTCCAAAATTTGCACACGGGAAGCTACAGGTGCAGAGACAGGCAGGTCTTCCACGCAGCCATAGAAGTGGGATTTTTCTGACACCATTTCCCTCGCTAGAACAAGAAGCCACGCTTCAATCACGCATGGCACACGGGCTTTCAATGAACACAACACACACACACACACACACACACACACACACACACAGACGTATGCAATGCTCTGAAAAGATGTCTTCTGTGTGTTTCCGAAAAATATCCCGTGTAACTGAAACACTGGTTTTCGGCAATGATGAACATAAACACTGCAACGTACCCAGCAGGTTTGTGTGTCCACTTAATTTGCTGTCATCCCTCCCACATGTTGACTGCACATGTATCCATTATCGTGACCACTGATCAAACCGTTTCAATGGATTATTGGCACTCTCAGTCATCTGGGAAAGGGAAAAATGACAAAAATGCTTTCCAGCCGCATGCACCGAATTGAAAAGAAATGGACACTTTCCAAATACATTTTCCGCGAAAGTGCAGGACGGATGCTTGCAACGGAATCAGTTCTGGCATTTCATTCTCTCCACCCTCAGCTTTGTGCGCTACTTGCAGCAAACGTCTTTTTCCCCTCACGAGTTATCATTTTTTGTGCGCCTGCAGCTATGCTTCCTGCAGGCACACACCCACTGACACCGCTGCATGAATGCGCTCTCTACATCTTTATCACTTTGCTTGCTTCCGCTGCAGAAGCTCTTTCCGATCATTTGCGCATCACACAAAGTGCGTCTGACGCAGAACAAGAAACATGTGTGAAACAATCACACCAGATACACAGAAAGCAACGCACAAGCAAAAGAAAATTTCCATGTGAAAGAAATGAATCCTTTCGAATTCTACACCATCAAATATTACGAAGCGACAGTCCCTGCAAAGCAATCACTGAAGCCTGTTACACTGGGATTTTCCTTTGGCAATGTCCTGTGCGCTCGAAGACACTTGACAAAAACTTACCCTGTAGATTCCCTCAGTCAAAAAGTGCACTTTTTCGCTATCGGTCATCCGTTCCGTCATTTTTCTGGTGAGTTTACTCCGGAATTCATAGGTATTGCAGAAAGTATTGCAGCTGCTACAAAAACTGGGTGTTGGCCGCTGATTTCGCGTAAAGGTAGCAGAGGCGGCAAGCTTCAAACAGGAGCTGCACGTGACGTCACCCAGGTGAGAAAATTCCGCGTCAGCCAATCAGCGCTCGAGTCACGAAGATGTCGTCTGCTCACCACCACGTGGTTTTATTTGTCATGAATGGTGACATTTCTTTCAAACGGTGTGTCATCTGTTGCTCATGAATTAACAATGATAAAATTGCCGATAATTGAACATTTGGCTTCATCTCATTTTGAATATTTGGCTTCGTCTCATGTATCACGCAGCATTTTGTCGGTGTAGGACGAGGGACAAATCGGCAATGGTTTGCGTGGGAGAAATTAATCTGTTCAGGTTTATTTCTCCCTCGAGGCCAGGCAAACCGAAAGTTTCACTTGGAGACAACCAGAGGATACATTGCCTGACTGGCGATGTTCCAGCCAAATTCTGCGCCAGGAAACAAAACAAAACATTCGCCAAAGGACTTGTGACGTCCTGTTCCTGAAAAATCGAAACAGAACTGCTTGTTTTTATTCATTTATTTCTTAGAAATCACTGGACTTGGCCCGGAAATAAGCACATTGAGTGTTTGTTTCTTTGTGTGGAGGGCTCCAGCCCGGCGATAAGCAATGAACAACATGCATGAGAGAACCTCAGTTCACCAGAACTTTGTACATCAGACACAGGAACTGTGAAACTTTGCCCTAAGCGCTCTGAACCTCGCACACACGCTCAAGGTGCACACGCTCAAGACTTGGTGCACTGTTTTGAAAAATAAATGCAAAAAGAGCAGGAATAACACAGCGACTACAGGATAAATTTCACAACTGTTTCCTGCTGTTGTTTTTTGTGATTGCATTGTTTTGTAAAAAATCTACGACTAAAACTTTGAAAGTGGCTTTACAAAATGTACAGTGGTGAAGCGGTAAGTGCATCAAACAACCATCACTTGTTCAGACGCGACCTCACCACAGGCGAGTTCGCGTTTGCACACAAATGCGACGAAAGATCACACACCCACAAATCTCTCGTCAATTCACGGCAATCCATAAATTCCACTTTCACCTGGAATCCTGAACTCACGCGAAATAACAGAAAAGATGAGCGCACAGGAATGGTTTGCTGGCGAGTATGGCACATCAATGTGGCGGGAGTAGGCAGGGAGACAGACGATGTCAGGACCCAACACAGTGCCACTGCACAACACCCACAAAGTTCTCATCTTTTGAGAATTTGAGTCTGGATTCCACTGGCGCTTGTTTGGACATTGAATTGCGCCCAAAGCAACACCTGCCTTGGATTTCGCCACCCTCCACCAAAAGAGAAAAAGTGAAGGGAAACACATTGCGAATTACGGTTGGAATGGTTGCATCACGCATTCTCCTTTACACGGCATCACTGAAACATAGGACACCTTTTCTCAAATGATTTCTCGACAAGTACACGGGAAACGCAAGGTCAGTTGTGCAAACAATCGAGAATTTGAGCACAATGATGCGCCGGCGAAGTTGATAAGATTTGTACTCCAAACTGAGTGCGCCTGCCAACCTCTTTCATCTGCCCAAGCGAGTTTCACTCCACAAGATCACAGTTTTGTCTTCAAATAACACGGAGTTCTGTACAAAATATCTTACACTTTCAGTCCTCGTTTCCATGCACAACTTTCAGTCTTCGTTCTCGCGCACAACCCATACGTTTTTCAGGCAACCTTCACTGATGGTCAGCCAAAGTACAACAGCAAACGCCAAATGTTGATACTATTTCTTTTCTTTTTTTTTTTTTTTGAGATTCATTTCAATCATCTCAACACCCAAAAGAAAAGCCTTGCATAGAAATCTTTTTGGCACAAAACATGCCGACGCAACAGGTTTCGCCGAATTTTTCTTTGGAATTCGAAGGGCATAAGTGACACGTAACAGACAGGGGACTCGCTCAAAACGTCTGCACTCATTCCGGAAGAACTAGAAGAAATACGGTGTGGCCATCTCACAAGTGCCAATACGAACAAAACACTGAAATAAACTCTGCACAAAACGAGAAACCAAACAAGATGAGAGATCAGGCACAACAAAATAAAACGCACCTGGGCCCGTCAACACGACACACCAAGGATGGAACTAAAAACGTTGACCAAATTCAGTCGTACAAACGAAGTTCGAGCACTTCGGCAGACGACGCAACTAAAGTCTGCTCAATCTGACAAACTGCTCAACAAACACTTGACACTGTCAAGATTTTTCTTGTTAATCCAGTGCTCAATGTCAAGTATTTGTCAACGGACTGTCGGTTGGTGTTCTTTCGTCTGCCTTCAAACGGACACCAATAAATTCACGTTTCCCTATGTTCGCACAAACGAGCTCATAAAGGCCTGGCGCACACAGCGTGTGTTTGGACGCTGGTTTGACCCTGAATAATGCGGTGCAAAAAATGTGTTTGGACTGAGGTTTGGACAAACCTTGACAAAGTAAAAGGCAAAAAACCAAGGAGGGAAAATCTCTTGCCTTCATTTGTTTTTATGGCACATTTGCTTTCTGAAAGTCAAGATGGTTTGTGTTGAGATTCCATAGGAGTCCCAATGACAGGTCATTCAGGGTCACAATTTTCGCCTCGACGCTCTGTACGCGCCCAGCCTCATGGGAAGGTTCACAGTGAACTGGGTGAACCGAAATGTCAGCAGAGGTACAGAACAGTAAATTCCGTCAGAAATGTTGGATGACATCGGATTTGGCGGGCTCTAGGTGCGCAAGTCGGACTGAGCAGACAATGCGCCTGCAACTCAATCTGTGCGACATCACATTTGGATTTGCTGACGTGACAACAACACACTGCAGTCACACGGATGAAGAGAATGGAAGGAATATGCGTTATTCTGCATCCATCTGGTGAACAATGCGCACAAAATCACTGCACTTATAGCCATACTTGATGCATCTCGTGCCATCACATTTGGTGAAGGTGCTGTCGTGTCCATTCCGCATGCACCCGAGGTCCCCGTCGACAGTTCTCCCCTTCTGTGACTGTCATAAAGCTTTCGAAGCAACACTGGAATCGGGATGAAGTCTCGAACAGGCGGTAGTCACCACGCGAGGGATTTGGGGCAGCACAAGTGGAGGAAGGACTACTTCCACGGAGGTGACTTCATGGAGGCTTCCTCACTGCCCCATCTTTGCAACTTGCATTCGCTTCGGAGCTGATTTGTGTTGTGTTTGAGTACACAACCAGTTTGTGTTCACCCGGTGACTGATATCCATGAAGATTTCTTCCGAGATTCTATTGGTGTCCTCATCACAACATGGCTCACGTGAGTAGGAACTGCAGGATCGACTCAGTTGTGGATTTTGATGGCCTTCTCCGTGTACATGTAACCTCTCCGCTTCGGAGCCTTGTTCACGTGGTCGATGCCCAGCCAAGGCCGCGCCTGCATCTGGCCGCCTGAAACGATAAGAAGGACGGCATGCTGATAACAGGGCGAATAATGGACCGGTCGTGTTGTGCAGAGTTTTTGATGTGATGATGCAGCAACACTGACCAGGTCAATCCGTCACGAAACGCAACAGGTGGAGAAAGAAAACGGTTCTTCTTCACGACAGCATCTGTACGCTGGAGCAAAAGGTCACGCTGAACCCTGACACAACCATGGCGACCCAACAAACAGCCATTCCTTCACCCCGTTACCCAATTCCGCAAGCACCACAGAAAAAAGCAAGAACACACCATTTTCTCGACAGCAATTGTGGGCAAAATTTGGCTGCAGGACAGTTCCGCGCGCACCACTCTCAACAACAGACTACTTCTTGACATTTCTCCACAGAACCGGAGAAGCTGTCTCTGGATCCGGAGGTTCTTTCTGTGGTCGTGCATCTTGGAGAAACGAACCGCAATCAACCTGCGAGTCCTCCAACTTCACAACGCCACAAATCAACTAAGATCCCTGAGCAAAACAGATGCTAAGTCGTTGCCTTATCTGTTCTACGTCCAAAACTAAACTCTCAAAAGCCAACAGAGAACGGTTGGGCGTTTTCCACTCGAAAGTGAACCTGAATTCGACCCCAGCATTCGGATCACACAGAAATTCGTGTTTCGATTCAAATGCATGAAGTTCACGTTCGAGCCGGATGAACCCGGTGGGTGCAAGCGCTACGTACTGTTGACGAGTTCCTCGTTTTCTCGCTCTTTCTGCTCGTCGCCTTCTGCAGCAGCAGGAGTTGTCATCAGTTCCACACAATCTCGCCCTCCACAACCACACACACACTTGGCTTCAAGTACTGTGTTTCACACACACACACACACACACACACACACGCCCACAAACACCCATCATCCGCATCCCAAACCCAAGCGCAATCAGCGTTCCTCCCCAGATTGGCAAGCAACACTTGCTCAGAAAATCCAGCGTTTTCCAGTCGCTGACTTGACAGGACTTGAGTCCCGCTGCAAACCAATCTCCACCGGCAGGTGCTGTACTCACTTTGTACGTGGTGTGGCAGGAAGTCGTCGATGCTGACGGGCGTGTCCTCCTCATCACTGATGTAGCCCTGTCGCCCCATCATCACGTTGGCGAACTTGAACTGCAACACGAAATCGTGTAGGGGCGCTTCAGTTACAGCAGAACGACGGCGACTCGTGTGTGGGATCTTTTCATAATTTCGATTCACAAATCAGTGTGACTGTGGAAAGATCCGTAGTTTTCTTCACTTTTGTGCCACTTACCTTTTCAAATTCTTTGTCTGGTACGTCGAGTTTCTTCTGTATCCTCTCCTTGACATTGCTGAACATCTCATTGTGTTTTATCTTGAGCAGAAACGGAACCCCGAACGTGGAAAACACCTCCTGCATCGAACAACCAAGCTACGTATGACGAGGTGACCTTCTACATCCTGGTGTTGTCTCCACGAACACTGTGATGACACCACAGCACTGCTGACTTGGTCAGCTGGCACAAGACAACGCTAAATCGTCGCTCACCTTTTGGAAGTGCGCGCAGGGAATGAGCAGTTCGTCCTTCGCGACGTCCATCTCGTCCTTGGGGATCTCCTCGATGCGGAACGTCTTGTTCTGCATGACGTTGATGCAGTCGAGCAGAATGTCATCCTTCTGGATCGCGAGGATCTTGTTGCTGATCACTTCTAATAACCTGCGAGGTCAGACAAGAGTCAGAAACTAGAATGTCAACTGTGTCGTTTCCACACTGTATCCAAATGCAACGTCGTAACCACACGCCAGGCAGAAGACGCAAAAATGCGTGACGCATGGGCGCGCCAATGCGCACCTGAGTTTTCCTGTGCCGTTCTCGGCGAGGTCGACCTGTTTGCGCGCTTCGTCTAGCAGGTCCGTCACCGTGCCGTTCTTGTTGGGGTAGAGCACCAGCTCCTTCTCCTCCTTGTACTTTGAGTTCACCCAGATGCACTTGAACTGCCTCTTGTTCTCCAACTCGTTGATTCGTATGCTCAACTGCAAAGTCAACGGATCGTGAATCAAATGGCAGACGCCAAGTGGGTGATCAAAGACACGACACATCTGATTAGTTCATCAAACTTCCTTGTCTTAATTAAGAAAAGATTGTAACAAGTGATGTACCTGTTGGAAGTAGAGTTTCTTGGGCTGTCTTGGTTTGAATGTGACTAGTAGATCTTTCAGGTATCCCTCGAATGTACAGCGGATCGGATTCCCTGGACCCTCCTTGTACCTAAAAGACATCAATGAAATGATTAGCCAAAAGACAGAACCTGTGTGCACCATCGCCTGGTCATACCGTGTGTGAATCACACCGCATTTCAAGCGACGGAAACATCAATCATGGAGAACTGTCACAATGTCCATCACACAAGTGCACAACGACGCTACAGTCTGCTGAGCACCGGACTCACCCGTGCGTCTTGAAGAACTGCAGGAGGTAGGGGTCGGTGTCGAGGTGGCGCGCCACAGCGCGCGCCATCTGGTCGTAGTTCATGCGCTGCGACAACTCGAGCGTGAAGCCCGAGTCGCTCGGCACCGCCTTATCACAGAACGTCACCTCGATTCGGTAGTACAAGTCTCTGTAACAGACATGCAAAACATAAATTCCCACCAAAACTTTACACAGTAATCTGAGCTGTTGACTGCGCCCCGACAGCCACCTCCCCCCCCCCCACAGGTGCACGATTCGACGCACTTGAAGTACTCCTTGGCGGTGGGCAGGTCGTAGTGATGGAGGTCGGGCTCGTCGCGCTGGAAGACGAGGATGTCTCCGTCCATCAGTTCCTCCATCGCCTTCTCCAGCGGCAGGTCCACGTGCTCCAGCACCTCCAGCTGATTCGGCTTCACCTCCTGTCAACAACCAACCAATCAACAAGCTGCTCCAGCGCTTCAGGCTTGTGTCAGTTTCATCGAAACGTGAAGTGAAACGTACCAGTCACATTGGTTCAACAAAATTTGTAAGGCCACGAAACGAACGGTATTTGTATCGATTGGAACGCACCTCGTAAATGATGACGGAGGAGCCTTGCGGGAACCCGCCTCGTTCGCACATCACAGGCACCAGCTCACCTACAAACAACCGGGTACAATTCTCACGACGTTTTTCCAAGTAGGGTGTCATCATGAGATCATAGAGCTGTTTGTCAACTTGACAAGTTCACTTGTTCCCCTCAAACAGGTGGCGAAGATATCTTCCTTGTGCTCCGAAACCGATGCTGGAGTCCCCCAGTCAAACATTTGATTTGAGGTATGTTTCGAGTAATTCAGGAATATCAGCAAAAGATTCAGGAAAACGACTCACTGAGTTTGTCGGTGATCGGCATGTACACGTGGCCGCAGTACGATATACTTTTGCTCTTCGGGTCGTACCGCTTCAGGAAGAGCAACACGTCACCTGCGCCAAGCAAAACTCGTTTCAGAACACCACGCCAATCTTGTTCGGTTGCCGTCCGTCTCAGGGAAACACCAAACCCCCAGAAAAGTTCCTCAGCGCAGTACTCACTCTCCTTGTCGAAGGGTGGCAGTTTCTTTTTGTTGCTGTCGATCTCAAGTGTTTCTACGAAGATCGTCCACGGGTTTTCATTTTCCGCCAACTCTTGTACCTGAACGAAAGTGTCAAAACTGAGTATCCTCGTCCAATGCGCTCCCCCCTCCAAGTCGTGCACTTTATATGTTTTCCTCTCTGCGACCAGGTTGCACGTGCCAAAGTTCAAAATTGTCATTACAACACGTTTTCTGCGTGCACCAGATCTACTGTGGGAGCAACACTTGTTTTCAAACTCACAAAATTGTGCAGCTTTTTATCTTTGGGAGCAAAACTTACAGTTTTGTTGATTTCGTTCCCCATGTCAATGATGGTTGGTCGGTACGTTTGGTTGTTCCGGAAGTTGAAGCCCCACGGTCGGATCTGTGGCACCGGGTAATTCTGCAGCGAGTGAAGAACATCATGTCAAGTTTCTGAACCACTGACACAATCCAGCGTTTACAAGCCATATTTTGTTGTTTCTAAGAATAGTTTTGCCACAAACCAAGCCTTCTGCTAATGTGTCGATCAACTCCAACAACGTCGCAGTTTTCTTCAATTTGAAACTTCTGCAATGCAAGGAAATATTCTCAGTGACGTAGAACAGTTTAAAGCTGGAGACGAACCCAAATGTTTGCCAGATCACGCGCACAATGGCACAGCCAGCGCCTGCGCAGCAAGTCTCACCGGTAACTGTTCTGGTTGTCAGGGTCGAAGAGGTCGTTGCCCTGGTGACCGGCGAAGCTGTCCTCGAGCACGACCTGCACCGTCATGTAGAGGTGCGCCTCCGTCCTCTCCTTTCGACGCACCGCCTCTTGACGCCTGGTAAAACGAAACGCAGACGGCGTGAACACGGCTCTTGCTCGGGTTCTGTTCCTTGATGAAGCTTGTACAAGCGCAGTGGACTCCTGGCAGCCGTCGATCCTTGTCCCCAGCAAACGCGGACACTTACTTTTCTTCTTGCAGCCGGCTGATCAAGGAGTCCGGTATTTCGTCTTCTTTTACTTCACACAAGACTTTTGCTGCAAAGAAAACAACACTCCGGTGATTCTTCAATGTTTTTCAAATTGCTGCGGAGCCGACCAGGGTGTTGCAGGCAGATCTGATGTTCCTTGTCACAAGACCAAACAACAGACAATTTGACCAACTTGGTGATCTGACGCACGCACCTAGACTAGACTCCCTGATGTAGACCAACATGTAGGCGTTGGTGCAGTGCTTCACGGAGATGTCGTCGTCATGGCCGCCGAAGTTGTGCTCGATCGCCTCCGTTTTCGTGCAGCGCGACACGACGTCATCGTCAAACTTGCACCACTGAAACGTCCACACCGCACAGTGGAAACCGTGCCAAGACGGCGACAGGATCCAGGCAAATAAATGCACAACAAACCACGTCAGTCATCTACTGCAACGCTTTCAAAATTACGCAGCGAGAACCATCATACACCCCCCGCGCAAACATGCGCCCACTCACTCACTCACACTCACACTCGCCCACCTTTCCGTCTCCCCGGGGGTTGATATAGACGACGTAATGCCCTCCATGGTTGTCGCCGCTGTGCACCAGCACAGCGTGCAGAATGTACGTGGCGGGGTCCTTCTCGTCTCGAGATTGCAAGTACTCGTCCAGCGACAGCCGCTCCGGAAATTCAAACCTGCACCGACAGGACAAGGTGTCAAGACGGGTCTTTCAAACTTCTAAGGATCAGGCTAAATACTTCGTACTGATACGCGTGTTTCTGTTTCTGCGCTGCAGTATTTGAGCGCAGTACGCACAGTTCACATCTAGCACGATGCTGGTCGTTGCTTTCGATTTTCTATTGTCTTTGCGTGCAAGAACCTCTCCTCTCAGAGTGTCCCAAGCTTGTGTCCTCAGCTTTTCTCCAAACATT
>JAAUXT010131452.1_pt1 | contig 10402 bp, 11 predicted proteins | sample 7278171 | NCBI WGS metagenome assembly JAAUXT01 (sample SAMN14350112, study PRJNA611818) | marine sediment metagenome | isolation source: surface marine sediment (1.8m) | place: French Polynesia: Moorea | collected 2018-08 | reverse complement strand
TTGGGCAATTCTTTTGGTTAATATGTGGATATTGTTGTGAAACAATGTGTATAAGTTCCATTTGGTCAAATTTGTTCTGTTTGGGCATGTGCTAAATGAGTTCCAAATTTGTGAATATTGAGTGTTTGTTTTTTGACATAAAAAGTGACCCAAATCAGAGTGAGCCAAATCAGAGTGACCCAAATCAGAGCAAGCCAAATCTGAGCAAGCCAAATCAGTGCAACTGAAACTTCCTCAAATCACCGGGGGCTCCATGGAGCTTTTTTTTTTTGTTTGGTAATCTTCTCTTGCTTGTGTGGAGTTTGCTGAGGACGTGTACAAGAAAAATAGCTCCATGGAGCTGGCGGTGATTTGAGGAATTGCTTGAACTTGACCCATTGTGCATGCATTCCGCTCGTTTGTGTTCTGGTTGCTCTGTGTTCCGGTCACCGTGCATTCTGCAGGGTTGCTTTACATTTCAGTTGCTGTGCATTCCAGTTGCTTGAAAACAATATTTTTTTGAATACATAAAGCCAACAATCTTTACTTTTCTAAAGTCATAAGTTTGCATCCCCACCTCTGAAGCACCAAAAAAACAAGTGCAACTCAACTTACCTGAAAAGTATTCACACATAATCCACACACCTCAAACGAAAAGCAATGTTCTTTTTCGAGCAGCAAAACAAGAAGCACATTGATCATACCGAGCTCTGCGAAGTGAGACCAGGAACCCTGTCCATGGGCACGGCTGCGGCCCCATACCCTGGCGCCTCCTGTTCCCCTGTTGACACAGGTTCGTACCCCACAGCTGACATACCCACAGCTGACATCCGGCTCTCCATGCCTCTGACCAACAACGCGTCTCTCGTCACTTCGACTCGCAAGTTCAAGTTCAAGTTGTTGAGGTACTTGTGAGAAGAGATTAGACACAGGTATGAGGCACTTCTGCAAGAAATATCAAGAGCAATAGTGAATTACAAACACTAGAATGAAAAAGTCAGCTAGAGTGTGCTGCACATACGCATTGTTCATTTCTCAAATAACGCAACATTTTGGAGGTTTGTCTTAATTCCTTCTTTTTGCGTTTTCGGTGTTCCACCCTAATCAACCACTTCTTCTGTGAGTTGTTCTTTTCCTTCTGGATGGAACTTCAGGTTTTGTCATCAAAAAGGACAAAAATATATACAATTACATGTTCTTTTCTTTGATCAAAAATTGAAATTTTCAGTGTAATGGCTATCAAACCTTGTTGTTTAATTCTTGCCAGACCAAAGTCCAATGCAGAACAACGCAGCTAAATGCATGCAGAACTCAGCACAGAGCGTGGAAATAGAAAGGCCCCATGGACATTGCTTTCAAGAGTACAGCTACCGGTACTCATTTTGCCACACTCAGTGCTGAGCTCTTCATTTCTCTGCGTTCAATTCTCTTGCATGCTCTGCATTGGTTCAAACAGAACAGCATTCACAACAGAATTGACACAGATCAGATGCATGAGGGCTCTGCGTTTCTGTGTCACAGATAAACACAGAACTATATCGCAAATCGAATAGCGTTTGAGCGCATTTTTTCTTCTTGCAAAGGAGTTTGGAGGCTAACACCACGAAATGAGTTTTTTTTTGCGATAAGAGTGTCTCTCGCTGAATGATCTATTCGCGAGGCCTCTTACGTCAAAGTGTGCATTGTGCCGATCAAAACATCATTCTGGTCTGTTTCCCCTCTTGGGCCGTGACGATTTGTGACAAGGTTGACATTTTTATACAAGGAATTTTCACGAGACAGCAGTGAAGTGAAGAACGGCCGCTTTGAGTTCCAAAAGGACACTTGTCGTGTCTCAACGAGGGAACACTGAACACTGGACAACATGGACCTGCCTACGTCCAGAATGAAACCTGAAAGCAGTCTCGGACTGGACCTGGTGTTCCGGGAGGTGAGCGCCTCACTCGGAGGGAGGCAGATTCTGCACAACATCAGCGGCATGGTGAAGCAGGGAGAAATGCTCGCTGTCATGGGTTCCAGTGGTGAGTGAAAGAGAGATCACTACACAGTTGGAAGGAAGAACGAGTTTGGTTTTGATGGTATTTTAAACCAACATAAAGCGTCTGTGTGTTTACAAGGGAGAGTCCCAACTGACATCCAACTGACATCTGCCTGTTGTTGTCCCCTGCTATTCCCCAGATAAGGTGAGTTTAGAGGCTGCTCCCACCAATGTTTAGGACAACAATGTGGCCAGAAACCTGGGGCCAAAGGTCAATAGAGAACAAGACAAAAATGAACAACAAAGACAGTCAGAACAAATTTGTGTCTTCCCAGAAACACTCCCAGAAACATCTTGCACACGTGGCTCCCAGATCTATGTTCTACATGCACAGGTAGAACACGTCTTCAGAATTAAAATCTGTTGGGAAAGACCCTTTTGTTTTGTGATAAAGGAGCTGGGAAGACGACTCTGTTGAACACCCTGATGGGACGAGTGCAGGACTACAGCGGAACTATCACCGTCAACCAGGAGCCGATCACCAAGCAGCACCGGAGGAAGATGGGATACGCGATGCAGGAGGACATCTTCTTCCCCAACCTCACTCTCAGACAAACACTGAAGGTCAAACACTGGGTCTCGCTCTGTGCCTGTGGGTGTATGTTTGTTTCAATGGTGCTGGACATGGCTTGTTTCATAACTCTGTATTTTCAGTTCACTGCACTCCTACGACTGTCACAAAAATTGCCACACAATGAGAAGGTCAAGAGATGTCAAACAGTGGCTGAAGCTTTGGACCTCACTGGATGTTTAGATACGAGTCAGTACACCAAGAAACACAAGGCCTTTTGTATGTCACTGTGGGGTGACATTTTACTGCGAATTTTGTTCGTCATATGATGCAGAAATGGGAGGTGTTTTCCAAGGAGGTTTGTCGGGAGGAGAGAGAAAAAGAGCCAACATCGCCTGTGAGTTACTCAGGGACTCGCGACTTCTTCTCATCGATGTAAGTGCCTCATGAAAGGCCAATGAAATTCAGTCCGAGAATTTTTGTGGTGCTTGCTGTTTTGTAACGACGAAAAATACTGTTCTTTCTTTTCCTTCCAGGAGCCCACCTCTGGCCTTGACGCGGCACTGGCCCACCAGGTGATGCAAACTTTGCGTAGTTTCGCCGCGGACAGGAACGTTGTCACTGTGACCACGATCCACCAGCCGTCCAGCCAGATCTTCCACAAGTTCGACAATGTTCTGTTGCTCGCAGACGGCCATGTGAGACCACAAGTGGCACTTTGAATCCCACAATTTGTTGTGAACAAAACGCCAGGGGTGTGAGATTTTAGCTCAGGAAGTCAGTACTTGTACGAGACACAAAAAATTATGTTCTTCAGGTTGCCTACTACGGGGACTCCAGAGAAGTGCTGAGTTTCTTTTCTGCTGTTGGTCTGAACTGCGACGTGGCCTACAATCCAGCCGACTTCATTGGTATGAACCAGGTTGAGTTGACCTGTCATTGGTGGATTTGACTATGATGAACACTTTGTAACCACGCGGCTTTTGCACATTTGTTGCAGTTGAACAGGTGGTGAATTCACCTGAATCGAGAGACCTTCTTGTGGAGGCAACAAACCGAGCCAGGTGGGTGACAAGGGTTGGAATGTTTCAAGAGTCCTTGAAAGAGTTTGCTGTTTCTTTGGCGAACGTCGCATCCCTGACCCTGAACAAAAATTTGCCCCACGGTGTTGTGCCAACTGAATCTGGGACTGCCCGAGCCCCACCCACACGGTGATTGAACAGATATGAAAGAACATTGTGCTCTCTCTCTCTCTCTCTCTCTCTCTCTCTCTCTCTCTCTCTGACAAAATTTTGTCAGCGGCCCAACTCATTGCAATTTTTTTCATGTCTCTTTTGCGAATGAGAGGGTTGTTGGCAGACTTGAAGAGTCAAAAGAGCTTTGAATTTTCTCAAATTGGGGTAAAAAACATTGCAACCCAAGTTTTGAGCCTCCACAGGTCAAATGGTGACCCGGATCATGGATCCACTGGAATCTTTTCGTGTTCGTGCACTTTCTTCTGAATCAGGTCTGAGAGTTGGTCGGCTGAACTGCGAAGTGACCACGAAGATCGATCGACACCATCGCGCGCTGAAGGGGACCAGGAGAAATGGCCCAGCAGCTTTTGGACACAATTCAAAGCTCTCGCAGTACGAAACATCACAAAATCGAGTGACAAATTTGGCATCTGGCGTATCTTCGGAGTGGTTAGTATACTCCTGTTTCTATTGAAAAATTGCCTCACTCCTTTTTTGTGGCAACGGGCCCTCTGGTGCAAGGCTGTTTTCATAAGTATTGAATCCCTTTGACCGTGAAACTGACGCAAATGACTGCAAATCGATGGGAACATTTTCAATGCTTTACCAAATTTACAAGGACATTCTCCAACAGCAAAATAATCAGAAGAAAGAGATCTCTAGTGTCTGAAGATAATCACTAAAATTTGAACATCGTATTCAAATGGGATGCTACTGCTTCCAAAATGATCTTGAGAAACTCTTCTTTGGAATTTTCTCAAAAGTATTGCCGTGAGTACAGAAGCCGAGGAATCAATAAAAGACTCCAAGTTGCGAGTTGTTCGGCATCGTATGTCGCCCGCTTCTGTTGATCAGGACTTATTCTCTGTTTCTGTTTTCCTTTCTTTGCCAACAGTACGGAGTTCTGGCTGTTGCCTATGTGATGTTGTTCTGGAAACTGCCACGGGAAGAATCATTTGTGGAAGACAAGAAGCGACTGGTAAAGTTTGTTCTCAGTTTGTTTTTTACTTCGTGTTTTCAGAAAGACTGATGAATTCACGTGGAATGTCCTTTCTTGCCTGCAGATCTTGATGTTGTTCCTGAATGTCACGTTCATTTCTCTGGTTTCCCCCGCTCGAGACTGTGAGTTTCGGATCAATCGTTCAATAGAACAGATACTCCAAAGTTGTGGTGATTCCACAGCCAACACTTGGACAGAACGTGTCTCTGCTGAGTCTCTTTGTTCCGAGTTGCAGTTGTGTTGGAGAGCAAAGTCATCAACAAAGAGCGCCTTTCTGGAGCCTACAGATTGTCCGCATATTTCCTGGCGAAAATGACGTCAGAATTTCCGGTGGTTGTGGCGTACCCGGCTATGGTCCTGCTGTGCGTTTACTTCTTGACTGGCTTCACCATTGCCGCGACAAACTTCGTCTTTCTTCTTGGAACCTTGTTCCTGTTGGCGTTTGCCGGTTTGGTGAGACAAGCTGCCAAAAAGTGCACAGCGTCTTGTTCTTTGTCTTCTGTTGCAATCTGTGACACAAATTGTTGTGGATCTTTGAAGGGAATTGGCGTGAATGTTGGCATCCTTTTCTTCCACGACGCCAAAATTCTAGGGAATATTAGCTTCCAGTTGTTCAACTTCAACATGATCGCAAGTGAGTGAAACCGATTGGAAACCAATGGTTTGTTGGAGTGGCTGGGCCTGAGGAAAAGGTCAGCAGTTCTTCCTTCTTTTTGTCCAACAGGCGGTGTGGTGCAAACAAACATCCAGCCCTACTTCAGCTGGCTCCGGTATCTCCCCATCTTGTCTTACGCCTTCGATTTGGCTCTCCATATTGAGATTGGACAAGGTCCTCCGATCAGGTACGCGGACTCAACGTTTCTTGGGACACGCAGGCAGGTGACAAACGAACAAACAAGTACAGGCGTGGACGAGTGTTTGGTGTGCTGTGATGGAAATATGTTTGCTGGTGTATGTGTGTGTGTGTGTGTGTGTGTGTGTGTGTGTGTGTTATCAGCAAGGTTGTCTCTTCCTTCAGGTGTTCGGCAAGAAATGAAACCCGATTCACAATCTGTATAGACGGCACTTCCAACCATACCATCTCAGGAATGGAGTACTTGCGCGAAACTGGGTTCCTCCTGCCACCGTGGGCCGACGTGGTGGTTCTCCTGGGCATGGCCTTGTTCTACAGTGCGCTGGGCTACGTTATCCTGAGCACGTGCAGACATCCTGGGAAGCACTGGAACATAAGATACAGCTCTTGCAACATTGCGCCAGCCAAGTCAGCGGTGAAGAAAGCAGCTCCGAACGCCGACGGCCCTCGGGGTGGTGTGTCTGACAGGTAACGTGCTTCCACAATCCTCAGCACCTGGCTTTTGTCCCGTTCTTGTTTTGACAGCACGTGATCATCCATTTCTGGTCACTTTGCAGACAAATTGCGTCTTTCTTCAAACCCGACCATGACCTTTCTTTTGTGAATCTCTGCGCGTCCATTGGCGGAAGAGAGATCTTGAAGAACGTCAGCGGGTCTGTGGAGCCTGGAACCATGATGGCTGTACTCGGACCTAGCGGTACAAGCTTTCTCGCAGCCAACCAGCCAGGGGGTATTGGAGGGTCCAAGTATGAGAGAGAAACAAAAGGGTCAGGCCCAAGTCCTCCAGATTCGTGGGTGATGGTCCAGGATATGAAAAGGTGCAAGCATGTTCCTTCATTTTATTCAGGCACAGGAAAGACGACCTTGCTCAATGTTCTGACTGCCAGATTGTCCAAAGCGAGTGGTGATATTTTGGTGAACAGACAACCTATCAGCAAAACCACGAGGAGAAAGATTCGATACGTGATGCAGGACAATGTTTTCTTCAACAATCTCACAGTCAAGCAAATTTTATTCGTGAGTGAACTGTACATTTTTCGAGTCCTTGCTTTGGTGGTCCTGATCTTCGTTGGTCGCTTTTGGCTCTCGACCAAAACCAGGACCTGGACCTGCCATTGGCCACCTGTCCAGTTGGTTGACTCGCTCACACGTGTCTGTGTTCAGTTTGCAGGTGAGCTGTGCCTTCCGGACAATATGCCGAGGTTGGACAAGCAGATGAGAATTGAACACACGGTTGACAGGTTCAACCTGCAGAAATGCTTGCAAACAAGTGAGTAGCGTGTCCCAAATGAAATGAAAACACACACCTTGGTTTTCCTCACTGGGACCATTCAAAGTTTCAACTTGCCTGTGTGCGAACGGTGTTGCTTGCGACTTGGCTTTTTCACTTGCACAAGAATAACCTTCTGTAGAGTTCATGTTCCTCTCCGGAGGAGAGAAGAAGCGAGTGAACATCGCGACGGAACTGGTCGCAGATCCTGCAGTTCTTCTCGTTGATGTGAGTGATGTTTCGTTCAGTTTAGGTTTTCATTTTTTGAGAGAAAGGTGGAAATTTCACCAACTGACTCAACAATCAGACAGGAGTGCAAGTTGTTCACACATTTGAAATCTTGTTTGTATTCTAAGGAGCCGACCACAGGACTGGACTCTGCTCTGGCCTTTGAAATGATGACACTTCTGCAGAGTTTGGCTGATGAAGAAAACACAACCATTCTCACCACCATTCACCAGCCGTCCAGCCAAATCTTTCACATGTTTCAAAAAATTCTTCTTCTCGGGGATGGACAGGTGGGTTTTGTGTCTTCCACTAAGTATTGTCCCTTTGCATGGCTGTGATTCAGTATCATCTGCGATCAATTGGACTTTTTACTGTCAATGGAGCACTGAAGGTACATTTCGATAGGAACTTGGTCTTTGTGTGTGTACGTGTGCCCGCGGGTTTGAATAAATTTCCTTCAATTTCGACCATATTGTGCATCTTCAGGTGGCCTATTATGGAAGTCCAGCAGGAGTGATTGAATATTTCCAAAGCTTGGGACTTCATTGTTCCCTACACTACAATCCAGCTGATTTTATGAGTGAGGCACAAAGTGGGAAACGTTTTGCTGCGATCTCAAATTCCAAGAAGTTTTCACGGCCTTCGCGAACAAAGAATACATATTTGTTTTCAGTGGAGCAGCTGCGAGCGGGCGCAGAAGTGAAAGAGATGCTATTGCAAGCAGCGAAAGAGTCACCAGGGTGAAGTACAAGAGAGAGAGAGAGAGAGAGAGAGAGAGAGAGAGAGAGAGAGAGAGAGAGAGAGAGAGAGGACAAACAAAGCAAGATTCATGCAGACAGGGAAGCAGGGAGAAAGAGAGGAATTAGAGACAGAACACAACAGCAATCTTCTGGCACAAGGATTTGAAAAGATTTGTAGCCTGTGATGGGATTTTGCTGAAAATAGAGGATTTTTTCCTCAAAACAGATTTCGACTGTTTCGAACGAATTGTTTACTTTGGCTCTTTAAAGAAAACTTCAAGAAGTCCATTCGTCGGCAGAAAAGGTCCTTTGGGTTGATTCTGAAGACGACATCACGAGTGGCAAAGCGGCGTCGCCAGAAGTTGTGGTTTTGGGCAGAGACGCTCAAATAAAATACATTCGCTGCTTGACAACAGGTTCCTCCAGCCTCTTGCAACTGTTTCACATGCATGCTTGTCTTCTGCCAGTTCATACGGACAAAACACACTGGACCTTTTTCGTCGATCCAGAGAGTGAAGCCAGGACAGTCGCAGTGCAGCTGGAGGAGGAGGAGGAGGAGTAGGAGGAGGAGGAGGAGGAGGAGGAGGAGGAAAACAACACCGAACACGAGACCGTTCACCACAGCAAAAAATGGTCGACAGGGTTCTGGACCCAGTACAAAACCCTTACACAGCGCAGCTTTGTTGAGGCCAAGAGCAGAATGATGAACAAGATCGTGTTGATTGGGGTGAGAGAAACTGAAGTCAGCTTGAGTTGAACTTGTTGACAAACAAATGATGCACCAGGAAATTTTTCTTTGATTTTGCACTTCTTTCGGTTTCAGTATCTCATAAACTTCTTGCTGATTGGCATAATCTGGTGGCAGATGGAATTTTCAGAAGCGACCGCGGAAGATGTGAAAGGATTGGTACGTTTTTGAAATGTCGTACATGCAGTGGATTCGTGAGTGGGACAGGCCCAAGGGCTCCCACTGACATCAAGGTTCAAGAGACACGTCCAGTCCTTTCCCGATGTGCCTCAATTGCCAGATCAGTGCCACAGATTCCATTTGGTCACTTGCCATCAGTTGTCAGGTGCAAATCAGGGGAACTGTGCCACTGATGACCATTGCAATTGGGGCACCGCATGTAAGGATTTTGAGGCGTGCTGAACCTCCCATTGATCATGGGCCCGTCGGATGTTCCGCACAGAGAAAATTTGTGGCTGCACGCCAGTTACAGTCACAGTTGTTCGAACTTCATGCGCAACATGTCACATTTCAGGCGTTTTTCCTGATGTCGTACTGGTTGCCCCTCTTCATGTTTGATGCTCTCAGTACACGTAAGTGCCCCTCTGCTGAGAAGACTCGTTTTTACGCTAAAACTTCGAAAAAAAAACCATTTGTGAATGTATTCAGTGTACATGGAACGGGTGATCGTCACCAAGGAGAGACTGAACGGAACCTACAGACTGTCTGCGTACTGGCTCTCCAAAATGACTTCTGAGCTGTCAATGACCCTGCTTCTGCCATCAGCGAGCTGGGCAATAGTTTACCTGATGGCTGGATTTCCTTTTGACGTGAAACTGTTCTTGGGAAGCTGTTTGGCGCTGATTTTGACAGGCATTATGGCGCAGGTGAGGACAGAATTTGTGATCCAAGCTTTGATCATGTTATGTGGCACAACCATGCCACAAAATCCTGTAAAAGATGGCACAAAGGAACCCCCCAAGTTTGTGACCTCAAATCAAGTTTTTTCAAAATAATTTCTCAAGAAAATTGCAACCTCCAAGTTCACAAGTACTTGTTTCTTGCAAACAATCTCATGAATCTGAATTCTAAGTTGGAAACAAAAACTTTTCTCATTGTTTTGTGTTTCCCGAACAACTTTTGTCAAATGATTTTTGAAACAATGAATGTTTGAATTGCTTTTCGTTTAATTTATCTTTGATGTTGCATTGGGGAAAATATTTTCTTTGATACTGATGCTGACTTGTGTTTTTTGTCGACAATGTTTTTTTTTGTTCTCATGACGCTATTTTTGCATTTTCCCCAAATTCAAAAGCAGAAAATGTGAGAAAAATTCGCATAGCACACTATGTTTCCTGGAGACCGTCGCGAACGTGCACGCAGTGTTTGTTGTCACACATGCTGCTGAAGCAGGAGTGTGTTTCTCTTTCCAGAGTTGGGGATTCTTCCTTGGTGCCTTGGTGGAAAATTTTTTCACAGCGTTAGACATCTCCAACGGCTACTTGCTCGCGTCTATCTTTTCATGTGAGTTGAATCCTTGAGCAGGTTGATTTGATCTGAGATGTAAGCAATGTCATGAATTTACAGGCCAAAAATGGCCAATTTTTTGACCTCTGGTTTTTTTGTGTCTGGCATGTTTCTTGTTTCAAATAAACATCAAGGAACCATTTTTTCTCAGTTTGTGACTTTAAAAAATGCCAGAAATAGATTAATTTTGTGTCTTGCTGTGAAAGACACCCAAAAATTTGGCCTTTCCCAGACAAGTGTTATTAACGCTTATGACCATAGTTAATGATGGTCCCTGGCCAAATTTATCACCTG
>JAAUXT010044685.1_pt1 | contig 10402 bp, 10 predicted proteins | sample 7278171 | NCBI WGS metagenome assembly JAAUXT01 (sample SAMN14350112, study PRJNA611818) | marine sediment metagenome | isolation source: surface marine sediment (1.8m) | place: French Polynesia: Moorea | collected 2018-08 | reverse complement strand
TTCTGATAATATTCCAAGACTGATCCAAGGGTGGCAGCCCATTGTGGGAAGCTACACCTTTTGTAAAATGACAATTCTGTGTTCATCAGACCAACAGCAATATGAAGCATTGTGGGTTTCACTTGAAGCAAATCCAACATGGGTAGCCTGTTATAAAAAGACAATGGCATCCACAGTCACATGGCTAACCACACAACCAACCAGGGGGGTTCAGTCTTTGGTTCATCAGACAGAAGACCCCAAAGGCAGGCATGGCTTCTTGGGTCAGATAAACATCAGGAGAGTACACAGACATCTGGAGACTGCTCACCTCCAGTTGCCCTGCCATGGAACACCGTGCGCAAATTGTGCGCAAAATGTGCGTGAAATGGCTCACACACACTTACACACACACACACACACGCACACACACACACACACACACACACTGCAATAGTTCTGTTCACACCAGTTGGTTCTGTGAATCTGTGACAGGAACATTTTGGCTTCAAGAGGGAAAACCTTCCATCACAGATTTCATCATGGATTCCGTCACGGACTTGTGGAACCAGACTGGGATTTTATCACTGAGAAATGCTCCTGATCCATCACACAACTGTCAGTTGTCACCCATTTGTCCAGAAACCATTTTTGTGAAGTGTTAGAACTGGTTTTGCGGCCACAAAAACCTGGTACCTGAAGCATTGTGTCAGCAGGGTCACCCAGAATTATGAGCCAGGTGTTTGAATTTTGTCCATCTTCACTGTTCACTGTGATCACTGAGAACATCACACATGTTCAGCCATGAGCCTCCAGTGGAGCCTTTCTTGTCTCCATCAGCACACTCAAAGTTCAGGAAAATTCCAAGGTGAGACACACCACACATCTGTTTCAACTCTAAATCCAGTTCAGTTCACTACAACCAGTTCCAGATTTGTTGTGCAAGAGCATTGTGTGTTAATTCAAGTTGATTTGACACAAAAGTTCATGGATCCAGGGAATTAATACACAACTAAATTCCATTGACAAATATTTACAGCATCCATGGACAGAAAACATGTGTAAATCCTCATCCACAGGTACAAGCTCAGTTGAGCTGTGTGTTGTGCAAATATCAAACCTTCAAGCTGCAAGCAATAAAGAAAAAGAGCACATTGCAATTGTTGTTTCTGTACATCTCCATGTCCAGTTCCAAACACTGGAGTTGCAGGCTCACTCTGGCCACTCTGGATATCCACGAGATGATACTTATCCCTGCACCTTCCATGAGTTGCAAAACAGCCAGAGCTTCAGCCAGTCCTCACAGGGAGTATCACGAGATCAGACTCCTCATCATGATCTTGCCATTGTGATATTTGTCTCTGCATCTCTGTATGAACTTACTGCTCAGAGTCAGAGCCACAGCTGCTTCCTAAGGTCTTTAGTATCAGCAGCAATCGCTGTGTTGAATGTCATGTCTGAGGCTCCTGAAATTGGGGCGATCCACACATTGGGATACTTGGGTCTGCACCTCTGTAGGAACTCCTCACTCAGTCCAGTTCCATACAGCCAGAGTGTCATCCATTTCTCACAGTGAGCATCACAGGCAGCGATCAGGCTCCTCACCATGACCAGTAAATCCCCCCTTTGTGATAGTTGTATCTGCACCTCTTTATGAACTCCTTACTCAGTCCTGTTCTCTTCAGATTGAGCCCCACCCACTCCTCACAGTGAGCATCACAAGCAGTGATCAGAGCCTCCACCTCCCTCGCCATGTGCCTCAGGTTTTTGAAACTCAGGTTCAACCCCACCAACTGAGGCAGCTCCACATTGTGATACTTGTTTCTGCACCTGCATGTGGAGAGTTCATACAGAGGTGCAAAGACAAGTATTGCAATGTGAGGATCAACTTGTCTTTGCACCTCTGTGTAAACTCTCCATTCAGTCCAGTCCCCCACAGCCAGAGCATCAGCCACTCCTCACAGTGCGCATCACAGGCAGCAATCAGAACCAGTCGATCTCCACATTGCGATACTTGCCTCTGCACCTCTGTATAAACTCCTGACTCAGTACAGTGTCTCGCAGCCAGAGCTTCAGCCGCTTCTCACAGTGAGTATCACAGGCAGCTATCAGAGCCTCCACCTCTCTCTCCATATGCCTCAGGTCATTTAAACTCAGGTTCAGCTTCCACAGCCGAGGCAGCTTCCTAGCCTTGATGGCTTCATTCAGACTCTTCACATCCTTCTGATTCAGATGAGTCAAAGCTAGATTCAGCTCCTCCAAACTGGGAAATCCTGGATGATCAGGTCCTCCAAATAGAAGCTTCAGGCAGCCAGTTGGGTTTTTGTTGCTGAGGTTCAGCTTCTTCAGTTTTGGCAGCTTCCTGGCCATGATTGATCTGGAGATGCTCTGAATGTCAGCTTTGCTCAACTTGACATCACCGAAGTTCAGTGTTTCAGCAGAAGGGATCTCCACATTGAGATATGTGTCTCTGCACCTCTGTATGAACTCCTCAGTCAGTCCAGTTCCCCACAGCCAGAGCTCCAGTGGCTCCTCACTGTGAGCATCACAGGCAGCAATCAGAGCCTCCACCTCTCTCTCCATGTGGCTCAGGTCATTGAAACTTATGTTCAGGTACTTCAAGTGAGGGAGCTTCCCACCTGCTCTGATTGCTTTAGTGAGTCTCTGTATGTCAGATTTGCTCAGCTGTGCATCATTCAGGTACAGCTTGTCAACAGCAGCCACATGTTTGAATGGGTCTTGTACAAAGACTTCATTCTCTCGGAGAATGTCCCAAAACTCTCTGTTCCTTTCACCAAACACAGGGGGTGAAGTACATCCCAAATAATTTTGGCAAAGGATCTCTCCAAACAGCTTTGACAGCCCTGATGCAAACTTGCACACCTCCAAATGTTCCTCCACCAGTTGTATATACTGTTGAGTCTGAAATATAACTTTACAATGAGTTAAATTGATTATCATTTGACTCAAAGGGACCTGTCAAATTTACCAGAAACAGGTGTGTTAAACATCAAGTCCCTGGGCCTCAGACCTCATTTTGGTTGCACATTCAGCTTGTTTGTTTGGGTTGCTTTCCATTTTGCTTCCTGTCAATTGAATGCAAAAGGAACCTTGCAAAACAGTTTTGGCCATTAACTTTTCCAGCAAGCATTTCACACCAGCAACATCCAAAACAGGCACTGGAGAAATTAGACTTGGGTCTCAGTGATTTGAACTCATTCATGTTGAGCTTTGTCATATTGATGCAGAAGAAGCAGTCATCAAGTGCAAAATGCCACATCCTCGAACTCATTTTTTCAACACATTTCTCACTCTCTCCCAAACAAGCTGCACCTTTTCCCAACACCATCAAGATTATTCACAACCAACCCCTTTTCCTCCCTACAAATGTTGTATCACACATCACACACCACAGTTTCATCCAAAGCCCCCAAATTAACATTTAAATATCTGCCACTTGCAAACTAGTGCCAAATCACCACTTTTACCATCCAACATAGTGAAAATCAACAACACACACTCAAGGCCAAAAATACCTCACTTTCAAGACAAACACAAAGCAGAAACCCAGAATCCACATTTTCAAACATTTTGCTCAAAAACACCAAAAATGTTGTGGTTTCTTCTTTTGATATATGAAGATGTTTTTGATCAAAATCACCGTGAATAGACTACAAGAATCAACACTTGGTATTGACCCACCCACATCTCTTGTGCCAGACATTTCCCTGGGATACCTCAAACTGGTTGCTTGGCCAATGCATTTGACTTGCTCTGCAGAGAAACCTGAATGGTCACAGTTCAAATCACCCAGTGAGACAAAGCCAGTCTAAAGATCTGTTGCCCACCATGGAACACCACGTGCAAATTGTGTGTAAATGATGCACACATATGTTGCAATGGTTCTGTTAAGACTGGTTCTGTGAATCTGTGACAGGGACATTTTGGCTCAAAAGGAAAAACCTTCCATCACAGATTCTGTCACAGTCCTGTGGAACCAGACTCTGGGGAGTTTGAGCAAGCAGCCCACAACCCTGGAAATGTGAATGTAACTTTTGGTATGCTGTGACAGTCAAAAGTTACATTTGCATTTCCAGCATTGTGGGCTGTTTGCCCAAAAACTCACAACAGTGATGACCCACATGTGACAAAAGGGGTTTCCACATTGGTGATGGCATCACCATTTTTGATGATGTCAACCAATGGTCTGGGCCAATGATTTGATGCCCACCAATAGGGCATCAGGATAAATTGGATGTGGACATCCTTCTTCTGCTGAACTTTGATGCCAACAGCACCAATGTGAAAATGGCTGAATGGTTTGGACCATTTATTGATTCCTACTACAGTAATTGGGGGTCATGTTCAATTTTGAAGTTGACATCAAAATTCTACTGTCAACACCAAGTTTTGATGTTGATGGCACCAATGTGAAAATGGCTGGAGTCTTGCTGCCAATGTCAGAAAAAGCTGACTCCATCATCAACCTGAAAACTCCACTGTGCAGTGATGTTTCACTGAATGTCCCATCAATGCTACATCACATTTCACAAATGGCAGACATAGACATCTGGTACAGAATCTGGTCAAATTTCACTTTGTGGCAACTGGTGACAGCACTTGCTCATCAGTGCTCAGCACATCACAATATGTGTGGTGGAATACCCTGCCCATATCAAAGGGCCACCTCCACAAATGTCTCATTACAATCAGGTCCCATTTCAACAGCACAACCTCCCCCAGAAAACTTCTTATGATGTTTTGTGATGTCCAGCTGCAGGGAGCTCCAAAGTCCCCAAACAGGAACATGTACCCCTGCCCTATTTTGAATACCCATGGGATCATTGGTCAAGGCCAAAGTTTGGCTGCTCTGCCCTGACGCATGGTCTGCTGCAACATCACAGGTTGAATATCACATGATGGCTGACTGAAGTGCATGGAACCAGTCAACAAAGTTCAAGTTTGTGTCAGATATCACTGAGGCAGTTGTGCAACATCAATTTTGTTTGAGACCCTTCCACTCAGAGATTTGAGTTCATCTTCAGTGCACCAAACCCAGTTCTTATGGCAAACAACCAAACAAGTCTCCAATGGCTGAAAGATGTTTTCTCACTGTCAAACACTGTTTATTTACAGAAACAATTGCATGTTGGTAAATCTGAATGAAATGATGTAGTTACCCTGCACAGATATTCATGACACAGGGCTGCTCCATAAGAATCATTGTGAACAAGGCCCTTGAGGAACATATCAACAATCAGCTGATCAAATCTCTTGTTTGATGCCACAAACAAACTTCATATGAAATTCAATGTTCTTTGCAACACCACATAATTCAATCAAAACCAAAGGTGTATTTGCTCCCCTGCTGTCAAATCAAAATTTAATGCAGGAAAGAACCAAGTTTCTTGTTTGGAAGTCACAAAATCTTCACACTGGGATACTTGTCTCTGCACCTCTGTATGAACTCCTCACTCAGTCCAGTTCTCCATAGATTGAGCTCCACCGGCTTCCACCATGTCTCACAGTGAGCATGACAGGCAGTGATCAAAGCCTCCACCTCTCTCTCCATGTCACTCAGGTAATTGTAATTCAGGTTCAAAAACTCTAATTGAGACAGCTTGCCAGCCCTGATTGCATTAGTGAGGCTCTGTATGTCAGATTTACTCAGCTGTACATCATTCAGGTGAAGCTCTTTCACAGAGGGCACATGGTTGAACAAGTTATGTGAGAAGAGTTCATTCTCTCTGATTATGTCCCAAAACTCTCTGCTCCTTTTACCAAACACTGGGGTAAATGTGTATCCCAAATAATGCTGGCAAAGCATTTCTCCAAACTGCTTTGACAGGCCTGAGGCAAACTTGCAAACTTCCAAATGTTCCTCCATCAGTTGTTTATACTGTCTTGGCTGAAATACAAATTAACAATATGAGTTTTAGTTTCTTTTGACTCAAACACACCTGTCAATTTTATCAGAAACATGTGTGGTAAACATTAGGTGCTTGGGCATCACAGTGATTTGAACTCTTTTGGCATTCAGCTGCCTGATTCAGCTTGCTTGTTTGGGTTGCCTTCAAATTCCCTGGTAAATGCAAAAGGAACACTTTTTTCATATCACCTATTCCAGCAACCAATTCCCATGAGCAACATCCAAAACAGGCATGACAGAAATTAGATCTCTGGGCCTCACAGTGATTTGAACTCATTCATGTTGTTCATTGGGGTTGCTCAGTTGACTTGCATTTTTGTTTGGAATGATTCAGGCTTCTAACAACATTTTGGCACTTTTTGTCCCAAAACCAAAACTGCACAAATGAGCATGGCTGTATCTTGTAATCACCAATGAACAAAATCTTGACACTGACAATGATGGTCTCTTTGTAGGCTTTGTCATGTTGATGCAGAAAAAGCAATCCTTACATGTGCAAATGTCACATCCCCTTTCTCTTTTTTTACAACAAATGTTGAAGGTATGACTTTGGCCCACACACTTTTCCAAACAAGCTGTACTTTCTTTGTACAAATTGGGTCCCAAATCAAAGTAAAAATTTCTGCCACCTGTAAATCAGGAGGAGGGTTCATCACATGAACCCAATGAACCAGTGGATTGGAATCAAGTAATCATAATACAGATAAGAAGTTAAATTTCAAATGAGCATTGAGTACATGAACAGTCAGTACTCAACAGGTGAAAAAAGATTTGGGTGGGCTGTCTATAATGCTTTGTGATGCCAAGTTGGGGGAGCCCCAAACTCCCAAAACACAAACATGTACCCCTGCCCTATTTTGAATACTCTTGGGGTCATTGGTCAAGGGCTATGTTTGGCTGCTCTGCCCTGACACATAGTCTGCTGCAACATCACATGTTGAATATATCACATGCTGGCTGACTGAAGTGCATGGAACAAGTCAAAAAGTTCATGTTTGTGTCAGATATCACTGAGGCAGTTGTGCAATGTCAATTTTGTTTGGGACTCTTCCACTCAGAGGTTTGAGTTCCTCTTCAGGACCAAACCCAGTTCAGAGGGCAGACACCCAAACAAGTCTCACATTGGTGAAAGCTGTTTTCTCACATGTCTAAAGCAAGTAGGGCTTATTTTTAAACACTGTTTATTTTGCACCAAACAACTTGCATATTGGTAAATCTGAATGAAAAGGATGCATTTGCACTGCACAGGTATATATATTTTCAAGGCACATGGCTGCTCCACAAGAATCATTGTGAACAAGGCCCTTGAGGAACATGTCAACAGCTGTCAAATCTCTTGTCAGGTGCCCACAAAAAGCTCCAATTCAATTTTCTTTGCAACAACACCCAATTCAAATAAAACCAAAGGTGTGTTTGCTCTCCTGCTGTCAAATCAATATTTACTGTAGGAAAGAACCAAGTTCCTTGTTTGGAAGTCACCAAATCTCTGCTGTGAACCCCACTCCAGTGGAATGTGATTTTAACAGTGACAAAGGTTCTTGATCTATCACACAACTGTCAATTGTCACCCAAATATCCAGAAACAATTTTTGTGAAATGTTGGAACTGGTTTTGTAGCCACAAACACCTGGAACCTGAAGCATTGTGTCATCAGGGTCATCAAAGACTGCAATATGGGAGATGTGGGCCAGGTGTTTGAATTCTGTCCATCTTCACTGGTCACTGTGAAGATCACAGATGACAAAGGGCCTTTAGTGGAGCCTTTCTTGTCTTGATCATTACACTTCAGGTACAGGAAAACTTCAAGGTGTAATGTTCCTTCCCTCTGCTTCAACTCTGAAGCCAGTTCAGTTCACCACAATCAGTTCCAGTTTTGTTGTGCAAGAGTATTGTGTGGTGTCAGATTCAAGTTGCTTTGACACAAAAGGTCAATGATCCAGGCAATTGTTACACAACTCAGCTCCACTGACAAATATTTACAGCATGGACAGAAAACATGTACAAGCTCAGTGTGTGTTTTGCAAATGTCAAACCTCTGAGCTGCACTCCTGTTTCATTTGTCTGGTTGTGGTTATGCACAAAGAATCTTGTGTGAGTAAATTCAGTTGCATTCATGAAGGTGACCAAAATGATACAACAAAGAACAAAGAACAAGCAATAAAGAGTGCATTGCATTTGTTGTCTCTGTACATCTCTATCTCTGGTTCTGAATACTGTGGTTTTAGGCTCACCCTGGCCACTCCAGACATACTTATCTCTGCACCCTTTCAGGAGTTGTAAACAACCAGAAAACTGGCAGTGTCTCACAGTGAGCATCACAGGCAGCCATCAGGCTCCTCACCCCCCATAGATATCTACATTGTGATACATGTCTCTGCACTTCTGTTTGAACTCCCAACTCAGTTTAGATACCAACAGCCAGAGCTTAAGCCGCTTCTCACAGTGAGCATCACAGGCAGCAATCAGACCCTCTATCTCTTTCTCCATACCACTGAGGATCACCTCCTTCAGTCGGGGTAGCTTCTCAGCTCTGACAGCTTCACCCAGACTCCTCACATCCTCCAGGTTAAGATGAGTCTCCCACAGATTCAGCTTTTCCAACCTGTAAAATCCTGGATGGTCAGATCCTCCAAATAGATCTGTCAGGCAGCCAGTTAGGGTGTTGTTGCACAGGTCCAGCTCCTTCGGCTGAGGCAGCTCCTTGTCCTTGATTGCTCTGGAGATGCTCTGAATATCAGCTTTGCTCAACTGGACATCACTGAAGTTCAGTCTTTCAGCAGAAGGGATCTCCACACGGCGATACTTGTCTTCGCACCTCTTTTTGAACTTCTCACTCAGTTCAGTTCTCCACAGCCTGAGCTTCAGCTGCTTTTCACCTCGAGCATCATGAGTAGCAATCAGAGCCTCCACCTCTCTCTCCATGTGGCCCAGGTCATTGTAACTGATGTTCAGGTACTTCAACTGAGGCAGCTTCCCAGCCTTGATTGTTTTGGTGAGGCTCTGTATGTCAGACTTACTCAACTGTGCATCAGCAAGGTAAAGCTTTTCAACAGAGGGCACATGTTTGAACAGGTCTTGTGTGAAGATTTCATTCTCCCTGAGTATGTCCCAAAACTCTCTGTGCCTTTCACCAAACACTGGGGGTGAAGTATTTCCAAAATACTGTTGGCAAAGGATTTCTCCAAATTGATTTGACAAGCCTGAGGCACACTTGGCAACTTCCAAGTGTTCCTCCACCAGTTGTGCATACTGCTGAGACTGAAATATAACTTCCCAATATGAGTTTCTTTTGACTCAAAGGGACCTGTTAAATTTATCAGAAACAGGTGTGGTAAACATGAGGTCCTAGCACCTCACACTGTTTTGAGCCCATTTATATTGTTCATTTGGGTTGTTCAGATTGCTGCCTTTTATTCACTTGCAAAGAATTTGGCCACTGTCAATACTTAAGAACTTTTTGCCTCCAAACCAAATATGCTGCACACCTGATTCACACAATCACCAAAAAAAACAAGATCCAATCACAAACCCCATTCAACCTCCACAAATCCCAAAGGCCCCAAAATTAAAGTGAAAAATTCTGCAACCTGCAAACCAGTGCAAAACACCAACAAACCTGAAATCCCTTCCAACATCATGAACATCTTTCACACTCAAGTACAAAACAGAAACCTAGCCCACGACTGGCAAATCCACAATGTTAAACATTTTGCATGAAAAATAAGTTCTGGTTTCTTCTTTTGATGTATGAAGCTTTTTGTACTGAAATCACAAAAATACATCCAAGGACGCCGCCGTTGATTTGAACTTGAGCGATAACAGCTTGTGCACAATTTTACAGTGCAAACGCTGGGAATGGATCACCGGGACATGACAAACATGAAAAGAATAGTCTCCTATAATCTCCAAACCATATCTCAAAGATTGCCCCAGTCATACCCTCCAAGAATCTGCAATCAAAGTTGAAATCAGTTGAGAAACTAAAAGTTGAAAACATACTTCTTGCATTTTGAAAATTTTTAAACACAAATCAATCCACAAACAAACAACATCAAAGTAGTCTAAAGACTTTGCCAAACTACCATTAATAGGACTTCGCGATCCATGAAAAATAATTTCCAAATTTTCAAAACCCATCAGTCCATCAAAATCCATTTTTCAGCCAATTTGACCCATCTTCAGAGGTCATCACACACCACATGGAATATACTCAAGTCAAATGCACCCATCCATCCAACACCCCAACATGTACTGTTCAACTATCATCCAATATAACCAAAGTAACACACTTGTCATCATGCACCCAAACAATGTTTTCATTTTATGACACCTCAAAATGATTTCCATTTTCATCTGACTATGCTCCACAAAAATCCCATTCATGTCACTATGCCACATCAGAATTTCACAAACTTGGTATATATCCAGAGCAAATTGCATGCTTCATCACAAATCATGCAAATATCACACTGAAATAACATTTAAACCATTCTA
>JAAUXT010008501.1_pt1 | contig 10402 bp, 12 predicted proteins | sample 7278171 | NCBI WGS metagenome assembly JAAUXT01 (sample SAMN14350112, study PRJNA611818) | marine sediment metagenome | isolation source: surface marine sediment (1.8m) | place: French Polynesia: Moorea | collected 2018-08 | reverse complement strand
TCCCATCTCTGTCTATCATCTCTAATACTCAGTCTCTTTTTATCTCTCTCTCTCTCTCTCTCTCTCTCTCTCTCTCTCTCTCTCTCTCTCTCTCTCTCTCTCTCTCTCTCACTCCGTGTATGTGTGTGTGTGTGTGTGTGTGTGTATTTCTCCTTCAGTCTCTTTGTCTCTCATTGTTCTCAATGTATCTTTTCCTTTGTTTGTCATTTGTCCTATGTTGCTGTGTTGTGCACCTCGTCGTCGACTCCTCGTGTCATTCGCATATCGGAACTTGCAGCACGGCACCACAGCGACTTTTGCGCAAAAAACGTTTCTTGGTTACTTGTGTCTGCGTCTGGTTTGGCATTTCATGGTTATGAGTGTGTGTGTGTGTGTGTGTGTGTGTGTGTGTGTGTGCACAGAACAACTCGCACACATCCCGTGTGTTGTGGACTAACTCCGCATGCGCGCGAGTGTACCCGGTGTTGCCGTGTGTTCTCAGAGTGGCGTCCGCCTCGGCTCCGCGCTGCGCTGACAGGCTTCACTCCGAGTTTGTCCAGATCCGCAGTGAAGCGACGGAAGCGACGTAACTCGACACCGCCTCCGCCAGACGGGCGACGCCGCGGCCACATTCACAGCGGAGGCGCTGGTCCCAGCGGCGACTGCGACGGCGCTGCGGTTACGTGGCACCACCTCTGCCAGCTGGGGAATAGTGGGTGATACACACCAGCGGGAGGACTCGCTGATCGCTTTCACTTCGTGCCAGATGCATTGGGGCAATCGAAGTGGTTGCTGGACTGAACCCGTGGTCCATTTGTTTGAAGAGCGTCCTTGGCAGAATGTGGTGCACTGCAAGATGTACAGCCACAAGAAGCACGTGCAGGATGAGCGCGCTGTGGTACACACTGTGCGACAAGCAATATGCAGAGTGGACACACAAACAAGGTTCAGGTCTGTGGTAGATGCAGCTGCCGATTGAACTCAGCTCAGCGGCTTTCCCCTCAGTCGCCTCCGCCATCCAGTCCAGATCTGCCCCTGTTCCGCCAGCATGGCGGGCCCCAGCTCCACGCTGGACGCGTCGTCTGACTGCGTGAGCGCGACCCGACCACGTCACTGTCCTTCCCCTCGCCCACTCCTGTTCATCCACCCCACCCAGCTCCAACCATACCCAACTCCACCCCACCCACCCACAGCCTCCGCCCCCACCTGCGCGCCCGACTCCGCCCCCTCATTCTGAACGCGTCATTACGGTGTTGATTGCGTGCGCGCGACTCGGCTCCGGAATCAGCTCGTTCTGGGTTAATCGGATCCGCTGCTGCCTCGCAATTACGTTGAGCCCACGCTGCGTGCGTCACGCGTCGAGCCCCAACAAACGCGAAGCTGGATTCACGCAGTGCACGTCACGTGTCGGGTTCCCGTGGAAATGGTCCGCGATGCTGTGTCACACGTGGTGTCCTGGTAAAACTGTGACCGGATTGACGCTGGATGCCACGCGTCCCACCCCTGTGTCGAAGGTTGGGTGTTCTGCGCTTTTGGGTTCTGAAACCAAATTCACACTGGATGGGCGCAGGTCTGGCATTGCTGTGTTCCAGTGTGCGGTCATGTTTTGTCTCCAGTGTTATCTGCACAGTCATGCAGGATATTACGCGACTGGTGTGAACCCAGCGCGGATGGCACAGGGGCTCGGCACTTGACGCGTGAATTCAACGTCATCAGCGCACAGGGACGCAGCGCACAACGCGCGTAACGTGCAAGAGGCGTGAGCGATAATAGGATGAGCACGTATCCCCACGCAGCGTAATGCGCGCGTCATCTCCGATCATTACCAACTCTAATTGTCTCGGCGACGACGATCCGAGAGAAGAAACAGGCTTCCGACTACCCACTCACAGAAACAGCCGGGTACAGCCGTACAGCTCACTCCTTCCGTGCCGCGCACCCAACCAGGGGCACTCGGCGTGCAGGTCAGTACAGACTCACTCGTAGTGTGTCAATTCACGCCCGAACCACCGTGTACGGAACTGTTCTTTGCAGTGTGCCAAAATCAGGTGCACGAGAAATATTCTGAGAATAAGTTGTCATGATATCGCGCATGTGTATTGATGGTTCAGCGGATCCAAGGGAACATGGAAGACCAGACGCCCTGACTTCCCTGAATATGACCCCACCCCTTCCGATACACGTTGTGCCAAAGGGGTACACGTCGGTTTTCAGAAGTTGAAGTTGGGACTCCTGATCTCAAAAAGCAAAATCTGCCCCAAACATGTTTGAGTCTCCGTGTTTGACAGTGGTTGAGACCGATGTTGCCTCCCTTCCCCTGTGGATACCGGACCCGCTGGAGGTAGATCAACAACGTCGGGCTGAAATCAGATGAAATCACGACCACCTGATGGCCTGTGTGTGAGGAAGATTCCGCACACGCCTCTTTGGTCCTTGGTCTTTTCCCCAAGTCAGTGTCAGGCGCCGATCTTTCAGGCCCATGGGACCCTGCTACTCCCTGACTTCCGGAAAAAGAAGTCCAATTTGACCCTTGAGGTTTGCACGTGTACATTTTTGGGTGCAGGCTGAGTACGAGCAATCAGTGTTGTTGAGATGAGTCTGTTGGATCCAGCTCCGTGGGTGGAAGCAACTGTCCAGTTTGAGTTGAGCAGTGACACTTGGATCCACCCTCCATGCTTTGTTCTGTATCTTGGATGGATCTCCTGCTGGAGGTTTCGTCAGCTGCTCGTCTGATTTGACTGGGATCTTGGAATCCAGAATCTACTGCTTGGTGTTCGAGAGCTGGGTTCATCGCGCATGTTGGTTCCACCTCAGGACATCTCTGTGGACCCTGGACACACTTACTGGATTTTTCTCACCCGGATCTCGCATCCAGGGTCGGCAGTTTGACCTGGATCACGGATCCACCTCGGCCTCAGCCGCATTAGTGGTTCAGGCTTTCATGTCCGTGTGCACAGAGCACAGCACAGCGCGGGCTTCCCGGCGCCGGGCCAACTCATCACTTACCGCGGCACCCCGCAAGAGGAGTCTCCGATACGGGAATTACTGCGGGAACCCAAACAAAGGGAAACACAGAGGAGCGCTATCTCTGCGTCTCACGCTCCCGCCCCACAGCGCCGTGTTGACTCTCCTAGTGTAATTCCGAGCGGTAATACGGAAGCGGAGCGATGCAGCTCCTGGGGACTCTCCCCTGTTCCTATACCCAACAGCACACATCGCGTTTTCCAAGTTGAAATTGTGGTTCCCTGACCCAAGCAAGAAAAAGAACGCACTGATTTTATGCCTCCAAAGGTTGAACCCTGCGTGAGACGCAGGTCGCCCCGCCCCCGCGGCTGCCCTGGATCGGCACGGAGACGGTGATCCCACAGCACGGGGATGAAGAGCGCAGGTGGCCGGGACAACTCGTGAGCCGCGCTCCGGAGGGTTGAGAAGAGTCCCGCTGCAGGTGGGTCCCCGAAGGGGGCTGATTGCAAAGCCTTCCTCACCAGGGAAGTCGTTTGTAGATTGGATGAGGTAATCGGCCTCAGTCCCACGAATGTGATGTCAACTGCTGCACCCACGGTGGATCCAGGATCATGGGGCCGAAACCAAAGGTCGCTAAACGCAGTTGATCAATGTTCGCCTGACACAAAAAATAAGGAGAAACCAATTCTTTCTGCTGGGGAGGGGGCGTTGAGGAGCCAGGGCCCCAGATTTCGCCGAAAATCCAGCCTGGCAGCACTTTGTTCTGAACACGGAGTTCGTTCGGCTTTTGGGTCGGGTTCCTCTGACTCATCCTGCACTCAGTTCTCCGCAGCGCCACACACAAGACAAAAAGAGAAACGAGTGAACGCAGATATATTTATTGATAATGCTCAGCACTGCAGGTTCCAAATCACCCAAAATCACCACGCACAAGCCCGTAAACACGTCCGGGCGTGCCTCACCTCTTTCTCGTCCTCATACAAACAGACAAGGCGTGCACACACACAGCCAAAGACACCTCTCTCTCATGTCCTTCTGGCACACACGCACAGACACAGGTGCACTGGAAGCTCTGAGTCAACTTTCTCTGTCTGTCTGTCTGTCTGTCTGTTTGTCTCTCTCTTCTCGCTCACACTACACATACACATACACAGACACATGCACACACACACACACACACACACACACACACACACAAAGAACACATACGAGGGAAGTCAATTAAATGATAATCAGATGGGCGCAATTTTCACGCAACAGAAGTAAAATTTGCGAAACTTTATTCAAGGCCAACACAAGGCCAAAATGGATATGCCAACATGCCAACAAACATGCCAACTAAATTCCAAAAGTGGAAAAACGAACTCCAAAAATGGATTCATGCCAAACATGATGGTACAACGGAACAAATGTCAAGACTGTTCTGAATCTGAGTTGCTTCCATCTTCTTCTGCTTCTTCCTGTGAATCTGACAGTTCAACAACTTCAAGATTTCCTCCAATGTGATCACCCTCGAAGTAGTCTCCGGATGCTAAAACACACTTGCGCCATCGGACAGGCAGTTGGAGGATTGCATCCTGGAAGGTCTTCTTTGGTGTCTGCTTCAACAGGTCCAAAACACCTTGCTGCAGTTCCTGGACATTCCTGAACCTCCTTCCTCGCAACTTGCTCTTTAAAAACGGAAACAAAAAGTAATCACATGGGGCTAAATCCGGACTGTACGGGGGATGGGCAAGCATTCTCAGTCCGGATTCACCAATGAAGGCCAAAGTTGGGGTGGCTGTGTGCGGGCTGGTGTTGTCATGGTGCAAGTAGAGTGTTCTGTCTGAGGTGGGGTCATCTGGATTTGACCGCGCCCAAAGCTCAGGGCATTTCCTGCGCACACATTCCTTCAATCTTTTGAGCAATTGAATGTAATTTTCCGATGTCACTGCATCACCAGGTGGTCTGAATTCAGCCAGAATGCTTCCATTCTCATCAAAAAAACACGTGATCATGCTTTTCCTTTCTGATCTGTTGTGCAAGGCTTTCTTGGGGCGTGGTTCCTGCGCTGTTTTCCACTGCATTGTCTCCTGTTTTGTCTCCAGTTCAAACACAGAAAAGTAAGATTCATCACCAGTGACGACCTTAGACAGAAGAGCTGGGTCTTCCCTGAACAGCTCCAAATTTTGAGTACAAAAATCCACACGGGTTCTCTTCAATTCGGGTGTCAACACACGCGGCACAAACTTGGGTGCAACCTTAGACATGCCAAAGTTCTTCTTCAGGACTTTGTGGACAGTTGATCTGCTGATCCCAGTGTCTTCACTAAGCCTCTGGATTGAGACACAGCATCCAGATTTGCACGTAGTCTTGTCCTGTTGGCTTCTGTGTTCACACTGGCTGGTCTGCCACTCCTTGGCTTGTCCTTCACTGATGTGTCACCTCCCTGGAATCGGCGGTGCCAAACACCAACTTGTGCTCTGCTCATGGAATCCAGACCGTAAACATCCACCAGATTCTTGTGGCACTGACCTGGAGTTTTCCTGGATGCACACAAAAACTTAATGACCACTTGTTGCTCCTCCTTCTTGGCTTTGCCTGGCATGCTTAGGTCACAACAGTGCAGTCCCAGGGCCAACAGAATTGAGCTTAAAAGCAATCCGGAACAAAGCATTTCTCATGCAGATGATCGATGCACTTTGAGCGATGCGCTGACCTGCTTACTGTCTGTTTTGGGATCGAGTAGCGACAGTTGCACAAGTCAATATGCCCAAAACAGAGGGCAGATGAACCTTTGGAAGGCCTTCCGACACTGTGTCAAACTGCAAGGAAATTGGCCCAAAAAGTGCGACACTGTGCCCATCTGATTATCATTTAATTGACTTCCCTCGTACAACCAACAGAAACAGAAGCGAGTCCATGAAAAAATCCGAGTTGAGATCTGCATCTTTTGGGACGAGGCGTCTGTGGGAAAATGGATCCGGGGCCCGAAACACTCAAAGAACAAGGATTCTGAAAATACATCAACCAGCGCGAGAAGCTGTCGACGACAAAATACTCTGGGGCTGATAAACGACGACGCGTGCCAAAGGACATGTTTGGTGCAAAAATACACAACTCTGGGGAGTTCATGCTGTTTGGACACGAGGGAAGCTGCGGTGTGGGCCACGCGGGAAGCGTCGTGCGATGCGTAATCTACATGAACAGGGACGCAGCGCCCACTGACTTGTGCAGGGTAGGATCGGATCCAGGGTTTGGCTATAGGAACCGACCCCAACCCGCATGGCTGATTTCCAGTTTCGAAATAAATGCTTTCACCCAAAGGTGGAGGGGACTCCGCACCACGGAGCTTGTCCCTCAACACAACACCGGAGTGCCTCCACCTCCCCACGCCGAGCCCAGTGTGAACCCGGCCGGTCGCTGACAGCGCTGAGCCTCGCTTTGATGTCGTATCCGGTTCCGCTGCGGCTCGGACCCCGAGCCTCGTGACGCGCCACGTGTCACATGCGATCCACGTGGGCGCAGTCACATGCTACGTGCGACATGGGTGGATTGAGGGGGGTCTGTCCAGCCCTGAGTTCCTGACGAATAAAGAAAAAAACTCCCACCCCGACGTTGATCCAAAGAGCCATTTTTCTTCCAATAGCAAGACAATTATCCAAACCAGGCTGCCCCTTCCCTGTCTTGATTGTTCCAGTCTGCCCTTGGTCCGTCTGTGTCACAGGGGAACTCAGAACAAGCCATTCTGATGCCGCGGTGGTTCTTGTACGATTTTGCTCTGATGTTGTGTGATCTCCCAGTGCACTCGAACCAAGAGAGACCCTTTGTTCTCTTCTTGAAAGTTTTGCTTTGTGTTTGAACCAGCAAAGGCACCAGAAGCGAGTGCTCAAGGTAGATCTACATTCTTTCGAGAAATCCGCACTTAAAATATCGACAGTATCCATGAACTGACGACTTCTGAAACGCTCTCCTGTTCAGGATTTCTCACGCGTCAGGGAGAATTCGACGCAGTTTGTTCGCAAAGAACTGAGGTTGTACATCCGGTGCGAGGGGACGTAAGTCCGTGGAGGCAGGGGTGGATCCAGGGTAGGCTCTATGAATCCCTCAAAATATATTTGCCCCCACTCCAGTACTGCGCCTGTTGCGCTGACTTTTTTCTTTTTTGACATGCTTTTTTTCTGAAGTTGAAGGGGGTTCCCCTGATGGGTCTCCCGCCCTGACCTGGTTCGGAATCCGCCCCTGGGGAGAACGAGGCAATCACAAGGTCAACACAGCACCAGGGGGCATTATGCGAAATAACCAGCGTGTTCAGTTGACACGAATAGCGACGTGCACGCGGTGGTACAATAACACGTGCTGTCCTGATCAGGCAGATAAAGCACAAGGCGAATTCAACCCGCCGAGACCTGACAACGTCGCCACGCGATCAAACAAAGCTCCGTGCCCATCGCACGTGCAGGTTCGCGTTACGTTTTGCCTGTGTCCACCATCACACCAGCGACGAGGACCTGCGGCGGACGCTGGGGCTTTGCTTGAAGCGCCTGGGGTGAATTGGCAGCGACGTGGTCGGGCTCAGACGGGTGTTTCTGAAGTGTTGTGCTTTTCCCCCTGTTGGTCCGTAGCCCAGGAAGCAGCAACACAAGCGTGGGCCTGGAGGTTCAGTTCACATGTTGAACTTCACAAGTCTTCGCTTTCCTGCTCAGCTTGCAGCTGTCGGTCTCGAAGAAGTCGCATGAGGCCCAGTTCACATCCCACTCTACGTCACTGCACCGAGTCGTACGCAGGCGGTGCAGTCCACTCCTCCACTGACGCCAGTTGTGGCGCCTTCCACGTGAAACGGTTCTCCGCAGCAGAATGACCATGTCCTCCGTTACCGCCTGGCTCAGGCCGCCGTCCCCTGCGCGCTACTCTCGTGTCGGTCGTAGATCGGGTGGCGCAGCTTCCCATGAGCGGGAATACCGATGATGGGGCTGGGCGGGAGCTCGGTGGCGCCGCCGCCGCCTGCCCGGCCCGAGTCACGGCCGCCCCCGGCGCGCCCCGCCGCCTCCTCCCGCCGCCGCTGCCGCTGGTTGACCTGCTTGGCGCGGTGGTGCGCTTGCGCGAGGACGCGCGCGCCGGCAGGACCGAGCCGCAGCCCTGCGTACAGCTCTTCGTACCTGCAGTTGACACAGAGGTTGAACGTCAAGTTTGAGTTCGCCACGCACACAAACATACCTTCACACAGTTCTTTCCTGAGCTTTTTGGCTGTTGCACGGCCCTCCCACCAATGGCTCTGCTTTGCCCAGGGGCATCACGTGTTCCAGTCCTGACAAACGACTCCAGAAACGTTGCGCTGGGAGGAATCACTTTGTTCCACTCCACAAGTTTGCCACCAACACTACAATCCGTTGGTGTCCCCCACCCGCTGGTGTCCCAATGAGGGCGCCCAACACGAAACTGACCTGGACCTCCAGACGAGAGTGACGAACCAGAGACAGACCCCGGAGGCGATCACGTTGAGGCTGCACTGCAGGATCAGGAAGTCCTTGACGCTCGTGATGACGCTGTCGCAGCTGCGCACGCCGTCGTACGTGTAGACGCGCGGCGCAGCGCCGACGTCGCCGCCGCCACCGCGAGAGGGTGACGTCAACGGGGCGGCGCTGCACCGACATCGCGACGGCGTCGTCATGTTGCAGTGCTTGTAGCCGGCGATCTGGGAGCCGAGGATCCCGGGGAAGACGCCCGCGATCATGCAGAGGATGATGCAGGAGGAAGACAGCGTCACGCAGGCGCACTGAAACAGGAAGCGCAAGACTTGGTCAGGCGCGTTTCCGGTGAAGTGAATAACGCATTAGCGGGTGTGAATTGCGCTTCCGAGTTGATGTGAACACGGTTCATTGAGACGTTCGTCCTGTGGAGGTTCTGCAAACGGTGGGTTTCAGCACGTTTCATGTGGTGCGCGGGATCTGACCAGAGCGGTTTGCTCTCATCCAGTGTGAACACCGTGATAGCAGTTGTCAAGTGCTCCCCGGACACACGACTCACCCGCAGTGGACACCACGACGGGCCACGACCTGAGCGCTGTGGGATGAGGTTTAAAACCACCTGATGAAAAATGCATCACGTGCTCGAGATTTACACGACAACATGTATGCAGAATGCGGGGAGGAGATCGCTCTTTGTACTCTCTCTGTCTCTTATTTTTCTCGCTCGCTCGCTCTCCCAGACATTCTGCTTCTCTCTTCTGTCATTCCTTTTTTTCCATAATCTTTCTCTCCCTCTCCTCTCTTTTCCTCATATTCTCTCACTCTCTCTCTCATTCTCTCATTCTCACTGATTCTCTCACCCTGGAGCTGCTTTTCACTCTCTGTCATTTCTCTCTCTCTCTCTCTCTCTCTCTCTCTCTCTCTCTCTCTCTCTCTCTCTCGCACACACACACACTAAGTCTACATCCCTTCCCCTCTCCCACTCACTCCCTCTCTCATTCACTCCCTCCCTCTCCCTGTCTCTCTCTCTGTCTCTCTCTCCACGGCGAAACACGCTGATGGGATTGCTCTCTCCCCGTTCCTCAATCCTGTGCGAACAATGGGCTCGGAGGAGACGCATGACAAAGCTCGTGGACTCGGGCTAAACTGCGCCATGAATAAAGCATGAAACAACGAGCTGGGGAACAAAGCGCTGCCTGGAGACCCAATCCCGCTGTTGTTATCTCCGCAGCGAGGCAACTGCATAGCGACGGCCTTTGATCAGGCGCCGAGTGGTTTGTTTGGAGCATCTGTAGATTTGTGTCTCCGATTGTTCAGCTTTCAGGGAAGGTATTTGAGTCTCAGCGTGAACTAGTCACCGTCTCCGTGCTGTTCAGTCTCAGTTCCATGGCAGTTGCAGCCTCAGTCTGAGTCAGTCATGGTTTCAGCCTCAGTCTCAGTCCGACTCCCAGTCCCAATCGTAATCTCATCTTTGTATAAGTGTCAGTGTCAGTCTGAGTCTCTGTCCGACCTCATCCTGCCTTTCGTCGTCCTACCATTGTCTCACTCACCCACCCGTAGCCTACCCAGCCCCCGCCCCCGCCCCCGCCCCCCCCCCCCCCCCCCCCCCCCCCCCCCCCCCCCCCCCCCCCCCCCCCCCCCCCCCCCCCCCCCCCCCCCCCCCCCCCCCCCCCGCCACGGCCCCAAGGGGCCGTTATTTTTATGACTCCGGTTCAAAACGCTACTCTAGGAAACATTTTTTCTGTTCCCAAGGTGATTTGAGTGGTCAATTGTTCCAGGTTGCACAAAAATAGCTCCATGGGGCTCTCGGTGATTTGACGATAAGGGAGCTCAATTTTTGAGCGACCCAAACAGGGTGACCTGAACAAATCACCTTCAGGCAGCATCCACCAAAAGTATGTGTAGAGACAATCACCCAATACCGGACCACCCCACTTTTTTTGACAAGTTTCAACCAAATGAAAAAAATTCTTCTTTTTATTTGATTCCAAAAATATTTTCAGACATTGTTG
>JAAUXT010135834.1_pt1 | contig 10404 bp, 15 predicted proteins | sample 7278171 | NCBI WGS metagenome assembly JAAUXT01 (sample SAMN14350112, study PRJNA611818) | marine sediment metagenome | isolation source: surface marine sediment (1.8m) | place: French Polynesia: Moorea | collected 2018-08 | reverse complement strand
TGTGTAAAAGTTCCATTTGGTTAAATTTGTTCCATTTGCATGTGTGCTAAATGAGTTCCTAAATTGTGAATGTTGAGTGAAAAAGTAAGAATTTTTGACAAAACAAAGTGATCAAAATCAGAGTGAGCGAAATCAGAGGGAGCGAAATCAGAGTGAGCGAAATCAGAATTTCCTCAAATCACCGTGAGCTCCATGGAGCTATTTTTCTGGCTGGTAGTGCGGCTCAGAAAAGTGGATGTGTCTGAAAGGCAGAAAAAGTCCAACCATTCGTGGTAAAGATGGCGTGTTGGGCACAAATGCAGAGGTGACGTGTCATCGTTTCCCAGATTGGTGCACAACTGGCAGTTGCTGGTTTTGTCGTCGATTCCCCAATTTGCAAAGGATGTCAGCGCGCTCTTGGGGATCTGTGTTGTTGGTTCATTCGCCCCGCTTCACAATGCCTTGTGGATTGTGTGACCAAATGAGTCTCGTTGTGGAACAGAGTGAAAGCACAATGTTGTTTTGGGGATAAATTTGCAGCTTGTGCCTGTCCGAAGAGATCGCCGAAGTGAGATTTCCAGATCTTTCCTGTTGCGACAAAAGCTGATTCAACTTGCTGACAAAGCGAACGAGAAAGGGACCATTTCCAAATTATGGATCCCACTGTGGCATGCACCAATTTTTGTTCTATTTTCTGTTCCTTTTTGTCCACCTGCCTGTCCTTACTACACCGCCACAAAAGGTGCGTGATTCATTTTTGGGACGAAGAAGACACAGTTTCAAAATTGTGAAGATCAGGCGGATTCGACATTCTCATTCAAACTTGACGTTCAGGACAGGTGTTCACTCAGATCAACGGAAGAGCGGTCGTGTTGAACGAGATCTGGGAGGTATTTCTCGAAAAACACTGGTATCTTGAATAAAAGTGATAAAGTTGCCAGCAAAAACGCTTGCACCTGCAAGCATTTTTGTCACTTGCATCTCAAAATTTTCAAGCATTTCTCAAAGATACAAGTGATATCTGAAAATCACTTACAAAAACTCTTGTAAGTCTGTGAAGCTCGCAGAAAAGAGGTCTTGTTGAGCCAGAAGCTGACGAAGGATACCTCGTGTCGAGAGACTCCTCACTCTGTGAATTTTCGTCTGAAAAGTGTCGATCAGCCAAACCAACTGAAGCTGACATTTGTTCGTTGAAGTGGAGCAAAGACAATCCGAGAACGAAGCGGTAAGTCACATTCTGACTCAGCAATTGATGCAGACGTTGCTCTGTGTGTGTGTGTGTGTGTGTGTGTGTGTGTGTGTGTGTGTGTGTGTGTGTGTGTGTGTGTGTGCTTGTGTGCTTGCGGCAGAAAGTGGGTGGCTGACAAACAATCACACACGCACACACACCCGCAACTTCACACACACACACACACACACACACACACACACACACACACACACACACGCACGTTTTTGCACAAATTCCTTCCGGATAATTGAACCATGGTTTCAGTGCAGCCTGATACACTCTGTCCGATTTTCGTTCTCTTCCTTGTGGATGTTAAGAGTCGAACCACACGTAAAGGTACGCATTGTTTCGGGATTCCAAAGCATTTGGTTTGCTCATCTGCCCAACGAACAAAAACGTCAAACAAAAGCCGTCTTCGAGTATCACTAGACTCTATCTTTCAAGTGTTTCCGAATTGAACTTTGTGTTGCTGCTCGTGGTTCACATGGGTGGGCTTCAGCTGAGTGGAACATTGACGTTGTTCCGTCAAGTGCTGTGCTGTGAAGGAATCCGCCGTGGAGTCAGATCAGAATACTCGTACGCAGAAGCGCGTTGGACAGATTATAGTGAACGCACAGGCAGCATCCCACCTCATGCAAATGGTCGCGTGTTCGGCTGCTGATTCTTGTCCTGGTTTCGAGACAACTGCGCCACTGGGCTGGTCGTCGCTGCTGCTTGTCCGCAATAGAGGTTGTCCGCGGAATAAATTGTTGCAGCAGTTTGTCGTTTGTCCATTCCTTCGTCGAAGCTGTTGCACAGATGAGGTTTTCTGTCTCGAAGTTTTGCAGAATCTCGACAAAAACAGCATCCGTACTCCAAGTACGTGACTCATGTCACGGCGAATATTGTCTGATGTCCTCGCCCTTTGTGCACCACTGACCTCTCTCCGCTCCAGCCGAAAGGCCTCGTTGTGTCCTTGCGCTAGTGAAACAGCATCGCAAGGCCAAATCGTAAAAGAGTTTCTTTTCTCAGGATGAGGGTGGGGCGGAACGAAGATTTAGTCACCCCTGGGGTGTGAGGGTTGCTTTCGACTTTTGTTCAGGGGTCTGAGAGATGGGTCCATAAGGCCTCAGTGGTCGTCTCAACTGAACTTTGAAATTCGACACGTGGAAACACAAGCATTTGCTCGTTTCAGAGTGACACTATGTCGTCAGAGGAGGGCGCTGCTGCGGCGGCGGCGGCGGACGCGGGCATCGCGGGGTTGGGGCTCGGCGTGCTCGACATGATCGTCATCGGGGGCGTCGCCGCCCTCGCCGTCTATTGGTTCGTGCTGCGCAAGAAGAACGACGACATTCCGGAAGTGAAGAAACTCACCATCGCGTGAGTATGCCGCATGCACGCATGCGATGCGATTGCGCCGCTCTTGCGGCCAACTCGAACCCACCCTTCCCGGAACTTTGTTAGCGTCTCTTCTACTGTGAGAGAAACTTGCGAAGACGATTTCCAAGGAAAGGCAAGAATGGGTGTGTCCGGCCAGAGTAGGTTTCTTTGGTCCCCGCAGCGTCAGCATATGCCGGTCGCTTTTTGTCCATCGTTGGCGAAGTCGCCTCCAGTTTCGTTGTCTGTTGAAGTGGAGACGAAGGTTCTCGTTGGACAGTTGTGGCGATGTCAAACGTGGATCTGCGACAATGTCGCTCATTTCTCCATGCCCCAGGAGGTACCGGTACGTCTCATTTTGTTTGCTTCGTGTTTGACTTTGCTTTGCGCATCATTTCAGGCCGACGTTAGCGAGAAGCCAGAGTTACGATCCCAGTTTTGTCAACAAAATGAAGAATGGCGTAAGTAGACGACGACGGTTCTGGACGCGCACTTTTCCAATGCCACACTCCTCCTTGCAAAATCCTCACTTCGTTTTCGTTGACTCTTGTCCCAAGAACACGACACTCAGTTTCTTGACAATCACATTCCGGAAATGGTGCGGACGAAACCGGTGAATTCTGTTGTCAGGGGAAGAACGTGGTGGTGTTCTACGGGTCCCAGACGGGAACAGCCGAGGAGTTCGCTGGACGACTCGCCAAGGACGCGGCGCGGTTCGGGCTCAAGGGGATCGTCGCAGACCCAGAGGAGTGCGAAATGGTGAGTGAGGGCGACAGTCCGCATCGCGAGGACCACTTCCGTGACTTCAGAAAGCCACACAACAAAAGACGAGAGTCACGTGGCGAGATTTTGTCGCTTCTGCAACATTTGGCTGGCAATCAAAACTCAAGTGTTCCCGTGAAGGGTATTTTGGTTGATAGTTCGAACACTTGACAGGCCCATTGCATTTCAGTTTCAAACATGTTTCAAGTTATTTCGGTCTTGTTCGGATGTGCTTGTTCGAAAAATCAACAAAGTGTCAGTTTGAAAGACGCCAGGTTTTGAGGAACCAAAAAGAGACAAAAAAGATGAATGAAGTCGACAGTGAAGACAAAGGGACAGGGGACATTGTCAAAAGTATTCGCGGTACCCACAGTAGTCAGTGTCGTCTTTTTCCACGACACACTTGCAGGAGGAGTTGGCAAAGCTGTCAGAGATCGAAAATTCGTTGGCAATTTTCTGCTTGGCGACTTACGGGGAGGGAGACCCGACAGACAACGCGCAGGAGTTCTTTGACTGGCTCCAAGACGGATCCTGCGAGCTCCCGGGGGTCAACTACGCAGTAAGTTTATTTCATTTCATGTTGCAAACACCACCGAACGTTTCAGGTTACCAGTCGTCTGCAGAATATGTGAACAGTGCAGAAACAGCTGGCAGGAAGAATCTTCATGTGAATAGCGCTGAGACAGCTGGCAGAAAGAACCGAGATGAAATGTAAAGCAAACCTTTATTCGAAATCTGATTCAGACATATCTTGAAGCCACTTTTTGTCGGTCGTGTCATACCACGTCAAACCACACAAAAACAGCGTTGAGCAAGGACGGCAAAAGTGAAAGAACAAAAAGCGATGCAGGAAGAGGAGTTTCGAAAAGTACCAAAAAAGTTTTTGACGCACAAAACAGTGTTGGTGGACTTGTGAACCAGTGCGTCAGATGCCTCACTGCGCGCGCTGCGTTCTCGGCAGGTTTTCGGACTGGGGAACAAGACGTACGAGCACTACAACAAAATGGGTGTCTACGTCGATAAGCGGTTGGAGGAGCTGGGCGCGACGCGCATCTACGAGTGCGGCCTCGGGGACGACGACGCCAAGTGAGTCGAGTTGCGCGTGCGCGTGTTTGCGCGACGCACCCCTCATGTGGAGCTACCACGCGCAACAACTACGACGTAGACCCTGAAGCAGGCCAGACTCTCCGCCCTCACAAAAAGTCCCCTGGTGACAGGTCCTTGTGCACTTGTGTGATTGGTGCGCAAGAATACGTGGGTCTTCATTGGTGCGAGTTTTGTGCCACCGATCACCCGTCGTCGAAATTTACAGGCACTGCGGCTGAAGTTGCCTCTAATAGATCTATCATGGACATCAGAAAATTCAAAAATTGCCAAGAAGCTATGCCATTGCGTTTTGTGTCGGAATGTTCCAGTTGTTCTTGTGCATTTGCTTCTCGAGTCAGCTGTGACTGCTGTTACCTTGCAGCATCGAAGAGGACTTCATGAACTGGAAAGACAACTTCTGGCCGGCTGTCTGCGAGCACTTTGGTCTGGAGGCGACTGGGGAAGATGTCAGGTACGTTTTCTTTGTGCTGTTTCATCAGCTTGTTCTCCGAGATCTGTGTGTGGCGCAGATTGCGCTGTGGTCAGAATCGTCGCCAAAACGCGTGAAACGTGACTACGCAATTGGTCTCCGCGTGGCGAAGCGTTTTCTGAACTTGACGCGTGTACAAGAACTTGACCTTTGCAGCATGCGTCAGTACTACGTGACTGTGCACGAGGTGGACGAGCATCCCCAGGAGAAGGTCTTCAGCGGCGAGGCGGCGCGACTCGGCTCCTTCAGGACCCAGAAGCCGTGAGTTCGCCGCCGAGCCGTCACCTGCTGCTGATCGAGAGTTTCGACGTTCGCTAAACGAAGACACCCTGAGTTCTCTGGCCTTCAGATTCAGTTTGCAGTTGCACTCCATGGCAAATCACACGACTGATGTGGTTTCTGTTCCCCCAACCGGAACTCGTCTCACTTCCGCTTGCAGTCCGTTTGACGCGAAGAACCCGTTCCTGGCGCCGGTGTCTGTGAACCGCGAGCTGCACCGCGAGGGCAGCGACCGCTCCTGCATGCACATAGAGTTCGACACCACGGGCTCCAAAATCAGGTGCGAGACACGCTCGTGAGGATGACCGCTGTGCTGTGTTTAGAAACCGTGGTTCAGGCCGTCGGGTCAAGGTCGACTGCTGGATTATTGTCTTGTGTGACGTCTGTCGTGTGGGGGGGGGGGCGTGCACAGATTGGTTCTTTTTCTGCACAGTTTCAAAATAAGACGACCAAAGATTATTGTTCTGTGATCATTTCGAATCCACGTGTGGCTGCTGCTGGCTCACTTGCGAGGACCCAGCTCCCAGGAAGTGTCTTATCAGTACTTTGCGCGTGCGCGTCATTGTCGTCACGTGTCGTGTCACGCGTCGTGTCACGCGACAGGTACGAGTGTGGGGACCACGTGGCGGTGTACCCGGTCAACGACTCGCAGATCGTCGAGGGGATCGGCTCGCAGCTCGGCGTCGACCTCGGCGTCTGCTTCACGCTCACGAACGTGGACGGTACGTGCGCGTCATACGTGGTCGCGTGGAGCCATCGGGAGAATGTTGTTCGTGTCGAACCTTGCGTTGCTTCTGTTTGCGGCTCACAGTTGTTGGACTCGCGCTTTGTGTAAATTGTCAGGTTTTGGTCTGGGAGATTGGACAATGCTTGCGCTGAGCTCGCACACTTCCTCTTGTCAGGAACCAAATAAATGAAGTTTTTACCAGTGGAATGCGCAACAGTCGGCACAACTGCTCGATAATGGCAACCAAGGACGATAGCGTTTGGTGATGAAAGCTGACTCCACGTTTGTTGGTCACAGAGGACGCGAGCAAGCGGCACCCGTTCCCGTGCCCGACGACGTACCGCACAGCGCTGTCGCACTACTTGGACATCACGAGCATCCCGCGCGCCAACGTGCTCAAGGAGCTGGCTGAGTACGCCGAGGACGACGTCGAGAAGCAGAAGCTCGCGCTCATGGGCTCCAACACTCCCGAGGGGAAGGTACGGGGGGGGGGGGCTGCTGAAGGGTGGGGCGTTGCTGTGGAAAGGTGTGAGAAACGTGAGGTGGAGTGAGCGTTTTCCTCAGACAGGGTGGAGCGAATGTGAGGAATGCGGAGAAAGAGCGAGAAACGACGCTAAGTTGGAAGTTGAGAAGATGCAACGAATTCAATTCGTGCTCGCGTACAATGTGCTGCGTTGTGGCACAGACTGAGGATTCCTTTGCCTCTGCAGGACATGTACCACAAGTGGGCGCAGCACGACTGCAGGAACATCCTGGCCGTGCTCGAGGACATGCCGTCCGTCAAGGTGCCGATCGACCATCTGTGCGAAATGCTGCCACGACTGCAGCCGCGGTACTACAGCATCTCCTCCTCACCGAAGGTCAGGAGAAAACACTTGGGTCTCGTTCTCATTTGCCTGATTGTTTGCGATGATCTGCAAGAAATGAAGCACAGTTGCTCTGAGAGCTTGTTTGTGAGCGCACTGTTCTCCCCCGCACCGCAGGTTCATCCGCAGCACATCAGCATCACCGCCATCCTCGTGGACTACGACACTCCGACCGGAAGACACATGAAGGGAGTCGCCACTTCGTGGCTCAAACTCAAACAGGTCAGTTTGTTCACTCACTATCGGCCGCGCTGATGTTGGTTTCGCCGTGTACCTGGCTGACTGGATCCCATGCGGATTACCACCACCTCCCTTGCAAAATGCAGATACATGTAGGTTTTCTTGTCCAATCTTTTTCGTGTGAAATATTTCATGCAGATTTTGGTTGTGTAGATTACCCCTCCGCCCTGCTTGAAAAATGCGGATGCATGAGGGTTTTCTTGTCGAAATTTTATTGATGTGGACTTGTTCATGTAAATTGTAGTTCTAGTTGTGTGGATACCCCCCCCCCCCCAAAAAAAAAAAAAAAAACATGGATTTGCATATGGATTCTCTCATCCGAATTTTTCGTGCGAATATTTTCATGCAGATTGTGAGGTTGTGAGGATCAGGTCCACTCCCTGCTTGCCAAACAGTGACATATTTGGGTTTTCTTGTTCGAATTTGTTCATGGATTTTGCTTGTGTTGATCCCCCCGCCCCCAATGGACTGTGTTTTCTGAAGGAATCGTCTTGCATGTGATCTACGCGGCACACGGCTGATATTCTGCTGGAAGTCACAATCACAATATCGGTCAATGCTGAGACGTGGGAACCTGCGAGTTCTTTGTTTTGATTGAAAATGAATTGACATTGAATGATTGTTGTTTGCTTGCAGCCGACGAACGGGTTGAAGCCGACGGTTCCGATCTTCGTGCGCAAGTCCCAGTTCCGGTTACCGTTCAAACCGAGTGTTCCGGTCATCATGATTGGGCCGGGCACCGGCATCGCACCGTTCCGCGGGTTCGTGCAGGACCGCGCGCACGTCAAGAAGGACGGTATGTGTCTGTGTCTGTGTCTGTGTGTGTGTGAGTGGGCTGCTGTTTTCAATTTTGAAGTTCACCAAACGACTGTTGGTGAAAATTTATATCTCATGTTTCCAGGAAAGCCGGTAGGAGAGACGATTCTGTACTTCGGCTGTCGGTATCAAAACCTGGACTTCATCTACCAGGACGAACTCGAAAGCTTCAAACAGGACGGTGCGAAAACTCTTTCACCCCGTTTATTCCATTTTCCTGTTGAAAGTGCGTTTTTCCTCGCAGTGTTCAGTGACTGTTGAAGCGCGTAAGAAAGAATGAGCGTTGAAGCGAGAATCAAATACGAAGTTATCACTGCTAGACGTGCCTTTTGAATACTCGACTGTGCGAGTTTGATGTACAGATGCGCTGAAGCTGCACGTGGCGTTTTCGCGCGACGGGCCTGAGAAGGTGTATGTGCAGCACCTGCTCAGGAAGAACGCGGACGAAGTGTGGAAGCTTCTTGATGAGGGCGGCCACTTGTATGTGTGTGGGTAAGTTCACACACACACACACACACACACACACACACACACACATACACAAAACCCAGGCAAGATGCACTCGCGCTCTGGCTCCGTTCGAGAAAACGCACCCGACATGTGCCAGCGAAATGCAGTCGCTGTCCGACTGTTTCCCATTTCACAGGAAGAAGAGCACTGTGTGAACGCTGAATTGTTGCAGTCACAGGCATTGTCTCGATTGTGAATTTTCCAAGAGAAATAATTTGACAGTGAACGAGTCTTGGCTTTTCCAGCGATGCCAAGTTGATGGCGAATGATGTGGACAAGGCTCTCACGGAGATCGTCGCTGACAAGGGCAAAATGGACGCGGCCAAAGCGCAGGAATATTTGAAAAGGTACTTTCCAAACTCCGTTGGTTGAGTTCCGCTGCGTATGTGGGTGTGTCTCGCGAAATTTAGTTGTCATGGTTGCACCGTTGCGACTTTGTGACGGAAGTTGACAAGGAAAAGCTAAAGTCTACTCAGACGGAAGCATCGAAGGCAGTCAAGCTTCCGGTTTCTGTCAACCAAAGCAGCTCGTCTGAGCTCACACACATTGTGGTTTGTTTCAGAATGCGTTCCCGAGGCCGGTACTCTTGCGACGTTTGGAGTTAGTGTTTCTCGCGAGACACGCAGCTAGGAAATATATGCGCGGTGTTTCTTCTGACTGCATCTTCAAGCTGGACTTTGACCCTCTTTCCAAACACTCCTTTGGAGTGCCGACGAGCTGCAAAACATTCCCAGAAAATTGTGCCCCGAATGTTGAGTGACATCTTCGTTGTTGTCCGAATCATGACTGTATCAACCTGGTCGAGTGTTTGGTTGGGGTCGAGAATCGGAAAGTACTCGACGTTTCTTTTCAAGGGCAGCTTGCATGTGCTCTTCTTCCTCACCTCGACCTGCGGGGCTGAGTGTTCACAGTGGGACCAGTGCGTCTCCAGTACGATTATCCACAACCCGTTTCTCTCTGCAGTTGATTGAAATATGCATCTCCATGCAGGGTCATCTGCACAAGTTTCCTAGAGACAATGAAAGCAGAATTGAGTGCGTTTCTTTTTACCTCCTGAATCTGTGAATGAAAGCCACAATCATGTGATGTATTGATATTTCAAGAAGAATATTTTTGTCAAAAGAACGTCAACATTGTGCGAATGTGATCTTGTGTCATTGCTGTTTCATGTGAAATTGTATCATATTTTTGCGGCGACTTTCCAGTAACCTGCTTTGTGCAAGTAGAACTGCAGTTCCTCCCTGCTTCAAAATGTGATCGTCCGAAATACCCGGTACAGTTTCGGCTGCCCAGTGAGGGTGACAAGCAAGTGAAGGTGAATTTGTGCAAACAACACAAAACAATGCAATTTGACGGCCTGTCAAGGGTGTCTGCAAAATGGAGGTTTCAGGGACAACACCTTTTTACAAGCATTGGGTGGCCGTTTCGAAACCAAAAAATTGAGACTGTTTCAGCTGTTTCGCTGAGGCTGGTTTGCTGGTCACGCGGGCGGTACATGTGTGGTTCTTGTGAGCAATTCTGCATTTCATTTTACACTTCACACAGAAAGTGCAAATTGCTGTCGTGGCTGGTACACTGCAGGGGAGGAGGGTGCGATTGTCGCATTGAGAAAAATTTTGGAAATGCATGCACCTGGAGCGCGATATTAGTTTGGGAGGGGGTGCAGACCCCGCCCCCTGACCACTGTTTCCTGAGCTCAGTTTCCAGATAAACGGCCACAGCGTTCTGCCGCGCTTCTGAGCCAAGAGAATTTTGCCTTCCCAAGTTGCTTTTGAACATGTACCCAAAGTTTAGAACCACGCCCACCCCGACCTGGGGAATAAATATTTTGAAAACAGGTAGATCTATAGAAACACGCGAAACAAACTTGTGAATAAACTACAACACAAAGCCCACCGAAATGCTTGTTTTGTGGGGTTTTCTCGGGCAGGAAAAATACAGAAGTGGGAACAAAAAAATAGCTCCATGGAGCTCGCGGTGATTTGAGGAAATTTCAGTTGCTCTGATTTGGCTTGCTCTGATTTGGGTCACTCAGATTTGGCTTGCTCTGATTTGGGTCACT
>JAAUXT010132225.1_pt1 | contig 10404 bp, 12 predicted proteins | sample 7278171 | NCBI WGS metagenome assembly JAAUXT01 (sample SAMN14350112, study PRJNA611818) | marine sediment metagenome | isolation source: surface marine sediment (1.8m) | place: French Polynesia: Moorea | collected 2018-08 | reverse complement strand
GGTGTGTGTGTGTGTGTGTGTGTGTGTGTGTGTGTGTGAGTGAGAGAGAGTGAGTGAGTGAGAGAGACAAAGAGAGAGCACTCTTCCATTGACGAAAACTGGCCGCCTCCCGCAGGTTGAAATGTCCCGTTGTTGATGCTCTGGTTTGAGTCCATTTGCGTCTTGTCACCAAATGCTAATGTCGTTTTATATTCATTTGCGTGTGCTCGGAATTTCTTTGAAGACAATGTATTTGTTATCAAAATGCATTTATATTGTTGGAAACTTCTCGAAACACAGTTCGTTCTCGTTTGGTCGGTGTCGGTGTTCGGCAAGAATTTGCACACGCACCGTTGAAGTGCATTCGCTGCACCAAATGCAGATTTCTTTTTCGTTGCACGCAGCTAAACGGCATTGTACAGTGCATGTGTCATTTTGTTTGAGAAATTTATTCGCCAGATGCTGTTGTCCAATGTATCTTTGTCCAAACACATTCTGGTATGTGGAAGATGCACACGCAACTTTTGGTAACTAAATTGTGAAACCCGTCCTTTGCGATCCTTGCCGAGAGCGACCCTGTCCGGAACAGAATTGTGGGAAACCAGGCAACACAAGGCTTTAGAATCAATAAATTTGCAGAGCTCTGCCTTTGCTTGGTGGACCGATTGGCCGCACTGAGTTTCCCGGCACGGGGTGAAGTCTACAAATTCGGCATGACGTGGGTCTTTTTCAAAACAAGTGCACTCATCTTCAGTTTTGAGACTAAATTTCGCGGTTGTGTTTACGATAATCAAGTTGAGAAGTTTGAACAACGAAATTTTTCAAGTGCTACATTTTCAGCCTCACAAATAATTGTGTCCTGCGTTGTGCAGGCAAAGTTTGTGCCTTCAGCGTCACGTATGGTTTCGCGAGATCCTGCAAGCTGTGATGCACGGTTGTTGTCGGGTTTGCTTTGCAATAAATCTTTGAAGGTTCAAGTCAGAAGTGCTGTCTCCAAAATGCGGAGCGGAGCTACCACGAAGATTTGAAGGAAAAATATGAAATTTATTTTCCAAAAGTACTGTTTAGACATCACTTTTTCAAGGACATTACAATATTCACACAATTATCATCATATCTATCATTGATAAAAAGTGAAAATCTGACAGACACCAGACAAGGGACACAACGGAGCATTCAAAACAACGGGGCGTGTTTCAAAAGGCACTCCTTGCGTCTCCCAAGCTCTGCTCATTCTCCTCACATACTCAGTGTTTCGTATCACAATCAAGCACTGTTATTCACAGCTATTCCCAAATCAAGAAACAAGTCAGGCCCGCCCACTGCTTGGTCAAAACTGATCACTCTTGAGACCACGACTTGGCCAAACAATGACGGAAACCAAGAAAAATGTTTTTTTCTCTGTACACAACGTAACTAAACGTCATTCATTGCTTCTGCAACCAAGGACGATCACTTATGTGTTCTGCAAGCTTTCACTTCGTCATGTGGGTCATGTACAGTTCGTTACAAAACAAAATGCAACTGGTAACTTGTGCAGATGCTGCTCCAGGACGCAGCTGAACAGAGAAACAAAGTAAAGGGTTTGAAACCTGTGAGACGCATCGGTGCAATGCCAGACTTGAGTTGAACTTGGTTCTGGCTTTCATTCCACAGAGAAGTGTGAAGTCGCACAGAACAACTGCTGCACACAGTGGTTCAGCTGACATGCAGCCTGTTTTCTGACTGGACTGTGGACGCACACGACAGTACTTCGGTGTCGCGAACCACAGTCGACGCCAAGTGCTCAGTCCACACCACACTGGTTTAGCACAAGGAACGAGCGAAAAACATTGAGATCTTGTCTGGGAGTGAGCAAATGCACAGTCTCTGTGTAGAACCCCTTTGGTCTTGGGTGCACTTTTTGTGTGTGTTCAAATTCAGTGTTGTGTCGAAAGAGGAAAATATTTCATTGGTGTTCCAAATCCTACAGGCAGGTCGCACTCTGAACAAAGCAACATACATCACAAACAGAATGTCCAAAACCAACACGCTCAACAAGACTCAATCCTGATAATGTTTCTCCTCCACAACGAACTTCATTGAAGGAACAGTGGCAAAAGGAGGCGCACTCGACGCGCAGGGCATTTTGAGGAAGGCACCAAGGACTGACGGCGACTCACTTCACGACCAGGATTCACACATCAATCGCACATAACAAATCTTTCATTCAAACCGAAACGGTCCTCTGCTCTGATCTGCGCAATTTTCGCCTGTTGTAAGAACAAACTGAAGCCCGCCCCAACCCACCAAGAAATAAGTGTTCGACTGAACGAAGGTCCAAAAAGAAAGAAATTTTGTTGGAAGAAATTGGCGGATTGTTGGGACACAACGAGAGATTTGTTGGTGTTGTCGCACTCGCTCGATGTGTGCACCTTTGACATCAGTTCCACCAAAACAACAGAACAGTCACATCGACTCGAGAAACTTCGTATGATGCGCACTTCGTGAACAACCCGAGCCAGCCAGGCTTCGCACTGTTCAATGGAGACAAGTTTCCATCCACAGACAGAAGCAGAGATCTAGATCTACCACGGTGTGTACAAAATTACACGTACAAGTTTCAGAAAATATGTGCTTTGTTTCCATTGAAGACACGCGTTTGAACCAGATCGAAGAGTTACGTTGCGAACTTTTCAAGGCAAACAGGTGAGGAAAGATACAAGGTAAATTGACAGGCGCGCGTGTGTTTCAAACAAGTTTGTGACCTCAAGTGGACACAGTGGAAAGGGAACAAGGAAAGCAATGACTGCACGTGAGAACGTTCAAAGTCCTGACAAAGGAAATGTCAACGAGTGAAGTTTTCGCAAAACACACTGAGACAACCACATCTTTTCACGGAGCCGAAATCACCACATCCCGAAAGTGAGTTCACGACTTTCTCAAGTTCAGGTTTTCAAAACACATGCGCTATGAACGTCGAAACTGAACACAGAACTGTTCAGATTGGTTGCCCCTGAGCTTTTGTGAGGCGTCAGACCACACAGCGTACGTGTCCACACAGTTGATAAGTGCTTTCGTTTTTAGCGTACGAAACATGCCCAAAACAACCATACAATATTCACGCAGAGAAGAAGAAACGCACAAAAATGTGACGTCAGCAAACTGTTGGCGTGTCACGATATTGTTGGCATCTGACGCTTGAAAAGACAACAGAGAACAACAGGACTCCGAGAGGCTGTCACTTCAGGCACTGAGGGTGGGCGCTTTCCAGCGGGCAAATAGAGGCCGTTTACAAGTGTCACAGATTCGTGTTTCAACAGGGTGTAGGGCAGAATCTATCAAACAAAATCAACTTCTCACACGCACGCACAGATTCGCTCACTCAAGTTTGTGTTCACAAATTGGTCATAAAATTTCAAGAAGTCCAACAAGAAACACATGACAACATGGTGTGCGTGTCGAACTGAGCGTGCAGCACTGCGTTCATGGCATCAGGAACACCTCACACACTGACCCATAATCTTAGGGTACATGTCTTCTCTGAAACAAACGTACCTGTGCACATTGTGCGATCTGTACTTGAATATTCTTCTGTACAAATAAAAATTATTCACAAACATTTGATAACAGTTCACTGTTGCTGATAATGCAGTAACACAAATGCAATGGGAAAGCTTCCGTTTTAAATGCACAGATATTCAAACCTTGTTACGACAATGAAATGATAATGCCATTCAACTGCACGGACACTGTTCCTCCAACTGCACTCAACACACCCACTCTTGCCATCACCGGCTCCCAGCACAAGTGCGCGCGTGCAGCTGAAGCGGCATTGTCCAATGCCTTGATGAGCAGGCAAACAGATGCCCATACTCTCTCCCAAGTGTACAACCCGTGGACAACCAGCCTCCCAACACCCCCAAAAACTGCTGCTTCCATGGCTCCCCCTGTTTATGTGTGCGACAAACTTGTTTGCCAAACAGTACAAGTGGAAAATGACACTGTTACCTTGAACGACACGCATTTGACAACGAAGCACTGGTACCAGACAGATACGAATCCCAATTCGTGGTTGGTATCTCACTGCTTTTTCCACCGGATTCAGATGCAGACCCTTTGCGTTTGGCCATCGCCACGTTGCAAACATGATTGAGACCAGCACACAGTAAATTCGTTCACGAACAGCGGTACCCTGCCCAACACCGGTAACTGTTTACGTGATGCTCACTGTGCTGCAGAAGCAGCTCCGCGCCACGAAAGTTCCATTTCTTCGATGCTTGGCAAAACAATTTTTGCAGTGGAGAATCACAAGTCAAAACAAAACAAAAAGACAATCGGAAGGAATTCCACGGGTAACTCTTATTCCCAGCTTTTTTCATGACAAACTTCGGTGGGCCAGAAATGATCTGTTGCCTGCTGTCTGTCCGCAAAGCGGACCAAACCAACTCCCACACGCCGTTTCTGAAGGTCAGTCCTGAATAACTTTTCTGGAGTGTTTCTATCTCCGTCCGAAACATTGTTGACCGAACAGGGACAGTCGCGCTTGTTTTCAGAACCAGTTTGTCAATTCAGTGACCAATCAACATATGCTCTTTTCAGCAGTGTCCGTGTGTGTCTGCTTCCTTCACAGGTAGTCGTACTTCCCTTCATGAACACAACAGCAGATATTTTACATTTAAGAACCGTGCCAATACCACTCCAATTGGCCACGCATCAGCAAGTATCACTTTTAAGTAGAATGTTTTTAGTCACCATTGCAGTGTTTGTGTCGTTAGAAAAGCAAATGGCAAAAATAAAGTTTTTTGACTTTTTGAAGTCAGTTTTAGTTCTCTGTTGTCAAGCAGTTCTGCGGTATAGAAACACCAACAACGTGTCCCACCAATGACCACAATGCACAGGTCTCTGTGAAATGCCTCTCTCGTTGGTCAAAAAACAGTTCACCAATCCCGGAGTCTTCCACTGCCACCAATCCAATTGCTTCTGACCACTGCAGAGCAGGACTTCGCACGAAGATGGCTGCCGTTAAAAACCTCACAACTCTTCAAATGGATTCGATCCAGTCGTGTCTGACCTTCAGGTCATTCTGACCCCGACCCCTGACTTTCAATCCTCGTCTTTGTCTTTCTGAGGCGTGAGGCCGTACGCCCGCCACAGCTCCTCGGGAGTGTATCCCCCGGTCAGGTTCTGCATGTCACACACGAAGCGATAGACGTAGCGCTTTCCTGCCGTCTTGTGAATGATGTTCTTGTCGTAGTAATACCTGAAACACAACCAGTCGTGGTTTTCATTGTGCCGAAATGTTGACAGAACTTCCATACCATATCAATACGAATGTCAGAGTTCGTGTCCGAAAAAGGTTTCATTTTTCTTGTGGTTCAACAACCCGTGTCCGAAAACGGTTTCATTTTTCTTGTGATTCAACAACCCAAGGATGTCGTTCTCGTACCACCGATAACAGTACTGTTTGCTACCTGAGGCCGCGGGAGAGCTTCTCGTAGTTCATCTTGGGTTTGTTCTTGCGCTGGCCCCACTGCCGCGCCACCTCGTCCGGGTCGGTCAGCTTGAACTCCCAGCCGTCGCCCGACCACGCGATGAAGTGCTGGCAGTTCTTGTTGATGAGCAGCTCGAGCAGAAACTGCCACAGCTGGATCGGACCGCTCCCGGCTGCAAACACAACATGGCTCATTCCCTCAACAACCGTTTTCTTTGCAACGAGTTTTCTGCTTGAAAAGGTGGACGGCTGGTCACTCACCGTGCGCCCCGGAGTATCCCGCTCCGAGAGAGGCCGGGTTGATGGGTTTGATCTCGTGCACCACGGGCGGCAGGTCTGGTCGTGGGGACGGAGCGCTGGGCGGAGGTGGCGGGCCTCCAGGTCGGTAACCCAGTGAGACAGGCGGCGGGGGCGGGCCGGGCGGCGGGCCCGCCCCGTTCCCAGAGGACAACCCGCTTGCACCGCGTAACAGTCCACCAGGCCAACTGCAAAGCATCAACGTGGAACATTCAGTGACACGAGTCATTATCGCTGCGCATCTTGTGACGGGCAGTGGGTGTCTCAATCGTTCTGTGAATTTTACCAAATTCTCCACACCGGGCGAACTCGACTCACCTGTCAGCGAGGTCTGGGTGCTGCGGCGGGGGCCAGGCTGCGGGGTGCGGCGGGCTGTGCTGCGGCCCGGCTCCGCCCGGGTGGGCGGGTCCGGAGTGGGCGGGAGCTGGAATGCTGGGGACGGTCTGCGAGGTGTCGCCGGAGCCCGCCGCGGAGCTGGAGCCGCCGGCGCCGGGGGACGGGTACGCCGACCCGTAAAAACTCTCTGGGTTCCGCGAGTCGGGGACGAAGCCACCTGCAATGCAGCCGGATCGTGTGTAACGCCAGGAATGTCGTCAATTGAGGAACCTCCGCAGCGGGGAGAAAGTTTCCGCGTCCACGTTGCATCGCACCAGCTTGTGTTTTTAGTACAGCCAAAATTGATTGTGGGCCGCACGATGTACGAATCCGTTCACGCTCCCCCAAACGAGAGAAGAAACTTGTGCGGACGTACCACTGTTCATGCGCATCAGAGGCGGTCGGTATTTGTGCTCAGGACCGGGCGGGTAGAACTCGGTGTGGTTGTTGTTGTCATAGAAACCATTTGTCTCCAGACGCTGGTACTCCCCGTCGTCAGGATAACCGTTGCTATGGCTTGTGCTATTGTTGTTGCTGTGCAACATAGACTCTCCGTTCAAACCGTTCACAGGATGCATGGAGTCCGAGATGCCGTAACCTGCAGGTCAGAAGGAAGCTGTGGTGGTGGTGGTGTGACTTTGGTAGTTTGTCGCGAAGTTTCATTACGCACAATGCAGTACCAACGAATGCGAGATTTGCCCAGCTTGAGACCACCCAGGGAAGTTGCTGGGTTCGTTGAAATGACAGTGTCAGTTTCCCAACAGTCAGTTTTCAACCGAATTTTGAGAGCCAGAAGCCCAGGTTGTTCTTACCGTCCATGCAGGACGAGCTCCTGTTGCCTGGCGACGGCTGCTCAGGAAACTCTGCAAACACAGCAACAAAATTTGATGACACATGTGCGGAAATTACCACAGAGATCTGTGAAGTTACATCACCACGTGAACATTTATTTGGGCATACAAACAAGTCGAACTTTTTTTGCTTCCGTCTTGCAACCAAAGGAATACAAAAACTTACAATTAGACCCAAAGCGAAACTTATTTATTCACTCAAACAACCACGCATGTCTCAGCCCGCATTTTAACTTGGCACGCGAGAAAAAATCAATCTAATCATCTTTAAATTTGTTCACTAATTGTGTCGTTTTACCATTTTGGTGCAAACAAACCACCGAAGTAAATAGCAAGATGAGCATCGCACGAGGCTCTCATATCGTGTTCTTTTCAAGACAATGCAAATCGTGAAGTCTCCATCACAGGGAAACACGAACTCACATAAGTCTGGCCGAATAAGTAGAAGTCCCAACAAGTCGCAAGCTTTGTGTACGTTTTTGGTTTCGCAATGCAGCCACTGAACTCAGTCAGCATCCTGACGTCGCGAGGCAGTGTCAGCGAATTGCTACACAAGTGTTGAGGTTCGCAAAATCTTCGCCAAAGTTGCAGAAGATTGTGTGTGTGTGTGTGTGTGTGTGTGTGTGTGTGTGTGTGTGTGTGGTGTGTGTGTGTGTGTGTGTGTGTGTCACTATGGGAGCCGAACCTTTCTTGATGAACCTGTCGTTGAACTCGGGCACGACGACGCACTCCGAGTAGCCCGCAGGAGCGTTGCCCAGCAACTTCTTTTCGTTTTCGTGCTCTGCAAGAAAAACGCGCAATACGTCGTCAAACATTAGGAACCTCCGCAAAACGAATAAAACTGTCGCAGGACACCATGTCTTGCTTTCCAAACGCGAATGACAAATTATATCGTCGTGTGCGAGAAAACGTCAGAACATTGCGAGTGAGTGAGAGGGTGAGAATGAATGAACGAATGAAGGAACAAACGAATGAGTGAGTGGTATGAATGTGTGCCTCTGTGAGTGAGTGAGTGAGTGAGTGAGTGAGTGAGTGAGTGAGTGAGTGAGTGAGTGAGTGAGTGAGTGAGTGTGTGTGTGTGTGTGCAGTACCTTGCTGCAGGATCTCGAGGTGCTCCCACAGGATGTCTCCCATGAAGGGCGGGGAGCGGCTGAGGAACGCCTCGCGCCCCATCTCGATCATCTTCTTCCCAGGCATGTTGAAGTTCGCCCGGTTCACACCCTACGATACAAGCACACAACTTAAAATTCCGCGCCATTTTCTGTTTTCTTCACACAACACTTGTCAAATTGGAGACTGCACAATCGCCATGAGCGTGGGGAGCAAGGGCCCATGTTTTGTTGTGGCGAGGAATGGATTGAATGTGTGGAGTTCAACAGTCACAGACGCCACTGCGGTGACTGGAAATGCTTTGGTTTGAGAGGCTTAGAGTCATGTTCACTGCATTCAGTGCCTTGACCGCTTCTCGAGTGGCCAACGAACGTCTGGTTGGTGGCCTGGGTGAGCACCTCGCGGCCTGATGAACTGACCTCGAGGGAGAACTCGCGGATCGCCCAGTCGAGCCACTGCAGCACCTGCAGCTCCGACCAGTTCTGAGGATCTGCAACAAGAAACAACCAACAACGTCAGCAAGATGGGGAAAAAAACTCGACAAACAACTTTGGTTGTTATTTTCTTCGCACTCTGGCCTTGAGGCGGGTGAATGGCAGGACACTCGGGGTTTTCTTTTCCTGGACCTTGCGGAATCACGTAGGGACGGGAAAGATTGAGTCGGGGCACAGGTGACAAGATACGCACGAAACGACACTTTGAGACAACCAGCCACCAGCTTTCCTGGAGGAAACTCTTCTTAACAAGCAAACACCAACGTTGAAAAGCAAACTGCCATTTCCAAAAATACGGAGTCCCCTTGAGATACCTTTTCACACAATATCCTTTCAATGGCACTTTTTTTCTTGACTACTCCTCCCAACTTCATTCAAACGCGACAAGAAATGTGGCGGGGTATTTTCCCAGAGTCTTTGTTTGCTTTTGTTTGTTTTCGTCTGCCGTGTAAAAGTACATGTACATATATTATTAGTGTATGATACACTGTGAAGAAATGTTGCAGTTCCGAGGCCAGGCGATGCGCGCTTTTTGTGAGACGCGTCAATTGCGTTGCTGCATGGACACAAAGAGTCCGTCAATTCTGGTGCTGTTCACAGGTCCACGCAGGATCACAGCTGGATGGCGTCAAAGGCAATCGGATTGTTTTCCGTGGCAAATTCAGAACCTGGCCATTTCCGTGTTGTCATCGCGCGATCCATGGTGACGGGTGCGGGTTTGATTGGAACTTTAGGGGTTCCGTGTTCTTCTTGAGACGTGAAGTATCAGTCGGCGCACATTTCCACAGCGCACGGTGTTTTTCTTCCCTTGCCAGGTCAAGCGCAGCCGCGCTGAGCACAGCATAAGCTCCCGGCGCTTTTTCATTGAAAAAAAAAAACTGTAGCGATTTGTGAATGAACCGCCTCTCGCGGCTGTCGAGGCCGATCTACCGATACGACCACGATCACTGTAAAACCGAAGATTTTGTGAAAATCACACGTTCACGCATCTGTTCATGACTTTTTTCCTTCTGTTACCACGCATCACCCCTGACTGGTTGGATCGCTCCCTCTCCCCCTCTTTGAGGCAGGGGAGCCCCTGCCACGACCAGTGTCTGTCCCTTGCAAATTTGTCCAAGTCCAAAGTAAATTCGAGGGGTCCACTCACATCCCCCATTCACCCTCCACGACCCAGTCCAACAACCCAATCCGGAGTATTTTAGTGGCCTCTGATCTTCAGGGGCCCCCGGACCCTCTGGAGCCCTTGACACACAATTGTGGGATTATTAAGAGGCAGTTCTGCTGGAGGTGGACTGCAGAAAAAAAAAAAACAACAAGATCACCTGGCGGTGAAGACACACGCCAAAATCCGTAAATGAAGAAATCCGTAGCAGAGCCATAGAGCCATAAAACAAAATAGCAGCCCTATATCCATATAATCTGATATCCATAGTAGAGCTGTAGAGCCACAAAACAAAATGGCAGCCCCCATACAGGTATAATGGCTACCCCCACATAAGAAAACCAAAATGGCTACTCTCAAGAGCCCAAATGAGATGTTGCCTCATTGGCTGCCAGCACGCAAATGATACTTATACTGTTTCCCAGGCCATTCTGGCCCTGAACCTGGCATAAATACTCCAGGGGGGGGGGGGGTCCTGTCACATCAAATGCCAGCAAAAAAAAAAAACATATAATGTTTCCCATCCAAAACGCCGCCCCCCCCCCCACCCACCCCCCGCCCCGAACCAGCGCCCCGCCTCCACAACTCTCTCGAAGCCGGTTCCAAGCACCTCACTCAGGCGGAGGCTGCGCCGCAAGCACGACGCGCAGCTCGATCGGCTCG
>JAAUXT010089327.1_pt1 | contig 10404 bp, 20 predicted proteins | sample 7278171 | NCBI WGS metagenome assembly JAAUXT01 (sample SAMN14350112, study PRJNA611818) | marine sediment metagenome | isolation source: surface marine sediment (1.8m) | place: French Polynesia: Moorea | collected 2018-08 | reverse complement strand
TTGCGCGCGGTTTTGTGCACAGGCATGAGAACGAATCCGTTGGTGTGGGAACCAATGTAGTGATATCACAAATGATCAGTTGGGTATCTCAGGTGAGACTGGCCACGGTGGCACAAATCTCTGTGTTTATTGAATGCACAGTGCTGCCACCTGTACCGCGGTGGTTCAAATTCACAGCTGGTGTGTCACACCACAGTAGGCAGTGTGACCTGTCCCAAATTTTTGGCATCAAACCCTCTGACGTCAAAATTTTGGGACAGGTGGGCCCAGTTGCAAAATGTTAGGATTTGTTAGTTCCTGATCATTTTTGCACCTATCCCACATTTTTCAGATCGGACAACACCCACCCCGTTTGTCATGCATTTGCGACAGGGCGCAGTTCCGTTTTTCAAAAATGTTCGGAAATCATCGGACACCACCATGTGAGCGCGCGCTCTATGATCTCTCATGTGGAGTGTTAGTGCGTGATCCTATTCGATTGATCGCCTGTTGGTGTTGTCACTGTGGTGGTGTTCTGTGAAGAACCAACAGCAGCAAATTTCTGTGACCAGAAACATTTTCATAATGTTCATAGATGGTTCCTGATCACTTCCTGATAATTCATGAAACTTGACGGTTTGCCCCCCCCCCCGCTGCCCCCTGCAGATCAGCAAATTTCGTGGAAGATCAAAAGTGGAGCTTGTTGCACCCACTGCTCAGCATTGTCGCGTTTGTTCAGTTTGGACAATTCTATTTTTGCACACGCGTGAAGCCCAGTATTGGCAAACTGAACAGGGCGTGCGTTCACCTGCAGGCGCGATCCAACCCCTACAGGCAGGAAAAACATGGGGTCCTCGGGCAGGAAGTTCCGGCTGCTGCTCTGGAAAAACTGGCTGCTGCAGAAACGAAAGCCGATCGTCACCATCTTCGAGATTGCGAGCGTCGCTTTCTTCGCCTTCTTGCTTCTCTTTATCAGACAGGTTTGTCGGTTTACCGTCATTGGCGCTCTTCCATCCAAAGACGTAAACTGGAGATCGAGCAATTGTTGAGCTGGCTATTGCAAGTGTTTGGTCGATCTTTCAGCGCGTCAAAGCCAAGAACATCACGAAACCGACACTGTTTGCGCCCTTCTCCGTGGAGACGTTTCCGGCGGAGGTGCCCGGCGGCGTCGTGCTGTGTTACACACCCAACACGACCCTCCCCACCCTGATCATGACCAGCGTGCGGAAACACTTCGGCTTGAGCGTCGTATCCGGTGACTTTTTCTCTCAAGATTCGGCTGTGTGTCTTGGAATGGCAAGATTTCGTCCACTACAACTGGGGTCTTCTGTTTACGTTCCGTGTTCATGCATTGCAGAATTGAGAGGTTATCCTGACGAGAACGAGATGGTGGACGCCATCATGAGTGATTTCAACTCTCCAAAACCTTTCAGTCGCATTCTCGGTGGCGTCGTATTTGAGAATCTCGTGGGTGCTGACTGGACGGACTTACCGCTCAATCTCACCTACAAAATCCGATTGAGTTCTGCCGTCCGCAACCCTGTGGACTCCAGTGAGTGACATTTGTTTGGCGAACAGTCACACAGATTTGAAAGAATTGCCGTTGACTGTTGTTTCAAAAGTGCGAGGCATATTTACATCGAAACGGAAACGTGCAAAACGTTGGAAGTTTGTGTCAGAAGTTTGTGTCGTTGGTAATGCTGCAAACCAGAAACAACCTGAAGACGATTTTGCTAGTGACCACATGTTGGGCTTGCGAACAGGATGCACGAATCAGCGTTCGTGGCGCACAACACTAAAGTGTCCACAAAAAGTCTTGTGAAGTTCGTGCAAACTTTGACACTCGGAATGGTCGTTGAATTTCATGATTCCAGATACTGGGGGTCAAAACAATGGAGGCAACACCTGGATGACCAACCTGGAGTTCCCGCTGTTCCAGACGGTGGGACCCAGGGAGCCCAACTCCTCGTGGGGTGGAAAGCCAGGCAAGTCCAACATGAAATGTGTGAACTATTTCAAAGAACTTTGGGGACCAAGTGCTCTGAAAATGTATAGCCTCCACACAGTTTTATTTTCTTTGTTCAAATCACTTTGCTTTACAACACAAAACTCAAACGGATTCCCACTTGTCTGTTGTTCCCACCGACCAACATCCCCAAGAACGTGTCCCTGCTCAGCACTTCTGATATTTGTCATTCTGTTCAAGTTTTGCACTCATCTTGTTGACGCGGGTGCTCTTGTGTTGCAGGATACATGGCCGAGGGGTTCCTGCCGCTACAGCGATCGATCGACCAGGCGTTGATCCAGATCGCGTACCCCGGCTACGACCCCGACTCGGTGCGCCTCTCCCTGCAGCGCTTCCCCTACCCGCCGTACAACGACGATGTCTTCGTGCTCGTCCTTCAGCAGCAATTTCCGGTCGTGCTGATGCTGAGCTTCGTCTTCAGTGCGCTGCACATTGTGAAGGACGTGGTGATGGAGAAAGAGAAACGCATCAAGGTCGGTGTGCGCAGCAGACCTGCGCATTCTTCAAACTGCGCGGTGTTGTGAGTTCTTGCTGGATCAAACATGGCAACCGGTCATGAAGAAAGAGGCTCCAAAGTTTCGAGTGTCGCCAGCTTTGAACAGTGGCGAGCTGTTGTTCCCTTCAGTGTTGCCGCTCAAACGGTTTGCTGTGTCGCAACGTGGATGCAGCACGAGTCAGGTGTTGACTGTAAATTCTTTGTAACGTTCTCAGGAGCTGCTGCGCACGATGGGGATCGGCAGCTGGCTGCAGTGGTCCGCCTGGTTCACCAAGTACTTCATGTTCCTGCTCATCGCGGTCGCGCTCATGACCTTCTTCTTCTGCATCAACGTAAACCAACTTTCACTGAGTGAAATTCGGCATTTTGCGCATCACTAAGAACAAGCTCTCAAGGAAGGTGTTCGTCTGGGCTTGAAGGACTGAAGTCGTCAAATTTATTGAGGAGAATGTCTGGGTCTGGGTGAAGCTACGTCACAAGACACGTGTCATTTGTGGCGTCTCAAAGATGTCATGCTTCGGTGTTGTGGAAAACAACTTTGAACTCTGGGTTCTGGCCACCGTTCGTTCAGGCGAGGCTTCACTCCTGGATGCGGGTTCCACTCTGTGCTGCAGGTCGGGCCGTACGGGAGCATCATCGGGTACACGTCGCCGCTCGTGCTGCTCGTGTTCCTGCTCTGCTACTCGGTGTCCGTCATCTGCTTCTGCTTCCTCGTCTCCGTCTTCTTCAAGAGAGGTGTGTGTGGCATCTGTCTGTGTCGCCACGTCGGGAATAAGCCCTGGATTTTGAGATTTTGCACATGTTCGTTCGTTCATGTGAAGGTGTGTAGTGTGTGCAGCGAAAAAATCTCCGTTGTTGTGTCATGAGCGTGCAAAACTTTCACAGTTGTGAGAGATATTTCGGAAACGTTTCCCAATGCGTCATCTTTGGGGACACTGCAGAGAACAAAGCTCGCCGTGTGAGTACGCCCTGGTCGTGTTTTTTGTTTGCAGCAAACAGCGGCGCGGCAGCGGGCGGGATCCTCTTCTTCTGCTCCTACATTCCCTACTTCTTCCTGCAACCGCGTTACTACTCGCTCAACGAGCTCTCCAAGATCCTCGCGTGCCTCGACTTCAACGTTGCCATGGCGTTCGGCGCGCAGGTCATCGCCATGTTCGAAGGAACAGGTGCACAACACGAACACACTCGTCATTGCACTTCATTCTTTTGGTCCCCTTCGAACCGAGCAAGAGTTGAGAGAGTTTCGCCCGCCTGGTGTCAACTGTTCTGGCTCTGTTCAATGCTGCAGGTGTGGGTGTGCAATGGAAAAACATAAACGAGGGGGCTTCGGTTGACGACTCGTTCACCATGTTGCAGGTCAGGGTCGCATTTTGCTGTTCGGTGGTGTTAAGTCCAGAATATTTGGCAGTGGCGACCTGTGCACAGTGCGGTTTTATGTTGTGATGTGCAGGTGCTGGTGATGCTGGTGATCGACTCCTGCCTCTACTGTCTGATCGCTTTCTACGTCGAGGCCGTTTTTCCCGGGCAGTACGGTGTTCCTCAGCCCTGGTATTTCCCTGTCTTGGTGAGTGTGGTACATTCATCGGTCGAAATGGTCGGGTTTGTGCACAGAGTTTGTTTGCCCCTGATTCCGGTGAAAACCTGTCCAAGTTTCACTTTCGTGTTGCTGTAATTGAAGGTGCCATTTGGTTCCTTGTTTGCAGAAATCGTACTGGTGTGGAACGACGCAGAGCCTCGATGGTGACGTCAGCGATGATGACGTAACAGCACTGCTGCAACAGGAGGAGGAATCGTCCGAATTCTTCGAAAAAGAGCCGCTGGGCGTTCGTGCTGGTATTCGGATACAGAATCTCAGGAAGGTGAGAAAACGCGACTCCAAGTGATCGCCCCAAACAAAGCGGGGTTGGCTGCAGTCCACCAAAATGATCTCCAGTTCTGTGTGGAACGGGAATCGCCCGAAAGAACTCCAAATGCAAATGTGTTTGTGCTGTGTGATTGTGGTGTGGGTGGGTGGGTGGGTGTTTGTGATATTTCCTGCACGTCTACACTCCGACTCGTTCCCCCAACTGCACACAGAAAAGGCCGAATGATTGACAGCACGGACCTTTGTATACACGTGCACAGGTCTTCAACAAGAAGGTGGCTGTGGCGGGAAGCACGCTGAACATGTATGAGGGACAGATCACCGCTCTGCTTGGCCACAATGGAGCGGGGAAAACAACCACAATATCGATGCTCACAGGTAATATCACAGCGTTTGCACTGGTCATCACGAAATTGGATTTGGAGTCTTGCGGTAGCTGCGAAAACGATTGTCTGGAACATCTATTTGGCTGTGACCTGTCGGTTCGTTTCCAGGTTTCTACCCGCCAACGAGCGGCACGGCGCTGGTCAACGGGTACGACGTGCGCGATGACATGCGCGGCGTGCGCAGCAGCCTCGGCATCTGCCCGCAGCACGACGTGCTCTTCGACACGCTCACCGTCGACGAGCATCTCCGCTTCTTTGCTGAGGTGAGCACGGACCTCGCAACACAGGTACCGTTCGTTTTTATGATCCAGAGTCAGAGCTTGACTCGTTTCCTATTGAAGCCTGCAAAGGAACGGAACCACAGTCGTCGATGTCCTTCGTGTTCTTGTGTTGACGTGTGCTTGGTTGGTTGCAGAAAAGTTGAAGTTGACGCTCCTGTTGTGTCAATTTCACTGATCTTTGTTCTCTTGTTGTGTCCGCGCCAACTCTTCCTGTGTTGTTTTTGTTCCTCTGCAGCTGAAAGGTTGTCGAGGAAGTGGTATCAGAGCGGAGGTGGACAAAATCACGGCATCGTTGGGGCTGCAACACAAACAAAAGGCGCAGGCCAAGACGCTCTCTGGTGGCATGAAGCGAAAGCTATCCGTCGCTATGGCCCTGGTCGGCGGATCCCAGGTGAATATTCCGCTTTCAGTCCATGTTTGTGGGCTGGACGGTTGTTCCGGTGCACTTGGTGGCACCAACTGTAATTGTGGACATGTTCGGCAAAGATAGGCTGGAGTCAGGTGTGGCCGCACAGGGCGAAGCCTATAGTTCTGTGGCACGCTTGTTTTCGTCCTTTTCGCGAGTGGTTGTTCATCCCGGCTCATCATCTTCGCCTCCCCTTCTCTAGATTGTGATCTTGGACGAGCCGACGTCGGGGATGGACCCGAACGCGCGTCGGCAGATGTGGGAGATTCTGCAGCAGCAGCGCCAGGACCGCACCATGGTGCTGACGACGCACTTCATGGACGAAGCCGACGTGCTCGGGGACCGCATCGCCATCATGGCTGACGGGGTCATCAAGTGCTGCGGATCATCGCTCTTCCTCAAAAACAAATACGGTCCGTGAACCAGGACTTCAGGTTCCCACGCGCTAAAGTATTACACATGCAGCATAGCTGAGGTCGAAATGAAGTTCTGATGTTTGCAAATCTGTGAATCAATCAGTGGAGGTTCAACAAAACCCTCCGGCCCCTGTGATGAAGCCAGAGTCTTGTCGAAACTGCCACATTGACTTGTTGCGTATTTGGCGTGTGTTGTGTATTCTGCAGGTGCTGGGTACCACATGGTGATTGTGAAGGAGCCGTCGTGTGACGTGGACACGCTGGTGCAGCTGGTCCAGAAGCACGTGCCGAGCGCGCAGCTGGAGAGCAACGTGAGCGCGGAGCTGTCCTTCCGCCTACCGCAGGACGCCGCGCACAGGTACAGCGGTACTCTCTCTCGTATTTCTGCAAAAATTTCCCAAGATTTTTATTGGTGATACGAAAGTGTTTGTCAAGAAATGAAAAGAAAAGTATGCAGATTCTTGGATTGTTTGTTTGTTGGTGTGTTGAAACCTACAGCAAGTTGCGTTGCCAGATTTTCAGGTTTGTTCGCCGAGGTCGAGACGCGACGCGCGGAACTCGGCATCGCGAGTTACGGAGCCTCGGTCACCACCATGGAGGAGGTGTTCCTCAGGTAAGTCTCTTAGTCCGCGATTTCCACTGGAACTACAGTCGGGTCCGGTACTCGTCAGAACAGACAAGACCAAGGAGTCTGCAGCCGCTGTCAAGTTTGGTATTTGGCGGTGTGTTGCTTCCTGTGTTGCTACTTGGAATCATTTTTGCTGGACTTTGTCTTTTGGCCGTGAGGGGCGATTGACCATCTTTATTTGTTGAGGACGTTGCAGAAACAAATGCCTGGAGGGTTTGAACCGATCTGGCACTTCACCCAGTCAATTGGGATGCCCATAAGTGGGGCAAAAAAAGTGTCTTGGTCAACTTCAACTCGAACCCATTCTGTTCTGTTCGAAGAGTTGGAGAAATGGAGGACATCAATGCCAAACGCGTGGAAAACGGTGACGTCTCAGCAGCGAATCCAAATCAAGGACCAAGTGAGTGAGCGGCATCTGTGATTTTCAGATTGCACGATTCTGTGACTGATCTGATTGGCTTTGCGTTGGGTTTGCAGTTTTCAACAGCAACATCGAGAAGAACCGAGGCGTGCTCTTGCTGCTGCAGCAGTTTCACGCCATGTTCGTGAAGCGCGCTCTGCACACGTTCCGCAACTTCCTGGTGACCTTCACGCAGCTGCTCGTGCCTCTCTTCTTCACGTCGATGGCGCTGCTCACCATCAAACTGATGCCAGAAAACGACTCGGTGCCGCCATTGCTGCTCAACCTCGATCCCTTCAGTGTCAATTACGTTGCCTACTCCAGCGGCGTCAACAGCAGCCAAACAACACTCACTGAAGAGTTGGCTGCCAGCTACGCCTACCAGTTCTATGAAACCAACGTTCGTAAGCTGTACTTGAACAATAGGACTGAGTACAAATCGGACCCTTCTGTGAGTCGCTTTCTCATAGACGAAGGCAAAGCAAGTTTGGGTTCCTACACCAACAACTACCTGGTCGCTGCGTCTTTTTATGACGTCAATGGAAGCACCCACGCAGCGGCACTTTTCAACGACCAAGCTTATCACACGCCGGCCATAACGCTCAATGCCCTGGACAACGCACTTCTGCAACGGTTCGTCAACAGCAGCTACAACATCTTCACTGTCAATCACCCTCTCCCTCCAAGCGTCAAGAAGCAGGTAAGAACCGAATTCGCTTTCCGCAAGGCTGGTCTGAATTGTGCTGCACCCAGCTGACACATTCACTGGTGCGAAGTCTCCAGAGAAAGCCTGCGCCTTCAATCTCCTTTGCTGAAATCTGCACATTCTGCATGCAGATTTACGACGAAATAAACTTCGACTTCAACGGCTTCAGCATCGCGTTCAACGTGATGTTCGGAATGGCGTTCCTCGCGAGCAGCTTTGTGGGTGAGGCTCGGGTCGGGAGGGGGTTGCCCCGTCATTGGAACGATCCACAAAGCGTGAGATTTAGTCTCACTGCGGCTGTCTGCCGCATTCCTGCCACCATTATCACAAACACTTGGCCGAGTCTGCGTCATACAGGCGCCACGTGCTGAACGACTGCAGGTCAAATTACGCCAAGACCCTTCTTGGTGTTTGTTCCAGTTTTCCTGATCGCCGAGCGGTCGAGCAAGGCAAAGCACGTGCAGCTTGTGAGCGGCGGGAACCGGGCCGTGTTCTGGGCGGCGACCCTCGCCTGGGACCTGCTCAACTACCTGGTTCCAGTGCTGCTGCTTTTGCTTCTGTTTGCGGCGTTCAACGTGAAGGCGTACACAGTCGACAACCACCTGGGTAAAGGCTGCATCTCTGAAACTTGTGCACTGGCAACGAAACTTTATTTGTGATGTACGGACGGAACAACATGCATGTCATACTGCCCCTGTCCTTGTTCGATGGTGACTGGTTCCTTGTTCTGGGAAAGTCGGGCGCGTGAACTTCGAACTTTGGTTGCAGGTTACGTGTTGCTGCTGCTGCTGCTATTTGGCTGGGCCGTGCTGCCCTTCATGTACATCTGGTCGTTCCTCTTCACGACTCCATCCACAGGCTTCGTGTGGATCACACTTTGGAATGTCCTTGCTGGTCAGTCAAACAGAACACTGAGCTTTGTCTTGGTTCAGAATGTGTTGTTCTTTTCTTCGTTCCAAGACAATGACAGGCGTTTGTGGCTTCTATTGTGTTCTCTTTATGAACGATTTGAAGCCCTCACAAGATGGTGTCACTTTCGTTGCGCAGGAATTGCAACTGTTATGGCGGTCATCATTCTGAACATTCCTGGGTTGAACACGAAAAGCATCGCCAAGGCGCTTGAGTGGCTGTTCCTCATCTTGATCCCCAACTACTGCCTGGGTCAGGGCCTGGAGGATCTCTACAACAACTTTCAGTACCTCAACATCTGCACGCGCGCTGACGTGCAAATCATCTGTGATCTCACCAACATGACCCTGGGCTGTTGCAAAGGTGAATGGAACTGGGAAAGTGATTGAGGAATTGCAGCAGAGTGTGCTGGCCAGAACGTGATTCTGCTATTTGTGTTGCTTGTTTGGCACGACGCATGTCTGCACCGAAAGGTGTTCTTGTTTACAGGGCATTGCGGAGACTCGTGCGTGGATTACAACAGCAACTACCTTGGCTGGGACGCCGGTGGCATCGGACGGCAACTCGTGTTCATGGCGCTGCAGGGCGCCCTCTACCTGTGTGTGCTGGCGCTCATCGAGTCGGGTGCGCTGACCACGGTGTGGTACGTCGCGACTCAAGACAGGTGAGGAACACGGACACTTTTTGGTGATGCTATTTTTCACCTTCAGCGCGTGGTACGAAGTTACACAGTCGGTTGAGCCCGTGTGTCAGAACAACCCGCGACACAATGGGGTTCAACGCGCTGACAACAACTGGGGCCATTCTATCCTTTCATGATGTTCGGCATTTCAGGTCATCTCGTGAGAGGAGTAACAACTACAGGCGCTTGGAACGCAGTCAGTCAAACGTAGATGAAGATGATGACGTCATACAGGAGCGAGAGCGCCTTGCCACGACCCCTCTGCATGTGCTCACGGACACACACGCGCTCGTCATGCAAGAACTCACCAAAAGCTACGGACGAACAGTGGCGGTGGACAGGCTCAGCATAGGCATGCAAGATTGCTGTTGTTGCCAGCAAAAGTCTCGAAGCCGTGACGCATGTTTTTCGGCAAAGTTGTCTTCAAAGGCATCAAAACAGGATTGCGTACAATTGCACCTTTGATGTTTTCTTTTCGGTGTGAACCAAAGCAAGTTTCTTTAAAAAAATCGGTCAACAGTAAGCAAAACCCAGCCGGGTCCTCCTAAAATCCAGTGTCGTCATCCGATTTCAGCTGTAAAGCGCGGCGAGTGCTTCGGATTGCTGGGTAACAACGGCGCTGGTAAAACAACAACGTTCCGCATGCTGACGGGTGACACAACGTTGGACTCGGGAGAGGCGTATCTTGAGGGTCGCAGCGTCAAAATGAACATCAGTGAGGTGTGCCCTTTCTTGACAAATGTCCCACAAAACCATATTTTGTCCCCTCCCCGTGTCATGGCTGGAGTGACAACTGATTTTCAACTTTCCTTTGGTTCGTGCCCTGCGCAGACGTTGATGTGACACGATTCACTCCACTGCAGGTGCAGCAGTTGCTGGGCTACTGCCCGCAGTTCGACGCGCTCATCGAGCGACTGACGGGACGCGAGACGTTGCGCCTTTTTGCGCGTCTGCGCGGCATCAAAGAGAAACAGATCGAGTCGATGACGTCACAGCTTATGCAGACGCTGCTGCTGCAAGAGCACGCCGACAAACTGGTATCTTCCTACAGGTGCGTCTGTGTGAGCCAAAATTGGTCCACTTTTCTTTCTTCCACTTGGACTCGTGTGACCCACAGGCGTTGTGATGCTCCTTGCGCGTCAGGGAACTCTTATGCTGTCGCTACTGCATTTGCAAACTTTGTTCTGTGGGAGGGGGGGGGGGGGGGGGGGGGGGGGGGGGGGGG
>JAAUXT010045821.1_pt1 | contig 10404 bp, 14 predicted proteins | sample 7278171 | NCBI WGS metagenome assembly JAAUXT01 (sample SAMN14350112, study PRJNA611818) | marine sediment metagenome | isolation source: surface marine sediment (1.8m) | place: French Polynesia: Moorea | collected 2018-08 | reverse complement strand
ATCAATCAATTTCAGTATATAAACCAGAATTTGTCACAAGCTTGTCAGTTCATCACCAGCCAGCAATAAAGACAACAAGAGTCAACTGGGAACACGAGTTAGTCTTCATTCGACAGTTTCTTTTCAACTTGCCTTTTCACAGTCAACACACTCTGCAAGCTGTCACTCAACAGTGTTACAATCAAGTGGTCGTTTGTCTTGCCGCCCACTTGATTCTGACACTCACGGCCTTGATGCTGAACTTGAGGACCTCCTTCATGTAGGCGGGGATGTTGGTCAGCAGGGTGTAGGTGCCCCAGTTGGAGCACGTGTGCGCCACGATGATCGCCCACACGGCGGGGCTCGAGAAGATCTTCCTCCACGGGGTGCCCGCCTGTGGAGAGGTGGGGGGAAACGTTCAAGGCAAAGGGCAATTTTTGTCACAAATCATTGGTCCTCCGCCCATTTTTTTATTCCAAACGGTGCCACCATTGCCAGGTCAGTGACACGTGGTCACTTGTCATTGGACCTTCAGTGCAAATTTGGTTGTCTGTGCTGTGCCACGGAAATCTGGCAATTGGGGCACCGTTGAAATTATGGAAATCAGTGCTGAAACACACCTCAAAGGTCTTGAAGACATGCAAATGTCCACAAATCCATCTTTGGAAGAAATGTGCCTCTGCTATGTGGTTTGCTGACCTGCTCGGTGAGGTACTTGGTCGCCCCGATGGATGTCTCTATGTATCTGCGCTCGGACGGGTTGATCCGGGGGTGCTGGGCGGGGCTGTCAGCCACCAGCAACATCCACGCGATGAACCACACCACGCCCAACGCTCCTGCACAAGAATTTGTTTCACCGTGAGTTTTTGTGGGTGGTCAGGGCATGTGGACGTGTATCCGCGTGATTCGAAGTCTCCATGCAGTGGGAGAGAAATCAGGTTCGCGGTTCACCATTTGAACAATGACCTCAAGATGTTTTCCGTTCAATCAATGGGTCAATCAAACTGTACATTGTGAAACGAATCCAGTGCATTCACATAAGGTGAGGCGGCACATCTCAGGGGCACCCAATCTCCAATCTCAACATTTTAATCTCTGACACAATATTTGCGCCTTGGACCATCAGCGCAAAATCTGGGTGGAGTTTGTGTTTTCGTGGGTCAGGTTGGGGGGAGAGGGCCCCTATCCACTGGGTTCCCTGGGGAGGGCTCCCCAGCCATTCGTACCGAACACGTAGAAGATGGAGCCCCAGCCCCCGTCGAAGCCGTACTCGCAGAGCAGCCCGGACAGCGGCAGTGTGATCACGTTCCCGACCTGGCAGCCTGAAAACAACACCAGTTGTCGTGCTTTGGTGACTGAACTAATTCGGGGGTCAAAACGCCTCATGGCTGGGTCCACCAGAACAGCTGATCACATCAACAATCGGCGAGCCTGAAGAAGAACGCAACCTGCACCGTATTCACCACTAGAGGTGACTCACTACCTTTGATCCAACCTGACCAAGGGAGCATAATCCCCTTGTGTTGGGGATGAACTTGAACTTTGACAAGCTGCAGCACAAAATTTGTTCAGGGTCAGGGGGCGGGTCCCACTCGCCCCTCCCTGATCCACTGCGGCGCACGTGACTCACCCGCGTACGTGAACCCGATGAGTTTGCTTCGCTCGAGCGGCGGCGCCCACTTGGCCCACATACTGTGTGCGGCAGGGAAAACAACGCCCTGCAAAACAAGGTAAAGACGCCATGAACTGCTTGGTTGTAGTGCACTGCAGAGGGAATTTGGGCAGGTCCACCCGGTGTCCGCCAATGCGCCGCACAGACAACCAAACGTCAAGAGAACAACAACCAGTGATGAACAGTCAATCGAAGCCCTTGCAAGTGCCACTGATTTGGCATATTGGCGTACCACACGGATTGAAAAACGGACCATGCTAAACTCCTCATTGTGTGCTGCCAACCATCAACGCGCTGACTGAGGCTGACTGTGTCCCACCTCTCCGAGCCCCTTGATGATCCTGAGCGCCACCAGCAGGTAGGGGGAGCCACGCGCGCCGATCGGCGTCAGCAGCGTCGCGAGCGCCGTCACCAGCATGCAGTAGCCGTACACGCGCTTCCCGCCAAACCGCTGAAGGGAGGGAGTTTCAACACAATCATCAGGTGCGGTGCCTGGCCGACGACTCTTCTCGTACACATCTCACTCACACCAGGCGCTTGATCCGTGTGTGAAACAGAACACATTGGGGACAAAGGCGTCGAACGTTCCGTCCGCATTTCCACAATTGTGGTTCTCATCCAGTGGGCGTGGTCCTCTCACTGTTCCTGTTGTTTACTCTCATGCCTACGTTAGAGACATTTTTCTTGTGCAGTCACCTGGGCGAGCCAGCCTCCCGGAATCTGCGTGACGAGGTAGCCCCAGAAGAAGGCGCCCAGAATGATGCCCTGCGTCTCTTTGTCCCACACAAACTCGCCGTCCTGCTCCGCAAATACGTGAAAAAAGTTTCTCATAAAACAACAAACGGACTTCATCCAATGATCCAGGATTGATGTCACAGGAGGCGGCGTCTTTGGAAAATTTCACTGCGAAGAGTGAGCAGAGATTTTTGCCAGTGGCGCAGAATAGGTGGGCCACTCCAAGGAGGAGGAGGGAAAATCTCCAGAATCGTTTCCTTTGGGTGAGCTCTTGGCGCAGGGGATTCCGTTGTACGACTGAAAACTGCGTTTGCGCCTCACCGAGCTGTCTTTGGAGCCCAGTCTGTTGACGCACTTGGACTCGTCCTGCCCCTGCGTGGCGTCCGCCTCCGCCGCCGTCGCGTTCGCCTCGTCTTCCCCCGCAGCGGTCACCGCAGTCTGGTTCAGCATGCACACCATCGCAACTGCGAGGGGACAGTTCTGCTCTGTGCGCAGCCACGGACATCACATGTCGTGCACAGTGTGATGGTCCGACATCGGACCACGAGGTCCGTTCAAACCAATTGAGACGACAACAGGGGCTCTTGGTCCGATGTCTGACCTCACACGTATACGGTGCGCTGTTTTGGAAGGACGAAGGGGCTGCTATTGAAGAGAAGGTCCGGAACACTGTTCTGACCCTTTCCTTGTGTCAGACCCACTCGGGGAACCACCCTGACATGTTCACGCACGCCACACCCAGGAAACCCACCTGACATATTGACCCGCAGCGCATACAGGTTGACGAAGCCAAAGAACCCGACGAGCGCGAGCACATAGCGACACGACCTCCACCACGGCACTGCAAGAGAGGAGTCAGACACATCAGAGGCACTGTCCGTCTCAACAGATCTAGGAATCTTCCATGGCTCATGGCATGGTATTTGTGGAACAGTGTGCGTCACGAGAGCGTCGCGTTGGCGACAGAGGTGGGCTGCACGTGCCGTCTCAGAGAGGGGTGACGGCTGGAGGTGCTGCCGAAGCCCTGGAGGTGAGACAGCGCGCAACCCACGTGAGTGGCTAACAAGTGTGTCCCACCCTCATTTTGCCTCGGAGGGGGGATCCCTGCCTGTGTCTGCCAGATGTCGGTTACCTCTTTCAAACAAGAATTACAGAAACAATACTCGTAGAACCACGCCCTGAGATCTTCGGGTGAGATCGTGGGCCCCATCTCCACCGGAAGGCGCTGGTGGTGGTTCCATCAGATGGAGATGGTGACATTACAAGTTCATCAGAAGAACAAACGTGTGTTCTACTTTCTCAGACTGCCCCTCATGATTCTTGTAATTGGACACAGTCCTGATGTGTGTCAGGACCCCTCATCCTGGCTGGTTGGACCCCTCCCTCTCGTCCATGCAGAGGACACGTGAGCAGAAGAAACCCCTCTCAAGCAGTGGGCGGCAAAAGCCACCAGGTGGCTGATCCCACTCAATATTGGATAGTTTCAGGAGTCAGAGGTTTCAAGGGCCCTGGCAGAAAATCCACCCCATCTCTCTTCTGTCTCCAATTTTGTAGAATCTAGACGTCTGTCTAACGTTGTTTTGAGCAAACGCAGCTTTGTGACGTCAGCGTCATCATGACGTCACAACGCTCCGTTGTCAAGGGTTGTCCTTTGAAAAGAGTTGCGCGGGGCGCAACTGGTCGATTTTCTGTGGTACCTCGCCAGCCTGTGTGCTGCGTCCTCACGGGACTGGTTCCTCCATGTGCGCGCAAGAAAGCGTGCGTCATCAACCATGCATGCACATTTTGTTTCGTTAACAACATTTTCTGCAGGCACTCACCTCCGGCCGACAGGTTCTTGGCGTCTTCGGGTTGTGTCTGGTTCATTTTCCTCGCTCTGCAGTCGGAAACTCTCAGCAGCCGAACTTGTGCATCAAAACTGAGTTCAGTTCCTCAAAATTTGTGCCCGAGTTGTGTATTAGTGTGGAACTGTGTGAATTTGACGTGCAGCTTGAGTGTTTTGTATACAAGCTGAACAGTGGTTTTTTTATGCTAGTTTTTGTGAGCAATTACCACCGCATAGACAGCACGGCAAAACAGCCCTGGATTTTTCGCGTCTCTCCGGCATTACGTTCACACTGTGAAAAATTGTACAAAGCGCAATGGACTTTCGAACGCACAACATGAAGTGAGACGCAATTGTGCAAGTGTTACAAGACGCGTTTTTTTCACAGCTGTAACTGTGTCGGGCCAGCTGTGAACGATGAAAATATGACAGGGTCTGCACGGGGCGGGTGTGGTCGTCGCGGGGTCTCGGCTTCCCGTGCGGCGAACAGCTGTTGCCCGCAGCAGCCTCCTGGAGCCCCGTTGAGCGCCCGGTCGCAACAGCACCAGTTGGATCCTGAAGGTCGGTCGATCCCAGTCCGTCAGTCACGGAGTCTGGGAAACAATGACACGGTCCCAAAGTCCCTTGGATCCGACACTGTGGAAACTGCAGAGAATTTTTGATTGCATTGACGGCGAATGATTTGTCAAACATTCTGTAGCATCAGCCACAGCGCCCTCTTCTGTGAGGACGCCGGCTCGGGAGACGGCGCGGCAGCCGTGGCGCCACCCGGTGGCCACGACGCCAGGTTGGGTCCCGCCCTCGTCCATGGCGATACGCACATGTGACATCTGCTGATTCAGTACACAGCAGATGAAGCTCAATTTGCAATGTGCATTTTTTGCGCACTGCGCACGCAGCTGTACACGCTGCGCCATTTTCAACACGCATTATCCCCACAATGATGAACTGATATGTCAAGGAGCAAGAGTACACTGTACAAACACTGGTAATTGGTCTGTTTCCACATTTGTACACGTGCATTGAACACTTCTTGTTGTTGGGTATCACAGAGCACGCAGAGCACTGCCGCTGGCGAGTGGAAATTTGACTTGTTCCTGATTGACCTGGAGTGTTTCCGCCACCACGTCTGGTTGTTTCACCACTGAAAGCTCGCAGTTCCTGTCAATTTTTCTTCAGACAGGCACGCGCACCCACGTGGAATGAACACTGTTGAGAGGTAGCTCCCCTTTGACAGCTGGCCATTTGTCCACCACAATGCCAGAATAATGAGCGAACGAAAAGGACCAAAGTGTGTATGTGTGCGCCAGCCATGCCTGCATGCGTGCTCCATGGTCTCTGCTCTTGGTTTTGGAACTTTTTGCTTGCATAAATGTAAATTTTGCTTGCATAAAAGTAAAAAGTTTCACATTTGCAGATTTATTTGATGTGCAGAGGAGGATTTTGCATCAGTCTACAAAAGAAAACATCAGTCCACAAAAGAAAACTTAAGAAACGAACACATTTCCTGGCGTTTCTTGAAACCGTCTCGAGTTCACCACAAATCTCTTAGAAATAAAGAGCGTGCTTTCTTTGTTTCCTTTTTGCGACGATGCCAGTGTTTTCTTGGGGGATTGTCAGGCAACAGTGTTAAGGGTAGTTCCGCTGGAGTTTTCCTGAAGACTCGTCTGTTCGTGATTGAAGCATTTGCAACATCTGAGCAACACTTTGAGTTCTTTTCTGAAGGATTGAGTGAAGGCGACATAGAGGATAAAGTTTGTGGCAAAGTTAGCGTAGGACATGGAATCCGCCACCAAGTAATACGGGTTGTACGGATTCGAGTAGATCTGAATACCCAATATTTTACGTCCCATTGAGTAATACAAAGTTATGGGGAAAGTTAAAACCAGAAAAGTGAGGGACACAGAACATGTGGTGAGATACAACTTAGAATCTGAGCCCTGAGCTTGACTTTTCCGAATTTCCGCGGTTTGTCTTTTGTAGTAGACAACGCTCGTTGCTATGACAATGTTTCCCGTGGCAACAATGATCATTGGGAGGCCACTGTCCACAATAGCGTATGTGGTCCCCACCACTCCACGATAGGTCTTGACAGTACACGCGAAAAGCGTACTTCCGTCCGCACGTGGGAAACCGAAGATATTTGCGTGCGAAGTTATGAAGCTGGACCAGGCCAGGTAACTCACAAAGACACAGCAAATAAAGGCAATGACCTTTGTTTTTGATAAGATTAGCTTCCATTTGAGAGGAAACACCACCGCAAAACACCTTTCCAAAGTAAGAATAGCGATCAACCAGTAACTGATGGCTCTGCAAAAAACATGATAAAGAAGATGGTGTACTTGCAGGTAAAGGCTGAGATAGAGGACAGGGATTTGTGGAAGAATTTAACATAAAGAATAGAAGGGAATCTGAAGATTAAATGAAGGGTGTCGGACAGGGCCAGAGCCGTGATGATGATTCTGGTTGTCACTGGGGTTTTGGTTCGCCTCGTGATCAACACTGTCAGCGAGTTCCCGACAAAACCGACCACAAACAGACTCAGCTTGAAATAGAACACAATGATGGGTCCAACAGGAGTGGACGCTGCGTCACCTGACGCGTCACGTGGTGCGTCACGTGACGTGTCCGCAGGGTCGCTCGTCGTGTTCCACACGACGCTTCCGGTCACGCTCTGTGGGTCACTTCCGGTCTCTGTGCTCGTCATCTCGCTGTTGCTGGCCGACTGAGCCGGAGTCCAGTCTTGATGAAAATCTGTGTGTGATGTGGATGTACTGGAAAGAGCCGTGAGCAGAAAGGCATTGCGAATCGAGTCGTGTGATTGCAAAAGTGGCTTCCGCTGCAGGTCGACCGACACAAACAGTGTGAACTACGAGCACGATGCTGACATTCACATTCTGCTATCATGCTTGACTGAACTCAAGTTGTGTGATGATTCAGAGTAGGTCAACAAACTATTTCTTGTGTTGAAGCCTCTTGCATGGCCTCCTGATCTTCCTTGATTGTTGCCTTGTTCATGAGAACTTTCTCAACTTTCATCTTGAAAGTTCTGATATCTCCTTTCCAAATTGTACTTTCATCTCGAAAGTTCTGATGTCTCAGGGCTTTCCAAATTGTACTTTCATCTTGAAAGTTCTGACATCTCCTTTCCAAATTGTCTCGTCGGTTCTGATTTATCTGCCAGAACAGTCACTCAGAGTTGGTTCACCCAGTGTGAAAGCCATTGGGTAATGCAGGTTCAAAAAGATTTTCTTGGTGGGGGAGGGGGTTGCCGTTTTGAAGGAACAAAATTTATTCACAGACACAGGTCTGCAGACGCACTGGCCTGAGGTGTTGACGTTTGATTTTGATCGTGTGGTCACCATCTCGTAAAGTAGATTTGCCAGACCACAAATCGATGTCCGTTTGTTTGGAATGGTTGCACATGTGGCGTGGATGGGCTCCATCTCTCTCTGTCCCTCAGTCAGTCTTTCTCTTCTCTCTCTCTCTCTCTGTCTCTCTCACGCACATGTTTTAAGACGTGTACGGTTAAACTAAAAACTTTGGACTGTTGGTTGACAGTTGGTTTTGAAGTCGAAATGGCCTTTCTTGCCTTGTTTATATATCTCCAAATGTTTTTTCTGCGAGTTCATTTTTATGAGTACGTATCAAAAATGAAATTTTTGTGAGCCAAAATCGTGCAAATTTTGACTGTTACAGAAACGACTTGTTCAGCTGTGCGGGGCCCCTTTTTCAGAAATATGCGTCACAAACAACGAAGAAATTTCGTACAAACCTGGAGCGGCGTCGACAGACGTGTTCAGTCCTTCTGAAGACGGACGATCCTCGTGAGTCCGATGTCTCAGGTCAAGTGTCGCCAGAAGCTGAACACGAGTCCGACGCGAGACTGCAGCGTTTGTTCTGCACAGCTTTTTGTGTGGACCGACTGCAGTTGTTGAGAACCTCTGACGCCAGGATGCGCGACGTTGACGAGTCGTTGTTTTTGACAACTTAGTTGAGCTGTCGAGAAAAACAACATCGTCTGTGTTCTCGCAACTCCGGGTTTCAAGTTGGGAAAACAGGATAAATCTGAAGGTCTGTTTTGTTCAAAATAAGGTGGGAGCTGGTAAACACGCAAAGTGTCACTTTTCTTTGATGCAGCCTCGTACAAAAGCCGCGACCAAACAGGTCACGGAAGTTTTGCCTTCTTTTGGTGTTTCCACGACACGAAAACTTACCTTGAAGATAGCTTTGGAAGTCGTGGTCGTGGTTTTTGTGCCTCGCATCCTCTGGATGAGAAAAGAAGCTGCAAAGCCAGACACAAACAAAAGGTGTCGAACAAAAAGGTTACGTAAGTGCCGAAAAAAACTTGTTCCCGTGAGCAACGACAACTATCGTTTCCAGGAATGTGTCCGGCTTGGGGCTTCTGGATCTGTCCCTGCAGGTTGTCCACACATTCCCAAAATGCCTATGCGTCACTGGAGAGGTTGTACTGTTGCCTTTTTACTTCAGCTGCAGGAAACGAGAATTGCCCAGCGTGGCTTGTGCAGGCGCTGCGTCCACGAATCTTGAAGGCTGCATCGATCGTGCATAGTCTCGTCGTGGCCAGGTTCATTATGCTGTCTGTCTGTCAGTCACGCGATCAGATTCTGATGCGAGACAGAAACCTGCTCCAGTCGAGTCAGTCGTACTCGTTCTTGCACAAGTACAAGTTGTAGCCACTTTTTAAATTCTGATCCACGAACCAATGCAGGTCAAACTGACGCCACGATGTCCACCACCTAACATGAGGGTAGAGGACAGGTCCTTGGTGCAGGTGGCAAGGTTCGTTTCACACCGACCCGATTCTGTCAAGAAAAGTCAAAAAGGACCCAAGTGAGCAAAGACGATCTCGGGACAAACGCGTGCACGAAGATCTTTTCCTTCCCTGTGTTCTTCCGTTGACCACAGGAGGACGTTTCGTTTGAGACAGACGTTGACCCAGAAAACACGCGACGATTTCTTCTGAAGTTCAATCCAGAAAACTCATCTGACAGAACCCCATTACAGGATTGCAAACTGGCTTTTTGTAGTCGGTTAAAGTTCTTATCCTCATCACTTTGATGAGAAAACAGCGAGAAATTTCTCCCAGCTTCCTGTTGTTACCCCGTGTCATTGTTGAGGTGGACTCGGGGCGGGGGGGGGGAGGGGGGCTCGTGGTACCCCAGACCCTCCACCCCTGACACCCCAGAAAAGATAATTTTGTTCTCTTGCAATTTGCACAATATTTGCACTTTTCATTTGAGAAGAACAATTGGCCAATGATGAAGTTTGGGGTCGGTCGGCCCCTTAACCAGAACCTGGATTCGCACTTGGATTGGTGAAAAAGTTGACAACCGGCCTGAAGGCATGAGGCTGGACATCAAAGGACGTCAGCAAATAGTACCTTGTACCTTATACCTCGTACCCTGTACCTCAGTACCTCCTACCTGACCACCCGCTATTCACAACAATTATATATATGATCCGTGGGCACCACGGTGCCCAACCAGAAAAATCGGATTCGCTTATTTGCATTTTGCAACGCTGACTCTGTCTTCCACGCAAACATTGATCTGTGGCTCAAACGGAAACCGTGGGCGAGATGTTGTCCCTTGACGCTCTGCCCCCGGCCTCTGCTCCTGTGAACGTGCATTGGTGAAAACAATATCAAGTACCTGCCCAGCCTGTGTTGCGTGCACTTCCATCGTTTGAAAATTGTTCGCAAAGACAACGAATGCACCGGGCGTGGTTGATTCATCTTTGTTTCTTTTCAGGTTTTCTTTGATGTTCGGCAGTGTGACTCAAAACTTCAGTGGCGCCACCGTTTATGTCTCCACCTTTGAACTCGCGGCGTCATGTGCTTTTTGTTTCGTATCACGCGTTGACTTTCGCGCACTCTGATTCTGTTTGCACCTGGGCAAAATGGGATTTCTTCGTGTCCTCGCGGTGAACGCAAGCCTTTCGTGGGAATCAATCTCAACCAACAAGGAATGTGGGCCGGAATCTTGCGGGGGAGTCCAGAGGCCCCAGCACCCTCTCACCCTCAGGAATTTTATTTGCCTCCCTAATTTTGCACTTGACGAAAAATAGCTCCATGGAGCTCGCGGTGATTTGAGGAAATTTCAGTTGCTCTGATTTGGCTTGCTCTGATTTGGCTTGCTCTGATTTGGCTCACTCTGATTTGGCTCACTCT
>JAAUXT010018280.1_pt1 | contig 10404 bp, 13 predicted proteins | sample 7278171 | NCBI WGS metagenome assembly JAAUXT01 (sample SAMN14350112, study PRJNA611818) | marine sediment metagenome | isolation source: surface marine sediment (1.8m) | place: French Polynesia: Moorea | collected 2018-08 | reverse complement strand
TGAGTGGACACAAAAGAAGACTGCCATGTTTGTCAACACCATCAAAGACCCAATCAATTGGCACTGAGCAAAAGTAGTCAAAATTGGTCAATCACCAGTGCAAAATGTGGACATGGTGCTCATGTTGTTCCTGGCAGAAAGGAAAGTCCCCTCGTACATCCTTACAGTACACCCAAACATCAGAGTTGTGACTATATAGTCCACGATTGCTTCCCAGATCACCGATCCTAAAGTTGTGTGAGAGGAGCGTGCGTACGTACCCAAGGTGGGGGGAGGGAGGGGGCAAATCAACTGAATCTGAATGGATGCAGCACGATCACCTCTTCCAATGTGAAGTACTCAAGTGAATTGATATCACTCGTGTCCTGTTTTTCCGTCTTATCCGCCTCCTCCTCAACCTCTGCAGCCTCAGCAGCTTCAGCATCGTCTTCAGGTTTGTCCTGCAAGCAAGAACAAAATTCTATTGTACGAGACCGGCTACCAAACTTTATAGTGTCGTGTGCACTGGCTCTGCATTTGGTCGCAAACTTGAGTTTTCTGCCTATTTTTGCGAGGTGTTGTTGACCTGATGGACACAACGTAAACTCGAGAAGACCACGCGAACCGTCTTCTGGTGTGTCACTTGCCTGAAAATTCACAAACCTTTTCTTCCCGCAGTTCGTGGGAATCAAAACCACTGTCGCTGTTGATGAGCGGCGTGCTTTCTGTCGCCGATTCTTCCTTCGTGCTCTCGTCGGGAGACTCACAAGACTTGCTGTCTTCAGCTTGACCTTTTCTCACACCTTTTGCTGGTCGTTTGTCGTCGGGTTTTCCATCAGAATCGCTCCCTGCATCTTCTGAATCGCAGGGAATGTACAACACAAACAAGACACCCGCCATTGGGTCATCCCCATTGATTGATGACGTATTGGACGAGAATTCCTGTGGAGGGAAATTTGAAATTCTTGTCAAACAGCAAAAATCTTACATCAATTCTACACAGGTCTATTTTTGTCATCGCGAACATTTGAAACCCTCACGAAGACTGCACAGACATATGAACGGTCTGAATTGAGTATGCTTTCTGAAGTGGAACCATGTTGGGTCCACCACTGGGTCAACCGAACGGAACCTGCAGTCCCTCACAAAGAACCACCCAGCCGTGATTGCACGAAAACTCGCAGCCGGTTGATGGCAGACCACACGAAATGAGACAAAACAAAATTCGGAGGGTCCAAAAGCTATTGAACAAAGGAACGCATGTATGTTTTGTCAGATCTTCTGATCCGAAGGCCAACCGGAAGTTGCTGAAATCCACCGGAAGTCCGGGCCAACCACGTCCTAACTGGAGCTTGGCCCTCTGGTGTTCCAGGATCGAGACTTCAGGATGAAGGTTCTTTGGTCTCAGCTGGTGTTCGAACTTTCGGGCGGGAACAGAGGCCGAAATGCCCAGACCCCAACCAAGGATTCGCTGGTGGGACCCTGACGTTGAACCCCCTGGATCCTTCCCTCAAAAGGAAAACAAAAACGCGATCATCTTGCATTTCCTGCCTGGCGCTGCACAGGGTCCCAAACCTTGTGGCAACTACAACTCCGAAATACAAATTCGTGTACTCGTACAGACGTACATGCTGTGCAAAAATTGGGGTCTGGAGGCTACCCCTTCGATCGAGAAACTGACCAATCAGTCCAACAACCGGACTTCACGAAAACTTGCAAAAAGATATCAACTTCAATGAAGCTGCCAGAGTAACAGCCTGCATGCGAGACCCAATTGTCGGCAGTCGCGGCTCGTACGATCGTCTTGAAGACCTCAATGCCTCAGGTTCCTCAGTGTCGTGTTGACTATTGACACACAGACATGCCACGCGCGCGACGTCGCCGGAGCGAGCGATCCGATCTCACTTCGCTTCCGTCTCGATCGACAACGCATCGTGTCATCGTGCTTCCATTCGCCACAGCAGAGAAACCGTTTGCCAGTTGTTTTGTCAGAAAGTACCGATCGTCGTCGAAGAAAGATGGGTAAGGCAATCATTGACAGATTTTTCGCTTGCTTTTTGTTTTCTTCAATTTTGGCACATTCTCGATACGCTCCGTGCATCAGTGTGCATGATGAGCATTTGTCTTCGGCAAAATTCTTGCGCATGTTGTGCGATCGAACACAACTGATCGCACACAAACATGAACAACAAAAATCGTCCAACGTCATCCACTGTTGTTCTGCAGAGACATAAATTTTCGAATACATGTGTGGTACTCAGAACTTCAACACGAAAATAGAAAAGGGTGTCATTGAAGTGCGAGGGATTTCAAGCAAATATACGAGTAGCCCTCACTGTTCCATGAAAAGTGAAAAGACCCAAAGTTCGGAAACGTAGTCATGCGTGGCGAACGTCGCTCCTCTCTGTCGCCAACTCAGTTCTGAATGAGATGCGCGTTTTTGTTGCTGCTCGCGGTAGGCAAATCGACAAGTGTTTTCACATCGTTTTGTCTGACCTGAAACACTTGGGGGAGGGTCTCGGCCAGCGCCTAATTCTCGGAGGCTGAAAAATTGACAAGACTGTTTTTTTTTGGGGGGGGGGGAGTCACGGGAGCCCAACTTTTTTTTTCAAAATTTAACGAGTTCTGCTTTCCAAAAATGAACGGGTTGGGTAGGGGTGAAGGAGGCCCGGGCCCCGGGGATCCGCAGTGAATACTCGGCATGGTGCAAAACTTACGGGTGTCTGGGGAGGGGCCAGCTATGATGGACGGATAAGACTCAGTGACGGAGAATGTGCAGTTTTCAATAACTTTCTTCAATTGATGCAAGCTTCATTCTGACCCAACAGCGTATCAGCAGATGTCGGACGCCAGTTCCCCGCTGAGGCAGAATCCTCTCAACACCGTGCCTGGAGTTCCCATGGTGCACCGGTTTGCCGAGATGTCCAACTTCCTCATGCTGCAGCACCACGGCCACACCCTCGACTTCAGCTCCGGGCCCAGGTTCCCCTACCAGCCGTGCGTGGGTCAGTGCACGCCGCTGGCGCCCGGGGACCCGTCCAACGCCGCCGCTACTGCGCCGTCAGCGCCAACCTGTCGGTTAATCGGCCCCTTGCCCTGTCAGGGATTCTCCGGCGCGCCTTTCGTCGCAAACACGTGCCAGCCTTTCACAATGCCTTCGTTCGGAAATCCACCAGCGACGCAAAATTCGACTGCAACCACCGCTTCAGTCCAAATGCCGAATCAAGGGACGTTTGTGGAGCCCCGCAGTCCCCCGCCACCGACGAGGAAGGTGCTGGAGGAAGCGAGGAAGAGGAACGGCGACCCCGTCACCGAGCCTGCCGTCAGAGCCAAGTACGCCAGGACCGATCCGACCGGAGAAATCCAGTTCAGACCTTGGGCGCCGAGCGCAACGCGACGACCCTTCCATCTGTCCAGGCTAACCCCTGGAGGGAGACTCGCGAAGAGTTCATCGAGCAAAAGTCCAGCAAATCCGTACAAATTCGAGTTCAACATTCCGTTTCCACCGAAGCAGCCGAAGTTTCCATTGCGACCGAGAGAACGCGCAGGAAAGCGTTCTCATTCCAACTTGCCACAGGCCCAAGCCCTGGCCACTACTCCAGGTTTCCCAACGATGTGGGCTCCACAAGTCCAAGCCGCACCCAAGCAGGGCTATATCAGCGTCCTGGAGCAGGCCATCAACCAGCTTTCCGAGGGATGCGCAGGAGATGCCAGAAACCCAGCCACAAACAAGGAGAACGTGCAGGACAGCACGCTCTCCAACCTGAACCTCACGGCGACAAAGGAGTCTCTGGATCAAGCGTGGCTGACGGTCTTGGACAAAGTCTTCGGGAAGTCGGACCCGAACCAGGCGCCTCGCAGCAGGAACAGCTTCTCGTACACGTCCAGTGGGTCCGGGTACCCGAGTGAGTCGTACTCAGAAGTAGACTGGACGACGTCGACGCTGGAGAGCGACTGCGTCAGCGGTGCGGAGCAGGAAGTCACCACCACGAAAACGGTGTCGAAGGCTGCCGACTCCAACACGGAGGCTCAAGTGGTTCCCTCTGTCGACCGGGAAGCGCAGCTGACCCCCTCCCAAAGCAGCGAGCCTGGGTGGAAACGAGAGTTGTCTGAACGATCCAGCACACCATCTGCACCTGCAGTACCTGAAGCCAAGGTCGACCGTCTCAGCGAAAAACAAGATGTGACTTCAAAACCCGAGGTCGTTCTGGAAGATGCCCTTGAAGACGGCATGAAAACAGAGCAGCTCGACTGCGAAGAGCAGCAAGGCTCCACCGAAGCTCAAACGCAGAACGACGACTTTGAATACTCGGACGAGGAGGATGTTCGAGACGAGCGTGAGGAGGAGAAAGCGACGGACGCGGACGTCGAGACGGAGTTCATGAGCTCAGCCGAGCACGAGCGTCCCAAGTGGTCCCTGCACAAACCCAGGCTGCTCAACTTGAAGAGGTCCGTTGCGAAGGCTGCACCAGTCGTGTACAGACCTCCGACGACGGACGGCGGCGGAAACGAGGGCTTCGTCACTCCGACGTATCGCTGCAACTTCCCGACGTCTTCAGACAGCGAGGCGACCCAGGGAAACGGCACCCCGAGTCAAGCGAGGAAACCACAACCTCCGTTCAAGAGCCCAGGTCCCGTTGATCCCAAGTTCCGAGGCGTGACGATGCAGATCCGCACCAAAGTCGAGGAGAACCAAGTCCAGCTGTCGGTGAAAGGGTTTTTCAAGTGAGTGCAATTTTGTGCACCCGTTCTTTCACACCAAGAAGCAATCGATTGAAAGGCATTTGACCAAGAATGGCGAAACATCCACAAGTTCTGGTCCTCTGCACTCTTTCGCCAATTGAACGTTTTTTGTTTCACAAAATTTCAGCTACAGAAAGAAGTCGAAGCAGCAGAGGAAGGAGTACGTGGCGGCCGCCGCTGGTCAGGGCATGAAGAGCTCGTCAGACTCCGACAGCACGTCCACGAGCGACTCGTACAGGAACCGGAAGAGGAGGTCCTACCAATCAGGTGCGTCCTCTCGTGCAGACGAACACACGTTTCATCCTCATGTCTATGGCACCGAAAGAGAACGGTCACACAAATCAGGTCAGTTTACTGCGAGGCTCAGTCAAAAAATAGTAAAAATAGTCAGAATTATCATGTGGAATTTTCTGTGCTCTGCGTCGACCACCAACAGCAATTGATAACCGATCGCAGGGAGCACTGCGTATGACAATTCCAACTAATGCCTGAGCCTCGTCTGAGTGCGGAACACGAGAAATTATGAGAAATCCCGTGACATTCTGCAGACAAGCAGTGCGCATCGTGCTGGACGAAGAAGACGCCGCTGTGGAGGGACGCAGAGGACGGAACGCCGCTCTGCAACGCCTGCGGAATCAGGTCGGGGAGCGCACAAACGTTCAAGCAAAATACCTGAGCAGTTACGAGGGCCTCGACTCCCTGGGGGTGGTGGAATTTTGAATGTTTCTGAAAAATTGCGAGGTGCCACCGCCTGCGTGACGGTGACGGTGAGGTCCGTTTTCAGCAAGTCTACGTGGTGGAATTTGGCTGTCTGAACTCAATCGGAGCTCTCTTCACCATAAATTTTACGCACACGCGTGGAATATACGCACACATGTGGACCACCATTCTGAATTGACGGGTTTTCTTTCCAGATACAAGAAATACAGAGTGAGGTGCCACTCGTGCTGGTACATTCCACGCAAAGACGTCAAGATGAACTCCACCTGCTCAAACTGCGGAGAAGCCCTGAAACTTTCAGCCAAGAGCGCCGCGTCCAAGTCGTGAAAGTTCTGCAGAAAAATGCGCACACAGGCCTGCTGCCTGCGCAGATGAACTCCGAATTTTTTCGCTGAATGATACGGCGCGGTTTGTTGAACCTGTCTAGACACGACTCGTTCGTTGCGGGCCTCTTCCTTTCTGGTGGAAACGTTGAATGTGAATGACGCATTTGTCGCCCGACCTCTGTCGATTTTGTCCAGAACCTACGGACGGATATGAGGTTCTCTTGAAGGGGTGGGGTGGGGGGGAGTTTAGCCCCTTCGACAAAACTTGTGTGCAAATGTTCGTTTGCAGGGTGCAAGTATTGTGTGGATATATATGTTTGAAGGTTGCGAAACTTGCATGTATTTCCAAACTTTGTTGATTCTGAATGAAACAGACGTGAGATATCAAGAATGGATTGTTGGTTGTTGGCTTTGATGTGTCGTATCCTTTGAAAAATGATTTCCCTATGTTTTCTGCGGTAGTGTGAGGGAATCGTGCGAAGAGATGTTTGAAGCCCAACGGGCACTTGTTGACGAAACTCGCGCAGTCGTTTTCATCTACAAATTAAAGTGTTTCGCAAACATTGGAATGTTCATTTCAACAAAATAAAGCTGCAAAACAATAAAACATCCTTTTGTTTTAATTTCGAAATACGGCTTCGTTTTCAACGTCGGAAAGTCCGTGGCCAACGCAACGGCACATGCAGGCATCCAGATGATACACAGGACAGAGTGCGTGCGCTGGAGTGACTCTTGTTGCGCGCGAAAACTGTGTACAACACTGCTGACATCTGTTGTTATAAAGAATCGGAACAGGAAAATCCAGCCGTGTGTGGATTAAATATTCTCCCCAATCCACAAACAATTACAAAAGTAAAAATTGAACCAAACACAAAAATTTGCAAGGATATTTTTCAGTAGCTTTGGGTTGATTCTTGTGATTTTATTTTCAAAATTTCTTTTGATCGTGCGGACTCTTTTTCCAGCTACACCAGACCCATTGTCTGCGGGTTGTCTCCGCTGGATTTCTGGTGGAGAGTTTTCAGTTCCAATTTTGAAGAGAATAAAGGTAATTTTGAGGCTTTCATTCATGAAGAAATCCGAATTTTACAATGCTGATGTACACTTGCTTTTCAAGGAAGACACAATGTGTCGCCTGGTGGATTCAGACTTGCCGGAGTTGGCAAAAGATTCTGGACACTGAGCGATATTTGACAGCTTTGCGTTTTGTTGACGGAGCTTTTAGCCGAACACAAGATGACAACCACTTGTCGCAAGTTGTGATTGCTTGTTTCAAGGAACCTTGTTCACTTGAAACGTTTCCTTCCGATGGTTGTGCGAAGGCCACTCTGCTTGTGTGGATTCTGTGTGTGTGTGTGTGTGTGTGTGTGTGTGTGTGGTTCAGATGGATGCGTACGCGCGTTGGCGTTTGCTCAATCATCTGTTGATACATTTTCTTTCTTTTTCAAGCGAAACATGGCATCGAGCGACGTGAGGGAGATTCTGGAGCTCGATGGGGACTCCCAGGAGTTCATGACCAAGGACGCCCTCTTCAACGATGGCCAGAAGAAGGTGACTTGATGGCTCGAGTTTCTTTCATTGAATAGATCGGCATACAAATAAAAGGGTGCGAATGTACACGCAAAATTTCCATTTCAGAAACCAAAGAAAAAGTCTGATGTGCAGTTCAAGCGACCGGAGGGAATGCACAGGGAGCTCTGGGGTTTATTGTGGACTGACAACATGTGAGTTTGCTGACAATTCTTGACAAAGGGAAAATGCTCAGAGTTAAGGAGCAAAATAGCGCCAAAGCTTGACTGCCATTCAGTCACAACTGTTCCGTTCGAGCCTTTCTGTGTTGCTGGGGGCTGCCTCAAGCTGGCGGTTACAAAAGGCTTACGCTTCATTCGTGACAGCAGACTGAATTTGATGAGTCTACGAATCGCCACTTTGCTTGTCTGAGACTCATGAACCTGAAACTCTGCATATTTAAAGCGGCTGGAACACCTTTTCTGGGTAAAGAGAACGTGATGTTGTTTCGTGTTCGTATTGTTGACCACTGACATCGTTGTGCGTTGTTAGAGTACTCAAATGTGTCCTGTGTTGTTAGCTTAGGCTTAACGTTTCCGATGTCGTGTCCAGATTGATGACATCTGAAAGAAATTCACGTGTATTTATCAGCCGCGTCGGCGCGCTGATATTGGTTTGCCCCTGTATCTGTCTCTGTGTGTCCGTCCGTCCATCTGTCCGTCCTGGGTGACTCGACATTGTCCGAGTTACCCCCCTGCCCACAGAAAATTTCAACTCGAACATTGTCTGACTCGGACATTGACTCAGACATTGTCTGACTTACCCCCCCCCCCTGCCCACAGAAAATTTAAACTGGGACATTGTCTTACTCAGACATCATCCGAGTTAACCACACACACACACACACACACACACACACACACACACACACACAGAAAATTTCAACTCATTGTCCGACTCAGATCTGGAAATTTCCATTTGCGGATCAGCCCCCTCCCCCTATGAAGTTGGAAGTTAAAGGCTGGCAGCTCCTGAGCTCACCTGTGAGATGAAATGCTGTCCTGCCGATGTACTCCGCGCGGCTGATTCTCCACTTGAAAGTCTAGTTTGTTTTGAATTCACGTTGTGCATGCCAAAGTCTTTTTTGCGTGCATGGATATCGGTGATCAGGATTGGCATTCGGTGAATTCATGTCTTCTTGACGTGTTGTGGGACTCATTCAGGCGGCAGTCTTGCGATCCCGCTGGTGGTGAAAGCAAAAGCTGAAGCGTCGGCCCGTGCTTGGCAACCTGGACCGGACTTTGATATCTCCCTTCTGCCCGCCCCCGCCAAAAGGGATGGGACGGGGTCTCGCCTCAGACATGTATGCTTGTGAGCACCCCAGGGAAGTGACAACCTGGAATTTGGGAGCACAGACATCTTTCAGTTGGACAGTTTGAAGCGTCAACACGCGTTTGTCCACACCGGACGTGTTGTCATTGTGCAAACACAAGAATTCGTTCTGAAAGTCCTGCGCTTTTCTGGAACGTACGCTTCTCCCTGACAGTAACTTTGATGCATCTCTGTGTGTGTGACACAGGGAGGCGCCACCGGTGATCCCGACCGACACTTACCAGGGCTACAAACAGATGAAGGCCAAGATCGGGCGGAGTCGAGTCCGACCTTGGAAATGGATGCCCTTCACAAACCCAGCCAGAAAGGTGAATATTGAACAGAAAATAGTTTATGTTTGTGTTGGCGTCTTGTTCAATTGAGGTAGAATGTGGATTTTTATGACCACTGGTGAATAGAAAGCAATCTTTCTTGCTTTTGAAGGATGGAGCTGTGTTCTATCACTGGCGAAGACAGGCTGATGAAGGGAAGGATTATCCGTTTGCCAAATTCAACAAGGTACTGGTTCTTTCTTTATTCCTGTTGTGTCAAAGTTCGAAGCTTCAGCAAGTGCTTCTTGACAAATTGTGGTGGAAACAAGGAATATCCAGTCAAAAGAATGCTTCGTCATTTTCATTTCCTCAAACAGTCAGTGACAGCGCTGTGGAGACCCAAGTGTCTCCCTCAATGACGTGTTCGCGTCTGTAGCAGTTGATTTTTGAGCACATGACAAGCTCTTGAACACTGGGGGTTTATGTGCACCTTTTGTGATCCCAACTTGCGTGCTTCTGCCTGTAGGCGGTGGAGATGCCTACGTATACGGACATGGAGTACCAGCAGCACCTGCACGACGAGAACTGGTCGCGCCAGGAGACGGACTACCTCTTCGAGATGTGCAGACGCTTCGACCTGCGCTTCGTTGTCATCTGCGACCGCTGGGATCGCGAGCAGTACCCGACGAGGAGCGTCGAGGACCTCAAGGAGCGATACTACAACATCTCCAACATACTGACGCGGGTGCGCTTTTGCTACAACCGGACAAATATGCTGAGTCATGTGTCGTTGATGCGCTTCTGTTCTGATGAAAAAAACGCTTGAATTGCCTGGTGGTTATTGCAGGTGAGGGCGACTGCAGGGTCAGAGCCGAAGATTCGTGCTTTTGATGCTGAGCATGAAAGAACTAGGAAAGAGCAGCTCATCAAGTTGTTCAGTCGAACGACAGAACAGGTGAACACGATCTTGACACCTTGTTTACAGAGGGGAAAAATACCCTTCACTTTCAGTTTGTGTCCGGTGTGTGACGACATTGTGTTTATCATTTTCAGATTGAAGAAGAACAGTACTTGCTCGGAGAGCTCAAGAAAATCGAGATGAGAAAGAAGGAGCGAGAAAAGAAAACACAAGACTTGCAGAAATTGATCACTGCTGCTGACACCAACATGGAGTCAAGACGGGCGGAGAGGAAGGCCACCAAGAAGAAGCTCCAGGAACAGAAGCACAAGCTCAAAGGAACAGAGCTCGGGGTGAGTTTTGTTCGGACACGTGAAGCGTCCGGCAGCGCATGCGCAAACGAGTCCTGGAATCCATCTCAGAATCTTGAACAAGAACAAGAGTGTGTGTTGATGGAGTCTATTGGTGTGGAACGTTTTTATCAGCCGCGATAGCGGTCTGATATTGGTTTGCCCCTGTATCCCCATCCGTCCGTCTTGGGCGGACAAAACCTCCGTTTTACCCCTGTTCCAGTGATCACAGACTG
>JAAUXT010059288.1_pt1 | contig 10405 bp, 10 predicted proteins | sample 7278171 | NCBI WGS metagenome assembly JAAUXT01 (sample SAMN14350112, study PRJNA611818) | marine sediment metagenome | isolation source: surface marine sediment (1.8m) | place: French Polynesia: Moorea | collected 2018-08 | reverse complement strand
CTCTGTAAATCATTGGTAAAGCGCACTCGCACAATCTGATCCGAATTTCTGACAAAAAATGAAAAAGAAACGTCAAGTGTGCACCAAGTAACGGGCCCTAATACTACTCACAAGTCACCACACAGAATCCAGTGTCCATCAACGCAATGCATGACGCTTGCAGTGCGAACCCTGCTTCTCAGTTTGTGGTGGGTCTGACCAGTTGCCCTCAAAAGGGTTTGAATTCCACCCCCACCCCACAACACACAAATGAGCCTTTCTTTTGCAGCTTTGTCCTGTGGAATCAAGAGATCGATTGATTGTGCTTGACTCCTTCGGGGCCAACTCGGGAGCCGGAAGTTCCTGATCCAGGGACCACTTCCTTCCCATGAGGGGCTGCCACCCTGCCTCTTCATCCAGTCCTCACTCTCACTGGGCCTTTGCTCTCTTTCCCAGTCACATTTACCCAACCACTGCTGACTCCAAGTTCTTTTTCCCCTGACTGTTTTCCTTTCCTTGCGCTGGTCCCCTTCTGCCTCTACACTCTCACCTTGGCCTTCCCCCTTTTTCAACTCGCCTGGTCCCCATTTCCATTCCATGCTCGCCTGGTCCCCGTTTCCGTTCCATGCTGGCCTGGTCCCCATTTCCGTTCCATGCTCGCCTGGTCCCCGTTTCCATTCCATGCTGGCCTGGTCCCCGTTTCCGTTCCACGCTCGCCTGGTCCCCGATTCCATTCCATGCTAGCCTGGTCCCCGTTTCCGTTCCACGCTCGCCTGGTCCCCGATTCCATTCCATGCTGGCCTGGTCCCCGTTTCCATTCCATGCTGGCCTGGTCCCCGTTTCCATTCCATGCTCGCCTGGTTCCCTTTTCCCAAACCACAATCACATGGTTCCCTTCCCCCTCCCCTGGTTCCCTTTTCCCTCTCTACCCTCACCTGGTTCCCTTTACCCTCACCCTCGCCTGGTCCCCATTCCCTCCCCACCCTTGCCTGGCTCCCTGTTTTGTTTGCGTGTGGCTGTGGGTGGTCGACAGAATGGCTCACACTTTTCTTGGATGCAGGACAAATAATTGTTGGAACAGGTCTGGTGTATAGGAAGCTTGTTCTCTTCCAGCTCCAATTTCATAGTCTGATGGGAACATTTGGTTTTTTACTTGCAAGGGTCGTTGCACCTCCCGTTTGGCAATATCATACAGGTTGTGCAGTACGAGCATTTGATAATGCATTTTTAGGTAATTTGAGATGGGTTGTGCGATTTGGGCTCAAGTGCCGTATAAAGTTCCATTTGGTCAAATTTGTTCCATTTGGGTGTGTGCTAAATGAGTTCCCATGTTGTGGATGTTGAGTGAAAAAAGTAAGAATTTTGATAATAAAAGCGAGCCAAATCAGAGCAAGCCAAATGCAACCGAAATCAGAATTTCCTCAAATCACCGCGAGCTCCATGGAGCTATTTTTCTGCCACAGGATTGGCACATGGCCCGTTTGGAGACACAGCAGACGCTCTTCTCAGTGTTGCTTCAGGAGCAGGACGCCACCTGGTGTCACTCAGGATCAACTAGATCTATGGCTGGGGCACCTTCACCGAACAACGTTCAACTTCATTCAATGTGAGTGACGTCTGAGACATTGGCATGCAAATGCCACAGAGGTGCGACAAATCGGGTTTAAAACACACACCAGAAGAAAATTCTGTGTGCCACTTGTTCAGTTTACTTTCGCAGCGAAGTCACAATAAACACTATGGGGTTCACAATAGAATTGACAGGATTCATACCAATTGTCATCCAAAAGATCACATCAATTGGGTACTCCTTGACAAACAGTGACGTCAAATAAAAAGCTCCAGATGGAATCCAACACAGAATGTTTGATCCAGTGACAACAAAAATCTGAACAACAAGTGGAGTGTTAGATCTCTGTTTTGACACAGCATGTTGAATGTTTGATTGAGATTTTTGAACTGAAACAAGAAGTTTTCTGTACATGGTCACAATAAACACCACAGATAAAAGTTGAAGAGCAACAACTGTGAATGTTGTCACTTTTACAATGACAAGTTCATTGGTGGGGTCAATGAAAGGGGAACAAATCCTCATCAGAGGGACATTGTCTAAGAGCCATTCAAGAAGAGTCAGAGCAGATGACAAAAAGATTGCACTTACACACATCACCAAAACTTTTTTTAGAATATATTGTGTGTCCTTCACCTTTGAGTCCATGGGTTTGTCCACAACCTTCCATCTGACATAGGAAAAGAAGCTCAACAGGCACGGTGAAAAGATATTGAAAAACAAAAAGGATCCAAATAGTATATGACAGGATGCACTGGATGTCCAGTGAGATGCCTGAAAAGCAAATGTTCCCTTGTAAACAAGATCACTGATCCACAAATACGACAAAGGAAACACAAGGAACAAGTCACATGTGTTGATGGCAACTATAAAAATGACAAAAGAACTTATTTCCTCTGAAGTTCTTTAGAGTTGTATCCTTTGCAAAATTAATGACATAATATTTGCTCCACAAATGGCAAAAGACATCAATGTAGAATGTAACTTTGATGGGAGTGCTTGTGAGAATATCAGTGCATGAGAAGAACCAGTCAGGAGGGGTGGAGCATGATGTCTCAGATTGAACCAAACAACACATTTCATGTCTGCTTACCTCCAGCAGTTTGACATTTACCTCGAGGAAGATTTGCTCAGAAGCTTTGCTCACATTAATATTCAACATCGATATCAAATGGAGCTGTGGCAAATTTTCAAAAGCTGCATCATCAATGACACTCAAAGGATTACTGGACAAGTTCAGATACAAAAGAAGTGGAAGTGAGACAAAAACATGCGGACCCAAGTGGTCTATCCTGTTGTTGCTGATATCTGCAGCTTTCAGTGACCACATGTTGTTGAAACACTTACAGCTCAGATGTGATAAGGCATTGTTTGCTATATTGACAATTGACACTGATGTTATCGCCGGAAAAAGTTGACGCACTGATGTCACATTTGACTGTGTCACTGAAATTGTGTGAAATGCTCCAAGAAGGCCTTTGACATCAACTCGAGATTGTAAAACATAAATTGCTTTGAATGGGACACGCAGAAAGGATGTGTCAATTGATATATTTGTACACATGACAGCATCAGTGAGACAAACACATCTCTCTGGACACACAACATTTCTCAAAGTGCAAAAGTATTCATCATCACTTTTTGGGCAGTCCGAAATGCCATCACAAATACTTGCCACATGTACACAAATGGAGTGACCTCTGCAAATGAATAAGTTTGTGCAAACTCTGTTGGGTCCACACCTGTGTTTTTCAGATTCATCATACCCACCTGGACAATCCCAATTACCATCACACACAAATTTCCAAGGTAAACAATAAAAACCAGGACAGTCAAACAGGACACTGCAATCAAATTCTTTACATTGCTGCAGGTGTTCACCATGTTCACAAGGCACCAACTGGCCTGATTTGTTCAGATTGTACATACAAACCTGAGAGAAACTGTAACAATTACAATCTGCCTCTGTACAAGGTAGTTCACTGATACTCAAACAACATTCTGGGTTCTGACCAGACAGTATGATTTCACTTGAATCTTTAATTGCTGCACTTTGCATTGTTGAACTATACACAATACATTTGTTTTTGTTTGTCTTATTGAAAAGTGGTGAACAAATTGGATCACTGGAAGTTCCAACAAAATATTGACATGTTTTGGTCATTGTTTCAGTGGGGTTACATTTACAGTTGGATTCATCTGCAGGAGTTTCAGTAGGACAGTCCTTTTTGCCATCACAGACATACAATGGGGACATGTAAGTCCCACTGGAGCACGGAAAGACATGTTCCGCCACAACAAAAGAAACTGAAGTGGATTTCTTTGTGCAGATGCCTTTGGAAGTTTTCGAAAATTTTGATTTCTTGAGAATAATAACGTCATGATATCTTTCAATCATCAGAGGGCTTCCTGTGTTTGATATCACTGCAAATGGTGTGAAGGCTGCAGCAGTGAACACAAACAACATCTTCTTGACACTCACACATGAGTGCTTCTCAGATAGGGGCAGCCACAACCACTCAAAATTATAGCAGGAACCATTCTTTGAGATGTGATCTTTTTGACAGAATGCCAGTTGTCCTTTTGTTGGGAACAATGTATTGTTTTTGTGCTTTGGCAAAGAGCACAATATTTTTCTGAAGTATTTGTCTGTGCATCTGATTTCCGTCCATTGTGGACTGATCATATCATGAAAGAGCATCACAGTGCAGTGTTGTGGTGAACTCGTATTCAGAGCCATTTCCGCTGCAGCACACTGTGGACTCACCATGCCAAGAACGCGCAGCATTGTGCAGTGTTTTGTTGTACTCACATTGGGAGCCATGTGCGTGGCTGCAAAGAGTGGCCTGCTAAGTCTTTGACAAACAAAGGTACTTTTCCTCTTGACAAAGTGGCAGCCATCATATGTCACTTGTAGTTCATATACAACCCTTCGATTTTCTTTGCTGGTCAGCCAGTGAGTGTGAGTTTGAAGAACCATCTCTCTCCCCGAATCTCCTTTGTTCCATTCTTGATAGGCAATTGGGTCTCCACTCTGCCACACCCTGTATTCCTGAAGAAGCGAAAACAGAAACATGGGAACAACTTCAAGTGACGTCAGCAAAGTAGAAGGGAAACTACAAAAGAAAACTGCATACACTGCACCGAACAACAAGGCACAAGCCCAGGTTCAGCACTATTTAAAGATGAACCCACTCTGTGCATCACACAAATTTCAGAACTTGGACGTTCTGCTGGATCTACACTGGTGGCATTACCTTTGATTCTCTTCCAATGTAGTAAGCCTCACTGTAGATAGAACCAAATGTGAAAAGCATCAGGGCAATGAAGTCCTTTGTTTGACCTCTGCTTCTAAATGCAGGTAAATGACCACCCCTTTCCTTGCACAATGTTGAGGCAGAAAGCCAGGATTTGAGCTCCAGATGGTAAAGAACAACATACTGTTCTCGCCCAGTTTCATTCTGCAGCAGTGAAAGGCACCCGGATTCCACCAAGGTCAGAGAGTCTGGCATATATTGGCTCGAACATCCTCCATCTGTCCATTTCGTTATCTTTCTTTTTCTTGAATAGAACTCTACCTCGTTTTTGAAAATATCATCAACAAAGAAGAGCGTAATGTTGATTTGGGTTGCGTTTGGTACTTTGCCGTCAGTTTGTATGATTTTCGTATAAAACTCGTCGGATTTGAAGTAAAACAACAAAGGCTGAGTGGGTTTCATTCTGGACAAAGACAAAAGAGCATTTTGTCGTTCTGGTGTGGAATCTGAACGACTGTTAAATTTCTGCCCAAAAAGAGTACGGCATTGACCTCGATGTGCAGTTACATTCAGCTTCACCTGCAACTAAAGAAAAGAAAATGATGCATCAGGCAGGCGACCAATACACCATGTATTGTGCCATGAATGAAACACCTGTGGAGCACATCCCTCCATTGGACCAATGGAAAGGGACCTTCCTGACCCTCAACCTTTCTCTTCAGTGGGTCCATTGTCCAAGCAAACTGCATCACTGCGCAGATTTCTTTGCCAAAATCTTGAAGATCACTGTGCAGATCAAGACCTTTCAAGATGACTGCACAGATCAATACCTGTTCAAGAATACTGCATCATTTCAGTCTGTCTGACTCTGATCTGCGCAGTGATGCAGCCAGCATCTCCGTGGCTCTGTCCAGTTGGGATGTAGAAGTGCAGTTGGGAGTTTCAGCATGGCAATCCGTGGCCATAAAACGTACACATGGCGCGTGGCTTCCAGATGCATCTCCCCTCTTGTGGAAAGGCCCACAGAAAAATTCATACCATTTTCAAGATCAAACTGTTGGATTTCTGAGCCCTCTGAAACTTCATGTGTTTGAGAGAAAGAAGACAAAATTTCCTCAGATTTCTGGCTGAACAAAATTGTGACTTATTATTATTGTGGACTCTTCCAGAACATGGGAGTTGCATCAATGAGCTACGCGCTACGTTTTGTGGCTACAGAATTGAGACTTTCAGCAAAGTGTTGCACAGACGTAACACGTACACGTAGCACGCAGCTCATTGATGCAACTCCCCTTGATCTGGAAGAGTCCACAATCAATTTTGGGTTTCATTATATAAAGTCAGAAACCTGCATTCTTTCTCCAAAAATTTTTAACAAGCATCGAATGAAAAAGGCTTATAATTACAGTCAGGTCTTGAAAGTTTCATCATGTTTTGTTCATTATTTTTCTCTGTGGACTGCTCCAAAATAGGGAAGTTGCATCAACAAGCTACATGTTACGTGTATGTTTTATGGGTACGGGGTGAAGTGCTGAAACTCTCCAATGTCATACTGAACCTCTCTTGTGTGTACTCGGCCTTACCTGTTCACCAAAACTCTTTGCTGTGTCCATCTGTAGCAGAATCATGAAAAAAGGCATTCCATCTGTCATTTGTTGAACAGGATATTCTGCAAATTTTCCCATGTTTTTGCCAGGAAAGATGAAAAAATTGTATCTGTTGCCCAGAACACTGTCTGTTTGGTGGGCTTCCTGCCTTCTGACTTCAATGTAGACCCAACTTCTGGGATCTCTGTCCAGACGAATTTTCAACTTGGAAAGTCTTCCATGGTTTGCTCCGACATTTGGCAGCTCCAGAGTGTACGTCATAGAAACTCGGAATTGTTCAATGACACTGAAAGGACTGTTGCTGTCAAAAGAGACTGCCACAAGCCTGCAAGCAGGGCCAAACTGCCCACAACTTCCAGCAGATTTGCCAAGCCGGGCCCTTTTGTAAACACGATAGGTTTCGTGACAAAATGTTGGAACAGTTTCCCCATGCTGGTTTTTCACAAGCAGCTGACAGATCCAGGGGTAGTGCAACCTCATGCCTTGTGCTTCAGCAGAAGTGTGGTAACCTTGAGACAAAAAAAATAACTGAGTAAGAATTCTCAGACCTCACGGAGTCTTCCGAAGTTCGGTCTTCCGAATGATTCCTCGAAAAATTGCCCCCAAATTGTATTTCTTCCCAACACCTGAGTACAGGCTGAGAAGTGAAGAAGGTTTTCCCAGATTTGGTGAAGCAGAACATCTTACCTCCCAGTTGTCCTGTGATTGAAATGGTGTACACAGCAGTTGTGTTGACAGGGTCCAGTTGGAAAGAATAAGGTTTCGGCCATTGAACTCCCATCTTTTGGTTGAGTATTTGGATAATCAGACAATTTTGTGCATGATGAAATTTGTATCCTCCATCAAAAAGACCACGGAAGGTATTCATGTTGTATTCGCGTTCAACAAATTGTAACTTTACAGTTGAACACTTTATAGCTGAGACTGAGACATTCAAATACATGACACCATACTCCTGATAAGAATAAAGTATCAGCAACAGTATGTTGCTGTCTGAGTAAATCAACTGTGTGTCTCCAACACCTGGGAAGATGTATTTTGTTGTTGTCATGTTGAAAAAGTAAGGGTTGTGATAGGGATACAAAGATCCACCCTTCTGTAACTCACAAGCAGCTTGATAATGCTTCTCAATTGTTTCCTTGACACAACTTAAGTGCCTAACATCATACTTTCCTTGGTAATTCAAGTCATACAGAGCTATTCCTGCGTAATCACAATCTTCCGTGTTCTTGGCTCCGTCATACAGAAAATGACTGAGAGAAACATTCAATCTGAGATCCAAATTCGTGTGCAGCTGTACAAAGCAAAACAGCCCAGAACACAGCTCCAAAGACACAAAATTTGAGGCAGATGGTGCAAAAAACCTTTGAACCAAAGATTGGTCCTGAGAGGTGTAATTGTGGGACACATCAACAAACCTGAGCACGTGTGAATGTGCAATAATTTGAAAAGATGATGACACAAACTTGGATGTGGCTGCAATTGGTTGAGAACTTGTTCCTGGACCATCATAAATCTTTATTTTGCTCCTTTGTACCTCACTATTGGTCATCAGAACAATGTATCTGTAGTGAGCCACTCTGATGTGATGAATTTGTACAGAAAGGTTAAACAACTGGAAACTGGCAATCCATACTGGCTCATTGACTTGTCCACACATCAGTTTGCCCACAGAAGTTGATATTCTTTCACTGTCAATGATGCTGTAAAACATTTTCACTCTCACAACCACATAGGCAGTGTTTCTGACATCAACATGAACTGTGCCAGACTGTGGATGAATAGCCACAGAGGCATGTGTACCACAGTACCTGTCACAGACTTTCCCATTTCCACCAAAATTAGTTTGAACATGAACATGACCCAAGAAGCAAACATCTCCTTTGTAACAGAAGCTTTTTGATGAAAAATACATGTCTTGCAATGTCAAATTTAGTCTCAAAAGTTTGTTTAGCTGAACGTGGTAACTCAAATATTCTTGATTTTGATCCTTCTTGATATGATACGCCACTTCATAATCTGCATACTGCACACTTGTTGCACCGGATGGAGGAAGGATGCCCATTGGACGAGTTGCTGTCATGGTTCCTTTTGTGTGGACAACATTCACTGGACGTTTCAGTTGTTTCCTTTTGTTTGAAAATCTATTACCAAACGCGTGACAACTGAAACACAAAAAAAGCATGCATCAATTTTACAACTGAGAGAAAGGAAAAGGAATTGGCGAGTTGTAGCAAGCACGTATTTTCAATACGTGCAGTCTCCGTTTAAGGGCTGGTCACACTGGGGGGGGGGGCGTCACGTCCCTATTGTTTGGACACGAGTGCGGTAGTTTTGTGCTTACATGGAGAGGTTCTTGGATTGGGTGACGTTGTTCCACCTCACGTTTCCACCAGAGAGTCCAGCAGTTTCAGCAAATGTTGTTGTCTTTCTCATGAGAAAATTGAAATAGCTCAGATGATGATACACTTTGTGGAGTTTTTGCAGTGACGAGTGTACAAATCCCACAACATAAATGTGCCAAGTCTTACTGATGTTTGTTGTGAAAACGTATTGCTGCAGGGATAATTGTGGAACAATGAAATTTGCTTTAACTGGCTCAGACAGTGAAAGCACAAAGAAAATAACTGTGACCATCTTCATCTTGGAAGCTTTTGCAAAAGGAAATTCATGTCGCTCACTCCAACCACGAACAAAACAGCTTGGTGACCTTTTCTGAAGAGAAACGCTGATTCTCTGGGGGCTCATGGTGTAACTTCAGTTGTTATGGAAACATGTCGTGGGCAAGGTACGTGTGACATTGAAAAAACTTCAGGAGATGCAGAAGTACATATTGGTTACATGGTATAGATGAAACATGAAGCCATCTGTGTGTGCAAGGGCGTCATGAGTGACATGTAGAAAAATCATGTGTGAAAAGATCAACTTACATTAGGGGTTTTCACGTTGGTGACGCGCGGTTGGGCGGCGTCAAAATTCAACATGACACCCAAATGGAGCGTTTTGACACGGGCGTCAATTTTTTGACGCGCGCGTCACCAACGTGAAAACCCTTATTGGGTAGGTAAAGCAGCACCGATGCTCTGTGCCTGTACAATTAAATTGCCTCGCTACATTGCTGGGTCTGAGCATTATGTCAGTGTAATGGAATGCCAATGAAACAAATACACAATTTTAATGCACGAAAGCCACGACCTTCAATGCATGAGGTACCAGTGCATTTTGAGAGTGCTTTAGTGCATTTTATTGTGTATTTGTTGAGTTGAGTTTAAATTATCCACATTTAACCAGGATTTGTTCTGGAGAGTACAAAATCTATTGTTCTTTTCCTTCATCTTATTCATACCTCATTAACATTTGGTTTTCTCTTGTTGATGCACCATTAATTATTGTCAGTCTTCAATATGCATTCATTACAAAATTGTAATGGGTCTCGAGAACAATGGTTGTGGCGTTCAAGAACAAATCCTTGTGTTATATTCTTATGACACAGACACTTCTCTTTTCGTTTGGCAACATTCTCTTGGCATATTTTATTTTTCTGCCAACTCAATTCTTGACAATTCTAATTCTTGACAACTGTCAACTCAACTTTATTAGCAACAACAGTTATTTGTTTGCACAGCCATACTGCAACAATCCGGAAGTTCACGTGAAGGCTGACCACAGCACCCGAAGCGAGCATTCCTCAGCAAAAATAGCTCCATGGAGCTCGCGGTGATTTGAGGAAATTCTGATTTCGCTCACTCTGATTTCACTCACTCTGATTTTGCTCACTCTGATTTCGCTCACTTTGATTTCGCTCACTTTGATTCTGCTCACTTTGATTTCGCTCTCTCTGATTTTGCTTACTCTGATTTTGGTCACTTTTTTCACTCAACATTCACAACTTGGGAACTCATTTGGCACACACCCAAATGGAACAAATTTTGCCAAATGGAACTTTTACACATTGTTTTGCAACAATATCCACATATCAACCAAAAGAATTG
>JAAUXT010074527.1_pt1 | contig 10406 bp, 10 predicted proteins | sample 7278171 | NCBI WGS metagenome assembly JAAUXT01 (sample SAMN14350112, study PRJNA611818) | marine sediment metagenome | isolation source: surface marine sediment (1.8m) | place: French Polynesia: Moorea | collected 2018-08 | reverse complement strand
GCTGTGAAGAGTTCAAGTGTTCAGCACATCACCCTTGATTCCATTTGAAGGTCTCCTTTGCCAGGGTTCCTGAAGGGATGAAGAAAAATACTTTTGTCTCTTGATTCTACATCAGAACCAAAGGCAAATCTGAAGCAGATTTGCAGCAACTGACAACATTTTCTTGCCTGGGCAGTTGACTTTCTGACATTCCAGGTTGTCTGAGTCAGATCCAGGGCAGTAGCTGCCTCCACAATCAGGGGCTGGGTTAGTGCAGGTCCGGGTTCTGGTCTGAGTTCCAGTTCCACAGGTCACAGAGCAGGAGGTCCAGGGCCCCCAGCCACTCCAACCTCCATTCACTTGAGTAAAGGACAACCACTTGTCAAGTCAATGTTGGTGGAATATTTTTTTGCCACAAATGGAAACATGCTCTTTGTCTTGTTCTTTCCAATTGTTTGCTGACATGGGTTGCTCCAGTTCTAACACAAGCAAAACAATGAATCACAAACACATACAAATAGAAACAAGAACTGAAAACTGAAAATTCTACCAGAACAGCAGAATGTTGCACAGGACTGTTCACTCCATGATGACTCAGGGCAGGTATCCCCACCATGCTCAGGAGTTGGGTTGTTGCAGTACCTGTACCTGACCTGGGTACCCCAGCCACAGGTCATGGAGCAGGAACCCCAGGAACCCCAGTGGCTCCAGCCTCCATGGACTAAACAGAGATATCATGACATATATTCACTGAAATTCTTGTGTGCAAGAACATGAAACAATTGTTGAATTTCTCAATTGTTGTTGTTTTCCAAAATTCAGCTGCTTGGTCAAAAGGATGACATTCTAGAAAATGAAATGCTTGCTGGTGATCATAAAAGGTGACAAAAGATATTGTTGATCAATTGAAGAAGTTCAACAGCATTTGTAAAGCTGTTGGGTCAACTTGAATGTCAAGCAACAGGGTTATTTACTTTCTCATTGTGGGAACTTTAAGTTGTGACTTTTTGTCTGGAATTGAGTACACACAATCAGTTTGGTGAAACATAACTGCAGCAACAAAAGTTGTCCATTTAAGGACAATACTGGACTTCTGTGACAACGTAGGAAAAGAGTTATTTTTCAAAGTTTCTTTTGATATATGCATATTTGTGTGCTCACTCAAACACCACTGTTATTTGCCTGGCAGAATGATCCCTTTGTGTTTCTTTGTCAGTGAGACATTTTGCAAACAGAACAAGTGTCACTGCCTGACCGTGTTAGCAAACATCTTACTCTTCTTCAGGTAGTAGGTTCCACCACCATCTACTGGTGGGCAGTTGTAGGGCATCATGTAACACGAGAGATGGCCATCCAAAAACACTCCTGAAAGCAAAAGAAGCATGTGTGTTTTGTTTGCAAACAGAACAGAGCAAACAATTTGTTCTCATGTTTGGTTTCCCTTGTGGCAGTTCTGGTGGTACCACGATTCCAATTTTTGGGAATGTTGTGATTTTGGCACAATATGGTTGTGTCACCATGATGTCAGGGGCAAAACAGCAAACAAATATGTTTGCAGTGTACAATTAATTGTCACAAAAATGTTACAACAAGAAACAAGTTTTTGGAGCACACAACAATTCTCAGAAGTTTGAAACAAAGCATCTCATCAAGAGACAAAATGTTTTTGAAATTTACAGGTGCAACCTTTTTTGAGTTGCTACTCTTTGAAAAGTTGCACCTGTTTTGTTGCCAAAGAATGTTATTGTGAAACCTAAATTGAAACACCTTTGACCAAATTCAGAAGATTTCCCATTTTTTTATCCCAATTCATATTGCAGGCAAAGATAACACATTGTGAACTTTTTAAACTCTGAGGTGAAACTTTATGACAAGTTGCTCAAAAAACATCTGGGATGTTTCTTGTAGAGATTCATTTTCTTTATGATGTTGGACATGCTTGGCATATGTTTTGTCTTTCTTCATTTTTACAAAATACAGAAAGATTTACCTCCACACATGGAATCCCTATCACAGTAATATTCACATTGTGACCAATCATCAAGGAAATCCAGGGGTGGGCAAATGGAACCTGAACTGTAGTATCTCCAATATTTGTCATTAGTGTCCAGATCTGATGCAACTAAATCTGAAGAGGAACAGGCATTTGACACAGGACATCACACAGAACAGTCAAGAAAACTTTGGAGCCAGGGGTCACTTCAGACAATCTCCTTTTGTTCTTTTTTCTGCACCCAAATGCTCTCACCTGTCACAAGAGCAAACAGAACCCAAACTGGTCTCATTTTGTTCTGAGGTGTGTCAGTGGCTTTGTCTACCTCTCAACAACAGAATACTGAATATCTGGAATCAGAGATGTTGTCAATGTACAGCAAATACTAAAATTGTGTTTTTGCTTGGACTTACCTGCCAAAACGTGCACCCAGTGCACTGATGTTCTTGCACAAATTACACCTGAACAAGCGCTTGTTCAACCAAAAGCAAATGCATAAAAATCCAGATATTCATACAACTCTCCACAACCAGCTCTGGGGCTATTCTTGGGTGGAAAGGAACAATAGTAAAGTACTCTGTCAATTCAGTATGAATTTGTCCAATGCACCTGTTGGCACACATTTTTGCTGTTTCATTTTCCCTTTTGTCACACCCACTCACCAACAAATCAATGAAGCTGTAAAGTGGATCCAGGGTTCTGAGCCATGAGGACACAACTCTGCTGTGGGGCTGAACTGACAGTCCCTTGGTTGGGAATTACAGTGGGTCTACTTCCAATGGCAACCAAAAGACAAGCAAAGTCAATCAAACAGGGAGGGAGTCAGTTCTTCATTGCTTCAGTTTGGAGTTCTTGGGATCCACCTCTGTTTCTCATCTGCAGTCATGCACAAATGGATTCCACTGTTTGCCAGAAAACATCTCAATCAAAGTGCTGCTCCCTTTCAGCTTAAATTATTAAAGCAGTACTCTGACTATTCTTTTGACACCAACTACCCACTTGCTGCTTCAGAATCCAGGATTCAGTGCACTGAACTTTTGGGTGGATTTTTTTTATGTCAAATGAGTTCTTCCTCACTGGTGCACCAGACAAACAAATTGCAAACATTTTGAAGGCACACTCAAAACTTTTTTTCTAGTTGGAAGCCATTTCAACATTGGAACATATCCTAAACTTGGTCAGGGGGGTGTAGACATGATGCTCATAAATGTTTCGCATCATCAGATGACAAGCAGGTTTGTCCGATATGATTTCCTGTCATGTTGAAGTCACCTTACATAAACTGAATCTCCTCAGAGTTTACCAATTCATCCACCAATCAAGTTCATGTTGCAGCATTTCTCAAACAATGTTGTGATGTCTGTTACATGGAAGAAACATCATGTGATTGATTTCATAATGTTATGATCGGGGATGCAAGGATTATTGATTAATTCCAGGAGTGCCATGTTGAACTTTGGGGAATAAATGAGAGAGAGAGTTATTTCAATTGTAAACAGTTTGTTTCTCCTTTGTCAGATTTGTAATGAGCCTGAAATAATCAATGAAACCCTAGACAGAATCATCATTGGATAGTTAGCATGAGTTCAGTCAATCAAAGCGAGCAAACACCGATTTCAATGGGATCCAGACCGACGGGGAGAAACACAACCACTGTGTTTTGCAAAGGACTTCATCCAACTTTTTCTACCGTCCACAGGCGTCCAACCAAAATGCCACAGCAGCCTCACACATGCAGGAGGAATCTTGTGCAGATGCTTTGTTCACGACTCCACTTCAGCCAGGGCCAAAGCCGCTGTGAGATAACCATGTCATTTTTGTGCAACCTTCCAGGAAGCTGCTTTGTGAGAGTACAAAAGTAGCCAATGGAGCTTTGTGTCTCTGACAAGTCCTGTGTCACCAGAGTTTCTCCTCTTACTCTGGGACATAGGGAACCTATACAATTTTTACTTTACAAAATGGTGCTAATGTCTGTTTTCTATCTACCAAATGAATGGAACTTGGATCATAATGAGCATGAGTGTGATGGTCCCGATAAAAGAACGAAGCAAAACCGAATTCTCTGTCTTCTCTCAGACTGAGCCCAGATTGTTAAGTTCAGATACTGACAGCTGTGGATCCTGACAGATGTGTCAAGATGAGTGAGCACCAATAGGGAGTTTAAACACAACCTTTGAAATTGAGAATGTCAACCTCAACATCCAAATTATTTTTGCATGTCTTGATTTTCTGTATTTTGGGAGTGATTTTGCCTTCTCAAAATAATATCAAACAAAATTGACCACAAACCAAGGTTCATTGTTTTGAATTTTTCTGTGTAAAGGGAGCTAAAGTTGATGTGGTTTTCAAACTCCCCATTGTAATTTGAGGAATATACTCTGAACACACCACAAGAGATAAGAGCGTAATGTCTCTCGACGAGCTGCACACGAGTTCAACAAGTGCAGAGCTTGTTGACGGTTTGTTAGTAGCACGGGAAGTGTTGTGTAATGGAACCATCTTCAATCCAACGCTCGATTGGCAGTTTGATCACACATAATTCTTTCTGGCTCTCCTCTGAAGCTGTGTCTTCTCTGAAGCTCAGGTAAGTGACCAATAAACGATTCAACCCTTCACAAATGTAACTCAGCTTGTGCGACCCAGTCTATGGAGATGGGAGGGATCAGCTTCTTTCTCATGATGAATGATGCAAAATGGTTCAGCCAGCTGAACGCTTATGGAATGATGCTTGCCTGAACACCCATACATAACAGAAGGTGTTGATCTTGAGAGCATTGTATTCAGCTTGTGGGTGTGCATGCTCCAGCAAAGCAGGCATGCCTTCCATGCCTTGGCGAGTCAGTGGACTTGGCCATTCAAAAGATGCATGAAACAAGCCACAGGTCAGTGTAAAACGCAATAACCAAGAAGCAGTCCTCAAGGCAACTGCAGTGTAAAGTCCCTTGTGCCAGTAATGTCATCAATTCTTCCTTGTTCATCAATTCTTCCCTGTCCTCCTTGTCTTCCCCTAGTCATGCTGTCTGCAGGGGGGTCCAGCCATGGGGGGTCTGCCTCCAGTGGGGGTCCCATAGGGGAGAGGGGGGTCCCACAGGGGGAAGAGGTGGATCCCACAGGGGGCAGGGGACAGGGGACAGTTCATCCACCCTGCCATATACTGCACTACCACATGGTTCATCGCCCTGAAGGGACTTCGCACAATAGACCTGAAGATCACAACCAGAAACACAAATTGGGGTTGCTCAATTGTTGAGGTGACTGAGTACACCTTCTCCCCCCCTAAAGGATGCTAAAACTTTAACAATTTTTAGCACCTCAACCTAGCATTGAGCTACAGTGGGTTGTAAATCCATTGTAAAGATGTAGGAACCCACCATTGGGAATGAAATGCACCTGCAAATAGAAACAAAGAAATGTACTGCCATGTGCATGTATTTTTGCAGGCAGAGACTTCATGCATCCAGGCAGTGTAACTTGACACAGCTCATGTCCCTGAGTCGCTTGAGCGATGCTTCAAGGACACGGTGCTGAAAATAACTTGGATGAGTTTCATATGACCCAGACGGAGCCATACTGAGAGCCCTGGCCCACACACACACGCACACGCACACGCACATGCACACACATACATGCACACACACACACTCACACAAAGAACCTGGTCCAAAAAATTTTGACCTTTCTCTTAGTCACACTGTCTCTTCTCAATGTGCCACCAGCAGTCGTGAACACACACACACACACACACACACACAGAACCCACCATTTCAACTCTTTTCACTCACACGGTCTTTTGTCAATGTACCACCAGTATTCACAACCTAAACTGGATCTCTTCTCACTCACCCCACCAATAGATCTACTCACATACTTTGCCTTGAAGAACTTGGACTTTGTAACCAAAACTCTATCTTTTTCACTCAAACTGTCTCTTCTCAATATGCCACCTGAATTCAGGAACCTCAACTTCACCAAGAAGACCATCTTCTCTCAAAAATAGAATGGCAGCCAGAAAGAGTGCGTCATGATGTCACAACTACATCAGAGCTTATTCCAATGGGTGTGTTTTACATTATCACTCGAGAGCTGGTCCAATGAAATATTTTCCAACAAAATTACATTTTGACATCAACACACACATTCAAACAAAAACTTGATTGAACACACATTTTCACACAAAAGAGTCCCTCTGACAAACACAAATTGTCAATCATTTTTTCAACACAGAAAGAAACAAATCAAACCCCAACCAAACAACACAAAATGGAGTCCCCACCATCACCAATATAAACCAAACATTTCATACAACACCAAACAAGAACACAAACATACATTACCACACATATACACACACAAATCTCTCAACTACAAACACAATAATTTGCACAATTTCCACATCTCATTCACATAAATCAAACTGCACACCTAAAACTTGAAGCAACGACATTCTAAAAATAACATTTCTCACACATATATACTTTCACACCACATCACAAACATCTCAATCATATTTTCCAAAAAATACAATTTTTACCACCAAATCCCTCCAAAAAAGAACAAACTATCACATACTTTCACACCAAAAAGAACACAGAACACTTCATCCCAAATCAATACACACAAAACACATGCAACTTACAACAACTTGTTCCCTTTTAGCACTTTCACATAAAAACCACATTTCACCCACCAACCTTCACCCACCTGTTCCCATATACACATTTCTAAAACTTCTTGGTCTTCTGGAAACTTTTGCTTCTGAAGATGAAAGAGCACATTCCTTCCCTGCAGCAGTTCTTAAACAGAGAAACTTTTTGAAATCTTTCTTCCTGAAGTGCTGGCTGCATAAAAAACATAAAATGTCCCATGTAAGAGATATGTTTTTCAGAGGCTCTGCAGTGCTTAACTGCTTGGTTTTCCACTAACTTTAGAAAATAGATGCCACATTGGTTCCCTCAGGGTCACCACTGTAGTTGCCAAGACAAAAGGCCTAAATCCTCCATCTTCAAAATTCATTGTGTTCATTAGTTAACCTGAGACTGAGTGTGGACCAGTGCCAAACATGCAGCAGCAAACACAAATGCAGCCACACCCTCCCCCAAACACCTGTGCACAGAATGAGGAAGGCTCTGCAAAGCAAATGACAGATGTGCCATGCTGATACAACCACTTTTCACAACAAACATGACTACAAAATCCAAAGATCCAGCTCTTGTGTTCACCCCAGCTCAAGATGTGAAAAAAAGATTTTTACATGGTGACATGGTGTAGAACTTGACATTTTCAAGTCAATGCCCCACTTTCCTAACCTGCCTGAATTCTGGTTGAAAAGCTGACACTGTGTCCATGCAAACTAGCTTTACTTTGTGACTATATCCTTTGAGTACTGTTTTCCTTGGATATATGTCCCCTACAGTCTGTTCTTTGGTTCTCTTTTAGCCTGGAAGAAAGAATGCTGTAACTGCTGGCTGCCAAAAAAAATCAATAGAAAAATGTCCAGGGGCGTATTCTTTTATCCACAGAAAACACAGAATTCTGCGTTTTGCTGTGATGCTCTGCGTTTCTCTGCGTCTTTTTGCAATGCAGAGAAATGCAGAGTGTGAAATGCAGAGGACAAAAAGAACAGCTTTTGGACGCAGAAAAGCGCCGAAACGCGACACAGAGCGAAAAAAGAATAGCTCCCAGGAGGAAAGGAATGTTCCTGAAGGTTTGAGTTGAAAGGCAGCATGGAATGTGATTTTTTGTTGTTCAGGTTGCCCTGAGTTCCCATTCACATGGTTGGGTTCAGCATCCACCCACAGTTCAACAGGAACAGCCTGTCCACGCATCACAAACAACATTAGGTCAAGGTAGCCCACATCACCAGCTCCAACCCAAGCAGTCGTGACACCTTCAGACTCCATCACTACTGACATTGCATCCAGTTCTTGAAAAGAGAAAAAGCAACAGAGCAATGTAAATTCCTCTGTTTACTTTGGTACCTTGCCTGATTAATTTGGCACTACAGAAAATAATTTGCTGTTTCAAAAATGAGTTTAAAATATTTACAGATATTGAGTTAATTTCTGCAAGGTTAGCATTTTCTCCCTCCTGCTGACAGGCTGCTATCTCATGATCCCAGTCAACTGTTGCAGCAATATCCACCAGAAAAGAAGACTCTTCAGTGTGTGTAAATTCAGCATGGCAGCTCACTGCTGATTCTGTTGAGACAACATGTGTTGTTGATTCTTGTGTTGTTGCTTCAGTTGTTGTCACTTCCACTGCTGTTCCTTCTGTTACTGGCTTTGTTGTTGTTTGTTCTGTTGTGTTTTGTGTTGATTCTGTTGCTGCTGCAGTGGAGGTTACCCATATCTTCTGTGATGTAGCTGGCTCCAAACACTTGGGCTGAACCATTCTTTGCATCATGGAGAAGAATCAGACAGAACTCTGATTTCTCAAAATATTTAATGTTTTTCACCACAGCAACACACATATATGTTCAGCAGAACAGTGAACAACACATTGCTGACCAAGCTTTACTCACAACATCTTTGCTGTTGTGTATGTGACAGTGAAAATGATGTTCAAAGGCCAGAACCATTTATATTTTTCCATTGATGCTGCATTCATGCAAACAGTCAACACACAGAATTCCAAAGACAACCACAGTAAATTTGCTGAAGGAACTTGTCATTTTGAACAGGTATTATTTTTCCTCCTTGTAGGCATATCCTATTTGAGTTCAATGAGAGACAACACCCACGGTGCCCATGTGTGTGACACTGTCACAGAAGAAAAAGGCCTGAGTGGCATGGCAAAGTTGCTGATGGAGCCAAACAGCCGCAAGAGTGGACCATGCTTCAGTCATGTACACTGTATGAGTTGCACTTTGCAGGCATTGAGATCCAAATGGTTTGGGAACATCACTGCATAAGTATCATCCACATTGCAAACAATGCAAAATTATACCTTGACATGACATCAGCTGATCTACTGCTGGAGTGCTAGACACAGAACAAGATTCATGTGACACAAAGCAATGAGCCCCTCTGCAGGCAATGGAATTTGAAAGCACAGATCATCACAAACATTTTTGCAATAGATATATAAAAATTAATGTTTTCAAAATTTTCCACCTGGACCTGCCTGCACTGGACTCTTGTTATTGCAATGTGTCATTGCATTCATGTGTTTGATTTCACTGTGCTAAGTTAACAGTCAATATATATAATATCAAAAATATTTTTCTGATACTACCCTTTTCTGAAGAGATTTGCCTTTCAACAGAAGTGCAATGAACCATTTTTGATTGACAAACTCAAAAAAATTGAAAGTCAAATCACTCCTGCAGTTGTCTACTTTGATGGAGTTGCAAACTTTCACAGCAAAGCGCCCTACTGATCTAATTCAGGCTGAGAATTGGAAGCCTCCTCCTCACCCCTTGTGTTGATTTTGAGCTTGGAGATTTTCTAGTTCCTTTTCTAATGGCAAAATATATTTACAATGATTTGTTGTTGGCTTTTTTGCAAGCCCCTGCACACAAGGAAAGTAGGACAATTTTATTTCAGTGTTTTCATTGTTCACAATTTCATCTCTGTGGTTGATGAGGATTTCCTTTCAAAGGTTTTGTGCAATCCACTGACTTGCCATTCCCAATGCAGAAGAAAGAACAGGTTTCAAAAACAATTAGTTGCACTGAATTATCAACAAAGGGTGGGGCCAAAAATGTACTTTTCATTGGGGATGCATTGCAAAATCTCTAAATATTCCTGATCATGACATATTTTTGCATTCAGGAGACAGAACTCATAGAATAACAAACAGCAACAGAATTCAGCGACAATACCAATCAGCTGTCACAAATGCAATCATGTTAATATTTTGCTGATTGGGTCTCCTTGTGCCTTTCCATTCTGGAATGCTGACCTTACCCTGTTTTCCTGATGGTTGTGCCTGATGGACAAAAAGAGCAAAAATGTGGATTGAGTCATCTTGTTTCCAAAAAAAAGCCATGGAATTCTGAGGAAACAAAGTGAAAACAGAACAGATTCGAAATTAATTTTTGACCAACTTTTGTTGAACAAAGAAAACAGAAATAATGAATCTTGCCAAACATTTGCTGTGATTTCGGCCCAAAATGTTCAACAAACAAACCCAAATGAATGAAGCAAAAGGGGTCAGTCAGCACAATCCAAGTTTCACAAACTGAAAAAAGAACTTTCATGGCAGATTGTAGGCCTCTGGCTGTTCCCCTGTAGTGCTCTTGATGCAGTTGCCTGCAGGGTCCAGATGGAAGGACGTACAGGTTGGGGAGGAGGTGCAGTCAGCAGCGCATCTCATCTGGGTTCTCAGGCTGCCAGGTGGTGCTGCCATCTCTGATGGTCTGTGTGAAAGATAGAAAACCTGTTGAGAATGAAGAAGAGAGTTTGTGATTTTTGAAGCTGTGAAGAGTTCAAGT
>JAAUXT010035700.1_pt1 | contig 10406 bp, 9 predicted proteins | sample 7278171 | NCBI WGS metagenome assembly JAAUXT01 (sample SAMN14350112, study PRJNA611818) | marine sediment metagenome | isolation source: surface marine sediment (1.8m) | place: French Polynesia: Moorea | collected 2018-08 | reverse complement strand
TTAATGATGAAGAGTATGGACTGTGTTTTGGATTGTGCTCACTGGTCATTGAAATTGATCAAATTTGTTCAAATCACCGCAAGGTCCCTGGGCCTATTTTTTGCATGTATATTGAACACTGTTGAGTGAAATAGTTGACTTACACAATAAGTGAAATCAGAGAGCAATTACTGGCCAGAGAATGAATGGCTGTGCTCTTAGATTTCATGTTTGAAGATGTTGCACCAGTTGTAAGAACAGTCATTATACCTGTTGGTTCAAATCATGTCTCCTGATTATAGATAATCATATTGAATACCAGTATTGATCCCAATATCTGTTGCATTGGATTGCTTATTTCAAGAGTTTTTGTTTTTGGACTCAAACCAGTGTCCAATCTCAATTCTGGTGCATTTAGCCACCAAGCCAAGAGGTTGAGGGCAAGGTAGCCTGGAGTAGTTGATTGATGTGACTGGTTAATAGGGTAGGGTACCCTCTGTTGCCAATCAACATCACCTTTGGGTTGGTCAATTTGTGTATCCACTTATTTTTGAATTTCAATCACTGCATTTTGGTTGTTGCATTTTGGTTGTTGCATTTTGGTTCCTGCATTTTGGTCACTGCATTTCAGTTGCTGCATTTCAGTCGCTTGTGTTTCGGTCGCCTCTCAAATCACCGCGAGCTTCATGGGGCTACTTTCATATTTAAATATTGAGTGTGGGGAAAGGTTTTCTGGCTTTTTCACGAAATGCAGAAATTTTGTCGTGAACCCTTGTTGAGTGATCCTTTATGAGTTTCGAGAACATGCAGTATTTGCATGGGGCCCGAACAATGGCCTCCACGTGACAGTCTGGGTGTGTTTGCAGTTACGAGCTCGAGCAAGATCCAGTTGTGAATTCAGAAGAGAAACAGATTCAAACAAATATTTTTTGAGTTATGGGGCGAACGGAGAGAGCGGCAATGTCCACTTGAGTGATTTTGTTCTGTGTGATGACACGGCAGCTGTCGCTTCACTTTGTCCAGTTTGTTCTCGCAATTTGTAAACGGAGTGTCTAAAAACAGTTCCTACATGTGCACTGCAGGCACTTCAATGCAAATTGAGTACAAATTCGCTCATAACCGTGAATGGTTTTGTTTTCAACAACACAGAATTCTGACGTGCACGATGTTTGTGACCTGAACCTGGAAGATGACTGACGGTCGACCTTCAGCGTCGCCAAAACGTCAGACCGGCGAGTTGCTGCAGGCATGAAGGTGACTGGTTCATCTTCTCTCCCACACACCCCGTTTTTCTACAGGGAAGACTATTTTGTTGGCAAACGTGTTCGGCCCAAGGTGGACATCAGTTGACGCCCACAATCATTTTATTTTCGTGGAATGCCGGTGATAATGAGTTGACTTGCAGTTTATCATGTACGATTACCGACATTGATGGCAACGCTGCCGGCGCATGTGGTCATTGACTTTTCGTGCAATGCCATTTTGCTCATGCACCTCTGATCATTGATTACCCCAGAGATAGAGCCGAACAAATGTAGTGGGCTCAAGTTAATGAAAATTTGATGCATTATTTGCCATTGAATTATCGACGAATATGCCGCCAGAATGTGGACTGCGGAACATTCGCTGCAGAAACAGGACTGTAGTCCCTCCAGTCTTCTCTCGTGGTTGCAAACATTCAAACTTTTGTCAGGAAGAGGGAGGTGCGCGATATTCTAACAATGGATTTGTTCACACAGATGAATTTCCCTGTGACTGGCGCTTTCTGCTGCAGGTTGCCCATTTTTTGGTGCAGTTTGCCCATTGTCCACTGCAGGTTGCCCATTTTGTGGTGCAGTTTGCCCATTGTGTACTGCAGGTTGCTTATTTTGTGGTGAAGGTTGCCCTTTGTCTCCTGCAGTTTGCCCATTGCCTACTGCAAGTTTCCCATTCACATCAACAGGCAACACTGCGTGAAGCACTTTGCTTTACTTGACTTTCTTGTCACTCAGGCTGACTTGGTGCCAAGCCATACTTGACACAGCTGAACATCCTCAGTATGAAGCCTGTTGTGTGGCTTTGTCCACACAATTCAGATGTAGAGCAGTGGGCCACCTCACCACAGGATGGATAAGCTGATTGGGTGCTGGCATTCAAACTGTATGTGCAGCTGGGCTGCAACAAAAGTTGCTGTAGAGCCACAGGTAGAGCAACATAAGGTCCTCAGCCAGGATGCCTGTGCACCAATGCACTTGGGGTTTCTTGCACCTGTGTGCCTGGGTTTTCTGTGTGCACAGGTGTAAAGGTGCACAGAAGCCCCAGGCACACAGGTGCACAGAAGCCCCATGCACACATGTGCACAGAAACCACAGTCACACAGGTGCACAGAAACCCCAGTCACACAGGTGCACAGAAGCCCCAGGCACACCACAGGTGCACAGAAGCCCCAGTCACACAGGTGCACAGAAACCACAGTCACACAGGTGCACAGAAACCACAGGTGCACAGAAACCCCAGTCACACAGGTGCACAGAAGCCCCAGTCACACAGGTGCACAGAAGCCCCAGTCACACAGGTGCACAGAAGCCCCATGCACACAGGTGCACAGAAACCACAGGCACACAGGTGCACAGAAACCACAGGCACACAGGTGCACAGAAACCCCAGTCACACAGGTGCACAGAAGCCCCAGTCACACAGGTGCCCAGAAGCCCCAGTCACACAGGTGCACAGAAGCCCCAGTCACACAGGTGCCCAGAAGCCCCAGTCACACAGGTGCACAGAAACCCCAGTCACACAGGTGCACAGAAACCCCAGGCACACAGGTGTACAGAAACCTCAGGCACACAGGTGTACAGAAGCCCCAGGTGCACAGGTGTACAGAAACCCCAGGCACACAGGTGTACAGAAGCCCCAGGTGCACAGGCACACAGGCTTTTCAGTATACACCCGTGCTCGCTCATCGCAGCGCCTTTTCATTGTAAAACAGGGGTTGGTCTGCCGCCTTATACCCTCGAACTCGTCGTATTTTGACCCTTTCCTGATAAGGTGTGGGGCCTGGAAAGAAGCTGTCAAAAGCCCAAATTGGTCCCGTTCATCCGTTTGATTTGCAACAGACCATGCATTTGGGTTGTGAGTCACTTTCATAAGCTTCCTGTTTCAAGCAATCCTGTGCTGACGACATTTGAGAGGGTTTCACTTTTGCGTGAGAGAGAAACTGTTTGTGTCATTGACATGTTACGTGATGAAAACTACAACTACGGGAGAGTCTGCAACACAGGTGTTTGCCAGAAACTTCATTTGGCGTTCAGCTGCAAACGCGTGATGCGGCAAACCGCGGGCAAACTTCATTCGCACACACCTGCAGGCGTTGAGAGTTTTTCGTGCTGCATTTTACTGCAAAGATTTCTCTGGGACAAGTCGTCCGTCTGTTGAGTGTGCTTTACAGAGAACGTCTGCATGGCGTCCCTAAGGAAAGGCATCAAGGCAGAAAAGCTGGAAACGGGTCTGAATGGCGCGCTCACTCATCTAGACTTAATTACTCGTGGTCAAGTAAGGTCTGGACTCCCTGGGCCGCAGCGGAGATTCGGGATACAGCGACGCCATGGTGACCAGCGGTGACGGTGCTGCCTCGTCCTGTTCCGGAACATTCATCAATCCGGGCAGCATTGTTCTGTCGACGCGCGCAGGAGTGATGCGTTGTGTATTGGCAAAACTGATCGTCACTTCGGTTTCTGCATGAAGAATCCTTTGACGTGTTCAGCCATCTTCACCGGGAAAAAAGAATTTGGCAACGGAGATGCTCCACAAGTCTTGTTCATGCGATCTTTCTACGCGTGATCAGTCGTTCTGTGCAATTTTAAATCCTGCCTTGTTTGAATCAAGCACGTCTTCTCTTCCGTGGATCGACAATTTTGCGGTGGGAAGAAAAGGACCCTTGCAAGAAAAGCTGGCAGTTTGATGTGAGACGTAATTAACTGAAGCTATCCGGAAGCAAACCCTTTCTTTGTATCCATCTCAATGGGCTACGGTGTCGCGGCACCGCCGAGAAAGCTGCAGTGCTTTGCAACAGAATCTGCTTCGTGACTTTGGTTCAGTTGGGGTTTGGTCTGCAGAGGCTGCTGCGTGCGTCTTGTCGTGATGCAACGTGGATGTGCACAACGTCGCGCAGGTTGTGCTGTTGATTGATGGATTGATCACCTGATTGATCTCGTGATCAATCACCTGATTGATCTCTGGTGTGACGCTTGTTGAAAGAACTGATACGTACCCAGTGATTGATTCGTTGTGTCTCGAATGAATCGCGTGCACGATCATCGCTGTCATGCTTCTCATATTCTGCTGTTGGAAACACAACGAGAGACTCAGAGGCCTCAGTCGGACCACAAAATTTCTTTCCTGAACCTGTGCAATGGTCTGGCCATTTGTTCGGAGTTGGGAACCTGGGTTAGTTCAGCAGGTGACATTTAAATTGCATTTTACGAGCCCTTTTCTTTCATCAGTTCCCTGGGAGAATCCAATTTGACTGCAAGGAATTGAGGTTTCATTTGTTCGTCTGCAGTCAAACAACTCAGTCACGAAGAAGTTTGTTTTCAACAGTTCAGTCACGAAGAAGAAAGCTCGAAAAGTTTGTTCTGCCGAATGTGCGTGGTTTGTCAAAGCTTCGGCTGCGATGCTTCCTGACATGACAAGAGGATTCTGTTCAGTCTGCATTTCATGCAGTTGTGTTAGTTTTGTCAAATTCGTCAACGGTTGAACGCACGCAATAAGCTGCGTGGCTCGAAGCGTTTGGGAGACTTGTTGTTGAACTCGGGGAAACCTCCACAAAGGAAAGTACGGGCCTCCCTCAAGCATGGTAGAAAGTTAAAACGCTCCGAAAAAGGCCTGTCCTCAGGAACTTGCAGAAGACAACAATTGTGGAAGGCATCACACAACTCCTTTCCCTTGTAGAAATTTTCGTGGTTTATGGCCTGATCTCACACCCCAACCTCATTCGACGGCTCAGACCATAAAGCACTGGAGAGGAAATGAAGCCTCAAGAAGCTGGCTGCCTCTAAAGCTTTGATGTGTTGCTCCGTGTGTCTGTGTGCTCACACCGGGAGGTAAACTTGCTCTTGTATACGGGGCCCGCCACGCAACAGGCGATGTCCAGTGAACGCACGCACTTCGTTTCTTTCCTGGACCGACGTCCACGGGGACGAATATCGGTTCTCAGTTGCAAAATTGTCGTACGAATGGCATACGTCTTTTAGGGAGTTGGTGTTGCACCTTTGTTCCTTCATGGTGCTCAATGCTGAAAGTTTTGGCGAGATACGGACGAGTCCGTGCTGTGTTATCGCCTTTCTGTCAGCACAGATCCACGTTGAGAAGCAACCTGTTTTTTGGTTTTCGTGCAATGACATTTGCGTTTGCCACACTCGCGGATACCGCGCGTCGTCAATTCGGTGTCTTCTTGTTTGTGAAACTGACCTGGAAATCCACGATCTGAACGAACATGAAAAGCCCGCGAGAACCCAATGTGAAAACCGTGAAACGTGTTGGAAATGTTCAGTTTGGGTTCAGTGCTGCAGGCCTCGGCTCGTGTTGTGAGCTCCTTGGGACAAACGCAAGTGAAATCCAATGCAAAGCTGAGACGCCTCACATGCATTGAATGGTCTGGGATGAGTGAACGTCAAACGTTAACGATCGCTGCACTTGTCAACGCGAATGAATTGGAGGAAGAAAAGGAGGGAGGGGCGGTAGGAAGTGTCCTTTATGGATTGGCTGCTGGACACTGGAGCACGGATATGGGGGATGACGGATCAGCATTCTATTCAGGTTCTTTATCTGATGGTTTGATATTTCACCTTGTCATCAAGACAGGGCTCTTCCAACACGAGCAGCCTCTTGGAAGTGCAGATTGGATCACGACCGTTTGCATTGTGCTGCAACGCACCTCAGGAATGCCTTTGCCAGGCGTTTTCGCTGTGAGACGTATTGCCCGATGACGCAACGGCTTCAGTCATGAGCAGGAGACAAAGTACTCGAAGGCACCAAATATGTCAGGTTGCTTTCTGTTTGCAACGAAAATAGAAACGGAGTTCTTCGGGTCTCCGAGGAATCTTTTGGCCAGCCTGATTTATGTTGTTCGCACCTCAGCGGAGAAATATTTCGGTCTCGGCGTGTGAAAAGGTGGCGGAGGCAGTGATGGGTCCGTCACAAAAAGATTGATTTGCAGCGTCTGCCGCTCGAGCGCCATGTTTCACGGTCCTGAAACTGTTTCAGCCAGGGGCGTAGGCTTTTACTTAATTTGGCCAGGAGTGACTCCGGGCCCCGATGATGAGAGGCAGAGCGCTATCATTCCTCAATCCTCCTTTTCCCACTGGGCATTATCTCTGACGAACCAACTCCCAGTCCCTTCCTGCCAACCTTTCCGCTTGAAATCTACTCCATCCATCCAGTTGACAGGCAAATGAATTATGACCCTTTGTCGTTTGCTTTGCTTTTCTGTGGATGCGACTCTGAGCCTTTTCAAATGAATTTGGAAAAATAAGAACCCAGCTGCATTGTTTTTGACCGTTGCCTGCTTTGAGATTTTGTTTGTGAATTCTGTGTTGCACCAAATAGTTTAATTTGATCGATTCTACTCAGACAGATCCATTTTGAGACGATCTCTTCATGTTTGGTGAATCCTTGTCAGAGTGGGTCATGGAGTTCTGAGTGCAGTCGACATCGGCGGTGAGACAAGTACCGGTGCATGACTGCATCCCAGCTCGGTAGATTCAAGTTATTTTGACGGGCCCTTCATTCTTCGAATTTGCGAAATGCTCGAATTGACAGGGGACGACCCCACGTTCTGTGAAGGAAAACGGAACCTTCGTGAAGGCAAGCGCGAACAGTCCGAGTTCGGGTGAACGCCCGGAGTGTGAACGAGAGACATGGAAGGACAACATGCGACATGGGTGGGCAACCTGATTCTCCTGAATGCAGACTCAAAGTGTGACACTCAGTGTCAAGAAACTTGAATTGGGTACATTTCTTGCTTTCAAACAAATTCATGTTGGGTAGCCTTTCTGTCAGTCACAGTTCCTGCGTCTCATGCAGTCACTTCAGCTGAAAAAGGCGACTTACAGATTCAGCCCCCCCCCCCCCAAAGGGCGCTAAACGATGTTGAAGGTAATGTGGTTGCCAAAGAAGTCGCCGGGGGTCTTCATTTCCTGGTGGAGTGTTGATGAGCTGCTCTTGAGAGGCTGCTGGCTTCTTCTTGATCAGATCTGTGCGTTCAGCCGGCAATGCCATTGATGTCAATTGAGGAATTGTTTGTCCAGCATTGGATATCAAGAGGCGTCTTGCCAAGCGGCTGTCACTGACAGCTCATTTGGGATGAAATGAAGCTGAACAACTCGGTTTGTTGGCAGTTTCTTTGGGGAAGAAAAGGTTGCCCTTCGTCTTACAATGGCGTCTGAATTCGCCTATGTTCTCTTCCTTGCTTGGATAAAGCCTGCGTGACAGGTTTTGTGTTTAGATGACAGCAGCCTACATGCGGCGTATCATTTTTCCATTGCTGAATATTAAAACACAACAGGCCGGTTTTCATGCGGGCAGGTCACACGATTCAACAGTGTGCGTGACTCCATTACGTTGCGGCGGAGAAGATTGAGTCAAAGTTGGTGGAACGACTTTCCTTGGGAGGAGAAAATGGAGCTCGCGGTGATTTGAGGAGCGACCGAAACACATATCGACCGAAACACACAGCAACCAGAATGCACAAAGGACAAATTCCAAATGATTTAGAATATTTTCTTTTCAGGATGTACCCAAAAACCCCAAATTTTAGGTAAATGAATACAAACGACCCAATTGCAAACAAAGCTGACCAAAATCTCTGCCAAATATCCCTTTCAAACTTTTTCTGAACTTTGGCTTTTTTACAACCCTAAAAATTTCAAACTTTTTGCCCTCACAAACCTATAAATTAGAACATCACAAATTCCTCACTGACGCATTATCCTTAACCCAAACAAATTCAGAGACCTACAAGTTCCTAATTTGCACGAAAGTATTGTTCACACGCTTTCCATCCACCACGCTCACGGGTGATTTGTTTCGGTCGCCCACCATTTTGGTCCCTGGAACGATTGAGCAGCCTCTCCTCAAATCACCTAAAACTGTTTCTGCGCAGAGATAACAACGTTGTGGAAGATCAAAGCCTCTGGCGTATTTGTCGCCACTAAACTGCTCATCCACACGAGAAGGGAACTGCGGTCTTGTGAAGTTGGTTTCGAGTTGACCAGTTGGCTTCGTCAGGAGGAATCAGAGGTTCCGTGTTTCCCCATTGTTCCCTTTGATGGTAATGGGGATATGTACTTTGTTATCCGCCGATGATTGGCGCAGAAACGCGATCGCAGCTGCGGAGGGAACGGGAGACGGATCAATCCGTCAGTCTCGCTGTGCGCTGCACGAAACACCGTGATGCGACACGCGTTGTTCCTATTTGCGCAATTTGGAGGGAGAAGGGACAAAAAGGCTGATTGTGTTGAGAAAAGGGGCTGATTGTGTTCGAGTGTCATAAAACATGAATGCCGGTGTCGGGTCCCCAAAGTCTCTTGCTTCGTGTGAAATTGAGAACAAAAAGACACATTGGATGAACAGAACGTATTTTTGCTGAGACCCTCATGCTTCCTAAATGTAGCTGCTGGAGGTTCACTGAAATCCGAAGTGACCCTCTGTGATGTAGCCAGTGAACGACTTGTGAACGACACTGTCCACCGTGTTTTTTGGGCGCGGTTTGACAGACGTGTCGTTCCACCTGAAGATTAAAGTTGTCGACAAAACGGAACGATTTTGGATCTGCTGCTGCCACAGATGGTTGTGCATGGGAATCTACGGCATGGCGCTTGTGGGTGGACGTGAAGTTTAATTATCATCAATCGTGAATGAGGAAACAGTGTCGGATTCGACGCTGCCTCCCTCCATGGCAGCACGCTGCGTTCGTCGCGCTGCTCGTTTGCGGCATGATGTGTAGGACCGTTTTTCTGATGATCGAGGCCAAATTGCCCGTGTTCTGATGCAACGTACTTCAGCTTCTGTTTCCTTTGAAAATCCCGAAAGACAAACGCTTCTTGCTTTTTGCACACCGAGTTTCACGGTCACAGAGTTCTGCAAAATCCTTTTGCTGTCTTGCCTGGGCGTCTGAAAATTTTCCATTTGAGAAAATAGCGCGCGACCGCCCTGTCAGTGGAACGCGCTTGATACAGTCACCATGGTGTTGCATGTGTGCAGTAGTAGACATTGGGAGCAGCTGGACCCCAACCCCAGCCCCTCAGGGCCCAGTCGTAAAATTTTCGGGAAGTCATCGAAAATAATTTCGGGCGTCAACCAGTCTCCATCTGTCATCCCGAGAACATTTTGAGCTTCGGTATAAAACCAAGGAAGATCTGTGTGTACAACAGACGGCTTCGTGTCCAGATCTACTTCAGAACTGATGAGGCTTTTGACAAGATAATGCGGCGAACACGAAAAGCAGAATGGACAGGGAAGAAAAAACAAGCATCAAACGAAAGATCAAGCGCATGAAAACTCCACCATTCGCTCCCTGAAGAACAATGTGGTGTCGGGCTCAGCATACAAAACTGGATGAGAGTCGGACCTGTGCGGTTTTGGCGTCAGAAATTGCACACAAGGGTGCAAAGCATCTGCTTAAGCAGCGTGATGTTCATCAATTATTGGCTCGTTGTACACGGGGTTTATGCCTTCTACATATCTCCTGTTTCCATAATTGAATTGTATGCATTCGTTACACTTCCCTGGCCAGAAAACTGTCAGCCAAAATGACTTGTGGACAAGTTCTGTTTGAACACGGACGTTTTCGCTCAATTTGATCTCGCGAGTTTCCCGTGCACTCAGGGCAAAAAAACAGGAAAATGAGTCACTCAATCCACAAAATCCACAAAGAATGTGAAAAAGGTGTTTCGTTGTGAGGCTGCGTGGGGTGCATGGTCCGTGCACACTGCGGTAACGTGCGCACCCGGTGGTTCTGGGTGCGATCGGACCCACTTGATCCTGTGTCGGAGACAGTGAGGATGAGCGACACAATTTGAGACGCCGTGTCATCCTGTCGATTGAGTTGGGCATTCGCCTTTTTGTGCAGTGTGAACGAAAATGACAGTGAAGTGTTGATCAGAGATAGAGACGTCTCCTCAGAGTCCCGTCACGACACCACTGTCTCAGTTACACACCTCCATGGTGCACACTCCAGGGTCAACTTTGACAATTGCAGCACGTTTTTCTTCGAGTACCATTACGGAAAAAGCCACCGTAGGAAGGTGTCCTCGTGAAATCCGACTCCTTTCTGAAAGTCAAGTCTCTGTGCTGCACAGTCCAAAGAAGCGGTTGTTAAGCGTGTGGTCCCGAAGGGTGTTACCACACGCTAAGTGTAATCGCCATCAGTCTGTATGTGTGTGTGTGTG
>JAAUXT010000370.1_pt1 | contig 10406 bp, 12 predicted proteins | sample 7278171 | NCBI WGS metagenome assembly JAAUXT01 (sample SAMN14350112, study PRJNA611818) | marine sediment metagenome | isolation source: surface marine sediment (1.8m) | place: French Polynesia: Moorea | collected 2018-08 | reverse complement strand
GGACAACAATTTCTGCTGGGACAATAAACTCCTTGTTCAACCCCATTGTCCTGATTGTAACAACAGTGAAAAAGTTGTGCTGCTGATTGTTGTGTTTGTGCCAACAACTGCAGAAACCTGTACCTCACCTGTTTGTATTTGGGAGACAATGCACAGCTGTTCCTTTTCCCCACATTCCAACATGTACCCACAACACACACCAACTCAAGACTATCCATGGTATTCAGAGGACTCAACTGTGTGCTGCACCCTTCTGTGTCTGATCCACTCAATGTTTGAGTTTATCGCTGCTGCTTTGTGTGTAAAACCCACCAAAGTTGCAGGCCACCAGGACAGAGTCACACAAGGCTAGATGAGACTGCATTCATCACACACACATTTCAAAGGTCAAAAGAAGGAAAGATGTGTAAATATTGTGATAGATTGTGTACACTCTTTCCTGTAGTCTCTAGAATGTTGATAATGATACCTGGAACAACAGCAACAACATAAACATCAACATCAACACAAACATCAACATCATAATGAGCAACAAAGTGAGCAGCAACAGTTCTGCACCAGTTGTTTTTATTTCGGACCTTGTGTTGGGATGAAACTGTTTGGCAGTGGTCACAAAAAAGGTTAGAAACAAACATTCAAATTACAGCCCCTCTCCACAAAATACCACTGACTTGGCTCCCCTAAGTGCCACTACGCACTCGCAAATGGAAGAAAACATTTCCAGCCCAATGATTGATGTCCAGAATAGCCAGAGACAACAAAAGCATGAGACTCAATGCCTTCAGCATATCAATCAAATTTCCACAGACATAGATTGTGAGGAACATCACATAAGTGTTTGCTCTTTTTCCTCAGGAATTTAAATTTCCGGCTTTGAAGTGCAGACAAAAACCAAGCAGACTTTTGTTTTCAAGGATCCACCAACTGACTTTCATTGAAACAGTGTTTGTTGTCTAGACCAGAATTTTGCAAAGCAAGATTTCATATTCAAACTGGCCTTCACCAAAAGTGAGTGAGGGCTGCTACCAAGCCCCTGCTTGTGATCCAGTCAGAACTGGATCAGGCCTCCTCTTCCCCCAAAATCATCCGTACTCTGTACATGTATTCAAAAACTATTGGGCGCAAAAGAGCAGGTTTTATTGACCAACCCAGTGTTTTCTTTGAGAAGCAGGTTCATCCCTCTGTCTATCAAGTGCTCAACATAATCAGGTGGGGGCATTGATGTTATCAAAAAATACAAAAAAATGGCAACCTTTTCTTTCATGTGAGAAAAACACTTTGGTGAAAATATTCTGCCAAAAAAAAAACTTTTCCAAAATTCAATTTTGCGTAAGATTGATCCCCAGAAAGGTTTGATCCAGAAGACCACATTAAATGACTTCTCTCAACAAGTTGCAATAGAAAAAGCAACTTGGCTTGCAATAGAAACAGACCCCGAGCGTACAAGCATTTGCCAGCCAACAGTTGACAAAGAAATGTGGAGAGCAAAACCATGGTAACAACAAATGACAAGAGGAACACTCGGGCTTTAGGCCTTTGTCTCTTTGCCCCACCAGAAAAAAAAACAAAGCAAAATCCAGACAACAATCATCCATTTTCTGCGTTCGAAATTGGATAACCTGCCTGAAAACAATGTCTTCACAAAATCATTTGTGTGAAGCGGGAGCACTGGAGCAGACCTCGGGAATTTTTTGCGCATTCATATCCATAAATAGTCAACCAGTCCTGAAATGCTGCGGAGGGAAGGTTTTGCTTGGGACAAAAGTTCATTGCAAAAGTTAAGCTGGTATAGTGTTGTGATGTTGGATGAAATCGTCCTGGAATTTGTGGTGGAATATGCAAACAACTTGTGAAGAGTAGCATTTTTCTGACAGTGTATCACACACACAGTTGGTGTTTGTGATTTTTCCCCAAAAATTGTACACAGCTCCTACATCTTCAATGTTAGCCATTCGGGGATGTCTGTTGCTGATCCATTTCGGAACAGCCTCTGTATCTGAGCCAGGGCACTATATTCTGGACCAAAATATCCTCAGCACCTTCGTCTTTGACCACGCTCAGAAATACTGGCTTGTTTTTCTCAATGCTTTTCACTATCACAAGCTGTTGCTTCTTTCCAACAACTCACGCAAAAAGGTGGCTCAAGAGAGTATCACTGTTCTTCTGTCATTTCTCAGGAAATCAACGAAAGAGTTTGTGATCAAGGCAAATGAAGCACCTGGTGGGAAAATTGCTCTGATGTTCGTTGTGTACAGTGATTACAAAATTCTGGTCAAAGGAAGTATTTGGTAAGTTCCTATCTTAGGAGGGGTATTCTGGACCCCTTGGGATCAAGCTGATGGTGGTTCCAGGCCTTCACATGGAGGGGACTTTTTGAAAAGGATCCAAGGCACTTAAGTCTGACTTGAGCCCATTGTGAACCACCCCCACCAAGGGTCTGTGCAACAAACATCATCACATTGTATGTATCCACTAGATCTGAATGTGAAGATGTTTGCCCTTCCCAAAATGAGTAGCTTCGTCAGGCAGCAGTGATTTGTGTGCTTCAGAATGTTGGAAAAAAGTATTTACATTTCCACCAAGAAAATAATTGTATTTCTGCCATTTCCAGGCAAACTATATGTTTCATGAACTGTACGGAAGACCACCTCTCACTGCAGACAAAGATACATTCCATGACAGCTGTGAGACCCTCTGGTGTCCTGCCACAACTCAAAATTCCACACATAATCTATGACTGCCATGAGCAGAGAGATGATGAGCAATTCATAGACTGCACAGACCTTCAATTTCCCAAGGTCTCATTTCATTTGCATCAGAAACTCAGGCTGAATGTCACATTCCACCACATCAGATACTCACAATTCTTTTGTGCTGCTGGAAAATCATCAATAATTTTGGACAGTGTGTTCCAATTCACTGTTCAGCGTTCAAAGTACTGTGGCATTGTTCCTAAAATCAATGTCTTTCCAATATCACCCACTGTGAAAATTTACTTTTTGATGCAAAAATATGTCTTTTTAACAGCGCAAATTTCTTACTGGGTAATGGACAGTGAACAGGTGTACACAGAACAAAGCAAGACATTCCTTCAGCAAAAAATGGTCTGTGCTTTCAGATTTGTCAGGAAACACATTTCATATTATGTCCATCACCTGAAAGTCAAAAAGCACCAAAGGGTAAATGTTTTGGCCTCTGTTGAATTGAGTTTAAATTCAAAAGTGTTTGATGGTCCTGGACAAAAGTGCAAAATCCTACAGGCTGTTCCACAACAGGGGCAGATGATTGCTTTCACAGCAACTTCTTTCCAAGTGGTAGCTCACATCTTCAGATACAGGAATGAAAGCAGAGGAGTACTGCAGTTTTTGCCTGCAGCACAAACAAAGACAAAACTGACAGTGTCTGTGAACCAGTCCCTGCATTTCATGTTACCAGATCCACAAATCTGTATGGTACTGAGTCATTGTGTTATTGAGTTTTCAACTGAAGAAACAGCAACTATCAGAGTTGGAATTAGTAAATTCAGGCAGACAGGGGAAAACAGCAAAAGCTGCGATTTTTCAGCAGTTATTTTGTTGGATAAATTTGAGGCCCAGTTCAAATACTTGTACAGTGAGTGTGTTCGGCAGTACCATGCAACTACGCATTCAAAAAACAGATTGCTGTCCTTGTGGAGAAGAAAAACATACGCTCATGTTTTCAACAGAACTGAGTTTGAATATTTCTTTCCACAGCCTCATGAAAGCAGGATGTTGTATTCAGAGAAAAGCAACATATTACTCATCCACTTCTTTTACACAGAATACAACACTCTGGGAGTCACAGTGAATGCAAGCACAACTGAGTGCACAGTACTCAAAATGGACACATGCAAAACAGCTGTAAAACACATTGTGGGTCATGAGACAGGAATTGCCTCAGCCAGGTGGAGTTTGCTAAGAGTAAAAGTGGTTTTGCATGTCCCAGCTGGAATGTGTGTTTTATTGCAAGTTGTCCAGGTAGCCATGAAGTGCTCTCAGAAAGTTGTACACATTGAATTGATTCCAGATTTCACCCTCAGTGCTGTGAACATAAGTGTCAGTGGAATGCTGAAAGGTGATAAAAAAAGCAGATTTTGATTTACACTTCAGAACTTTGCATGAAATCAAATGTTGGTTTCTGACTTTTGCAGGCAGTGGAAGCAATGTTATGTGGTCAAGATATGATTTTGTCCTACCTCAAAGAACTCAAGTAGAGAGTGTCGGATTTAGAGAGAACTGCCTCGCTTGCTGGAGAGTTATTGGACTGGTTTACAACAAAGTTGTGGCATCACCAAGACTAACAGAAAATGCCTGGTCAGATATGCTTGCCATTGATGTCCTCTTGTTGGGGAACAGAGACAGTCAGTTGTCATTTGAAATTGAATTAGATCACTTTGAAACAAGCTGGATTCACCTCACTGTCAACAACAAACTAGAGGGCACAGTTGCACTGGATCACAGGGAAAAACAAAAACACTATCTGAGAGGAATATTGAGGAACATTGGGCAAGCAATGAAAACACCAAATGCTGAGGAAAGACTTCACTTGTTGGTACTTAAATTCAGTGAAAGAGAATGCAAACAGCGCAAGGTAGGAGCACAACCACAAAAAGACTGGTGTAAGAAACAGAAAACAGATTTACATGTTTCACCAACACTGCACATCTTAACAAACTTTGCAGGTGTTTCTCAACATAACTGCTCAGAAGCTGATCAAAGATATCCAATTTGGTTATTTAAATGCACAAGTGTTTGGAACAAATGCATATTCAGTGTACCAAACAGTTGCTGGAGTATGTGACATGAAACCTAGCCCTTTTGACTGCTCTGTGGCCTTGTTTGGAACAGTGATGAGTGCTCATGAGTTCATAAATTACAAAACAGCATTCAAGAGAAGTCACAAGAGCTTATGTGAATTGAAGTATTTTTGGATTCCTCATCAAAAGACAGGAAAACAGAAAACAGAAGACAAAACAGAAGAAAACCCCCACAAATGTGATCTTGTGACACCAGATTTCATGCAATGTTTGAATCTTAGCAGCAGTGAGATACATGAGCATTTGATGGTGTACTACACTTTTCATACAATGTACAGATTCAAACAGAAAAGAGTCTCTTGGAGAGCAGCTTCGAACACATGCAGTTCACTGAGTGGGGATTTGCCTGTGTTCAACAGTAGAGGCGAATATGAAGAGTTTGTTGAATTCTCTGGATACTCAGAATATTTCCCACTCTCAGAAATTCTGTTTGTGACCGCACACGACAAGGTGAGAGTGGTTTCAATGTAAACAGTACTTCAGCACAACATTACAGTGTCTTGATTTTTCTTTTCACAAACTTTTGCAGCTGTACACACAGAAGTATGAGAATTGGATTCCTGCCCAGAGAGCACTCCAGATAAGTTTTGTGTTTTACATGGAGCTTCACAGGCATATTACAACAGAAGTGGGTGCTCAATATCCCTATACTTTCAGTGAACATATTCTCTTGAGCAATCATATGGATGCCTGTACATTTCCCATGAAGTACACAAAATGTACAGCAGTGAACTGGGTCAACTTTGCTTGGCCCATCTGGGTCAGTATTAATTGTGATCAAAAGATTGGAACCACAGTTGTATGTCAGCACAAGAGGGTCACAAATGCATCCAGCTTGCAAAATCTCCAAAAGGTCAAATATCCAACTGAAGGATGTCCCAAACCAGCCTTCAAGCAAAATGATACATGCAATAAATTTCAGTGGTTAAGCTTTGAAATGTTCCATATGAAGAGCAGAAAACTAAGTGAAAGCAGATCGCCAAATGTGCAAATGATTGGCTTTTTGCTCAAAGCAATTGCTACAACAATATTCCTACCCATATTCTCAGATAATTTCAAAATGTACATTGTTCCAAAGAGGTATTTGTACACCTTGGTTTATGAAAAACATCCTGTACCTTGTGTTCATTTCAGTGCTTTTGTTGTGTCTGTTGTGAAACATTCAGTGCTTATCAGGCACAAATCTGCAAACTTATTTCATTGCTCAGACACTTCAATTATTTCATCTTTGGGTCAGTGTGATGGTACCTGTGACTGTAATGAAAGTGATCATTCTGATGAATCAAGTTGTGACCATCATACCAATGGGTTCTCACCAGATCAACTGTTTGCATGCCATGCTATGTACTACAGTTCACATGATGGAAGGTGTCACACATACAAATTTGGCTCTTCTTTCAGTGGTTTTGGTTCAGAAGAAAAGTTTACATGTCACAAAAGTTTAGCTTTGGACCATTCACTTCAAAAGGATTTTGTTGTTGATTGTTATCCAAAAGGAGAAGATGAATTTGCCCTCAAGCAGTTACTTCAGGGCAACAAGCATTTTTACTGCAACAAGTCAGGTCAGATTCCTTGCAGAGAAGGCCATTTTATATGCTTTGAAGTATATGATATCTGTAAATACAAATTGAACAAAGCTCTGAAACTCTATCCATGCAGAAGAGGAGAACATCTTCAGGAATGCAAGCAGGTGGAATGTAACATGATGTTCAAATGTCAGGGGTATTATTGTGTACCATACAGTTACATTTGCAATGGAAGATGGGACTGTCCAAATGGTGAAGATGAACTAGCAATACATGGTTGTCAACAGAATGGAAACTGTCAGTATTTCTTCAATTGTAAAACATCACATATATGCATTCATATGAGTTCTGTTTGTGACAATCTGACAGACTGCCCAAATGAGGATGATGAATTTGCTTGTTCTCTTGCTCATGTTCCCTGTCCTCTGCCTTGCCAGTGTCTAACATTTGCTGTCACCTGTTCTAACATCAGTGCTTTTGTAAAATTTGAGGAACAAATATTTTCATTTTTTGTTGTGAGTATTCAGTTCATTGCTCTTCACTGGGTAGTTCTACCATCTTTGCACAACATTATGATACTAAAATTATTGCTTGTTAAACTTGATTGTTTGTTTGATACAATTCTGAAATCAAAGCATTTGTTGTTTTTTGAAGTTAGTTGGAGTGATATTGGGAAACTGAAAAGCACATGCAGCAATGACTTGCACTTGCTGTTTGTTTTAGCACTGACTTTTGACCAAATAACACATCTGCCACACAAAACATTTTGCAATCTTTTGTCTTTGAAATTCCTTGACCTCTCAGGTAACCTGCTGACACAGCTTCAATCAAGTGCATTTGCCAATACATCAGGAAGGATTCTGACACTCTACAACAACACCTTTCTTCCAAAAGAATTTAACATGTTGCAAAGTTATGATGTACAAGTTTTGAGAACTGATGATTTTCAACTCTGCTGCAAATTAGAAGCTGACGCTGTTTGTTCATCTTCAATACCATGGTATGCAAAATGTTCACGGCTTTTGACAAACACCTCTTTGAGGGTGAGTTTTTACACCATCTCCACGATAATCTTTGTCCTAAATACTTGCTCAGCTAGTTTACAGCAATGTTGGCGAAAGAGCCGTCATCAGAAACAGAAGGCATTTCACCAAGTTGCTGTTGTACTCAACTTATGTGACATGATATTTTCACTTTGCTTGATTCTTATTTGGTGTGTTGATCTTCACTTCCATGAAAACTATATTTTGAGAGAAAGGAACTGGAGATCAAGTCCACTTTGCTTCTCTGTGTTTGGTACTTTTTCATTTGTGTCAGTTCTGACCCCATTGTTGCTCTGTTTGTTTTCTGCCATGAGGCTTGTTGCTGTTAAATACCCACTGAACATCAAAGTCAAATGCCCACATTTTGTCAAAAAAGTCATTTGTTCTATTTTGGTGAGTACTCTTCTTTTGTGTGGTTTCTTTGTGATCTTGTGTGTGATGTTGATGATGAGTGGGCACCAGTTTCCTTCTGGTGTTCCCACTGGCTTGTGCTCCCCCTTTGTGGATCCCCTCAAACAAAATGTAAGTTTGAACATTTTCACATGGTCTATCACAATTTTAAATTTGGGGTCACTCCTTTTTGTCATTGTGTGTAATATGCTGCTGTGTTTTGCCTTGAAACTCTCCCAGCATGCGATCAAAGCTGCATTTGGTAAACTACAAACTATGAAGCCTTTGGTCCTGCAGCTCATCACCCTTGTTGTCATCAATATTTGCTCCTGGATCCCCAGTTCAACTGTGTTTCTCACAGCTCTGTATGTAAAACAGTATCCACCAGAAATGATTGCCTGGGCAACAATATGTGTCACCACAATCAATTCTTTATTCAACCCCATTGTACTTATTGTGACAACATTGAGAAAACTACTTCACTGATACACAGATAGATCTGTGACAAAATCCTCAAGGTTTTGCAGCTGCCTTGCAAAGAAAGCAATCTGTTCTTGGGAAAATACATTCTGATATTTATGAGGCAAAAGAAGATCATAATGGCTTACCTGTTTGGTCCATTTGTGTCATGGTGTTGGCTGTTCTCATGCCAGTCACAGATGGACATACAGACACATACTGACAAAAAAGTCACGCTTTCTACGACCAAAACTGTTATGTAATCTGCTTTTCTTCTTCACCGAGTTCCAACTCACTCAAGATGGGATACCCAAACGTGATAGTCTATGAACTTGCACACTAATATGGTTGAATTTTATTGGTCCTTCCACAGAGCATTTTTCTCCACATACAATACAAATCAAAATGCAATACATACATTGAATGCGGTACAAGACAACACCAGATCAATCAAAGAGTCATAATGTGGCTTCTGGCCCTGAGGTCAACAGCTCCAGACAAGACCAGTTGGCATGGTGCCAACTAGTTGTTGCCACAATCTAACAAAAACCCTTTCTGGCGCCTTATCCTCAACCAAGAACAAATATACAGACCAATTATGAACACAATTGAGTAGCATTTTCATGGAGAAACTGCTGTACCTTTGGAAGAGGCTGCCTCCAGCGCTTCGTGCTCGACCGGTACCAGCGCAAATCACTACAAACAGCAGGTGTGACAATCTGCTGAGTCGTCCTGCAGCAGGAGTCACGGAGACCGCACTGACCAACCTGCGCTGTCACAGTACAGGTTTGACCCCCATCAACCTGATGCATCAAGCAGGGCGTCTCAGGTTACACGACAAAAACAAAAGAAAAGGAAAACACAGCTGTGTTTGATTCTGATGTCGAAAGATCAACAGCTTCCCAAGTTCATACAGGGTACTTTGTTGTTTGTCCTGCCACCTCTTCCACATTTAGTCAGACTTTTTCAGTTTCTGTACCAAGTTTAGCACAATGTAATCCACAAGTTCCACTACAGTTAGAACTGAGGCCCCCAGCAGCAGCCCAAGAAACCCTCCAACCTCACTCAGCAGACTCAAGAACTTAAAGGCTGGGTTTTGCTGCACATCCTCATAGCTCAGCTCAGGGTAGAACACATCAACCTGCAGGAAGTTTCTCCTGAAAAAGGCAGAGGTAGAGATCAACATAAGTCTTTTTGATGCTGGGAACCAGCACATTCAATAAAAACAACAATTTAAGAAAACATAAACATCCAACAAACTCACAAATAGAACTTTTGGTTCATCTCCACAGATTTCATGTAGCTGTCAAGGTTCTGCCTCACAGTATCTGATGCCACCTGGAGGCCTTGAGGCCCATTGGTAACTTCATGGAAAGGCTCTGTGGCCATGTAAGCAATTTGTGCCATGATCCAGCGAGCTTTGTAGAGAAGGTCACCTGAGGAGACATTTGAGTTTTGGAGTTCTTTCAGCAACTCTTTCCCTTGTGCCACTCTGTGAGTTTCTCCTGTGTTGTTCTGCCTGAGGAAACTGAACATTTCTAGTTTTGAGAGCGTAGTGCTGTTCCACAATGCACGTTGTAATCCTTCAGAAATCATGAAGCTGTGAGTCGTCTCTTTTCTGTCAGTGGGTGCAGTGGCTATGTCTTTGAAATACGATATCAAGGCTTCTTTGAGGTACTCACCCCACCCCTCCCCATCTCTGCTGGGCAACACTCCCTCCAGTTTGCGAAGTTTTTCTGCTGGGGCCGTGAATAACCTGCAAATTGGGGTGCCTTGACTAGGATAATTTTTAGTGGCGTACTTCTGTCCAAGTTCTGATGCTGAGCGTCATCACATCACGAGTTACAAAATGGGCGATGGCGGGGAACGCACATCAGCGCTGGGTCGTTCCTTTCCTAGAGGAGCGGAACGGCCCAGCCTATGAACGCTGCGGGAACATCTGCCTCGACGGAATGAATCCTCTACCAACTCGGCGAGTACCTCATAGCCACACACAGTACAGTGTGGGCCGTACATCCGAGAGAAGGGCTCTCGTGGTTTGGATCATGGATCATACTCTCCATAACGGATTCAGAAACTGAGGGGACCATTCCCACTCATGACCTTAACGCCCTTTTCCCAGTGGATCCCGACGGGCGCTAAACTTTCCCG